>Ga0116168_1000132_pt1 | contig 76648 bp, 56 predicted proteins | sample AD_UKC129_MetaG_FD_89795 | JGI IMG/M metagenome (GOLD analysis project Ga0116168, IMG submission 89795) | Active sludge microbial communities of municipal wastewater-treating anaerobic digesters from Canada - AD_UKC129_MetaG | ecosystem: Engineered > Bioreactor > Anaerobic > Digestate | place... | reverse complement strand
TCCCGCGACCAAAAACTTGAAGCAGCACGACAAAGACGCAAACTTAAACGACAACAACAAATGGTCCTGACTACGTAACTCTCAAACACCCATTTTCCAATTCACGCTGAACCAGGACAGATCGACGACACTGCTATCGCGATACTGAGTTTTCTCATAGGCTGATTACTTTCTACTTTCTGTTCGTTGTTGGGACTGTTGTTTCCTACTGAACCTGCAGCAAATAGAACCGCCGGGGTTCGCCCGGGGTGACCGTGTTCGTCACCGAGAAATTCCCGTCCCCGTCGAAGAAGTTCGTGACGACGGGTGTCCACTGCGCCCTGGGAAGCGCGAGGTTGGTGGACGAAAGGACGTAGTAAAGGGCGCCGGCCGGGCCGTTGGTGCCGCTGAACGACACGCTTTGCGCGTCCACATTGATCTTCTCGATGACGGGTTTGGGCACGACGGTGGACGCAACGGAGATGCTTCCATTGACGGCGAGGTTGTTGTTCCAGACGACGCCGGCTCCGCTGACGGCCATTGTCGCGCCGTTCAGGACGGGTTTGTTGAACAGGGTGAACGTGTCGCCGACCTGCAGCGCCGCGCCGAGATTGTTCACCACAATGGCCCCGCCGCCGGCATTGGTCAGCACCCCGGACACGGTGAAGAGATCGCGAGCGGACCCGGCCCTGTTCACATCCACCGCCAGAGGTCCGGCGAGCGTGAAATCGCCGCTGACGGTCAGGCTGTCGATGGTGGCGCTGGGCGAACTGCTCTGAACCGTGACGCTGTCATTGATCGTGCCGGTGCCGGCCAATGCGCCGCCCGCGAGGGACACGCGGCCGGCGCTGTTGATGCTCGCCGCGGCGTCGAGGCGCAGCACGCCGCCGCTGACCGTTGTGGATCCGGAGTAGATATTGAAACCCTGGAGCGTCGCGGTGCCCGTTCCCTCTTTCGCCAGGTTGATGGTGGCGCCGGCGTCCTGGATGCTCCCCGACACGACGATATCCGCCGCGCCGTCGAGAATGATGGTTCGGGTGCCGGCGGCCGCGCCGGCGGGGATGACAGAGGCAATGTTCAGCACGCCGCTGGAGGAGCGCAGGCGATACTGCCCGCCGCCCACGACGAGTGTGAGGTTGCCGGCATAGGTGTTCGAGCCGGCGAAGTTCTCGATAGCGGGCGCCGCGTTGTTGCGGCCCGCCAGCTCGATGTCATGCGACATGAAGATGTTCCCGGCGGAACCATCCAACTGCAACGTGGACTCGCCGGCATTGTTGTTCCGAATCACGATGGGCGGCAGCACGCTCCCCAGAAAACTGCCGTCCACCCGCAGCGCGCCGTCATTCGCCGTGGTCGAGCCCGTGTCCACAAGCAACGGGCCAATCCAGGTCTTCGCTCCGGTCAGAACGACCGTGCCGGGCCCGCTGTTGGTGATCGGCATGAAGCCGGCGATGTCGTTGACGATGGTGAATGTCGCTCCCGCCGCGGCGTAGAGGCCGCCGCCGGCATTCGGCCCGATCGTGATGCCGCGCTGGCCGTCATTCAAAGTGACATTGGTCCATGCGCCCAGCGTGCCGCCATCCACGTTCACGTAGTCGGGGGTCGGCACGCCTGGAGCGGCGCCGAGAGCGCCGGACGCGCCGATTTCCAGCCGGCCGCCGGTGATGTAGGTCCTGCCACTGTAGTTGTTCACCGGGCTGAGCAATCTCCAGGTGCCGCCCGCGTTGACCAGCGCGCCGGATCCGAGATTCACCGGGCCGGTGATGTTGCCCACCGCGGTGAGGCCGTCTCCCGCGAGGGCGAGGTTCATTCCGGCGCCGCTGATGCCCGCCGGGCTTGTGAGATTCAGCGTGGCTCCGCCGTCGATCTCAATGGCGGCATCGGTCGTCAGGGTGATCGCGCCGCCCAGCGTGCTGGTGCCCGCGCCGCCCTTGCGCAACGCCGAGGGCACGGTCCCGGAAAGGGCAAAGGATTCATCCGGGATGTCGATGTTCACATCGAGATACACCTGGCCGCCCGGGTGAACCGTTGTGCCCGAAGCACCGGTTCCGAGAGCCGTCGGGCTGCGGGGATGCAGGACTCCGCCGGAGACAATCGTGGCGCCGCTGTAGCTGTTGCTTCCGGTGAGGACGACGTCGCTGATTCCCATGACCGTCAACTGCCCGGTGCCCGAGATCGCATTCGACACGGTCAGTGGAGTGCTGCGGGTGAATGCGAGCGTGGCGTTGTTGGTGACGTCGCCGGCGCTGAGGTTTCCGTTGGGTGTGCTATTGCCCAATTGGAGCGTGCCGCCCTGGATCAGGGTTCCGCCCACCATGTTGTTGGGGAGATCGAGAATCAGCGTGCCGGTGCCCTGCTTGACCAGCACGGCGTTGCCGTTGAGCGAGCCGTTCTGCGCGCTCGACATCAGCCAGTAATCCGTCGCCGCGTTTACCGTCACTCCCGACACCTGGACGTGTTCCACAACGTCAACGAACGGCTGGCCGGCCCCCAGCGAATCAAACAACGCGATATCGTAGGGCCTGAACGTGGTCGGGCTCCCGTCGCTCCAGTTCGGCAACGTGGTATCCCAGTTCGGACCCGCGGAACCCAGCCATGTCCTGGTGGCCGGGATCGTGAGGGTCAGCGTCGCATTGCTCGAAACCGCGAACGCCGTCACGCCGCCGACGTGGTTCGTCGCGCGCAACTGGAACGTGTGTCCGTTCTGCGAGGCGGAGGCGGTGAAGGTCAGCGTGGTGTTGGTCGCGCCGGGGATCGGGCTGCCATTTTCGTACCATTGGTACTGGATCGGCAGATGTCCGACAGCGGCGCCGCTGAAGGTGACCACTTGCCCGGCCGCGCTGACGGTATCGACCGGTTCCTTGACCAGCTCCACCGGGCCTTCGCTCAGCAGGACTTCGGGCCCAACCGCTTCCGACTGCGCGACGCTGGCCGGCGACAACGCGCCCGCGTAGATGCGCAGCTCATCGATGCTGCCGTTGAGATACGGATCCGCTTCGAACAGCGACCGGCCAATCCAGCACAACTCATCCACCAGCGAGGCCATCGACACGTTGAGGTTCGTGGTGAGCGCGGAGAGCATGCCGTTCGTGTAGATCGCCATCCGGCCGTTCGGAGGATCAACCACCACGGTCACATGAACCGTCCGGTTGTCCAGGATGCCGGCGCCGGAGAGGGTTTGCTGCGACTCGGAGGTCGAGCCGGTGATGCCCACATTGTGAGTTCCGCCTCCCGCCCGCGGCGAGAAAAACACATAGTTCTGCGGCGGGGGCACAAAGGGATTCGAAAAGTTGGTGTTCCCGAAGTCGAAGACGCGGCAGTTGTCGGAGTTCGGGCCGAATGTCGCCCAGAAGTCGAATGTGACCGCCGTCAAACCCTGGAGCAGGAACGGCGGCAGCTCCATGTAGGTTCCCGGGAGCCCGTCGAGCACCAGCGCTCCGCCGCTGACAACGGCGCTGCCGAACAAGGTCCCGTTCGCTCCGCCCACGCTGTCCGTGGTATTTCCATTGAAACTCCACCGGTGCTTGAGGAAGTTCGCGGCGCCGACCGTCAGGACCGCCACTTCGCTGATCGCGGAACTGCCGGTCTGATTCGTGATGACCACGTCGTAGTTGCCTGCATGGGACGGGTCCACTGCGGGGATGACATAGAAATTGGTGTTCAGCGCTCCGGGGATGGGGTTGCCGTTGAACCGCCAGGTGTATCCCAGCGCGGTGGTGCTGGTCGCCAGCACCTCGAATCGCACCGGCTCGCCGTTGTCGATGTTCTGGCTGGCGGGGTGCTGCGAGATGGTGACTGCCGGCGAGAAGAACTGCATTTCGTTCGCGGCCCGCGCGACGCTGCTGATCCGGACCTCGTCAACCAGCCCCGAAAGCGGTTCGTTGAATCCGCCCCGGGCTTCGTTGCCGATCACGAGGGGCACCAGCGGTGTTCCGACCGCGGCGGTGGAGGTCCAGGCAGCCTGCCCGATCTGATTGGCCGCACCAACTGCCGGATCCAGACGGGTCCAGTACATCCTCAGGACCGAACCGTCATAGGTCACCGCCACGTGATACCAGTTGTCCGGAACGAAAGCGTGAGGACCGTTCGTAGGAATCGGGAATTTCGGGTTGATGATGCTCACAAGCTGGTGGAATTCCAGTTGTTCGTTGCTGATGCGAAATTGGAATCCACGAGCGTTATGGCCGTCCGTGGCGACGATCTCCTGGTTGCCGGAGAGGGTGGACGGCCGGATCAACGCCTCGATCGTCCACGGCGAGTTGCCCGCGCCCAGCCCGAAGTTCAGGTTCGTCAGCGCGATCTCATCCGGTGACGGCACGTTGTTCTGGTCGCCGGTGAATTGCCCGTCCGCGTTGCCGTCGTAACCGGCGCCGCCGAAGGAGTCATTGGCGTTCAACGGACCGAGCGCGTTGCCGAACCCGGGATAGGAAGGCTGCCCCAACAGATAGGTGACCTGGGGCAGATCCCCGGCCAGGCCGTCGAATTCGGTGGTATTGGTGACCGTTACGACGTTCCCTCCCTTGCTGCCGACGTTGGCGGACACCGACACGCCGGAGGGTTCGTCGAAGTGAAAGAGATACAACGTATGCTCGTCGGGCGTGTAAGGCCCGACGAGATCCGCATTTGCCGGTTGAGCGAGCAGGGCACCGGCAATGGTGGAAACGAACAGCACTCGAACAGGAAGTTGCGAGAAAGACTGTTTCATAAAACGCTCTAGCGGTTCTTGACGTGCGGGCAGTGAAGCCGCCTTCGCTTGTGGAGGCAGTGGAAACACATCATGCGCGTTGGACTTTGTACTCCCTGGGCTTCCGCCGCGCCATCCCCCAATCGGGTGAGCGATGGATGAAAAGCCCGGGTTGGAGCCGGAAAATGGCCTGAAACGGCGGTGCAGCCGGCCTCAGCTCGACCTTGCGGACATGTACCTGGCCACCGCCTCGGCCCGGGAGCGGACGTGCATTTTCTCGTAGATATGCTTGAGGTGGCTGCGCACGGTCTCGACGCTCAGGCCCAGGCGCTCGGCAATTTCCTTGTTCGAATAACCCTTTGACAACAGCACCAGCGTCTCCTCCTCGCGCGCGGTCAGGCTGACGCTGTCGTCCCGGCTGTGCGTTTTCTGGCGGAAAAACTCGACCACCCGCCGCGCGATTTCGCTCGTCATCGGCGCGCCGCCGCTCAGCACGTCCAGCAACGCCGCCCGCAAATCCGCCGGCCGGGTCCGCTTCAGAAGATACCCGTCCGCCCCCGCTTCCAGCGCCAGAAAGACCATTTCGTCGTCGTCCGACCCGGTCAGAATCACGATGGGCGTTTTCGGCAGGATCGCTTTCAGCCGCGCCGTGCACTCGATCCCGGACATGCGGGGCAGGAAAATATCCATCAGCACGACGTCCGGCCGGGCCGAAGGGATGGTGTTCAACGCATCCTCGCCGGAAGGACTGGCGACCACGCATTTGAAATCGGGAAACGATTCGATCAGCCGGGTCCAGCTCTCCCGCATTTCGCGCTTGTCCTCGACCAGCGCCACGCGCAGCGGCGACTCCGGCGAGATGGCGATGGGTTTTGCGGGCCGTTCGGTCTTGTCTGTTCGCATATCCTATCCTGTCGTGCGGCCCCGAGCGGCATTCCGGGCACGGTCGGGCTCCGGCGCGCCGTTGAATGCCTGCCGTCCTTCAAACACACGGGGCAGCCAACGGAATCGGCCGCGACGGGAATACAGCAGCGGCATCCTGAATTCAACCCGGCAGCCTGCGCCGGGCCGGCTGAACAGATGGCACTCGCCGCCCAGCTCCGAGAGCCGTTCACTCATGTTCGCAAGCCCGTTGCCCTCCGCGCCCGATGCCGCCGGATCAAACCCGACGCCGTCATCCTCGACCACGACAACGACTTTGTCGCCGTCACGGCGGATTCGCAGGAACAGTTCTTTGGCGCCCGAGTGTTTCGCGGCATTGTTCAGCGCCTCTTTGACGGCGAGAAAGAGACTGCGCCGCACCGGCAGGTCGAAGACGGCGGCGCCCATGTCTCCCTGCACGTCCAGGCGGCAGCGGATCGGAGTGGAAGCAAGAAAGTTCTGCGCGTACTTGCACAGGTAGGACGAGAAATCCTTCAACGTGTCGCGCCTGGAGTTGACCGCCCACACAATCTCATCGAGCGCCTGTGATACCGCCCGCGCCCGGTCGCACAGTTCCTCGAGTCGCGCGCGGGCCGCCGAGTCCGCCGCCAGCTCGGTTTGCGCCACCTCGCCGCGCAATACCAGTTGCGTCAGACTCGCTCCCAGGTCGTCGTGGATGTCGCGGGCGATGCGCATGCGTTCCCGGTCCAGGAGTTCCTGCGCCCGCGTCTGCACCGCAAGCCGCGCAGCCAGCCGAACCGCCATGGCAAACGCCAGCGCGCACAACGCCAGCACGGCCCCAAGGAACCAGCCGCGCTCCCAGAACGGCACCCGAATCGGATGGATCCTGGGAGTCGGTATGATGCTGATGGGCCGCAACCACCACGGTTCCTGCCCGAGCACGCCGACCGCTTTCGCCTTCGTCCAGTTCGCGTCCGGCTTTTTCTTTCGCTCCCAATGCGTCACGTCGTTGGGCACCACGTACCAGGATTCATCGGAGAGCACCTCCATCCTTTCCCCGCCGGCGAACTCAATCCGCAATCCAAGCAACACCGCGCCTTCGAGACTGTCATTGAAACCTTCCACCGCCAGGACATGGCGGCCCGGGGTAATCAGCAAGGTCAGGTCGTACTCGGTAAGGCTCCGGTAATTTCCGCCTGAGCCGATTTCGCGTCCGTCCAGGTAGAACCGGTAAACGTTGTCGGCGGTGATCTTGAGTGTTGCCCGCTCCACCCGCGGGTCGGAAGGCACCTGGAACGAACGCCAGAACCGGACCGTCTGCTTGTCCGCGTAATTCGTCGTCCACATCCAGACGCCCACCCCGAGTTCCTCCGCCACCCGCACCGCTTCCGGAGTCGGTGTGGCGGCGACCGGCGGAAACAACTCACGGACGAACTCCCCGGCGCCCGCCCTGAAGACGAGGAAGCTGAACACCAGCACACCAGCCAGCCCGCTCAGGCATCGGCGTGGCGGCAATCCGCTGGAAGACTGGCGAAGTGTGGGCATGATCGCGGCCGTGGCGGTCCGATCCTACCTGACTGCGGCGCTCGAAAGCCAGTGGGAAAACGGCTCTCGGCCGGACACGGGCGCAACTCAATTCTGGTACACCGCTCCCGTTTTCCTCGAAGTATCGCGGTTTTCGCGGCGAAGCCACATGAGCCATGCAGCGGTTTCCGGCGAATCTTGTGGAGTCCAGTGTCGTTCGCCCCTTTACCGGGGTGAGGACGGGGCTCCGGCTCTGGTTGGAGTCATCCCGGAGGGATGCCAGACAGTAGCCGGAGGTTGAGCGCAGCGATACCTCCGGAAACCGGACAAACAGTCCGCGATGCACTGCTGCTGTTTCATTCGGATGTGATGACGTCGATTGGTTTGGTATACCCGCCTGTGCTCGGAATGATGCATCCTCCACCGGCAAGTTGGGTGAGAGCAAAGCAGAAGGAAAAGCCGAAAAACAAGGGCCACACGCGAGCGAGACGTAGATCCGCTTCTCCTTTGAAGAGGAAGGGAGAAGACGAACGCCGTCTTTTGGACGAGCCGTCCCCGCCCCTGCTCATGCGGAAGACATCAGCCGACGCTCGGCTTCCTCGAAAGAGATGCCGTGGCGTGCGCGCAAGACGGCAAGGCCCACCACCGGCGGATACGCCCGATCCGATTTCATCCGCGGTTCCACGTATTCCACGGCTTCAAACAATCGCCGGTTCGCTTCGTCGTAACTCAATCCCGTCAGCCGCTCGATGTAGCGCGTTGCGCGATCGATCAGCTTCAGGTTGCTGGCGACCACCCAGATCATGTAATTGCCCATCACGCGGCCGAGGCGGACCATCGTGCACGTGGACAACGCATTCAACACCATCTTCACCCCCGCCCGCGTCACACCGTCCAACAGCAGGCCCGACTGCGGCATTGGCACCGGCACCCACACGCCCGGCAGACCGTCCTTGTGCGCGGTTTCCACTTTCCTGAGAAACTGGGGCGAACCGAATCCGACCAGGCCCGTTTCCGCGCCGGACTCCTTCGCCGAAGACAACTGTGACCGAATGAATCCGTCCTTTTCGAGCCACAGCGCCTCTTCGCCTTCCAACACAATTCCCACCGCGCTGTCGCCTCTCCCCAGGCGCCGCGCTTCAAGGCCGTCCATTCCGATCCGGAATCGCAACAGTTGTTCACAGCCGATCTTTCTCACTGTCTCCAGCGCCGCCGGCGCTTTGGCTTCGCCGACAAGTTGCCGCACCTCGTCGGGGCTCCATTCAATGCATCCCGGCGGGCGCCTGAGAATGTGCTCCCACGCGGCCGCGGTGCCGGCTTGCGGCACGAAGAGAAACGCCCAGGACTCGGCAGCCGCGGCATCGTCGAACTTGCGGAACGGCGGAGTGCAATAGGTCGGCGACCGCTCAGTCGTGTCGGTCAGCACGTCGATGCCGAGCGCCGACGCGTAGTAGTTGTTGCGCTGGTTGCGGCGATAGGCCGATTCCTCGAGCGCGACCAGGCGGGCGAGCGCTTCGCGAACGGTGCTCGACCGCAGCGTTGCCTGCAGTTCTTTCAGGCTCGAAAGGTACTGTTCGGGCACCGTGTCCGTGTTTGCCCCTCTGGCATCGATCAATTCACGCACGACCATCTCGAGCACCGCCGACAGCACGCACAACTGGATGGTCGTCGCCTGCATCCGCGTCGATCCCGTGATCGCCATTGGCCCGGTGGTGAGGTTGATCTTCTCGATGCGCGGATCGTCGATGACTTCGCGGCTGCGTTGCGCACGCGCGCGCAGAATGTCGTCGGGATTGTTATAGACGAAATAGACTCTGGCTCCGGCCTCGACGCCGCGCCAGGCGGTGCCGATCACGAAGGAAGTCTCGCCGCCTTCGGTGATCGCGAACACCACGTCGCGGGCCGACACGCCCAGGTCGCCGAGCTGTTTCCTGCCGAACGCCGCGAAATCCTCGAAGCCTTCCACGGACTTGATCAGCGCGAAATCGCCGCCGGCCATGACACTGAAGGCGCGTTGCTCCCAGTCCGCGGCGGCTTGTGAACCAACACGCTGTTGAATGCTCGCCCGTTGCCAGAACTCCCGCCACATCGAGACGAGAAGAATGCTCAACCGTCCGGTTGAACCGCACCCGGTGAAGAACAGCCTCCCGCCGTTGCGCAAGGCGCCCAGCACGGTGTCGCGAATGGCCTTCGCGCGGCCCGATTCCACAAAGCCCGCGAAGGTGCGCACCACGTCCTCGTCCACCTGAAAAAGCAGGTCCAGCGCTTCGGCGATGTCGCGTTCTGCCACCTCGCTGAGGCTCGCCGTCACAGGGTGGGACGACTCGGTGACAAGCGCGCCGAGTTTGAACTGGTCGCTGATCCTGAGGAATTCGTCCGACCGGCGACGGGCGTTCTTGCTCATGATTTCCCCTCCGCGAGCGAAGCCGTTGCGACGACGGTGTAGCGGCTTCCATTGGGCGACAGTTCACTGCGCACCAGTTCGATATCGCGCGCGACCCATTCGCCGAAAACGCGATCCGCCATGGACGCGGCGAGTTTTGAAAGCACTTCGGCCTCGCGCCGTTTCACGCGACACCGGCCGAGCGTGACGTGTCCGGTGAAGGTTTCCTTGCGTTGCTCCTGCGTCCATGGCTGAACGGCCCCGCTGACGACCGCCTGAACCTGCTGCAACTGTCCGGCAGCGTCGCGAACCGACGCCCAGATCACGCGCGGAAAACCCGCCGGCGGGAAGAACCCGATCCGTTCGGCCTTCAACTCGAGCACCGGGCAACCGGCGCAGGCGTTGCGCAAGGATGCGGCCAGCTCGTCCACGCGATTCACCTCCACGTTGCCGAGAAACACGAGCGTCAGGTGAAACTGCCCGGGCCGGGTCCAGCGCACGCAATCCTCCGGCAGCGCGCGCCGCAGTTCGGCCTGCGCTCTTTCAATTTCGCGCCGGACGGCATCCGGCAGCGGAATGGCGACGAACAGGCGCCAGGTTGTCGATTCGGTGTTCACATGAAGACAAACGCACGCGATTGCCGGACTAAGGGAGAGGTTCGCCGCGGGCCGCATTCAGCAGGCGATACCATTCCTCCCGGGTCAGGTCGATGTCGCAGGCTTTGCTGGCTTCGCGAATGCGTTCCGGGTTGGTCGAGCCGACGACCGGCATGATGCGCGCGGGATGCTTCAACAGCCATGCGAGGGCGATGACGACGCGGCTGGTTCCGCGCGCGGCGGCGACGGCGTCGAGTTCAGGGAGAAACTTCTCGACGCGATAACTTCGTTGTGCGGGCAGCAATCGCCGGGCGCCGTCGCCGATCAATCCCGCCGCCAGCGGGCTCCACGCCATGGGCGTGATCCTTTCGATCAGGCACTGATCGAGCGTGCCGTCGGTGAACGCATCGAGTTTCGCGAGGCTGATTTCCACCTGGTGCACGATCAGCGGCATGGGACAGGCCACCTGGACGGCGGTGAGGAGGCTCGGGCGGAAATTGCTGACGCCGAACCAGCGCGCCTTCCCGCTCTGGCGCAACTCGGAGAACGCCTGCGCGATCGCCTCGGGGTCCGCGAGGAAATCCGGCCGGTGCAGCATGAAGATGTCAACGGCATCGACGCCGAGCCGTTTGAGGCTTTGCTCGCACGACGCGACGATGTATTCGCGGGAGAAATTCCATCGATGCGGTGAGTCGGGGCGCGGATTGCCGGCGTGTTGCACGCCGCACTTGGTGGTGATGAGCACGCTGTCGCGCATGCCGGGGACTTCACGCAACGCCTGGCCGAGCACTTTCTCGGCTTCGCCGCCGCCATAGATGTCGGCGTTGTCGAAAGAGCGTGTAGCCCGACTCAAACGCGGCGATCACGGCTTTCTTTCCGGCGGCGAGGGATTCGGGCGTGATCGGGTTGCCGGCGATGCGCCAGCAGCCGTAGGCGAGCCGGCTGGCCCTGAGCGGACTGACTCCTACCTGGATCGTTTCCATTGCGGCGAGGGTAGATGGAAAAGCTGAAAGCTGAAACGCTGAAACGCTGAAAGCCGAATCGGCGGCAACTCGCGCCATTCGCGTCAGGGTGTTGACGTTGCCGTATGTCGTGTCGCTTTGTGCTGTCTGTTGGCTGCGCCTCTGGTGATCGCACGACGGCTCGCGAGGACCCGCCTTCGCTGAGCTTCGGCGTGGCAAGCTGCTCGCCCCATCGAACGCGTTTCAGCGTTTCCGCTTTTCAGCTTTTGTTGGTCAGCTTGCCGTCCACCAGGCGCCAGATGCCGAGCGGGTTGGATTCCTTCAATTCGTCCGGCAAAGCGGCGTCCGGGAAATTCTGGTAACAGACCGGGCGCGCAAAACGTTCGATGGCGCGCGTGCCGACCGACGTGGACCGCCCGTCGGAGGTGGCCGGGTACGGTCCGCCGTGCGTCATGGCGTGGCACACCTCGACGCCGGTGGGGAAGCCGTTGCAGACGAGCCGTCCCGCTTTGGTCGTGAGCACCGCCAGGAGGCCGCTGCTGGCATCGAGATCCTGCGGCGTGCCGTGCACGGTCGCGGTCAACTGGCCTTCGAGCTTCTCCGCCGCCTTGAGCATGTCGGCTCGCGATTCGCACTGCACCACGAGCGTGGACGGACCGAACACTTCTTCCATCAGGTCCGGAGTGGCGAGGAACGTCTTTACATCCGTCACAAACAACGCCGCGCTGGCCTTGCCCGCGCCGGGGTCGCCGTTGCCCGCAGTCGAGCAGCGCACGCCCGGTATCCGCGCGAACTTCTCCAGGCCGGAGCGATACGACGCGCACAGGTCGGCGGTGAGCATGGTTCCCGGAGGCGTCGAGGAGATCAGCGATTGCAGTTTCTGGAGGAACGCATCCGCGTCGGCGGAGCGCTCGACAAAGACCAGGCCGGGGTTGGTGCAGAACTGTCCGACGCCCAGCGTTACGGAAGCGTGCAGTCCGTTGGCGATTGCCTCCGCATCCTGTTGCAAGGCGCCCGGCAGGATGAACACCGGGTTGATACTGCCCATCTCGGCGTAAACAGGAATGGGTTCCGGCCGCGCCGCCGCGGCGTCCATGAGCGCGCGCCCTCCGGCGCGTGAGCCGGTGAAGCCCACGGCCTTGATCAACGGGTGTTTGACCAGCGCGATGCCCACTTCACGGCCGGCGCCGTAGAGCATCGAGAACACGCCTTCGGGCGCGTTCGCCTCGCGCGCGGCCTGTTGAATGAGCGTTGCCACCATTTCAGAGGTTCCCAGATGACCCTGGTGCGGTTTGACGATCACCGGGCAACCGGCCGCGAGAGCCGACGCGGTGTCGCCGCCGGCAACAGAGAACGCGAGAGGAAAGTTGCTCGAACTGAACACGGCTACGGGCCCGAGCGGCACGAGCATCGAGCGGAGATCCGGTTTGGGCAACGGTTTGCGGTTCGGGTCGCCGCGATCGATGCGCGCGTCCAGCCACCAGCCTTCTTCGATCAGCGACGCGAAGAGCCGGAGTTGTCCACACGTGCGGGCGGTTTCGCCCTGCAACCGGGCGAGGGGCAAAGCGGTTTCCTGGTTCGCGCGTTCCTGGATAGCGGTGGCGTTGGCTTCGATCAGTTCGGCGATGCGGCGCAGGAAAGCCGCGCGGCGTTTGGCGGGCCAACGGCCGTATTCCTGAAAGGCGTTCGCCGCCAGTTGGACGGCGCGCTCGACGTCATCCGCCGTCGCCCAGAAGTATCCGGGTTCGAGCGCCGCGCCGGTGGCGGGGTTGATGGCCGACACTGTTTTGCCCGCCGGTTTTGCCCGGCTGAAGCCCACGAAAGACAATCCTTCCAGTTTCATAGATCAAAGCGTTTGCGTTGCCGCGGAGCGGACTCGCGGATCCGGCCGGATCCGGTTCACACGCCGCGCAGTTTTCGGGCGATTCTTCAACGCGGCTTTCAGCGTCTCCAGCGCCGCCTTGCGCTCGGCGCCGGTGACGACCAGCCGCGGCGGGCGGACGCGTTCGCTGCCCATCCCGATTTCCTGCTGCACCAGCTTGATAAGCTGCACGAATTTGACCACGGTGTCCATTCGCAGCAACGGCAGGAACCAGCGATACAACTCGTCCGCCTTCTTGTGCTGGCCGCGCGCGGCGTAGTTGAACAGCGCGACCGATTCGCGGGGAAAGGCGTTGACGAGGCCCGCAACCCAGCCGGTGGCGCCCGCGCGAATGCCTTCGACGATGACGTCGTCGACGCCGACGAAGATGGCGAGGCGATCACCGCAGAGAGCCTTGAGAGCGGTGACGCGGCGAGCGTCGGCGCTGGATTCCTTGACGGCGACCATGTTGCGGTTCTCCCTTGCCAGTTCCTGGATCTGGGAGGGGAGGAAGTCGGTCTTGTACGAAACCGGGTTGTTGTAGAGCATGCAAGGCAGGTTGGTGGAGCGGATCACGGTCTGCATGTGGGCTTTCATTTCGCGCCAGTCGCTCGAATAGACGTAGGGCGGGAGGACCATGAGTCCCGAGCAGCCGGCCTGCCTGGCGGCGCGCGCCAGGCGAACGGCTTCGGCGGTGCTCAGGGAGGCGATGCCGGCGACGACGGGGGCGCGGCCGTTCAGGGCGCGGACGCAGGTTTCGAGAATGGCGACCTTTTCGTCAAAGCTCAGGGTGGCGCTTTCGCCGAGGGACCCGAGCGCGATGATGCCGGTGCAGCCGTTGTCCACGAGCCAGCGCGCGTGCTTTGCGATGAACTCGTGATCGACGCTGAGATCCTCTTTGAAGGCGGTGGTGATGGCGGGCATGACCCCTTTCCATTTCATACTCATGATGGCGATGTGTGTGTTCTGCGGTTCTAATTCAACATGGATTCAGACAACGAAACTGCGCACGCGAGGAGAGGCGAAACACCTAACCTAGCGAGGACATTCTGGTTGTGGCTGGATTGTGGCGGAAATCGGGCGGAGTTCAACCGCCAAGATGCTCGCGGACATATCCGGAAAACACGTGGGACAATTCCGCGCGCATATGCGACAGGAATTGTCCCGGCTAGGCCGCGGGCGGGACGTCGGCCGGGGCGCCGCCAAAGAGCGCGGTGCTGAAGTAGCGGTCGGCGCGATCGCACAGGAGGGTCACGACGCTGCCGGGGAAGCGGTTCTCGACGGCAAGGCGCAGCGCGGCGGCGACGTTGGCGCCGGACGAGGTGCCGACCAGCAGGCCGTGGTCGCGATGCAGTCGCCGCGTCATTTCCATCGCATCGATGCTGGCGACCTTGACCTGACCGTCGAGCCGGGCGGTCTGCAGCAGGGGCGGAACGAAGCCGTCGGCGACGCCTTCGATGAAATGGCAACAGGGGCATTCGCCGGCGAGTACGGCTGATTCGGCAGGCTCCATCGCGTAGATCCGCGCGGACGGATAACGCGCCTGGACGGCTCTGCCGACTCCGGCGAGGGTGCCCCCGGTGCCAAAACCAGCAACCACGCAATCGATGGGACCCGGGACCTGCCGCAGGATTTCCTGCCCGGTCCCGTGCTCGTGGTCCATCGCGTTCAGCGGGTTGTCGAACTGCGACGGCAGAAAGTAGCGCGAATCCTTCGCAGCCATTTCGCGCGACATTTCGATGCCGGTCTGATAGCGGCCTTTACTCGAGAACAGGATCAGCTCTCCTCCGAGCTGCTGAATGAGCCGGCGCCGCTCGTGGCTCGCGCCTTCGGACATGAGGATGACGACGCGGTAGCCCTTTGCGGCGCCGACCATGGACAAGGCGATGCCGGTGTTGCCGCTGCTGCATTCGAGGATGACGGAATCGGGCTTGAGGACGCCGCGCCGTTCCGCGTCGATCACGACCGCGGCGGCGAACCGGTCTTTGATGCTGCCGCTGGGATTCAGGAACTCGCACTTGGCCCAGATCGTGACCTCTTCCGGCTCGAAGTGCAGCGGCACGACCGGCGTGTTGCCGATCAGCCGCAGCACGGCGGGGTCGAGCCGGTGTCGGACTGGATCTGTGGCGGGCATGGCGTTCAGAATCGGGGCGTGCTGCCTGACAGTTTGAGCACGGACCGGAGGCGGCGGCACTCGGCCGGCGTGACGCGGCGCAACGGGCGGCGGGGCGCGCCGAGGTCATGGCCCATCAGCCGGCAGCCCGCTTTCACGAATTGTGTGTATTTCCCTGCGCCTTCCATCAGCTCCAATGTCGGCAGTGCCTGGTAGAACAGTCGTTTGGCCGCGGCGAAGTTCTTTTCCCGAACCACGAGTTCGTATATGCGCACGTGGACTTTCGGGAGCACGTTGGCGACGCCGCCGACCCAGCCGATCGCTCCCACCATCAGGCTTTCGAGCGCGATGGTGTCGCAGCCGCAGAACACGCCGATACGATCGCCGCAGCGCCGGATCAGCTCCGTGATCCTTGCCATTTCGCCGGTGCTCTCCTTCACATAACGCACGTTCTTCAGCCCTGCAAGGCGCTCAATGAATTCCGGCGACATGTCCACGCCGGTGCGCCCGGGGTAGTTGTAGAGCATGATCGGAATGCCGATCGCGTTGTTGACCGCGCGGAAGTGCTCGAACAATTCGTCCGGTTGCGGCAGCGAATAGTAGGGAGGCGCCAGCATGACGCCGTCGCAGCCGAGTTCCTCGGCCTGTCTTGAGAACGCGACGACATCGCGGGTGGACCCGGCATTGGTGCCCGCCAGGACGGGCACGCGGCCGCGAGCGGCCTCGACGACCACCCGCAGCACGCGCTCGCGCTCGGCATGGTCCAGGGCATAATACTCCCCGGTGCTTCCCAGTGGAATGAGCCCGTGCAGGCCCTGATCGATGAGGTATTCGGAGAACGCGGCCAGCTTCTCGTAGTCCACGTCCTCGTTGGGTTTCATCGGCGTTGCCATCGCCGCGAACACGCCGCGGAACGAGGTGTGGCGGGGTTTTCTCGTGTGAGTGGTGTTCATGGTCCATCCTTTCCTAGGTGCCCTGAACGAGCTGCATCCAGACGGTCTTCAGCTCGGTGTATTGATGATGGGCGAAAATGGATTTGTCGCGGCCGAAGAAGCCCGACTGCTTGAACCCGCCGAACGGAGTCGTGATGTCGCCCTCCGAGAAGCAGTTCACGGACACCGTGCCCGCCCGGAGCGCGCGCGCCACGCGATGGGCCGTGTTCACGTTCCGGGTGTACACCGAAGCGGTCAGGCCGTAAGGCGTGTCGTTGGCCAGCGTGATCGCCTGCGCCTCCGTGTCAAAGGTGAACACGGACAGGACCGGGCCGAAGATTTCCTCGCGGGCGATCGTCATCGTGGGCCGCACGTCGTCGAAGATGGTGGGTTCGACGAAGAACCCGCCGGTGCGCTCGAGGGTGCGCTTGCCGCCGATCACCACGCGGGCGCCTTCCTTCCGGCCGCTCTCGATGTAGCCGAGAACCTTCTCCATGTGGCTTCGCTCGATCATCGGCCCGATCCGTGTCTTCGGATCGAGGGGATCGCCGACGATCCATTCGCGGCTGACCTCGATCATTTTGGCGAGCAAGCGTTCCTTGAGCTTGCGATGCACGATCAGGCGGGAGCCGGAGCTGCAGTTCTCGCCCATGTTCCAGAACACGGAATTGCACGCCTGAATCGCGACGTAGTCGAGGTCGGGCGCGTCTTCGAGAACGACCTGCGGGTTCTTGCCGCCCAGCTCCAGCACGATGCGCTTGAGGTTGGATTCCGCCGAGTAGCTGAGCAGTTGCCTGCCCACCTCGGTCGAACCGGTGAAGGCGACGGCGTCCACGTCCATGTGCCGGCACAGCGCCGCGCCGATGCGCGAGCCGTCGCCGGTAACGACGTTAAGCACGCCCTCGGGCAATCCCGCCTCCATCGCCAGCTCCGCCAGACGGAGCACGCTGAGCGAGGTCTGACGGGCGGGCTTCACGACGACACTGTTGCCGGTGGCGAGCATCGGGCCGAGCTTCCACGCGGCCATCTGAATCGGGAAATTCCAGGGGAGAATGGCGCCGACAACGCCGAGCGGTTCGCGAACGATGAGCGCGACGTTGTCCGGACCGGTGGGCGCGACGCGTTCGTATTCCTTGTCCACGGCCTCGGCGTGCCAGCGGAAGCAATGCACGGTGTCCGGCAGATCCATCGTCAGGCAATCGGTGATGGGCTTGCCGGCGTCGAGGCAATCCAGCAACGCCAGTTCGTCGAGGTGCTTTTCAATCAGATCCGCAAACTGCAACAGAACCCGTTTGCGCTCGGAGGGCGGGCGTTTTGCCCACACGCCCTTTTCGAAACTGCGCCGGGCCGCGGCGACGGCTTTGTCCACGTCCGCCTCGTCGCACGCGGCGATCGAAGCGAGCACGCGGCCGGTGGCGGGGTTGATGGAGTCGTAGGTGCGTCCCGATTGAGCCTTGACGAACTTGCCGTCGATGAAGGCTTTGGTTCGGAACTTGATTTTCGCGGCGGCGGCGCGGGTGGCTTTGAGGTCCAGTTTCATGGTGTCAGAGTTCGTGGTTCAGGTTTTGGAGAGAGGAGACGCGGCGGGACCGTTGCTGTTGCCGTTCAGGACAAGAAGAGATTCAACACGGGCGGGCAGGATGGGCGGGCGCACCGATTCCATTTCCCAGCCGAGAACCACCTTTGCGGCGGCGCCGCAGATGCGTCCCTGGCACGGTCCCATGCCGCACCGGGACTGAAGCTTGGCGTCGCGCCAGCCGCTGAAGCGCCGCACGCGCGCGAGCGTCACGTCCTCGCAGCGACACAGGATGGTGTCGTCGCTCGCCAGTTGGCGCACCTCGGTCCGCAACGCGAAAGCCTTTGCGAGCCTTTCGCGGAAGTGATGCCAGTGTGCGCGCTTGTAGAACAGGTCGGCGGCGCGGGACCGTTGGCCGGTGGCGGCGTAACCGGCAACGAGACCTTCGATCAGCGCGCAATCGGCGCCTCCGATGCCCGTGGGTTCGCCGCAGCAGAACACGTCGTCCACCGTGGTGGCCTGCCATTTGTCCACCTGCACAAAGCCGTTTTGCAGCCGGCATCCGAGCGCGAGCGCCAGCTCAACATTGGGCACCAGGCCAAAACCGCAGGCCAGCGCGTCGCAGTTTTCGGTCCAGTTCTTTTCCCCGTTGGTGAGGGTGACGCGGCGCACCTGGGTGTCGCCCTCAGCCGCGACGGGCCACACGCCGAGCCGATAGGGAATCCCGAGCAACCGCCATTTGATCTGGATGCCCTGCCAGAGTTTGGAAGGGTGAGCCAGCAACGTCAGGCCGAACCCGGCGACCTGCGCGAAGGGCGCCTGTTCGTTGATGGAAACGATGCGCGCGCCGTGCTTGCTGAGGCCGTCCGCGACGGCCAGCAGCAAGGGCCCGCTGCCCGCGACAACCACGCGCTGGCCTGCGACGGGCCAGCCGTTCTTCACAAGCGACTGCATTCCGCCCGGGCCCATGACACCGGGCAGCGTCCAGCCGGGGAAGGGCAGGAACAACTCGCGCGCGCCGGTCGCAAGAATCAGTTGCTGCCATCGGATGGCGCGGGGTCCTTCGGGGTGTTCGGCTGTCAGCAGGCCGCGCCTGGGAACGGCAACGACGCTGGTGCGATCGAGGAGCGTGACGCCGGTGGTGCGAAAACGTTCAATCCATTTCCGCGCCTGGGAAATCGAAGGCCGGGCCTGTTCACCGCGCCAGATCTGGCCGCCCAGCCAGGGCGTGTCGTCCAGCACGGCGACGCGCTTGCCGCTTTCCGCAGCCGCGCATGCCGCCGCCAGGCCGGCCGGGCCGGCGCCGACGATCACAATTTCGAAATGGTACGTCTTCATGTCGTCCACACATCCATTCCCGGCGCGCAAAGGGTCTGACAGCTCCGGCTGTGAGCGTCGCCATTGATGATGACGCGGCATTCCATGCAGATGCCCATGCCGCACAACGGTCCGCGCGGCGCGGCGAGCACCGAGGTTCGGAATTTCACGACACCCGCCCGCGCCACGGCGGCGGCAACGACGGTGCCCGGAGGCACCTTCACCGGTGTGCCGTTCACGCGCAGTTCAATTGACTCGTCCATAACCGTTCACTCCGCCCGCTTCGCCGCTACCTCGTGCCCGACCGCGTGTTTCCCGGATTCGAATCGCTCCGGCTTGAACGGCTCCGGATCGATCTCGGATTTGCGCCCCAGCAGGAGATCGGCAAGCAGTCGGCCGGTTCCGAGGGAAGTGGTGATGCCGAGCCCTTCGTGGCCGGTGGCCAGCCAGATGCGTTCGCTGGCGACGCTCGGACCGATGATCGGCAGCTTGTCCGGCGTTGCGGCGCGATGGCCCGTCCACGCGCGAATGGCCGACAACCTCAGCACCGTCGGCAAATACTCCGCCGCCCGGCGCAGCATGCGATCCAGGATGCCGGGATCGATGGCCGTGTCCTCGACATCGAACTGGCGCGAGGAACCGATGAGCATCTGCCCGGTCTTGCGCGGCTGGATGTTGAACGCGACGGAATCTTTTCCCATGGAATGGGCGCTCTTGAGATATCCGAGCTCGACAATCTGATGCCGAACGTAGTCGGGGTAACGATCCGTGATCACGAGGTGGCCTTTGCGCTTGCGCACCGGCAGGCCGGGCGTCAGGGCAGGGGACCATGGCCCGGTGGCGCTCACCGAGCGGTCCGCGCTCAAACGCGTGCCGTCCCTGAGAAGCACGCCGCCGGAGGGCAACAGCTCAACAACTTCAACGCCGGTGCGCAACTCGGCTCCGTCCCGGGCCGCCTGTTCCAGCAGAAAGCGCGCGGCGCAGGGCGGATACAGGACCGCATCGTCGGGCACGCGCAGACCGCCGGCCATGTTCGGACGCAGGTTGGGTTCCCAACGGCGCACCCCTTCCGCATCGAGCACTTCAACACGAACGCCGCGGTCGGAATAGAACTTCTGTTTCCGATACACCTCGGCCATTTCCTCTTCGTCAGCCGCCACCCACAGCGTGCCGCACGCGTCGAACTCGACGTCGGCGGGCAACTGCGGCGCCAGTTCGTGCCAGAGCCGTCGCGAAAAGGAACTCAACGCAAACTGCGCTTCAGAATCGTCCATGACGACGATGTGCCCCATGCCGGCCGCGGTGGTGCCGCCGCCGATCGTTCCGCGCTCGAGCACGAGCACCTTCAGACCGGCGCGCGCGCATTCGGCCGCGCACGCCGCCCCGACAATGCCCGCGCCAACGATGATGACGTCGTGGTTCATGTCATGAGCGAATGCCCCAGCAGAACGGGTCGCGTTCGTCGAGGATCTGTGTGATTTCCGCGTTGACGAACGCGGTTCCGGTGATGGTGGGCGCGATTTTTCCGGCCGCACGGTCGAGCCAGCGGAACCGGCCGGTGAACGTGCTCCCGATGATGCTTTCCTGAATCCAGGGAGCGTTTTCTTCGAGCTTTCCGTCGGCGGCGAGGCATGCCAGCTTCGCGCTCGTTCCCGTGCCGCAGGGCGACCGGTCGTAGGCTTTCCCCGGGCATTGCACGAAGTTGCGCGAGCGCGCGCCGGGCACCGTGGGCGGACCGAACAATTCCACGTGGTCCACTTCGGGGAAGGCCTGCGCATTCACCGCCTGGCGCACGCGCCAGCAGTAGTCAGTCAGTTTCTCCACGTTTGCCAGCGACAAATCCTGCCCGTGCTCTTCAACGAGAAAGAACCAGTTCCCGCCCCATGCGATGTCGCCAGTGACCGGACCGATCCCGTCCACATCGACCGTGACGGCTTTGCGTTCGCGCCAGCCCGGGACGTTGTCCACGGAGACTTCGCCGTTGGGATGGAGCGTTGCGGTGACGATGCCCACGGGCGTTTCGAGGCGATGCTCGCCCGACTGGATGCGGCCCATGTGAGCCAGGGTGACGATGAGGCCGATGGTCCCGTGACCGCACATGCCGAGGTAACCGACGTTGTTGAAGAAGATGACGCCGGCGGCGCAGGACTTGTCCTCGGGCTCGACGAGAAGCGCGCCGACCACGACGTCGGACCCGCGCGGTTCGTTGACGATCGCCGAGCGGAAGCGGTCAAACTCGCGCTGGAATCGGTCGCGGCGCTTGTCGAGCGGTCCCGTGCCGAGGTCGGGGCCGCCCGCAATCACCACGCGCGTGGGCTCGCCGCCCGTGTGCGAATCAATGACGGAAACCTTTCGAATCATAAGCGCTGCCCACAATTGAGCCCCGGCCGGCGCGGCTCGTCTTGTGGATTTGGCCAGTGACCGCTAGGATTTCGGCACAAATGACGCCCGCCGACCTGCAGAACGAGTTGTTTTCGCAACTCGCCGAACCCTTCACCGGCGAGGCGTTGTTCGACTGTCTTCCCGACGTGGTGTTCTTCATCAAGAACCACCGCGGCGAATACGTGGTGGTGAACCAGACGCTGGTGGAACGCTGCGGCCTGCACGAGAAACGGGAAATCCTGGGCAAACAGGTGCACGAGGTGTTTCCGCTTTCGCTCGCGCGCAGCTACCGCGACCAGGACGAGGAGGTGCTGCGCAGCGGCAACCCGATCTCGAACCAGCTCGAACTGCACTTCTATTCCTCGGGCGGCCGCGGCTGGTGTCTGACGAACAAGCTGCCGTTGCGCGACCGCGAGGGACGCGTGGTCGGCCTGGTAGGCGCGTCCAAGGACATCCATCCGCCGAACGAGAGGACGGAGGATTACTCGCAGGTGGCGAAGGTGATTCAGCAGATCCAGACGCGCTATGCCGAGCCGCTGCGCGTGCGGGACCTCGCCGCGCAGGCGGGCCTGTCCGAATACCAGTTCGAACAGCGGATCAAGCGGATCCTGCAACTGACCCCGGGGCAGTTGATCCAGAAGGTCCGGATGGAAGTGGCGATCCGCAGGCTGCGCGAGACGGACGATTCAATTGCCAGAATTGCCCTGGATTGCGGGTATGGCGATCAAAGCGCGTTCACGCGCCAGTTCCGGCAGACCACCGGCGTGTCGCCCTCGGAGTATCGGCGGAGTCTTCGGCGAAAGCCGGGGTGAGCGCGCCGTGCCTTCCGCGTTCAATTCCCTCGCCCTCCACAGAGGGTGCCGACGAAGCTTCCGACAGAGACAAGGCGGGCGCTATACCAACTGCCGCTCCAGTCGTTCTTTCAAAACGCCGACGAGCTGGACCACGTAGCCGGCCACGGCCAGGAAGATGCCGATGCTGGCATACCGCAGGTTCTGCGTCAGCAGATACAGCAGTACCACCAGGCCCGCGCTCAATACAATGAGCACCAGGTTGGATTGCAACCGGGTATCCGCCCTGAGGCCGAGATACGGCAGCGCGGCGGCAGCCACGCCCAACACCAGCACGATCCAGCCAAGGCCGTGACGGACGTCTCCTCCGGCGACGCTCACCACGGTTTGGGCGAACACATCCGGGAGGTTCATGTTACCGCGCATGCCGGGCATCCCTCCCTCCATCGTGCGCTGGATCTCACGACCCGGGTTGTAGGTGAACCACGGGAGGAAGAATCCGATGAGCAGGATGGCGGCGCCGATGAGCACCATCCGCGCTAGCGGCGCCCGCGGTTGAACTGTGTTACCCAAAGCATTGAGCAGTTCCGCTCCCTCTTCGGCTGTGATTCGGCCTTCGTCGAGCATTCGCATGACGCGCTCGCGTTCGGAGGACAATTGACCGGGCCCGCGATCATCCGGCGGGACGGCCGGCGGCGCCGAGGCAAGATTCAGGACCGGGTATGCCACCAACGCCAATATCAACAGCCCGAGCACGCCTACGAACGAGTATCCGAATCCAATCCATGCGCAGGCCGCGATCAGGAGCGCAGTGATCACATTCAACGGGGACAACCACGCGCGGAATCCGTCCGCGCCACGGCGCTTCTCCGCTTCCGTCGCGCGCCCGCCGATCCACTTGAGATGCAGGCCGACGACGAAAGGAATCCCGAGCATTGGGAGCGCCGACACCGCCGCCAGCGGGAGGAGGCTGTTGTGGGAATACTGCGGATGCGCGTCGAACCAGAACATGGCTGCTGTGATCGCTCCGCCCAGGGAAACCAGTAACAGCAACGCGGCCTGGCCTCGGGAGCTGGCAAGTTGCCGTCGAAACGCCGTTGTCGCCGCCACTGTGAGCACGACCGCCACAACGGCAATCAGGATGGCAACGACCATGGTTGGACCGTGCGAGCGGTATATATCCATGTGGAATGGAAATTGTGGGCTCATGTGGATCTCTCCTTCAGAAGTTGAGTGGCTTCCTGCACTGTGATCTCACCGCGCTCGAGTTGCTCGAGGATCCGGGTGCGGTTGATGCGCGGCCCGCTGTGACCCAACAGTTCATTCACCATGTCCAGCCGCTTGCAGACCGTCGGATACGAAATCCCCAGTTCCTTTTCCACATCGCGGATTTTTCCCTGGCATCGAAGGAACACCATGACGAAATCCTGCAGGTCCGGCGGAAGGCGGAAGAAAGCAGGAACCTCGAGTTGCGAATCGATCTGCGTGTTGCAATGGCCGCACCACAGACGGGCGATCGTCAGCTCACCGCTGCAGAACGGGCAACGGGTAATCAGCTTCTTGTTCACTGCCTTCATTGAACTTTCGGAGTATATAATTGAGATATTTAATGTGTCAATTGAATAATTTAAGTTGGATGGAGGGTGGAACGAACAAGCCTGACGGGTGCGGGATCGGGATTCTTATGCAGAAAAAGCTTGAGGCTCTTGCACTTACGTGCAGAATCCCCGCCAGATCCATTGGCACCCGGAAAGCTGAAGCTCACTAGTGGACTTTCTTATAGTGGCATGTGGCCGTAGGCATCAAGGGTTGAGGGCTGGTCGGAACATGGGCCAGGCTCGTCAGTCCGGAGCCGGAATTCTCGCTGGCGCATGGAATGCGTCTCTGCGCCTGCTTCTCTTATCCCTTCTCGCAGCCGGCACCGCTGTTGCCGCTGACACCGCCAGCTCGGAAGACGTGCTCGTTTTCAAGAGCATGACGCTTGCGGAATTGATGGATGTGGATGTGACCACGGTGACGAGAACGCCCCAGAAGTTTTCGGACTCGCCTTCGGCGGTGCAGGTGATCACGGGCGAAGGCATCCGGCGTTCGGGCGCGTCCAGCATTCCGGAGGCGCTCCGGCTCGCCGGCAATCTGCACGTGGCGCAAAAAGGTTCGCACACGTGGGCGATCAGCGCGCGCGGTTTCAATACGGATCTGGCCAACAAACTTCTGGTGCTGATCGACGGCCGGAGCGTTTACACGCCGCTGTTCTCCGGCGTGTTCTGGGACCAGCAGGATTACCTGCTCGAGGACATCGACCGCATCGAAGTCGTCAGCGGACCGGGCGGCACGCTTTGGGGCGCCAACGCGGTCAACGGCGTCATCAACATCATCACCAAAAGCGCGAAGGAGACGCAGGGCCTTTACCTGGAGGGCGGCGGCGGTTCGGAGTTGCGCGGGTTCGGCGCCATCCGCTACGGAGGCGCGATCAACTCGAATGTCTTCTTCCGCGTTTACGGCAAGTACCTCAACCGCGATGCGGCGGTGTTTCCGAACGGCGACGGCGCCGGTGATTCCTGGTGGATGGAGCAGGGCGGTTTTCGGCTCGACGCCGAACCGTCGTCGCAGGACAGGTTCACGCTCCAGGGCGACGCGTATTACAACAACAAGAACCTTCCCACCGGCGGCTACTCGGAGGCAAACGGCAACAATGTTCTTGGGCGGTGGACGCGGGTGTTTTCCGACACCTCGGATTTCAGCCTTCAGATGTACTATGACCGGACGCATCTGCGGAATGACGTGCCGGCGAATGATTTTGCCCCGGCGGGTGTTCTGCGGGAGGACCTGCACACCTACGACCTGGATTTTCAGCAACGGTTCTACCTGGGCGAACGCAACGAGATCGTCTGGGGCCTGGGCTACCGTTTCACTCGCGACATCGTGGACGACGCCCCGGCGCTGGCCTTCTCCCGGAGCCGACTGGATCAGCATCTCTACAGCGGTTTCATCCAGGACCGCGTGGCGTTGTTGGAGAACGTGTGGCTCACGCTCGGCACGAAGATCGAGCATAACGATTACACGGGCTTCGAATACGAGCCGAGCGGGCGTCTGGCATGGGTGCCGAAAGACGGCCACACCCTCTGGGGCGCCATTTCCCGCGCCATCCGCGCGCCGTCGCGTTTCGACAGGGACCTGCGTTTCCCGACACCGGGCGCCGCGCCTCTCGTGGAAAACCTGCTGGTCGGCGGAACCAATTTCCAATCCGAAACCGTGATCGCCTATGAGCTCGGGTACCGCACCCGCCTGGCGGACCGGGTGTCAGGATCCATCTCCGCGTTCTACAACGCGTACGACAATCTCCGCAGCACGAGCTCCAGCCCGCCGCCCGCGCTGTTCGGGCTGCCGCTGTATTTCGACAACAACCTCGAGGGGGAAACCTACGGGTTTGAACTCAGCGTGCAGTACCAGGTGCTCGACTGGTGGCGGGTCCAGGCCAATTACACGCTGTTGAAAGAGGACATCCGCGTCAAATCCGGCAGGACGGACTTCAACAATGCGCTGAACGAAACCGCCGACCCCGAGCACCAGGTCGGGTTGCGCTCCTCGATGGATCTGCCGGGCAACATCGAACTCGATCTCGGCCTGCGCTGGATCGATTCATTCGTGTTCAATGACGTCGGCACGCCGGCCACGGTGCCGGATTACTTTGAGCTCGATGCCCGGATTGCGTGGCGGCCCACACGAAACGTGGAATTGTCCATCGTCGGCCAGAATCTTCTGCACGATCATCATCTCGAATACGTGATTTCGAGCCCGAATCCCCGCGAGGAGATCGAGCGCGGGGTTTACGCCAGGATTGCGGTGCAATGGTAGGCGGAGGCACATGAGATTCCCCTGGGCAAATCTCCTGTGGCTCGCAATGGCACTGCTGTGCTGCCCGCTGTCCGGCAGCGCCCAATCGAGGGAATACCAGGTCAAAGCCGCGTTCCTCTACAACTTCGCCCAGTTCGTCGAGTGGCCTTCGAACGCCTTCACCAACGCCACCCAACCGTTCCGGATCGGCGTTCTGGGCGACAACCCGTTCGGCGACGCGCTGGCGAACATCGTCCGGGGCGAAACGATCGGCAAACGCGAAGTCGTGCTGCAGCAGTCCAACGCGCCGGAAGACCTGTTGGGCTGCCAGATGGTTTACATCGCGATCTCGGACACCAACCAGGCGTCCCGGATCCTGGCGCATTTCAATTCCAGGCCCGTCCTCACAGTGGCTGAGCTGGACGGTGCCGGGCGGCACGGCGCTATCATCCGGTTCTATCGGGACGGCCCGAGAGTGCGTTTTGAAATTGATCCGAAAGCGGCGGAGAAAGCGGGGCTGAAAGTCCGGTCTGAAATGCTTCGGCTGGGGCGGATTGTGTCGGAGTCCGCGGAGGCACAGCAATGAAGTGGCTGGAGGACATGCCGTTGAAGCGCAAGGTGACGTTCGTCATCCTCGTCACCTGCTCGACCGCGCTTCTGCTGGCGTGCGGCGTTCTCGCGGCGTTTCAGATGGCCGATTTCCGCCGGACGATTGTGCGGGACATGACCGTGCTCGGCGACGTCACCGCGAAGAATACGAGGGCGGCTCTGGCGTTCCACGACGACCGCGCCGCCGCGGAAACGCTGCTGGCTCTTCAGTCCGAACCCAACGTCATCGCCGCGTGCCTGTACGACGAAGAGGGGCGGCGCTTTGCCACCTACATTCGGTCGGGAGAAAGCGTGCAATTCCCTGATCAGGCGGGCGAGGATGGCGTTCGGTTCGAGGGAGACCGCCTGGTTTTCTTCCGGCCGGTGATGCTGAACACGCGGCGGCTGGGGACGTTGTTCATCCACGCGGATTCGGGCGAGTTGCGTGAGCGGTTATTGCGGATTGCGGGCATCGCGGTGCTGGTGCTTCTGGGTTCGTGCGCGGTGGCCTTCCTGGTTTCAGCCCGTCTTCAGCGCCCCATCTCTCAGCCGATCTTTGGCCTGGCCGAGACCGTCCAGTCCATCGCGGAGCGGAAAGATTATTCAACGAGAGTCCCTTCCGGCGGCGGTTACGAGATCGGCAAGCTGACGCAGGCGTTCAATCATCTGTTGAGCAGCATCGAGGAACGCGACCGGGCGCTGAGTGCAGCAAACGAGGATCTCCGGCAGGAAATATCCGAGCGACAGGCGGCCGAGCTTCGTGTCCAGTCGCAACTGGCCCGGCTGGAAATGCTGCATCGCATCACCCGCGCCATCGGCGAACGGCAGGACCTGCGCAGCATTTTTCAGATTGTCATCCGGACATTGGAAGAGCGTCTGCCGGTCGATTTCTGTTGCGTGGCGCTCTACTCGCCCGCTGCCAATACGCTGACCGTCACCAGCGTGGGGATCCGCAGCGAAGCGCTGGCGACGGAACTGGCGCTGACGGAGCAATCGGTGATCCCGATCGACCAGAACGGCCTCAATCGCTGTGTTCAGGGAGAACTGGTGTACGAGCCGAACATCGAGAAGTCCGACTTCCCGTTTCCGAAGCGGTTGTATCGAGGCGGGCTGCGCGCGTTCGTGGCGGCGCCGCTTCTGGTCGAGAGCCAGGTATTCGGGGTGTTGATCGCGGCGAGGCACCCGGCCGAGAGTTTCAGCAGCGGCGAGTGCGAGTTTCTCCGGCAACTCAGCGAGCATGTGGCTCTCGCCGCGCACCAGGCGCAGATCTACACCGCCCTCCAACAGGCGTATGACGACCTGCGGCAGACCCAGCAGGCCGTCATGCAACAGGAACGCCTGCGCGCGCTCGGACAGATGGCCAGCGGCATCGCCCACGACATCAACAACGCCATCTCGCCGGTCGCCCTCTACACAGAATCCCTGCTCGAAACAGAGCCGAACCTCAGCGCCCGCGCCCGCGATTATCTCGCGACGATCCAGCACGCGATCGAAGACGTCAGCCAGACCGTCGCGCGGATGCGGGAATTCTATCGCCAGCGCGAACCGCAGCTCGCGCTCGCGCCGGTTCGCATCAACCCGCTGATCAAACAGGTGCTCGACCTCTCGCAGGCCCGGTGGAGCGACATGCCGCAACAACGGGGCGTGGTGATCAACGTGGCCACCGACCTGGCTCCCGATGCGCCGGCCATTTTCGGCGTGGAAAGCGAGATCCGGGAGGCCCTGGTGAACCTCGTCTTCAACGCGGTCGATGCCATGCCCGAAGGAGGCACGCTCACGCTGCGAACCCGTGTCCTGATCCCGAGTCCGAATACGCCCGCCGTCGTCAGGGTGGAAGTGTCGGACACGGGCATTGGCATGGACGAGGAAACGCGCCGGCGCTGCCTCGAACCGTTCTTCACCACCAAGGGCGAGCGTGGGACCGGACTCGGCCTGGCCATGGTGTATGGAATTGCGCAACGCCATGGCGCCGAGGTGGAGATCGAAAGCGCCCCGGGCAAGGGAACCACCGTAACCCTCAGCTTCCCGGTGGCTCAGGAACACACCGAAACCCCTTCAAAGGAAAGCAAAGCGCTGATCATTCGGAAGTCGCTGCGAATTCTTGTCATCGACGACGATCCGCTGTTGATCAAGTCGTTGCGGGACACTCTCGAGATCGACGGGCATCGTGTCACCACCGCTACAGATGGTCGGACGGGCGTTGCGGCGTTTCACGAGGGCCAAAGCAGGAATCAGATCTTCGATGCCGTTATCACGGATCTCGGCATGCCGGGCATGGATGGCAGGCAGGTCGCCGCGAGCATCAAACAGGCGGCGCCCGGATGCCCCGTGATTCTCCTGACCGGTTGGGGACGGCGGCTGGTGGCGGAAGGCGACGTGCCGGCCTGCGTGGACTGCGTTCTCAGTAAGCCCCCGAAACTCCGCGATTTACGCGAGGCGTTGGCACAATGTGTGCCGCATTCCGCAGTGTCATGAGTGCTACGGGTTCGAACAGGGTTGCTTCGGACAGGGTATCGGCACGCCTGGTGGTCCTGGACGACGAGGCGGCGCACATGAGAGCGTTGTGCGATACCTTGCGCGAGCAGGGCTACGAGGTGTCCGGTTTTGCGACTCCCGGCGAAGCGCTCGCGGCCGTTCAACCCGGAAGATTCGACCTCCTCCTCGTCGATCTGATGATGCCGGAGATGGATGGCATTTCCGTGCTGAAACGAGCGGCCGAGGTCGATCCCGACATCGCCAGCGTTGTCATGACCGGGCAGGGCACCATCGAAACGGCCGTGCGAGCAATGAAGGCCGGCGCGCTGGACTACATCCTCAAGCCTTTCAAGTTGAGCGCCATCCTTCCCGTGCTGGCCCGCGCGCTCTCCATACGCCAATTGCGGGTCGAGAATCGCGAACTCAACCGCCGCGTGCGCGAGCACGCGTTGGAACTGGAGGAGGCGAACAAGGAACTGGAATCGTTCTCGTACTCGATTTCGCACGACCTTCGCGCCCCATTGCGCGCCATCGAGGGATTCAACGGCCTGGTCCTGAAACGGTTCTCGGCCGAGCTGCCTCCCGACGCCCTCAAGCTGCTGACCCAGGTGGATCGCAACGCCAAAAGGATGAGCCAATTGATTGATGATCTGCTCCGCTTTTCCCGGCTCGGACGCCAGCCGCTGCAGAAGCAACGGATCGATGTCCAAAAACTCGTCAATGAAGTCGTCGAATCGCTCCGCCTCGAAGCCGCCCAGCGCGACGTCGAGGTCCGGCTCGGCGAACTGCCCGCGATCCGGGCCGACCTCCCGCTCTTCAGACAGGTGTTCGTGAATCTCCTTTCCAATGCTTTCAAGTTCACGCGCAACAACAGCAAGACCATCATCGAAGTCGGGTCCCGCAACGGAGCCGGCGAAGTGATCTTCTTCGTCCGCGACAACGGCGCCGGGTTCGACATGAACTATGCGCAAAAGCTGTTCAAGGTCTTCCAGCGGCTGCATAGCGAGGACGAATTCGAGGGCACGGGCGTCGGCCTGTCGATCGCGCATCGCATCGTTCATCGCCACGGCGGACGAATCTGGGCCGAATCGCAACTGAACAAGGGCGCCACGTTCTACGTCGCGATGCCCGCGGAGCCTGCCCATGACTGACGACATCAGGGCAGAAGCCATCAGGGTCCTGCACCTCGAGGACAACGAGGCCGATCATCTGTACGTCCGCGAAGCGCTGGTCGCGGAAGGCCTGCGTTGCGACGTGGAGCTCGTCAAGACCCGCACCGCGTTTGAAGCCGCTCTGAGGAAGAACCGCTACGACGTCATCGTTTCCGATTACTCACTGCCTTCGTTTGACGGGATGACGGCGCTTTCGCTGGCAAAGGAAGCGAGCCCGGAGACGCCCTTTTTGTTCTTCTCGGCAACCATCGGCGAGGAACTTGCCGTGGACAGCCTGAAGGGCGGCGCGGTGGACTACGTGTTGAAGCAGCGGCCCCATCGCCTCATTCCGGCAATTCTCCGCGCGTTGAAGGACGCCGCGGACCGGGCGCGCCTGCGCCAGGCCGAGGAACGCATCCGCGAGCAGGCCGCCCTGCTGGACAAAGCCAGCGATGCCATCATCGTTTGCGATCTCCAGCGCCGCGTTCACTTCTGGAACCAGGGCGCGGCACGCATCTACGGCTGGAGCGCGCGCGAGGCCGAAGGCCGGCTGCTCGACGACCTGCTGTCCTGGAGCCTGCTGCCGCTCGAAATCCAGAGCCTGATGGTGACCCTGGAACAACGCGGCGAATGGAGCGGCGAAATCCAGAACGCCACCCGAAACGGACGCACGGTCATCGTTCAAAGCCGCGCGACCCTCATTCGCGACGAGAACAACCACCCGAAATCGCTCCTCATCATCAACACCGACGTCACCGACCGCCGGCAACTCGAGGAACAGTTCCTCCGCGCGCAACGCCTCGAAAGCCTTGGAGTGCTGATCAGCGGCATTGCCCATGACCTGAACAATGCGCTCGCGCCGGTCCTCATGGGCACCAGCGTCCTGCGCGCACAGCCCCGGCCCGAAGATATGGCGCCCGTTCTCGACATGATCGAAACCAGCGCCCGTCGCGGCGCCGAGATGGTGCGGCAGGTCCTTGCCTTTGCGCGCGGCACCGAAAGCCGGAAATCGTTCATGCGCGTCGATCAGCTCGTCAAAGAGGTGGGCCGGATCATCGCCGACGTCTTTCCGAAGAAGATCAAGTGCCGCACCGTCAACGAAGGCGACTGGATCATCGCCGGCAACGCCACGCAGTTGCACCAGGTGCTCATGAACCTCTGCGTCAACGCGCGCGACGCCATGCCCGCCGGCGGCACGCTGACGCTTTCCACCCGAAATGTTCAGCTCGAGCCTTCAGATCTTTCCGTCCATCCCGAAGCCCGGCCCGGCCGCTACGTCTGCTTGACCGTCGCCGACACGGGAACCGGCATCCCTACCGAGCAACTCGGCCGCCTGTTCCAACCTTTCTTCACAACCAAGGCGCCCGGTAAAGGAACCGGTCTCGGCCTCTCGACCTCGCGCAATATTATTCGCAGCCACGGCGGATTCATCACCGTCAACAGCCAGGTGGGACGCGGCACGGAATTCAGTTGTTACCTCCCCGCCGTCGATGAAGCCGAACCCCGCGAGTCCCAGGCAACAACTTCTCCTCTGCCCGCGGGACAGGGCGAATGCATCCTGGTGGTGGACGACGAAGAAGCCCTCCTCGCCATCACCAAGGCCACACTGGAGAGCTTCCGATATACCGTGCTCACCGCGGCGAGCGGACCCGAAGCCGTCGCCTGCTTCGCTGAAAAGCGCGACGACATCAAGCTGGTGCTGACGGATATGGCAATGCCGCTCATGGACGGCGTTGCGACGGGTCTTGCCATCCGCAAGATCAGTCCGAACGTTCCCATCATCATTATCAGCGGTCTCGATCCTCAGAAGGACGAAGACACAACCCGCAGACTGCGCGCGGCGGCGTTCCTGCCGAAACCGTTCACGGCGGAAGTTCTGCTCCAGCTCATCCACGACGTTCTCACAAAGAACCCGGCAGACGGTTGAACGGGAACGTGTCGGACGCGGCCGACTTCCTCCCGAGCCCGTCACGCATCGTTGACATCAGGGCTGCATAAATCTCTTGCCAAGGCGCAGGATGTTGTCACAAAAGTGGGTCCATAAATCCACTTATGGGCACACGTGCGCCGCATTTTGTTCTGAACCGACACCGGAAGGAGGGGTTCCGCCGTGCAACAGACCGTCCTTCTCGTTGAGGACAACAACGCCGACGTGGCGCTGTTCGTAAACGCGTTCGCGCTGGCCAGGTCGCCGTTCGCGCTGGTCACGGTTCGCGACGGCGAAGAAGCCATCAAATACATCACCGGCACCGCGCCTTACGACGATCGCGCACGGTTTCCAATGCCCACCCTGGTTCTCCTGGACCTGCAGATCCTGCGCATGGACGGGCTCAGTCTCCTGAGCTGGATGCGATCCCAGCCCGCGTACCGCCACCTGCCGGCGATCGTCCTGTCGGGTTCCACCAGCGAAAGCATGAGACAGAAGGCGCTGGAACTGGGCGCGAAAGAGTACCGCGTCAAGACCGGCGACCTGGACGACCTGACGCATTGGATCAGTGGCCTGAACGCGAAGCTGGCGGAATGGTCCGCCTGCGCCAGCGGCGTGGGCAGCGAATCAGCCTGATTATACACGTTAGGCAGATATTCTTGCCCGCCGTAAACTGCGCAGGATCGGAGACGCGCCCGGAGCGCGACTGTGTCCCGCCAGAGCGGGACCAGTCGCAGCGTGTCAACGAAGCCAGCAACTCCGGGTTCAGCAAAGCGCACGGCGCACCACCATGGATCCTGTTGAATGTCCGCGCATTGGAAGACGCGATTGCCTTGAAATCCCTGACTGCTTAGAACCATCGGCCGTTGCTGCGACTCGCAGAGTCGCGCTCCGGAGCACGGGTCTGTGACCCGCAGGAGCGTAGGGCAGCATGCAGGCACAGGACTACACGCGGACCCATGCGCGACGCTCCGCAGCGGCGGCGTTCCGCCATTCCACTTCAACTTCGTCGCAAGCTTTGTCGGACGCTTCGTCGGCCGTTCCCCTCAAGCCTGACGCTGTCCCCCGTGCGAACTTTTGTTGTATATACAACAAAAGTTTGCATTTCCTTGATGATCCGGTGTTTGCGCGAGCGCTGAGGGACGACGAACTTTTGTTGCATATGCAACAAAAGGTTGCAACCCATTGAAGTGCTTGGGGATCGGATGCAGGAGGAAGCGATCGTGGAGGCGGACATCCCTGCCTGCCGTAAAGGGCGTGTCCAGCCGCCCGAGGCCGGCCGGTCCGATTGCGCCCAAACGTGTCCAACATTTCCGTGTCCAACATTTCCAGGCCTGGGCCTTGTGCAAGCCTGTTTCTAGTACTCCGCGGTGGACCTGAGGCCCCGAGTTTGAGGCCCCGAGTTTGGCCTTGCGAAGCCGGGAAGGCGTGCTTCATTATTCCCGCCCTGAGTGCGCATATGGCGGAATTGGCAGACGCGCTACTTTGAGGTGGTAGTGGGGCAACCCGTGCAGGTTCAAGTCCTGCTATGCGCACCATCTTCTCCCCGGAAATCGGCAAATAAATCGCCTGCCCAGACTCTTCGAACCCTTTCGGATCGGCCATCATGAAGCTGGGTCTGGCTTCGAAGGGCGAAATCAGTTCCGTCGCACGCCATCGCACACAACGTAGGTTGACGAAATCCCGGCCCTTCCACTTCCAACCGGTCGAGGCGCGCGGAAAGAAAGAGGGCGGTGGTTGAACGACCGCTCATGCCGCTCTCCGATGGAGAGGTGTTGAGAAATCCCGAGATGGGGTTGGCGTGGCGACATGCGGCCGTCTATCGTGTGCGCGTCTGGACGGTATGGCTGAATCAGTGCCTGAAATCTGTAAACATCGGACGTCTTGCCGTTTATGAATGCCTTTGAGTTTGCCGCTCCCGGCGCCTGTGCGACGGCCATCCACATGCCATGCCTCTGAGACGCCTTCTCCTTCCGGCCATCGCCGGGCTGCTGATCTTCGGCGGTCCCACCACCGCCGCGGAACCGCCGCGGGTCATCGTCTCCACCGACATCGGCGGCACTGACTACGACGATTTCCAATCGCTGGTTCATCTGCTGGTTTATGCGGACCGGCTGGACATCGAAGGCATTATTTCGTCGCCCTACGGACCGGGACGCAAACGCGACATCCTGACTGTCATCGATCATTACGAACGCGATTACCCGAACCTGAAAACGTATTCGGACCGTTATCCGACGCCGGACGCCTTGCGCACGATTTCGAAGCAGGGAGCACTGGAATCCGCCGGACTGTCAGGTCACGGCGTGTCCACGGAGGGTTCGGACTGGATCATTCAATGCGCGAAACGCGACGACCCGCGGCCGCTCTGGATCCTGGTCTGGGGCGGGATCGACGACCTTGCCCAGGCGTTGCACGATGATCCCTCCATCGTGTCCAGGATCCGTGTGTACTTCATCGGCGGACCCAACAAGAAATGGTCCGTGCCGGCGTACGACTACATCACCCGCGAGCATCCGAATCTGTGGATCATCGAAGCCAACAGCACGTATCACGGCTGGTTCAACGGCGGGAATCAGAGCGGCGACTGGAGCAATCAGGGCTTTGTGGCATCGCGCGTTGCCGGGCGCGGCGCGCTGGGGGATTACTTCGCCGGATTGACCTTTGGCGGGAGAACTCGCGCAACGTTGAAGATGGGCGACACGCCGTCCGTGATGTACGTGCTGGGCGATGCGCCGGAAAATCCGGCAGAGAACAATTCGTGGGGCGGCCGCTTCGTCCGCGCATGGGAACGTGCGCGCGTGCGGTTTGATCATGCGGAAACCAATCCTCCAACCTCCGAAGACAGGGTGGAAACCTTTGGCATCGTCGAAATGGTCTATCACTTGCCGGCATCCGCCCCCACCAATGCCGTTGCGGCATTGGTGATCGACGGCCAAAGCTTTCCCGGCTTTCCGGATGAGAAGGGTGCCTGGCATTTTCTCTTTTCACCGAAGGAAGCGAAGAGCTGGAGTTACAAGATCAGCAGCACGGTTCCGGAACTCGACGGCCGGACCGGCGGGTTTACCTCTTATTTGCCGGGCGCTGAACTCGCAGCGAAACCGTCGTTGCGGTTCTCCAACTGGTGGACCGACAATCCCGATCCGGCGCTCATGGAGGGAGTCCACCAGGGCGCAAGAACCATCAGCAGCCGACGCGAGGAGTTCCTGCGCGACTTTGCGCTGCGGCTCGAACGGTGCAAAGCGCCGGCAACAACCGCTACGGAATCGTCACCGTGAAGACTGAAGACAAACCTGGTCCGGCGCGTTCGGTGGACGGCAGGGTTGGCATCGGTCACGTTCATTTGAAGGTGGCCGACCTCGAACGGGCGCTGGCGTTCTACCGCGATGTGCTGGGGTTTGAAGTGACGCAGTGGTACGGGCGCCAGGCCGTGTTCCTTTCGGCCGGCGGCTATCATCATCACATCGGATTGAACACCTGGGAAAGCCTAGGCGGCTCCCCTCCCGCTCGGGGGACAACGGGGCTTTATCACGTCGCGATCCTGTATCCGACGCGAGCGGCTCTGGCGGACGCGTTGCGGCGGCTGATCGCTGCCGGCATCCCGCTCGAAGGCGCTTCCGATCACGGCGTCAGCCAAGCGTTATACCTGCGTGATCCGGACGGCAATGGGATCGAGCTCTATTGGGACCGTCCCAAAGCCGAGTGGCCGAGAACTCCGGAAGGCAATCTGGCGATGACAACGGAGCCACTCGATCTGGAATCCCTGCTTGCCGAACCGCCGCCTGCGACAGGAGACCGTGACGCTGCGAGCGGGCCATAGCGCCGGACGCTTCAAACCGAGGGCATTTCAATACTTGTACTGCTCCCCGCTTGCTCCGAAGTATCGCCATTTCGGGCGAAAACCGAGGACGTGGTTGTGGCATCAGTTGGAGTCATCCCGATGGGCTGCCGGACAGTAGCCGGAGGTTGATCGCAGCGATACCTGCGGAAACCGGACAAACAATCTCCACGACCCCGAAGGGGTCGCAGAGAGGACGCAGTCCTTCACAGAGGATATTTCGAATCGTATTTAACCCGTTTTTGGCGCGCCCGTTGAATGTTCTTGCACCTCCCTTGGGGTGCAGATGTTTTGATGATTCGTTTGCGGGAGGTCTCCGCGTTGCTTCGACCTCCGGCTACCATCTGCCAACCCTCCGGGTTGAGTCCCTGGGCGCATTTCAATTTTTCTAGCCGCCGCTCCCGTTTTCTCCAATGTGTCGCGGTTTTCGCGGCGAAAGCACATGAGCCGGGCAGCGGTTTCCCACGAAATCTTGTGGAATGCACAAAACTGATGCGCCCCTTTCAAACCGCGCATTCGTTCCCCATCTTTCCGTGAGCCTTCCACTCGGCTATCGTGCTGGCGCAGGTATGCGCGGAAACGTCAGCATCGAGCCGCTCCCCGAGCGGAATCTGATCCGGCTCTCGTTCGAGGGTCGCGTTACCGCCGCCGACATGGACAAGGGCGAGGCCACGCTGGCGGCGGCACTGAAAGCCTTGCGCCCGGGATTTGCATTGCTCACCGACTTCACCGATCTCGAGTCGATGGAGCTGGATTGCATGCCGGCCATCGAACGGACCATGAACCTGATGACGGCAAATCGGGTTGCGCTGGTGGTGCGGGTCATTCCCGATCCGGCGAGGGATATCGGGATGAACATTCTGTCGCTTTTTCACTACCCGCAAGGGCAACGCATCATCACCGTGCAAACCCGCGAGGAGGCCGGAGAGATTCTGAAACAGGAACGTTGATCAGCCAGGTTCGTCCGCAGGCCGGACCCGGGCTTCGAGGAAAGCTTTCAGTTCGGCGGCCGCTTTGCCGCCGAAACCGGGCACCTGGGCGATTTCCTCGACTGTTGCGGCGCGGATGCGCTGCACGGACCCGAACTTTCTGAGCAACGCCGCCTTTCGCCGTTCTCCGATGTTCGGGAACTCGTCGAGGATGCTTTCCGAAATGCGCTTCAACCGGAGCTGCGCGTTGTACGTGTTGGCGAACCGGTGCGATTCATCCCGAACCCGCTGCAGCAGTTTCAGCGCGCCCGATTCGTGCGACAATCGCAGCGGCTCGGGGGCGCCCGGACGGTAGATCTCTTCGAACTCCTTTGCCAGCCCGATGACCGGGATGTGTTGCAACCCGAGCTTCGCCAGCTCCGCGCACGCGGCGTTCAGTTGTCCCTTGCCGCCATCAATCAGAATCAGATCCGGCAGATGGATGCCCCGGCCGGGTTCGCCGGGCGCGCGACGTTCCCGCACCGTCACCGCGGAGGCGTCCGTGTTCACGTCGCTGCGGCCGCGTCCCCTGGCCGCCGCGCTGACGTCGTCCACCATCGCCTGGAGCGCCTGGGGAATGGGTTCTCCGCCATCGTCGCCGGATTGCCGGCCCCGCGCCGCCGCTTCCTTCAGCAGCCGCGCGTACCGTCGTCGCACCACTTCCGCCATCGATGCAAAGTCGTCCTGTCCTTCGACCGTCTTGATCCGGTAACGCCGGTAGTTCGCGCGGTCGGGCCGGCCGTTGCGAAACCGCACCATCGACGCCACGGCGAACGTGCCGCTGATGTTCGAAATGTCGAAGCCCTCAATGCGCACCGGCGGAGCGGTCAATCCCAGCACGTCGGCCAGTTCCTTCAAATCGCGCTCGGGATCGATCGCCGTCAGCGGCAGGCTGTAGGGAAGCCGCTCGAACTTCTCCGTCTTGCGCGTCGTCCGCCGCAAATCGGCCAGGAGGTCGCGCAGTTCGGCTGCTTTCTCGTATTCCTGCCGCGCGGCCGCCTGCTTCATCTCGGCTTCGAGCCGTTCCTCCATCTCCGCGCAGTGCCCGGCGAGAAAGTCGCAGGCTGCCTTCACCTGTTCGAGGTACTGTTCGCGCGTCACGTTCCCGATGCACGGCGCGGTGCAATACTTGAGATGCGCATACAGACAGTGCCGGTAATCCCGCTCCGTCGGCGTCAGCGGCCGGCAACCCCGCAGGTGAAACTGCCGGCGCACCAGCGATAACGTGCTGCGCAACGCGCCCGAATTCGGGAAGGGACCGAAGTACCGCGCACCGTCGTCCTGCTTCAATCGCGTCAGCGTCAATCGCGGAATCGGGTCGTTCAGATTCACCTTCACCATCAGGAACCGTTTGTCGTCGCGGAAACTGACGTTGTACCGCGGGTGCAATTCCTTGATCAGCCTGCCCTCGAGCAGGAGCGACTCCGGTTCGCTGCGGACGACGTGGAAATCGAAATCGTGGATTGCCTCCACCAGAGCGCGGAACTTCAGATCCCATCCCATGCGGCGCGAGGGCTGGAAATACGTGCTGACCCGCTTTCGCAAATCGCGCGCTTTGCCGACATAAATCACAGTCCCGAAGCGGTCGCGCATCAGGTAAACGCCGGGCTTGTGCGGCAGAGTGCTGAGTTTCCTTCGAATCTGTTCCGTCAAAGCAGGGACAATTTCGCGCAAATGACCGGACACGCAAAGCGTTTTCCCGATCCGATCCCCCAACGGGCGCTGCGGATCGGCGTCATGCGCGGAGTCGTTATCTCGTCGCCTGCCAGAAAACAGGATCTAGCGGGCCGCCAGGCCCTCCGGCGGCACTTAAGCGCTTGCGTTACAGCTTCGGCCGGCGGCGATGAAACAACGAGACAAGAACCAGCCCGCCCGCGGTGGTGAACAGAACGTGCTCGGACGGCTCGGGCACGGCCGGCACCGGCGAGAATGGAAGCGACATCGCCCCGAGTTCCGACCACTTGAGACTGGAGTGGTTGCCTCCAACGGCTCCAGCGATGTCCTGGTTCAGAGTGTTGCCCTGGGTGGCCGTCGCGCCCACCACCTGTATTTCACTCGATTCCGTGATCGTGATCCCCTGCAACTCCAGCGCGAGCACAATGCTGGAGAAAGGGACGTAGAACGACAGGAAGTAGTCCGTCCGGTTGTCACCGTTGAGATCGAACGAGGTCGCGGTCGGATCGATCGTTGGTGTGACCGGCGTGAAGCTGTAATTGAACGACGTCTGCGCAAAGCTCTCGAAAAAGCTGCCCGAAAATGTGGTCGTGCTCGGCGAGATGTTCAGCCCCGGCCCCGGATACCAGATGCCGATCGCGTCCTTGCTGCCCTGGTTGTTCACGCCGACAAACAGGTCCAGCGAACCGTCCAGGTTCGCATCAATGCCAATGAGAGCAACCCCGTCGAAGCCGCTGGGATTGGCGTCCGCGCCGAGCCGGAAACGGAATCCGAGAAAGTCGTTGGTTCCGCCTTCGATCTCTCCGAAGGACACGTACAGAGCCGGGTTGTCCGCGTCGCCCACGATGTCGGACTCTGCGCTGCCCGTCTGCTGATCATTCGACGCGTCGGGATAATTCGTCAGACCGAATGAAGCAGTCGACCACTGCGTCGTGGGCGAGTCGGGGCTGTTTTGTGCGCGCGTGGGCGGCGCGCCGGAGAGGACGCAGACAAGGCTGATCGCAATCGCCGCCAGCCGCGACAATCGGGTCATCGCGATACAGCGGCGCACCGCAACGACAGGGGCGCAGATGGTCATGGGCGCGGGCTCAAGCACCCGATGTGCCCGGCTTCACAATTGCCTGTACTAAAGGACATTCTGATAGGCACCAGGGCGCTCAAGTCCAACATCTGAGCAATGCCATGCGCAGCCGTGCACTCTTTGCTGACAGTGCGGGGCGGGTGAAGTTCCAAATTCCAAACTCCAGGTTTCAAATTCAGCCACGGTGGGCCGAGCGTGCTCGCAAGCCGTCGTGCCATGTTGTTTGTTGAAACGCCGCACTGGCCATGATTGGCCGCGCGATACATCGATCTGCTACTTCGCACGACGGCTCGCGAGGACGCTCGCCCCACCTTGAAGGCCTCACCTCAGCACGGAATTTGGAATTTGGAATTTCGCCTGAACGGTTTAGTCTGCGCGCATGAGCTTGCTCCAGCGCGTGGTGGATGAAGCGGTCGCGAACATTCGCGGACTCGTCCGGTTTGAAGCCCAGCTCGACCAGGCTGCCGCGATGGTCAGCCGCTGCCTGCTCGGCGGCCACAAGCTCCTCCTCTGCGGCAACGGCGGCAGCGCTTCCGATGCCACCCACCTGGCGACCGAGTTTCTGTGCCGTTACCAGGAGGATCGCCGGCCGTACCCGGCCATCTCGCTCACCGCCAATGGCGAGTTCATGACCGCTGTGTGCAACGACTACTCGTCCGATGAGATTTTCGCTCGGCAGGTGCGCGGGCTGGGGCAGAAGGGCGACGTGCTGATTGCGTTCACGACGAGTGGCCGGTCGAAGAACGTGCTGCGGGCGATCGAAGAGGCCTCGAGCGTCGGGATGGAGAGCATTTGTTTCTCCGGACGCGACGGCGGATTCACGAAGGGCCTGGCGACGCTCGAATTGCTGGTCCCGGGCAACAGCACCGCCCGGATACAGGAAGCGCACAAGCTGCTGTTCCACGTTCTGTGCGAGATGGTGGAGAAGGAGTTGCCGAAAAGCTGAAGCCCTGGGCCGCCCCTCGACTGACGATTGACGATTGACGATCGTCAATCGTAAATGCCGACATGGACCGCCGATGTCCCAGGCTCCCGGCCAGGATCGCTGCATGCGATCTGTCCAATGGTGGTTCTGGCCGCACCCGCGGCCGCTCGTCGATCGATTCGGACCGGAGTTTTTTCGGCAACTGCCCGCCGGCCCGGGCATCTATCTCCTGTGCGGTCCTGCGGAAGGCGTTTTATACGTTGGAAAGGCTAAAAATCTGCGCCGCCGCCTGAGCAGTTATCGGGTCGCCAACCCGGACCGGTTCCCCCGCCGCATCATCCGGCTGCTTTGCCGGGTCACGCGCATCGAATGGGACGAGTGCGCGGACGAAGCCGCAGCGGCGTATCGCGAGGAGATGCTGATTGCGGTTCTTCAACCGCGGTTCAATTCCGCCGGGAACGTCTGGCCGAAGCGCCTGTGAATAACTTTCCCAACATTCCTTTTGCCCTCATGGAACCGGAAACTAGACTGTAATCGACCGATTATGCCCGCAGCCAATGTCATCCAGTTGCAACAGCTCCTGAAAGCGAAGCTGCCGCAACTGCGATTGGGTTTTCAACCTCCGGGACAGCGTCAAAACCTTTGGGCTACGGGCATTTCGCGCATCGACACCCCGCTCGAAGGCGGCCTGCCCCGCGGCGCACTCACGGAAATCGTTGCCAGCCCCGGGTCCGGCAGCGCCCTCCTCATGGCGCATCTGCTCCGGAAAGCCGCGAACGAACAACAGATCATTGCCCTGATCGATGGCGCGGACTCGTTCGACGTCATCGCCATGGAAGACGCGGTGCTGGCCCGGTTGCTCTGGGTCCGGTGCCGGTCCGCCGACGAGGCGTTGAAGGCGGCCGATCTGATCCTGCGCGACAACAATGTGCCGCTGGTGTTCCTGGACCTCGCCGCCAACCCCGCCCGGCAGCTTCGAAAAATCCAATCCACCGCGTGGTTCCGGTTCCAGCGTATTCTGGAACAGGCCTCCACGGTCTGTGTCGTACTCACGCCGGTGACGATGGTTTCCGCAGCCCCGGTGCGGATCACACTCAAGCCCGCCGCCTTCTCGCTCGATATGCTCGAGCGCAACCGGGAGGAGTTGCTGGGCGAATTGAAGTTCGAGATCGCCGACGCACGCCGGTTCCATTTCAAAGAAGAACGGTTGCGCCGGATTGCCTGAGAATGCCGGATGTTCGCCGTCGCTTTTATCCCGGATTTTTCCCTGCGCGCTCTGCTGCGGCTCGAACCCGAGTTGCAGTCGCGGCCTGTGGCGCTGCTGGATTCGGAGTCGCCAAAGCCGGTGGTGATCCAGCTCACCCCCGCCGCCCGCGCGCGAGGCGTGGAGGAAGGCCTGACCGCCAGCCAGGCCATGGCGCGCTGCAGCGATGTGCTGATTCGAAGCCGGTCGGCGGCTCGTGAAACGGCCGCCACCGAGGCGTTGCTGCAAACCGCCTACGCCTTTTCGCCCGTGATCGAGGAAACCGCGCCGGGAGTCTGCACGCTGGAATTGAAAGGGCTCGCGCTCGATACCGATTCCGCTCTTCACACCTGGGCGGAGCGGCTTCGCCAGGCTCTGGTTTCGCTGAATCTCGACGCGCAAATCGGCGTTGCAGCCACACCCGCTCTGGCCGCGCTTGCCGCGCGCGCGGCCGCTCCGGTGCGGATCGTGCGCGATTCGCTGACATTCGCGTCCGACCTGCCCGTCGCCGCGCTCGATCCTTCTCCGGAAACGGCAAATCTCCTCGAGCGCTGGGGCATTCGAACGGTGGGCGCGTTGCTCGCGCTGGACAGGCCCGGTCTTGCCGAACGCCTGGGCAGCGATGCATTGGCCCTGCTCGAACGCGTTTCGCCGGGACGCACCCGACCACTCAGGCAGGTCGTGCCCCGCGACGTCTTCGAGGAACGGATCGAGTTCGAGAATGAAATCGAGACTGCCGAACCGCTGTTGTTCGTTCTGCGCCGTTTTGTGGAACAGCTCGCGCGGCGGCTCGAAGTGATTCACCTGGTTGTGGGCGAACTTCATTTGAACCTCGGGCTCTCTTCCGGCGCCGTTTACGAGCATGCTTTCCGGATCCCCGCGCCGACCAGCCACGTTGAGACGCTGTTTCGCATGCTGCAAACGCACGTGGACACGCTGCGCACCGACGCGCCGATTGTCTGGCTGCGGATGGAAGCCAGGCCGTGCCGGCCGAAGCTGCATCAGTTCGGCCTGTTCGAAACCACGCTCAAGGATCCGAATCAATTTGCCGAGACGCTCGCGCGATTGACGGCGTTGTGCGGTCCCGGCCGGGTAGGCACGCCGGTGCGGGAACCGACGCATCGCCCGGATGCGTTCCGCCTGCGCCCGCCGCAGTTTGACGCGCCGCCCGCGCCCATAGCGCATGACGAACTTTTGTTGCATATGCAACAAAAGTTGGACAAAGGGCTGCAGCTCAGGAGGTTGCGTGAGGCGGTGGAAATGGAAATCGAGTTTTTCGGAGAGCGGCCGATCCGGGTGCACAGCCGCGTCGTCAGCGGTGTGGTGGCGCGCGCGCGCGGGCCGTTTCTCAGTTCGGGCGAGTGGTGGGACGACAACCGCTGGTCGCGCGAGGAGTGGGATGTGCAAATGACGGACGGCGTCCTGTATCGCGTTGTCCGGTCGCCGCAGGGTTGTTTCCTGGAAGGAGTGTACGACTGATGCGCTACGTTGAACTCCATGCCCGCAGCGCGTTCAGCTTTTTGCGCGGCGCATCCACGCCGGAGCAACTCGCGGAGAAAGCGGCGTCGCTCGCACTGCCCGCGATGGCGCTCTGCGATCGGGATGGCGTTTACGGCGCGCCGCGGCTTTTCGGTCGCGCCACCGAAGCCGGCATGCGCGCGATCGTCGGGGCGGAGCTGTCGTTGGAGGACGAGACCGTGTTGCCGGTCCTGGTGGAATCGCGCAAGGGTTACCAGAACCTCTGCCAGTTGCTCACGCGCGCTCATTTGCGAAGCGAAAAGGGCAAAGCCCGCGTGCGCTGGGATGAACTTCCGGAATTTGCGGAAGGCCTGATTGCGCTGACCGGCGACGAGGAAGGTCCGCTGGTGAAGGCCGTTCATCGAACCGACCTCGGCCGCAAAGCGAATTCCAACAGCCCAATCGAAACGCCATTCGAAGTCCTGCGCCGGTTGAAGAACGTGTTCGGCTCAGAGCGGGTTTATGTGGAGATTCAGCGGCATCATTTGCGGGGCGAAGAACGGACGAACAACGCGCTCCTGCAACTGGCGCGTGCGGAGGGACTGCCGTTGCTGGCGACGAACGGCGTGCTGTATGCCTCCGTCGCGGAACGCCCGGTGCTGGATGTGTTCACATGCATTCGCCATCACACGCACCTGGACGCGGCGGGGCTGTTGCTGGCGCAGAACAACGAGCGTTGTTTGAAATCGCCGGAGCAGATGGTTGCGTTGTTCCGGGATTGTCCCGAGGCGATCGAGAACACGGTGCGCCTGGCCGAGCGGCTGGAGTTCACGCTCGAGAACCTGGGTTATGAGTTCCCCGAGTTTCCGGTGCCGGAGGGGCACACGATGGATTCGTTTTTGCGCGAGCAGGCGCTGGCCGGCGCGCGGGAGCGTTACGGGCACGTTCCCGAAAAGGTCCGTCACCAGCTCGATCACGAGCTGGCGTTGATCCGGAAGCTGAAGGTGGCCGGTTATTTTCTCATCGTGTGGGATATCGTCCGGTTCTGCCGCGAGAACAGGATCATGGCGCAGGGCCGGGGCAGCGCGGCCAACAGCACCGTCTGCTTCTGCCTCGGCATCACGGCGGTCGATCCGCTCCGTTTTCACACGTTGTTCGAACGGTTCCTCAGCGAAGGCCGGAAGAACGCATGGCCGGACATCGACATTGACCTGCCGAGCGGCGAGCGGCGGGAGCGCGTGATCCAGGAGGTGTATCGCCGGTATGGCCCTCAGGGCGCGGCGATGACGGCCAATGTGATTACGTTCCGCGGCCGCAGCGCCGCGCGCGAGGCGGGCAAGGCCTTGAACCTGCCGAACGACGTGCTGAACCGTTTTTCGAGCCTGTATGCGAACGGCGACTTTCCGCACACGCTGGACCTGACCGCGCAGATGGAACGGTCGGGGTTACCGCGGGAGCATCCGCGCGCGCCGGCGTTTGTCGCGTTATGCAGAGCGATGCAGGGATTGCCGCGCCATCTCGGGCAGCACTCCGGCGGCATGATTATTTCGCAGGGCAAACTCAGTTCCATCGTGCCGCTCGAAAACGCGTCGATGCCCAACCGCGTTGTCGCGCAATGGGACAAGGACGACTGCGAGGACCTTGGAATCATCAAGGTGGATTTCCTCGGTCTGGGGATGATGTCGGTATTGCAGGACAGCGTGGAGCTGGCGCGGGAGCGCGGGCGCCCGGTGGACCTGGCGCAACTGCCGCAGGATGACGCGCGCACGTTCGAGATGATGCAGAGCGCGGACACGATCGGCGTGTTCCAGATCGAGAGCCGCGCGCAGATGGCGACGTTGCCGCGGATGAAGCCGAAGTGTTTCTACGACGTGGTGATCGAGGTGGCCATCATCCGGCCGGGCCCGATCCAGGGCCGGCTGATGCATCCGTATCTGAAGCGGCGGGCGAAGCGCGAGCCGGTGACGTATTATCATCCCGATCTGAAGCCGGTGCTGGAGCGGACGCTGGGCGTGCCGTTGTTCCAGGAACAGATGCTGGAGATCGCGATGGTGATGGCGGACTTCAACGGCGCCGAGGCGGAGGAACTGCGGCGCGCCTTGAGCTTTCACCGGTCGCAGGAACGAATGCAGCGTGTGGAGAAGAAACTGCGCGCGGCCATGGAACGGAAAGGGCATCCGCCGCAGATGATCGAGGAGATTCTGTCGGCGATCGGTTCGTTCGCGTTGTACGGTTTTCCCGAGTCGCACGCGATCAGTTTCGCGCATCTGGCGTACGCGTCGGCGTACTTGAAGGCGCACCGCGCGCCGGAATTCTACGCGAGCCTGCTGAACAACCAGCCGATGGGGTTCTATTCGCCGGCCACGCTGGTGAAGGACGGCCAGCGGCACGGCGTCCGGTTCCGCCCCGTTTGCGTGTTGCGATCGGACTGGAACTGCACGGTCGAGGACGATTCCGGGGACGGCAGTGTGCGGCTGGGTTTGTGCATTGTGCGCGGCCTGAGCCGGACAGGCGCGGAACGGTTGCTGGCTCAACGGCGCATTCGGGCGTTCACGTCGCTCAACGACATGAAACGGCGGGTGCGGTTGAACAAGGACGAATGGCGCGCGCTGGCCGAAGTGGGCGCGTTGAATTGCTTTGCCGCGCACCGGCGGGACGCGCTCTGGGAGGTGGAGAAGGAATTGCGCGAAGGCGATTTGTTCGATGAAGTGGCCCTCGCGCAAACAGCGCCTCCGTCCACGAACGGACAGGCGGAGAAGGCGTCGCCGCTGGCGCCGATGAATTACCCGGAGCGCATTCGGGCGGATTACAGCGCAATGGGTTTGACGACCGGCGCGCATCCGATGGCGCTGCTGCGGCCGCGGTTGACAGGGATATTGCGCGCGGCGGACCTGCCGGGAGCGCGTCATGGCGCCCGCGTCCGGATCGCCGGCAATGTCATCTGCCGCCAGCGCCCCGGAACGGCCAAAGGCTTTGTGTTTGTGAGCCTCGAGGACGAGACCGGCGTGAGCAACGCGATTCTGTCGCCGCCGTTGTTCGAGGCGCAGCGTTTGCTGGTCACGCAGGAGCCGTTCCTGGTGATCGAAGGGCGATTGCAGCACATCGACAACGTGACGCATGTGCGCGCGGAGCGGATCGAACGACTGGAACACGACACGGCGGTGGCGGTGCCGTCGTACGATTTTCATTGAGCAGGAGCGCACCAGCGATCCCAGGACAATTCTTGTCGCATATGCGCGCAGAATTGTCCTGCGTTCGAAAAGGCGGCATTGTGTAAGCGTCAAAGGCCAAGGTATTTGGCGATTTTCGCAAGACAATTCCTGTCGCATATGCGCGCGGAATTGTCCTGGTCGGGATACTGCCGTCGCGGGGCCACTGGGCTCTGTGATGGAATCCCTTCGGGATTCAGGGTGTTTGGTTCACGCGCCTGCAGAACCCGGAGTCACACACTTCGTCCACGTGCTGCGACTGGTCCCGCTGTGCGGGACACAGTCGCGCTCCGCCGCCCATTGGCGTTGATTCGCGGCTCGCTCGCCGTTGCCCGTGGCGTTGGTCCGGAGCGCGTCCAAACGCATCCTTTTCTAAGCCGAGCACGGTTCATAGACTCGGCGGGTGCATTGGCTGGAAGCGATCGATTTCGAGTTGCTGCGTCTGATCAACCAGACGTGGGCCAATCCGTTTTTCGACGCGTTGATGCCGTTTGCCAGCGGGAACGCGTTCTTCTTTCCGGCGCTCATCCTTGGGGGGCTCGTTTTCCTGTGGAAAGGCGGCACGCGCGCACGTCTCTGCGCGCTCATGCTCGCGCTTGTCATCTGGCCGGGCGACTCGTACGTGTCGAACACGATCAAGAAGGCGGTCGGGCGCCCGCGCCCCTACATCACGCACACGGACGTGCGGCTGCCGTCCAGCCGGACCGGTCAGGACCTGAACGCGGAAGAGGAGGAGCCGGCGGAAGAAACCTTTTCCGAGAATGCCGCATCCGCGGGCGCTTCACTTGGAACGGCGTCCGAAGAGGATCGCCCCGCCCGGCGCAAATCCAGGCGCGGGTGCAGGAGCATGCCGTCGTCGCACGCGTTCAACTGGTTTGCGGCCACGATGATTCTGCTGGTGTATTACCGGCGGAGCGTGTGGTTCATGGTTCCGCTCGCGTGTCTGGTGGCGTTCTCGCGGGTTTACAACGGCGTTCACTATCCCAGCGACGTGCTGGCCGGCGCCATTCTCGGCGCGGGTTGCGCGGCGGCGGTTCTATGGCTGCTGGACACCTTATGGCGCCGGGCCGGTCAACGCTGGTTTCCGCTCTGGTGGCAGCGTCTTCCGTCTCTCGTCAACGTTCCTGCCCGCGATGAGGCAGGCGAACCGGAGGATCGCCCGGCTCCGGCTCCCGGGGCCTCGGGGCCCGTTTCGCTGGACACGCATTGGCTGCGGGCCGGTTACGTGCTGATCGCCGTGATGCTGCTGGGCAATCTGCTGTACCTGCGCAGCGGCGCGCTCGAGCTGTCGGGGGACGAAGCCTACCAGTGGATCTGGTCGAAGCACCCGGCCTTGTCGTATTACAGCAAGCCGCCGCTGATTGCCTTCACGCAGCTTGCGGGAACGACGTTGTGGGGCGACAACGAATTCGGCGTGCGGTTTTTCGCGCCGGTGATCAGCGCGGTTCTCGGCATCCTTCTGTTGCGATTCTTTGCACGGAATGTCAACGCGCGCGCCGGGTTTTTCCTGCTCTTGATCGTCATCACGACGCCGTTGCTGGCGGTCGGCACGATCCTGATGACGGTGGATCCGTTGTCGGTGCTGTTCTGGACGGCGGCCATGATGTCGGGGTGGCGGGCGATGCAGCCGCAATCCGGTTTGAAGCCGTGGCTATGGACCGGGCTGTGGATGGGGCTTGGTTTCCTGAGCAAGTACACGGCTTTGTTTCAGTGGTTGTGCTGGGCGGTGTTGTTTGCGCTTTGGAAACCCGCGCGGGTTCACCTGCGCCGGCCCGGGCCGTACGTGGCCCTGCTCATCAACCTTCTCTGCGCAACGCCTGTGATCGTGTGGAACGCGCAGCATGACTGGATCACCGTGTCGCATGTCGTGCACGACAACGCGCAGTTCGGCAGGCGCGCTGACGGCGCATCCGCGGCGCCGGCCGCCGCGCCGGGCGATTCATCGGCCGGCTCCGGAACGCGAAACCCGTTCCGGTATGTGTTTGATTTTCTGGGAGCAGAGGCGGCGCTGTTGAATCCGGTGTACTTCGTTGCGGCGTGGTGCGCGGCGATTCTGATGTGGCGGCGGGGCCGGCACGATCCGCGCATGGTGTATCTGTTCAGCATGGGCGCGCCGCTGTTTTTGTGTTATCTCGCTTTCTCGTTCCGCGCCCGCGTGCTGCCGAACTGGATTGCGCCGTCGGTGTTGCCGCTGTTCTGCCTGATGGCCGTTTATTGGGACACGCGCTGGCGGCTTGGCGTCAGAGGGTTGAAACCGGCGCTCATAGCGGGATTGCTCATTGGGGGGATCATGGTCGCGTTGCTGCACGAAAGCGATCTGATCAAGCACGTGGCCGGCCGCCCCTTGCCGCCGAAGAAGGATCCGTTGACGCGCGTTCGCGCCTACAGTGAAGGCGCGCGCATCGTGGAAGCGGCGCGGCGGCGGCTGCTGGCGGAGGGCAAGCCGGTATTCGTCATTTCACCGAGCTACCAGACCACGGGTTTGATGACGTTCTACATTCCGGAGGCGCGGACCAATGTGCGCGAGGTGCCGCTCGTGTACCAGTTGACGTCCGACAGGCCGCAGAACCAGTTCTATTTCCTGGCGGGTTACACGGAACGCAAAGGGGAGAATGCGATCTACGTTCAGGAACTCAGCGCCCCGCCGCTGGTGGACGGCTGGCTCTTCAAGTGGCTTCGGGGCGAAACGAACCTGCTGCAATATCCGCCGCGCAGCCGGCCGCTGCCTCAAACGCTGACGAACCAGTTTGAATCGGTGATCGAACTCGGCCAGTTCAATGCGCTGTATCGCGGGCGTATTTTTCACACCTACCAACTCTTTGAGTGCCGCAATCTCCGATAGCTCTCGCGCTGGAACGCAGTGCGTCACCATCCCGGTGAGCGACTACGACCTCGCGGCAACCCTGGCGTCGGGGCAGGCGTTCCGGTGGACACAGAAGGGCGACTCCTGGCACGGCGTCATCGGCCGGCGCGCCGTGCGGCTCACCCCGGTGACGGACGGTATTCGCGCGGAAACGGCCGCACCGGTGACGGATTGGGGCTGGCTGAAGGAGTATCTCCAGACCGATGTGATTCTGCAGCAGATCCTGGAAACGTTTCCCGACGACGAGCCCATGCGGATGGCAACGCGGGCCTGCCGGGGGTTGCGGTTGCTGCGGCAGGATCCCTGGGAATGCCTGGCGTCCTTCATTCTTTCCTCCACGAAACAGATCGTGCAGATCCGGCAGATTGTGGCGTCGGTATGCGAGTGTTACGGCGAGCCGATCCCCGGGTTTGAAGGTGAGACGGCATTTGCCTTTCCCACTCCGGAACGGCTGGCGGCGGAGAGCGAACCTGGTTTGCGCGCGTGCAAGATGGGTTTCCGCGCACCCTACCTGCTGGCCACCGCGCGCATCGTGGCTTCCGGAAAGATTCAATTGAATGGGCTGAAATCGGTGCCGCTGGAAACGGCGCGGGCGGAGCTGATGTCGCTTCCGGGGGTGGGGAGGAAGATTGCCGATTGCGTCCTGCTGTTTGCTTACGGGTTTCCGACCGCGTTTCCCGTGGACGTGTGGATCCTGAGAGCGTTGCGGCAATTGTATTTTCCCCGGCGCCGGCCCAGGCCGTCGCGGCTGATGCGGTTCTCGGAAACGTACTTCGGGCCGAACGCAGGATATGCCCAGCAGTATTTGTTTCACTACATGCGGACTGTGAACTCGCGCGGCGGGGCGGGAGCGGCCAGACTGAACCCGGCATGACGATCGAAGTTCTTTTCACACCGGCGGATTTCGGAGCGCTGAAAGCGCGCGCTCTCGAGGGCACGTGCGCCGTCGTGTTCGATGTATTTCGCGCGACCACTTCCATGGTCACGGCCCTGGCCAACGGCGCGACGGCAGTGGTTCCGGTGGTCGATATTCCCGACGCGCTGGTGTTGCATCGCTCGAATCCTGCCGTGTTGCTCGCAGGCGAGCGCCAGGGCGTGCGGATCCGGGCCAGTGTGAGCGGAGGAACGGACTTTCACCTGGGCAACTCGCCGAGGGAATTCACAAGGGATCGGGTTGAGGGAAGAACGATCGTGATGACGACGACGAACGGGACGCGCGCGCTGCGGGCCTGCGCGCACGCGGACGCGGTGTGGGTGGCGTCGTTTCTGAATCTGCGGGCGGTGGCGGACGCGATCCTGCGCCGCCGGCCGGGCAAGCTGCTCGTCGTGTGCAGCGGGACGTTCGAGGAGGCGGCGCTGGAGGACGTGCTGGGCGCGGGCGCGTTGTGCAGCCTGTTGGCCGGACACGCGAACGGCGGGTTGAGCGATTCGGCGTTGATCGCGCTGGACGCCTACGCGGCGGCCGAAGGAGATCTGCTGCGGGCTGCGTCCCGGTCGCGCAACGGCCGGAGGCTGCTGGCCAATCCCGATCTGCGGGAGGATGTGGCGTTTTGCCTGCAGCGCGATGTTTTCGACTTTGCGGCGGCGCTGGATGCCGAGGGAGTGGTGCGCCGCGTGCGGATTGGCGAGGACTGATGGTGGGGCGAGCGTCTCTTTCTCTGGTGGGGGAGCGTCCCCGCGAGCCGTTGTTCGACGTGGCGGGTCGAACAGCCTGGCCTGAAGACACTGGAAAACGGGATTTCTGCCTCCCTTGGACGCATTGCCGGCGGACGATCTGGGCACTCGGATAACGGCTCGCGAGGACGCTCGCCCCACCGATAGAAAAGGCTGAAACGCTGGAACGAAGTGGAAAATATCCAAGATCCAACAATCCAGCCAGCGGCTCTGACGTCCGCTGATTCGCAGTGTCGTGTGACAAGCGCCGTCCGGCGACGGCTCGCGGGGACACTCGCCCCACCGATAGGAAAGGCTGAAATGCTGGAACGAAGTGGAAAATATCCAAGATCCAACGATCCAGCCAGCGGCTCTGACGTCCGCTGATTCGCAGTATCGTGTGACAAACGCCGTCCGGCGACGGCTCGCGGGGACGCTCGCCCCACCGGATGCAGAGGAATCAATTGTCCGGCTGCTTGTCGGGGTGGTCGCTGCGGCGGTAGCTGGCTACCACCCAATCGCTTAGGACGCGGTCCGGCGCTTCAACGGTATCGCGGTCGATCACGAACGACTTCTGGCCGGAGTTCTGCACGATGAGTTTCAGGCCGAACTGGAAGTCCTTGAAGCGCGTCGCGCACAGGTCGCGAACGGATTGTTTCTTCTCGATTGCCTCGGCGACGAGGCGTTCCGTGGCGGCTTCGGTGAATCGGATCTCGATCCCGTGCGCTTCGCGGAACCGCCGGGCGAATTCCTCGACTACCTGGCGGGCGACGGCTTTTTCCTCGAGGTTCGGGTCCGCCAGCATCTTCGCCAGTTCGGCCACCGGGTTGTCCACAAGCTCGGGGGTGACGACGAACCGTTTCACGGCGGTGGACGGCAGTTCAAACTTGATGTCGCGGAAAACGCGTTCGCACACGGTCATGAGGCCGCGCGCGCCGGTCTTCTCCTCGCTCGCGCGCTCGGCGATCCGGCGCAGTCCCTCGTCCGAGAAGAGCACTTCAATGCCGTAGGCGGCGAAGTCCTGCTCGTACTGGCGGATGATGCTGCCCTCCGAGTTCTTCAGGATCATGTACAGGTCGTCCGTGTTGAGCGCGTGGCAGACCACGCGGACGGGCAATCGCCCGATGAACTCCGGTTCGAAGCCGAACTCGATGAAGTCCTGTGTTTGCGCGGCGTTCAACACCTCCTCGGGTGTCTCGAGGGGCTGCTCCTTGGCGGCGAAGCCGATTGCCGCTTCGCGGAGGCGCTTGCGGACGATCTTCTCGAGCCCGTCGAACGCGCCGCTGACGATGAAGAGGATGTGTTTCGTATTGATGGTGCTGGGCGCTTTCCGGCCGCGCTGCGTCATGTCCATCATCGCCTGGATCTGCCCGGCGATGTCGTTGGGCGAACGCGCCGGCACTTCCGTCTCCTCCATCAGCTTGAGGAGGTTGGTCTGCACGCCGCGGCCGCTGACGTCGCGCCCGCTCGCCGTGCTCGCCGCGGCGATTTTGTCGATTTCGTCGATGTAAATGATCCCGTATTGCGCGCGGGTGATATCGTTGTCCGCAAGGCGGAGAAGATCGCGCACCATATCCTCGACGTCGCCGCCGACGTAGCCGGTTTCGGAGAACTTGGTGGCATCGGCTTTGACGAACGGCACGCCGATGAGTTCGGCGGCGCTGCGGATGAGGAAGGTTTTGCCGACGCCGGTGGGGCCGATGAGGATGACGTTCTGCTTGGCGTAATGCGGTGTTTCCTTGCCTTCCAGCGCGAGCCGCACGTGATGGTAGTGATCGCACAGGGCGACGCTGAGGACTTTCTTGGCTTCGTCCTGCCGGATGACGAAGCGATCGAGAAAGGCTTTGATGTCGCGCGGTTTGTAGTTGAACTGGAAGCGATCGGCGCCGGAGCGCGCACCGGATTCGTCTCCGGTGTCGGCCGGCTGCGTTTCGGGCTGCTGGGCAGCGCGGCTCTGGAAATGCTGGCGGACGAAATCGGAGAGCTGACGCTGGAATTCCTCCGGCGTGAGGGGGCTGTTCGATCGCACTGGCTTCATCATAAATCACGTCCGGCGTGCTGCCATCGAATCAGGAGCACTTTGGACACGTAACTCTTGCCACAAGAAACCGCTTTTGCAATAAGACGCCGCGTGACAGACGCATTTTCTCCGGAGAACGCGGAGCGATTCGAAGCCGCATTGCGGCGGTTTGACGAGGAGAACGCGCGGGATCCGAACAAGGAGGTGGTGAACGGAGTGGAGCAGCCGCGGGAACTGGTTTACGCGGAGCGGCTGACGGAATGGGTGTTGCGGTTGCGGCCGGACGCGTCGGAGGTGTTGCGCCTGGCCGCGCGCTGCCAGCATCTGTGTCGCTGGATGATTCCGCGAGAGTCGTATCCGATGACGAAGGCGGGTTATCTCAAGTGGCGGCAGAAGCTGAAGGAATTTCATGCCGAGAAATCGGGCGCGATTCTTCGCGAAGCGGGTTATCCGGAGGAGACGGTTCAACGCGTGCAGGCGTTGAACCTGAAGAAGAACGCGAGCACCGATCCCGAGATGCAGGTATTGGAAGACGCGCTGTGCCTGGTGTTTCTCCAGTATCAGCTCGCAGACCTTGCCGCGAAGAGCACGGAGGAAAAGGTGGTCAACGCGTTAAGAAAGTCGTGGGAGAAAATGTCTCCGGCCGGGCGAGCCGAGGCACTGAAGTTGTGTTACGGCGCCCGGGAACGCGAACTGATCGAGAAGGCCGTGGGAAATCTTCCCTGATCACCGGCTTCGCTGTCGAGCAACCAAGGATCCCTTCCTTGCGCTCACTGGGGTTCGAGCGTCAGTGACGGATGGCCCTTCGAAGGAGCCCAGGGAGGGTACCGATCTGAAACCATGATAGGGTACGTCCGGCCGGCAACGACCTGGAATTGTGTGCTGCCCCAGAACGGCTCGATCGCCCGTTTCAGCGAGCCGGAAGCGGCGCCGGTATAAATCCCGAAAGCGATGGTCCAGTTGTCCCAACTGAGCGTCGCGATCCCGCTGGCCGGAGCGATCCACGACCACCACAGCGTTGTCCCGTCGAAGTCATCCTTCAGCCAGCGCCTCCGTTGGTCTGAATGCTCACTCCTTCGAGTTGGAAACGGCCGGCGAAGTCGTCGTTGGCAGGGCGCGGGGTGAATTCCAGATGCAGGTTGAACGGTGTTGTGGGCATTCCCAGGACCTGAATGTGATAGGTTGTGCCCGACTTCACGTCAAACGAGACCGGTTCGCTCAACGCGATTCGCTTCAGGGATTTCACGCGCTTGCCAGTGAAAAGCCCAAAGCAACGGGTGTAGGTATCCTCCGTGCGCTAGAGCACCACGGTTCCATTGGCAGGCGCGGTCCACGAGTACCAAGTGTCTCCGCCTGGCTGATCGGTGTGCCCTGAGGCGGGAAGAAATGGTGGAGCCGAGGGGAGTCGAACCCCTGACCTTCTCATTGCGAACGAGACGCTCTACCAACTGAGCTACGACCCCATCCACCGAAAACGAACACGCATAGATTTGGCACAAAAATGCCATAGCGCAACTCGTTTTCTTTGCCCCCGGGCACGCCTTTGAGGCGGCGGGAGGCTGCACTCGCGCGAGGGTTGCCTGCGCTCTCAAGTCTCGGGTGTACCGGCTCCGAGACGGTGCCATGAACCCAGACGAGAGGTCTGCCATACGGGAATGCCGGTTTTGCTCGCATTGGAACCGTTCCCTTGTCCAACGTATGCGCGGATGAAGAGAGAGAAGCTGCTGAAATCGCTCCTTGTGGTGTTCGTCGGCACCGTGGCCTTCTATGCAGCAACGTACTTCGCAATCGAGCACGCCAGGCACAGGAAGGGGCCATGGATCGTGACCTTCACCCGCAGCGTCGCGGGCGAGCCTGAAATCGTGATCCACCAGCCCGTGCTGGGCATCAGCAACGTCACGATCCGGTTCGCAGGCGAACCGCCCGCTGCGAATCTCTCGAGTGCCGGGGAAAGCAACGGCGCCACCCGGACCAATTCGGCCTCCACCACGATTGCCTTTGATTCGCCAAAACCGGTGCCGTACGACGTGCCCTTCGGGCAGTGCATCTTCATGGACACAACGTTCCTGCCGGGCACGGTGGTTTTCGACCTGTTCGGGCACGAGATCCAGTTGATTCCGCGGGTGCTCACGGTGGATCGGGAGGAAAAGGCGTGGGTGTCAGGGGCAGTGCATACGTTGACCAGCGTGAACACAAATGCAGCGGGCACGCGGTGAGTCAAACAAGACGGATGGGAAGTATCGCTCCGGGCGCTTAAAGCTTGCGCCAACGGAGGGCATTGCCTAAAAACTCCGGCGCATGTCTGTTGCGCGGCCCACTTCCAATCCGAAACCCGAAACGCCGTTCGACCTCGCAGCGTTTCTTTCAGCGACGACGAAATCCGTCAATGCGGCGCTGGACCGTTTTCTGCCGTCGGAGCGGACGAAGCCGGCCACGATTCATCGCGCGATGCGGTATTCGCTTTTCGCCGGAGGGAAGCGGATGCGTCCGGCGTTGTGTCTTGCGGCCGCGGCGGCCTGCGGCGGGCGGGAGGAAGACGCGATGCCGCTGGCGTGCGCGGTGGAGTGTATTCACACCTATTCGTTGGTGCACGACGACCTGCCGGCGATGGACAACGACGATTACCGGCGGGGCAAGCCGACGAACCACAAGGTATTCGGCGAAGGCATCGCGGTGCTGGCGGGTGACGCGCTCCTGACCCAGGCGTTCGAGATTGGCGCGCAATGCCGCGGCTGGCCGCGGTATCCGCATCAGCGGATCGTGCTGGAACTGGCGCGCGCGGCCGGTTCGCTCGAACTGATTGCGGGACAGGTGGCGGATCTCGAGGGCGAAGGAAAAAAGCTTTCTGTTCGCGAGCTCCGCTACATTCATGAGCGGAAGACGTCGGCGCTGCTCTGTTGCTCGGTTCGCCTGGGTGGCATGAGCGCGAACTGCTCTCTCGGGGAACTCGAGGCGCTCACCCGGTTCGGTTACCACGTCGGACTGGCCTTCCAGGTGATCGACGACATTCTGGACGTGACGCAGACGAGCGAGAAGCTGGGCAAGACAGCGGGGAAGGACACCAAAGCCCAGAAGGCGACATATCCGTCGATTGTGGGGTTGGAGAAGTCGCGACGGATTGCGCGGGAACTGACGGGCAAGGCGTTTGCCGCGCTGAAGCCGTTCCGCGGCCGGGCGCGCGCGCTGGAAGCGCTGGCGGAATACTTGTTGGAGCGAGACAGGTAAAGGGAAGTTCCAAGCTCCAGGTTCCAAATTCCAGGTTCCGCATTCCAATTCCCAATGGTGGGGCGAGCGTCCTCGCGAGCCGTCGTGCGACGTCGCTGATTGAACGGCACGGATAGAACGCTCTGGAAAACAGGATCTCCGCCTTGTCCCTGAACGCATTGGTGGCAGACGACCAGGGTGCTCGGGCAACGGCTCGCGGGGACGCTCGCCCCACCGAAGAGTTCTTTGGAATCTGGGACCTGGAATTTTAAAGCTTAGCCCTACCTCCGGCTAGGCGCGCCCTTCGTAGTAGGCATCGACTTTGGCGGCGACGTCGCGGTAGCCGATGTCGGTTTCGTAGATCAGCTTGAACTGTTCGACGGCTTCCTCCTTCTTGCCCATGTTCTCGAGCACGGAGCCGAGGTTGTAGATGAGATCCTTTTTCTCGTCGTCGAAGACGGTCTTTTCCTTGATGGCGTTCTGGAGCGTGCGGGCGGCGAGGTCGTACATTTTTCGTTTGGCGAAGCATTGGGCGAGGTAGTTCATGGCGACGATGCGCCGGTGCGGGTTGGCCTGCGCCTTCTGGAATTCCTGGATGGCTTCGCTGATTTTGCCGGCCTGGAAATAGAGCACGCCCATTTCGAAGCGAATGGACAGGTCGGTAGGGAACCGTTCGACGCGCTTCCGGCACTCGGTGATCTGGAAGTTCATCTTCTCCGCGTTGATGGCGTCCACTTTGGCGCTGTACTCGGGGTCGGTCGGGTCCAGTTTCTCGATCTCGTGCTCGTAGCGGCGCACGGTGGTTTCGGCGATGGCGGCGTCCAGGGAAGGATCGCCGCTGCCGGCTTCGCTGGCCTTGATTTTTCCGTAGTACTCGAGGGCGCGGTCGAACTGCTTCTTCTGCGTGTAGAGCTCGCCCAAGGACCGGAGGAGCCGCAGGTTGCCCGGTTCGGTCTTCAAGCGGGCTTCGTACTCGCGGATCAGACGGTCGGCGACGTCCTCGGATTTCTGGACGCGCTGTTCCTGTTCGAGGGACACGGCCTCGCTCTCGTTGCGGAGGATGTCGCGATAGGATCCTTCGCCGCTGGACAGAGCGTCGTAGCCGCCCTCATCGAGCGTTTTGCGCGCGGAGACATTCTTCAACGCCTGCGCGATGTCGGGATCGTTCGGCATGAACCGGGAGATTTCGACGAGGACATGTTCCGCGCGGCCGGTTTCGCCGACTTCGGCCAGGGCGTAGGCGTATTGGATGGCGAGGTCCTTGTCTTTCGGTGAATTGAGGATGAGCTGTTCCAGCGACATCAGGGCGGTGCGCGGCATCTGGAGGGCGTTGGCGGCTTCGACGATGATGCGATGGGCGGCCGAGTTGGTGGCATCGTTGTTGAGGACCTGCTCGGCGATGTGAAGGGCCTCGGCCGGATTTCTGTGGAGAGCGATCTGGGCTTTGGCGATTTGCGGGGAGGCGGAGGCGCTGCTCCAGACTTTTTTCAGCAGGCCGCGGCCGCCGCCGGACTTCTTGTGTTGCGCGGAGCGAAGGGCTTTGCGGGCGTCGATCAATCCGGGTTCCTTCTGGAGCACCTGATTGAGCAGATCGATGGCGTAGTCGATGTTCTCCCTGAGCAACGCATCCGTCCCTTTTTGATAGAGCAGCCTGACTTCCCTGGATATTTCGTTCAGAGTTTTCTCTGCCATGGCCGTATGTTAGCGCCACGGCAAAAGGAAAATCCACTGCAATTCAGGGCACCCGGCAAGGCGCCTTAAACGCCGCCGAACGGCCGGGATGCAGCGCGTCACGACCAGGACACCCGGCTGGCATTGACCGGTTTTTCTGGTAACGGCTCTTGGCGTGCCGGCCGGCACAAGCTTCGAGCCTTGCAGCCTTTCGAACCCCGAGATAGTGTCGGGGCACTGCTCCGATATGAACTACAAGCTGATCAAGGTGGAGGATTACGCCCCATTCATTGGTGACGCGGCGGTGGAACGCATCCTGTCGAAGGCCGCGCGGCTGCGCGGCTTTCACGTCACCAACATCAATTCCACGTACTACGGCGGAGGCGTGGCGGAACTGCTCTCGTCACTGACGCTGCTGATGAACGGGCTGGGCATCCGGGCGGGATGGCGGGTGCTGCAGGGTTCGCCGGATTTCTTCGGCATCACCAAGAAGATGCACAATGCGCTCCAGGGAATGCCTCTCGAGTTCTCCCGCATCAAACGCGAGATCTACGAGAACGTCGTGTTTCAGAATTCCATCCGAAACCATCTCGACCACAATCTGGTGCTGGTTCACGATCCGCAGCCGCTCCCGTTGATCTGCCATTACAAGAAGCAGGCGCCATGGGTCTGGCGCTGCCATATCGACATCTCGCATCCGCACGCGCAGCTCTGGGCCTACCTGCGGCGCTTCGTCGAGCAGTACGACGCCGTCATCTTCAGCACGCCGGAATATTCGCAGAAGCTGCCGATACCGGAGCTGTTCTTCCTCCCGGCGATCGATCCGTTCACGACGAAGAACCGCCGGCTGACCGAGAAGGAGATGAACGGCCGCCTGGCGCATTACAACATCCCGACCGATCTGCCGCTGGTCGTGCAGGTGTCGCGATTTGATCCGTGGAAGGACCCGGCCGGGGTCATCAGAGCGTTCAAGCTGGCGCGCAAGCAAGTGGACTGCACGCTCGTGCTGCTCGGCAATTTCGCCTCGGACGACCCCGAAGGCGCGCAGATCTACGAGCGAGCAACTGGTCAGCGAACGCGACGAGCGGATTCTGATCCTGCCGCACGGCGACGACACGGCGCTGGTCAACACGCTGCAAACGAAAGCGGCCGTGGTGCTGCAGAAGTCGATCCGCGAAGGCTTCGGGCTCACGGTCACGGAAGCGATGTGGAAGGGGACCCCGGTGATCGGCGGCAACGTGGGCGGGATCCGGTATCAGATCCGCGACGGCGTGAATGGTTTCCTGGTGTCGTCGATCGAGGAGACGGCGCACCGGATTGTGCAACTGGTGCGGAACCGGAAACTGCGCGAGCAGATGGGGCGCAAGGCAAGGGAAAGCGTTGCGAAGAACTTCCTGCTGAGCCGCTATCTCGAGCAGTATCTTGATCTGTTCAACGCCTTCGAGGCGAGCTTCCATCTGAACAAGGCCTAGCTGCGAACGCACAAGCCGCCGCGGCCGATGTGACACATGAAGAGCGCGCAGGAGAAATTATCTCCGAAACAGCAGGAGGACCTGATCCGCATACTGAAGGATCGGTTCGAACAGAACCGGAACCGCCACAAGGGCATCGATTGGGCAACGGTCGAAGCGAAGCTCCTGGCCAGCCCGGAAAAGCTCTGGTCGCTGAACGAAATGGAGCGCACCGGCGGCGAGCCGGATGTCGTTGCCCGCGACCGGAAGACCGGCGAATTCATCTTTGTGGATTGTTCCCGGGAAACTCCGAAGGGGCGCGTGAGCGTTTGTTACGACCGCGAAGGCTGGGAGTCGCGCAAGGAACATCGGCCTCGCGACACCGCCATGGACATGGCCAACGCCATGGGCATCGAGATGTTGTCCGAGGAGGAATATTTCGATTTGCAGAAGCTCGGAGAGTTCGACACGAAAACGTCGAGCTGGATAAGGACGCCGGGCGAGATCCGCAAACTCGGCGGCGCGCTGTATTGCGAGCGCCGCTATGGCCGCATTTTCACGGGGCACAATGGCGCGCAGTCGTACTATGCCGTCCGCGGGTTCCGCGGGTCGCTCCGGGTCTGACAGGCAGCGTGTCTCAGGGATTCACCTGTTGAACGTGAGATCGTCGGCTTTGTAAACGGCGAGCCGGTAGATGCGGCCCGCCTCGAGATGGACGGGCGCCGGCAACGGCACTTCCGCCCAGCCGACCGGGTTCGTTAACACGCCGCTGGCCAGCAACGTTCCCGTTTCCGTCCAGAGCGAAACCTTGTCGCTGTTATAGCCGGGCAAGGCCGCCACGCCGCTGAAATTGGTTGCCTGTGGTTAAATCCCAGACCCGGACATTATTGGTCAGAGAAGTATCGGACGTAACCAGTTGATTGGTGTTCGGCGCGAACACAACGCGCGTGACACTCGCGCCGGGCACCGTCAATGTGCGCAACAGCTCGCCCGTGCTCAGCGACCACAGGCGCGCTGTGTCATCGCCGGCCGACGCGAACATTTGTCCATCCGCCGAGCATGCCAGGTCCGAGATGGCTCCGATGTGTCCGCTGAAAGAGCGGATCTCCTCGCCTGTTTCCGTGTTCCACGCGCGAACCACGCTGTCGTATCCGCCTGTGAGAAGCACCTCGCCGTCGGGAGAAAAGCAGATCGCCGACAGGCGCACGTGATGCGCCTCGAGCCGATGCTGCACTGTGCCGGATTGGAAGTTCCAGAGGAACGCGCCGCCTCAACGCAGGCCCTTGGCCCTCTCCGCTTTGCGGTTAACAAGCCGTTTCGCGGTTCAGCGCCGTGATGAAGTGCAGTTCACGGTTTGATCACGACGAACGTGATGGCCTCCAGGTGCGCGCGATGTTTGCGGAACAGGCGGCGCATCGAGAGAACGCGTTGCCTTGCCTCCGGCGTTCGCAGCACGTTGAACACAAATCGCAGCGCGCGGAAGAAACCTTCGTCGCGAACCAGGCGGCCCGGTTCGAGCAGGTGCATCGGCGCGGTGGCTTCAAAATCGATCCTGAATCCCGCGCCGGTCAGCAGCTCGCGCCATTCGCGGGCCGTCAACGGGCGGGCGCCGACGTGAATGTTGCGCGACATCTCGCGGCTGATGTCCTCCTGCACCGCTCCCGGCAGGTCGTCCGGCGTCAGGCTCAGCTCGTGAATGCCGTAGCGGCCGCCGCTTTTCAGCAATCGATACGCCTCAGCTATGATGCGGCGTTTCTGTTCCGGCCCCTGCATCGTGAGCATTGCCTCGCCGTACACAACCGTCGCGCAGCGATCGGGCAAGCCGGTCTGCTCCGCGCTGCCCAACTGACAGCGCCGGCGCGGGCCGGCGAGGTACTGTCGCACTTCGGCCGCGGCGGTTTCGTCGCGCTCGACCGCCGTGTAGCTGAAGGGCTCGCGCTTCAATGTCATTCGCGCCGTGACACCGAGCCCGGGCGCGAATTCCACGACGTCGTCTCGGGATTGGATGTCGAGCCGATCGAGCATGACGCGGGTGAGCTCGAGCCCGCCGGGTCGCAACACGCGCTTGCCCATTCTGGCCAGCAACCAATGGCCGGGCATCTTGTGCATGTTGTCCTGCGGAAGGACGCGGGTTTCGGAAGCGGGTGTGCAGACGGTGCAGTTCATAATGCTTCAGAATTGCGGTTGCGTTTTCGGAGCGCCTGTCGGCCCGGCCCGATGGCAATCGATGTGATAAGCCGTTGCCTCTTCATGCGCCGTCAACATAGGACTTTTCCGGCAGCGCGCTTCCGTCCGCTTGTCATGCAATGTCGGGCAATTGCGAAAGGCGTGGTTTCTTGACTTAAGTCAAATTCAAGACCCCGAAGCGCGGCTACGACAGCGGATCGAGGAACCTGACTCCCTGCCGGGGACAAAGGTCTGCGGCCATAAGGTGAAGCACTTCAGGAACTGAATGTGTCAAATGGCACATTGTCACCGCACGGCAGGCTCGGGGAGAATTCATCCAGACCACCGGAACCACGTCTGGCACAACACGCTACGTCGAACGAACTCGCTGGGGGGAACTCGACTTTGGATCCAGCCTGTCAACCATCCAATGGCGCCGCAGACCAGTGGCTGCCTCTTGTTTACGACGAGCTCCGGCGCATCGCCGCCGCGCGAATGGCCTGTCAGTCCGCGGGTCATACTCTGCAGCCGACCGCGCTGGTGCACGAAGCGTGGATGCGAATGCAGGGTGCGGGCGAGGAGCGCACCTGGACCGATCGGACTCACTTTGTAAACGCAGCCGCCGAAGCCATTCGGCATATTCTGATCGACCACGCCCGCCGCAAATCCCGCCTGAGGCACGGCGGCGGGCACCAGCGCCTCGACATCGAGCATGTGGAGATTCACGACGCTTCGCCTGACGACAGGATTCTCCTGATTGATGAAGCGCTGGAAATCCTGGAACGCGAGCATCCGGAGCGCGCGCGTGTGGTGGTTCTCAAGTTCTTTGGCGGCATGACCAACAAAGAGATTGCCGAAACGATGGAGATCGCAGAGCGCACCGCGAATCGCCATTGGATCTGCGCCAGGACCTGGTTGTTCAACAAGGTTCGCGCGAAAGCGAACGCATAATCGCCCTGTCCGTGTCCGACACCTGGACGGAACTCGTTGAAGAAATCGTTTGCGCCGCGCTGGAATTGACGGCGCCGGACGAGCGCGCGGCCTACCTCGATGCCGTCTGCGGAGCGAATTCGAGATTGCGCGCGGCGGTCAACTCGATGCTCGAGGCGCAGCCGGCGGTTGAATTGTTCTTCCGGGAGAGCATCCCGGCCCTGCCCGTGCGCCTGAACGTTGTTGCCCGTGAATCCGCGCCGTCAAACCCTCCGGCCGGCGCCGATGATGCCGAGGCGCTCTGCTGTGGATGCGAGGACGGGGATCGATTCATCGGCCCCTACCGACTGCTTCAGAAGATCGGCGAAGGCGGGTGCGGTTCGGTGTATCTGGCGGAGCAGCAGGCGCCGGTGCGCCGCCGCGTGGCCTTGAAGATCATCAAGCTCGGGATGGACACAAAGCGCGTGATCCTGCGATTCGAGGCCGAGCGGCAGGCGCTGGCTCTGATGGATCATCCGAACATCGCCCGCGTGCTCGACGCGGGCTCCACGGCGGGCGGACGCCCTTATTTCGTGATGGAACTCGTCCAGGGAATCCGGATCACGCGCTACTGCGATGAGCATCGGCTCGACATGCGCGAGCGGATCCGGTTGTTCATCGAGGTCTGCAACGCCGTTCAGCATGCCCATCAAAAAGGCATCATTCACCGTGACATCAAACCGTCGAACGTTCTGATCACGAGCCGGGACGGTGTTCCGATGCCGAAGGTGATCGACTTCGGGATCGCGAAGGCCACGCGCGGGCAGGCGCTGACGGAGGAAACCGTGTTGACGGATCTTGAGTTGTTTGTGGGCACACCGGCCTACATGAGCCCCGAGCAGGCGGGAATGGGCCGCCTGGACATCGACACCCGCAGCGACGTTTACAGCCTGGGAGCATTGCTTTACGAACTTCTGACCGGGCGCCCGCCATTCGATCATCAGGAACTGGTCCGCTCCGGCATCGATGAAATGCGCCGCACGTTGTGCGACCGCGAACCTCTCCGCCCGTCCGCGCAACTGGATGCCCTGCGCCGTGATGAGCTGACTGAAATCGCGCTGCGGCGCCGCGTCGAACCCGGCAGGTTGAAGTCGCTTCTCGCGGGCGACCTGGATTGGATCGTGATGAAGGCATTGGAAAAGGACCGCGCGCGGCGCTACCAGACGGCGAACGCGCTCGGCATGGAGCTGCAGCGTTACCTGAATCGCGAGCCCGTCCTCGCGCGCCCGCCGACGCGTTGGTATCGCTTCAGCAAGACCGTTCAAAGGAACAAGGGCGTGTTCGCCGCAACGGGCGCTGTGAGTCTCGCGCTGACAGCGGGGTTCGGCGCTTCAAGCTGGCTGTTCATCAGGGAACGCGAGGCGCGCCACCAACAGGCGCTCCTGCGCCAGGAAGCGGAAGCCGCGAGAGGCCGGGAAGAGCAGCTTCGGCTCGAGGCCGAGGATCGGGCCAGGATCGCGCGGGCGGCAAACCTCGTGACCCTGGGCAGATTGCGTGATGCGGACAACGTCATGAGCCTCGTCCAGACGCCGGTCACGCGCCCTTCGATGGATGCGGCCCACGCGTTCAGCCGCCTAGGGGATTGGCACGCCATTCACGGGCGCTGGCAGCAGGCGGCGGACTGCTTTGTCAAATTGCGCCTTGCCAATCCAATTGACGACAGCGATCTGACGGACAACGCGTCGCGGGATCTGCTGCGGGTTGCGCCGACATTGGTGATCGCCGGCGACCTCGCCGGTTACAGGCGCCTGATTCGCGAGACGGCGGCACGCTTTTCTCGATCGACGCATCCGGTTGCCGCCGAGCAGATCCTGAAGATCAGCACCTTTGTCCCTCCCGAACCGGATATCCTCGACGCGCTTCAACCCCTCGCGTCGGTCGCAGAAAACTCGATGCGCGACGGGCTTCAACCTCCGCAACCGGCGTTCGATCCCGCCTGTGTCGTTGATTTCGACGCGTGGCGTGCTCTGGCACTTGCGATGTATCACTATCGATGCGGGAACTTTGCTGCGTCCGCCCGGTGGGGACGACAATCGCTTTCGGCCGAAGACAGGACGCCGACGCGCCGGGCGATGGCGTATGCAATCGTGGCAATGGCCTCCTGCCGGATCGATGCGGCGGAAGGGCGCGCAGAACTCGCGTCTGCGGAAGCGCTCGTGAATGCGGCATTTGCCGGCAACCCGTATATCCCTGCGACGGGGAACGACCAGTCGGGCTACTGGAACGACTGGCTGATGGCGCGGTTTCTGTGCGAGGAGGCACGCTCGATTCTGGGGGGGCGCACCGAGTAATCCCGGGGCGTCTGAATTTGCAGGAGAGGAGGCAACGGATCTCGCTCTTTTCGGAGCGCGGCTCTGTGAGCCGCAGCACGTGCTATCAAGGTGCGCTTCGCGTTCTCCACTCCTCTGCGCAGTCGAATCTGCTGCGGGTCGCAGACGTCGCATACCCGCGCTCCATTGCCGATGCCATTGGCAAAAAGTTGGCGCAATCGGCCTGTCATTTGACGTAAGGAGGAATGAAGCATGTGTTTTCCGCGGCAGCCACCTCAAGCCGGGAAACAGCTCAATCAACAGGTCGAATGGAACAACAACCCACACCATGAAATCAGCCCGAAACACACTCTGCGCTGCGGTTCTTGTCGCAGCCGCATTGACTCCCTCCCTGCAAGCGTATCAAGGCAGCACCACGCCCCGATTGACCGCCAACGGACGGTTCCTCCAGGATCCCAGCGGCAAGCAGGTGGTGCTTCACGGCTGGATGCAGCCCACGGAAACGTGGTTCAACGGCGAAGGCCACCGATACAGCAACCCCACCGACTGGAACAACCCCGCCAACGTCGCCGGCTTGTTGAACTTCATGCGCGACGCCGCCACCGTCATGACCGACACGAGCCCGAAATACGGCCGAAGCCACGGTTGGTACACGACCTTTGTCCGTGTCAACGTGGACAACCCCGGCGGCTGGACGGCCGAGGGAGGACTGGTGAACCCCAGCCAATTCAACGGCTGGATCCAGAACTTCGTGGTTCCTTACGCCAATCATCTCAGATCGCGCGGGCTGTACCTGGTGCTGTGCGCGACGGGACCGATCAACACCCCGAACAACGGCGCGCACAATTGCGGCCCTGTGGAGCAGCAACGCCTGATCACCTTCTGGCAGACCGTCGCCAATGCGCCCGGCGTCAAGAGCGTGGACAACATCCACTTCGAATTGATGAACGAGCCGGTCCAGATCGAGACCAGCTTCGGCGCCAACAACTGGGGCAGCGGCAGCGCGCCCTACTTCCAGGCGTTCAGAAACTTCATGCAGCCCGTGATCAACGCGATCCGCAACACGGGCGCGAACAACTTCATCTGGGTTCCCTGCCTGGGCTGGCAGGGTGAGCCACACGGATGGGTCCAGTATCCGTTCAGCGGGTCGAACATCGGTGTCGCGGCCCATTTCTACCCGGCGTATGGCGGCGTGCACAACAACCAGACCGCGCTCCAGAACCTGTGGAACTCGAATTACAAACCCGCCGCGGATCGCTGGCCCATGATCATCACCGAGTGCATGTGGTTTCCCAACGCTCCGGGAGGTTACGATGACCTGTTCAACGGAACCACCGCCGGCTTCGGCCATGCGATCAAAAGCGCCATGGACAATCAGGGCAACGTTTCCTACGTCGTCGGCTTTCTCGCGGACCTGCTCGTCAACCTTGTGAATTCAACGCCGGCCAACTGCACACTCGGATCCCACGAAGGCGCGCAGGCGTACTTCCGATGGCTGCCGGGCTACGTGGGCGCCGCTCCGACAGGATCGAGCGGAATCATTCCCAACGGAACGTATCGCATCATCGCGCGGCACAGCGGCAAGGCCATGGACGCCTTCGGACAAGGCACCGCGAACGGAACCCAGATCATTCAATGGCCCTACACCGGCGGCGCCAATCAGCGCTGGATCGTGACGAATCGCGGCGCCGGACAATACAGCATCATTGGCGTGCAGAGCGGCCGGGCGGTTGAGGTCGGAGGCTGGGCGACGGCCAACGGAAGCAAAGTGCAACTCTGGGACTGGCTCAATGGAACGAACCAGAAGTTCTTCTTTGCGCCCACCACCAGCGGCTATTACCGCATTCAGGCCAATCACCTGAACGCCGCGAGTTCCTGCCTCGACGTCGAGGGCATCTCAACCGCGGACGGGGCCCTCGTCCATCTTTGGACGTGGCACGACGGAAACAACCAGCAATGGGCCTTCCAGGCACCCTGATCTTTGCAGCACACACAAGGGCGGCAGCGACATGCTCGCTGCCGCCCATCCTCGCTCTTGACCGGCATGCAACGAATCACATCCCGCAAACTCCTGGTTCTCGCACTCTCCACCGCAACCGCGTTGACGGCTGCCGCGAGCGAACCCGGTTCCTCGACGAACTCGCTGGCCGCCCGCATTGAAAGCGCGCGCGCTGAAAAGCGGATCGACAATCGCCTTCACTCGCTCGCGAGCATCGCAAAGGAGCTGCGCCTCGCGGAAATCCCGGACGCACTCAAAGCCGCAGACAACCTGAGTTCCCTTCGCGAACGCCTGGCTTTGAAAGATTCCGTTCTGAAACGCTGGGGCGAGCTCGCGCCGGCCGACGCCCTCGCGTACGTGTCGCAAATGCCCGAAGGTCTCTCGAAAACCGAAGCAATGCGCCATCTCTCCACCGCCTATGCCCGCACGAACGGTGCCGACGCCGCCGCCGCCGTGCTGAAGATGAAACCGGGCCGGGCGCGCACGGAGGCAATTTCGGCCGTGGCGGAAGCATGGGCGGGAACCGACGTCAGGGCCGCGTTGAAATGGGCCAACGAACTTCCCGACGACGGTCTCCGCCAGCCGGCTCTGCGCCGTATCTACTTTGTCTGGGTTCACGCCGATCCCGTCGCAGCCTCCACCACCGTCCAGACTCTGCCGTCGGGTGACATCAAGAACGCTCTCCTGATCAACGTGGCGCAGAACTGGGGCGTTGTGGATCCCGCCGCCGCCATTCGATGGGCGCGAACGTTGCCTGTGGAAGCCGAGAGAGATCTCGCCATCGTCATCGCGACCGAATCCTGGGCCGACTCCGATCCGCGAGCGGCCCTGAAGTTTGCCGAGGAGCTTTCGTGCGCCGAGTTGCGACGCCGCGCGGCGCTCGTGGCATTGGAACGCTGGGCGACTCAGGATCCCGAAGCGGCCTTCAATGCCGCGGTCAGATCTTCAGATCGCACCGTGAACGAACAAGGCATCATCCGCGTGTTGCAAACGTGCGGCGCGGTCTGCCCGGACGCAGCCGTTCACTGGGTCGAAACCCTTCCCTCGGGAAGGCTGCGTGACAACGTGATCCAGGCCTGCGTGGAAGCAGTCCATGTCTGGCAGCCGGAAGCAGCGGCACGTCTTGCTGCAAAGATCACCGAATCCAGCGCGCGCGAATACAACATCGAAAAAGCCCTCGCTGTCTGGCTGCAACTGGACGGTGAGGCGGCAAAGCGCTGGCTTGCCGATGCCGCGTTTTCGAACGAAACCAAAGCCCGCTGGATCGCTTTGAAACCGGAGTCGGATTTCTAACCCCATCAAGAATGAGACTCGTTACCTCGCCTCTTGCCCGATGAAAAAGTTTCTGATTGTCTGCTTCCTCGCGGGATACGTCCTGGTCGCGATTCTGATCCGCTCTGAAGAGCCGGAGCCCGTTGACCCGGGTGCGAGAGATTCCGCGGCGGCAAACGCGAACCGCGGCTATGAACACGACAGTAAACCGATGCGCCCTCGTGTTCGCCCGCGCGGCAATTTTTTGCACAGCCAGAACTCTTCGCGTGAGGAATCCGCCGCGATCCCCGCAAGTCCGCCGGCGGATCCGGACGAAGCACGCCAATGGGCGAGGGAGAACCTGGAGCAGGCCATGGCCTGGTTGATCGCCGCGCCTCCATGCTCGGAGCGGGATACGGTGGCCGAAATGGTCTGTGCAAGAGTGGCCGAGTCCGATCCTGCGGAAGCCGTCGCGCTCGCCGAGCGCTACGCAGGCGGCTGCAGCAATCTCCTCGAAAATCTCGTGCATCAATGGGCGGCGCAGGATGAACCCGCCGCTCGCGCCTATGCGCTGGCCAAACCGCCCGGCGACGAACGCGACCGGTTGCTCAGCCGCGTCGCGCTGGTCCAATCGAAAACGGATCCTCTCGACGCTGCAACGCTTGTCGTTGAACAGATCGCTCCCGGCGAGGTTCAGAACGAAGCGGCGTTGAGCGTCCTGCAGCAATGGGGATCACGCGATCCAGCCGGCGCCCTTGCCTGGGCGCAAACGTTTGGCGACGCCCTGCGAGACCGCGCGATGAACGAAGCCGCGCCCCGGGCGCCCCAGGTGCAGAATGAAGAGTGAAGAATGAAAGATCCTCTGCTCCGTGCGCCTGCGTGCTCCACGTGTACCATTCGACATTCCCGGGGACGGGCCGTCCCCGCCCCTGACGATCGGCAGTCTTCTACTCCCCACGCTTACTCATCACAGACTCGCCGACCTCCTGGCCGCCTCAGCGGCCCGGCGGCCGGAAGCGCCCTGCTGCTGGTCCGAGAGAACTTTACGGACTTGCGAGACGGAAGAACGCCGATTCACCCGTCACGGGAACAGTCGTGTAGCGAAGACCGTTGGAGACCAACACGGGCGTCGAAACGAGGGTCCAATGCACCGGCGGCGCGAGGTTTGTGGTGGACCAAAGCATCCAGTCATCCGCCCAGTCCGGCCACAGCAATGTCAGCGCGTCCGAGTCCAGCGTCGAAGCAAGAACAGGCTGCGACACAAACACAGCTACGGGAGCTGAGAAATCGCCGATGCCGCACGCGCCTTGCGCCGCCACTCGGTAATAATTCGTCCGGCCGACAACCGCGTTGCTATCGACGTAGCTGGTGCCCGTCAGACCGCCGACGACCTGTGTGTACGGTCCGGCGCTGTTGAGGGACCAGTTCAACCGGTAGCTGGTGGCGCCCGGCACCGGGGCCCACTCGAGGCGCGCCTGGCGGTTGCCCGGAGTGCCTATTACATCCGCCGGGGTCGCCGGCGGCGCGCCCTGGCCCAGTCCGTACTTGCAGCGCAACGCGTCCTCCTCGGCGATCCGCGCCCACGGCTCGAGGACGGCGTCGTAGATCTTCACCTCCGCAATGTCGCCGGTCAGGAAGTTGAGAAGCGTCTGCTGCGCGCCCAACACCAGCTCGGCCGGAGCGGTCAGCGATTGTTTCCCGGCTGAGACCGAGCCGTGCAGATTCCCGTCAATCCACAACTCGATGACCCCCGTCTTCCGCTCGCGTGTAAACGTCACAATGTGCGGTTGTCCATCGTTGAAGTCCCCATTGGTGGAAACGAGGGTCACATCGGGACTGCCGACTCCGGCCAGGATCCGGCCATTGGCGTTGAGGCTGATGGCGAAATCGTTCACCTGATTCGGCATTTCGCCGCTCACGAGGCCCGCCCCCTGATAAAAAGCGGTTCCCGTCCCGACGCCCTGATCGCTTCGGAACACGCAGAAGATTGTGAAATCATCCTCCACCGGACGACTGAACGAGAGCCAGGTCTCGTCGCTGGAATCGAATCGAACCGCCGGCCGGCCATTGATGGCTGAATTAACAAACTTCGGACGCCGCGGCTCGTTCTCCTGCGTGGCATGGCGGGCGTAACTGCTCGAATCCGGCCAGACCGCGACGGGCTCGCCATTCGTCAGCCCACCGATCGCATCCGCTCTGAACCACGCCGCGATCACCGGCACCACCGGCGGAGGCGGGGGCGGCGTCGTAACGCTGATCTCGGCCGAATCCGCGCTTTCTCCCGTCGCATTCAACGCGGACACGACGTAGTAATACGTCGTGCTGTAATCCGCCGAGGTATCGGTGATGGCGTTCACGGCGGCCGGGATGCCGATGTCCGTGTAAGGGCCGCCACTGACAAGCGAGCGTTTGACCCTGTAACCCGTCGCGTGCGGCACCGTGTTCCAACCCAGAGAAACTCCCAGTGCGCCCGCCGCACCCTGCAAGCCCGTCGGCGTTTCCGGCACCGGCGGCGGGACTGTGACCAGCTCGCTTTCGCGCACCGTGAGGCCGACATCGATGAACTGCCCGCCTCCTGTCTGGCGGCAGTGAACGGCGATCACGTTGTTCTCGTTCGTCTTGAGTGCCGCTTTCCCTTCCGGTGTCAGCGGAATGTACCCGTACGTGGTCGTGTAACTGGTGCCGCTTCCCGCCAATACGCCGTTGATGTAAATCTCAACGTCTTCGTCATGGTACACCCGGAAGAACAGGTTGTTGATCTGTGAAGGGGTCAGCGGTCCCGGATTAAACGTCCGCCGGATCCAGATGTCCGGCGTGTTCCACGTTGTGCGAACGAGCCCTGCCGTGTTGGGCGGATCGCCCGCGCCGAAACCCGCCTGGCCCTCGCTCCATCCCGAGTCGTCGTAATCGGGATTCATCCATTGCGACGGCGGAGTTGTGGTTCGGTATTTCCAGGTTTGACCGGCGGCTTCCGACGTCGGCATGACCTCGGTCAACAGGACCGGCGCGCTCGCCAGGGCGACGGCGGCGCGAATCCGTTCCACATCCGGTTTGCGCACCTTGCGATCGTAGGTGAGAAATCCGTTCAACTCGATTTCCACGTCCGTGATCTCGGTGTAAACCGCGGCGCTCAAACCGCGGTTCTGAACGAACTCGGAGAGCTGATAACAAAACGCTTCGAACCGCGCGGCGAGATCGTCGGCGTTCGTCGCCGCCACGTAACCCCAGCCCGGCGCCCACGTATGATTGGTGATCGGCAGGCCGACGCCGCCGAACTCGCCGCACACCACCGCCTGAGTCGGGCTCGAGGGGCAGCTCGGGTTCGGGTAACTGTGCCAATCGAGGATATCGCCGGACCCGGTGAAGCTGCCGCCGCTCGCTTCATTCACCAGACGCGAGGGATCCATGGCTTTCACCATGTCCACGAGCGCCGCGGTGTCATGCTGGCCCTGGGATTCGTTGAAGATCACCCAACTGATGATGGACGGATGATTCCAGTGATGCCGCACCATGCGCGCGAGTTCGGTTTGAAACTGCGGTTTATCAATCGGCTGCGGATTGCCGGTGTAGGAATTGAGGCTTGGCATGTCCTGCCAGACCAGTACGCCCAGTCTGTCCGCCCAATAGTACCAGCGCGCGGGCTCCACCTTGATGTGCTTCCGAATCATGTTGAACCCAAGCAGTTTCGTCTGCTCGATGTCGCTCTTCAGCGCGTCGTCCGTCGGCGCAGTGTAAATGCCGTCCGGCCAGAATCCCTGGTCCAGCGGACCGAACTGGAAAACGAATTCGTCGTTGAGAAGCATCTTCACGAAGCCATCGCGCGTCCCAAGGCTGATCTTCCGCATGCCGAAATAGCTCGCGACCGAATCGACGCGCGCGGTTTCGTTCGAGAGCGTGATCTCCAGGTCGTACAGGAACGGGTTCGTGGGCGACCAAAGCACCGGGTCCGGCACCGGCAAAAGGAGTTCAGCACCAGGCGCTCCCGAAATGGATCCCACGACGTCGCCGCCGTTCTTCGCCATCACATGAACTGTGATGTCGTTGGTCGGACCGTCCACCTCGACTGTAACGGCCAGGTGCTCGGCGTCGATATCGGGAATCAGCTTCAGGTGCGACACGCGCGTCGCTGGAACCGGCTCGAGCCAGACGGTCTGCCAGATGCCGCTGGTCGAAGTGTACATGATGCCCTGCGGGAAAAGCGTCTGTTTGCCGCGCGCCTGGCCGTAGTTGTCGGTCGGATCATGGACGCGCACGATCAGTTCCTGCGGGCCGCTGCCGGTCAGGTGATCCGTGATGTCGTACGTGATGGGATCGTAACCGCCTCTATGGATGCCCACGCTCACGCCGTTGATGAACACCTCGGATTCCCAGTCCACGGCGTCGAGGTGCAGAAGGATGCGCCGGCCGTTCCACTCGGGCGGGACGACGAAGGTGCGCCGATACCAGGAACGCGGGTGATGCTGCATCACACCCGAAAGCGCCGATTCCATCGGGAAAGGAACCAGGATTTCGCCACTCAGCGTCTGGTTGGTGGGAACGATGTCGTTTGCCGCGCCCGGCTGGAACTGCCAGATGCCGTTCAGGTTCAGCCAATCTGGACGGACCATCTGCGGACGCGGATATTCCGGCCAGGGCGCGTTCGTATCCACCAGTTGCGCCCAATCGGTCATGAGCGGCGCCTGCTTCATTTGCCACGCGGCTGGAGAGGCGTCGGGAAAGAGCAGGAGGAGGGCGACGCCCGCGAGAGCGATGCGAATAAAGTCACGCTTGCTGGATCTTCTGTTCATTACGTCACGCGGCCGCGCTCTGGAATCAGCGCGCGGCAGCCGATGGATTCTAATGACGCGCCAACAGACGCATCACGTCGCATGATTGGGTGACAGCCGCGATTCGAACGGTGGCATTCTCTGAAGCGGAGGCTGCTGCGGGGGCTAAGTTACTGCAACCGAATAACTAACAGCAATCCAGGATCAGGGCTGCACCACCAGGATCCGAGGCCTTGCCTCGTTGGGGAATCGAATCCACACCAGACCGTGCTCACTGGAGAACTCGAACTCATCTATTACCCGCCCGTCCAGGGAGATCTTCCCGGGAGCTTTCGACGCACGCATCAGCACCACGGCGGGAGTGTCTGCGATCCCTTCCACCGCCAGCGAGAACGAGTCCTCCGAACGCTCCGTGACCAGCGCTCTACAGGCGGAAGCGATCAACGTCCGATCGCGCATCTCGGGCGCGTCCAGGTCGCAAAGGAAATACCGCTTGCCCGGCTCGATCCGGACGCTCCGCATCACGCGCAGGTTCGGGTCGAACAGGTTGACAAATCGTCCGCGCAGTTCTTTTGGCTCCCCGTCGATGGATTCGTCCAGGCCGGCTCCGACGACGTACGGCCCGCGCCGGAGCAAGAGATAATTGGTTTCGCGCCACGCGAGCTTCGCGCGATCCGCCGCCTGTTTCACCAGCGCGACCACCTGCGCGTCGCCCTCCCGGCTCGCCGCGAAGTCCGCCGGGTTCTTTCGAACCCAGACGACGCTGCCCCGGCCGCATGGCCATTCGATCCGGACCGGCTTTTCGTCGCGAACACTTGCCGCGTTCGTGAACCCGATCTGAGCAAACAGATGTTCCCGCGGCGTGGCGTAGTTCAACCCATCGCTGTTCCACCATTCGCGCACCTTGTTGTAGGGATCGGTGTCGTCGTCGCAGACGATCAACACGCCGCCGTTCCTCACCCATTCGGCAATCGGCGCGTGCACGTCGGGCGTCAGCGGTTTCATTCCGTGATAGCTCAGGAACAGCACGCGAAACCCGTCGAGATAGTTCGGCACCGTCACGTTCTCCAGTTGAACGGGGGCAACCGGCATGCCGCGTTTGAGCAGCGGCAGCGCCGGACCGTACACGTGGCTCAGGTTCTGATCACTCGCCACCGGATCTCCGCGTTGAAACATCAACGAATCGCTGATCACCAGGCCGATGCCCGTCGTGCCGCAGTCCCACTCAACGCGATCCTGTTTCATGTCGTTCAACGCGTTCATTACGATCTGCAGTTCGGTTGCGTAGGCGGGCGGGATGGGTTTGCGATCTTCGCGCGGCGCGGACCTGGGGTAACGGCCGGTGAACACGCGTTCCGGCCACGGCGCCACTTCGTACTGCCACACGTCCGGCTGCAGCAACGACGCCACCATCGTCGACTCCCAGTTCCGTTGGTAATCGTCCCAGTCATGGTTCGGGTTGTCTTCGATCGGATCGTTCAGGTACCAAACGGTGCGCCCGGTCGCGCGAACGAGGTTCTGCATCGCGCCGTATTCCATGAACGCGGTCTCAAAGGTGCGCTCCTTGCGCACGCCGCGAAACAGGTTCGGTTCGCGCGCGGTGCCGGTCCAGACCTGCGCGATGTAACCGTCGCAACCGTTCAATCGCGCGAGGCTGGATTCGGGGCTGACGATTTCCCAGTGCGCGTAGTTCAGCAGGCTGTGGGTGGGAACGTAGCAACGCACCCTGCTGCCGGTGCGCCGATTGAACTCCTGCACGTGATCGAACACCTGCTGCAACGCGCGGCGGTAGAGAAAGTATTTCAGCTTGGACGCGCGCCATTGAGCATCCACAGAACTGTGCGGCGGGCGCCAGGGTTCGTTGTAATAGGCTTGCCATTCGCGCTTGAACGCAGCCGAGTAACCGGTGTTGACCCAATACTCCGGTTCCTCGAGATGCAACGCTTCAATGCCCGCATCCAGCGCGCGCTGCACGCCCGCGCACAGGTAATTGCCAAAGTTCGTCGTGGGGCACATGTAATACACGTCCCCGCCGTGACTGGCCCGGCGCCCGTCGCTGACGCTTTGCGCTTCGTCCTCGTGATTCACGCCGTCGAAGCGGCCGTAGAGATAATCCTGGTAGTTGCCCCACGAAACGCCCGTCATCACGTGAATGCGATATCCACGCTCGCGCCAGGACCGGATCCGATCCGGTAACTCTGCGTCGATGCCGTAAACGATGGCGACGTCGGAGCGCAGGTTCCATCGGCCGTCCCAGGCTCGCGCGGTCTGGAAACACGTTCGTTCCAGGTGCTGGTTCGGATCGGCGGGGAAGACGGTCAACGTCGGTGAATTCGTTTCTGCTGCTGTGGCGGACGCGAGGGTCGAGAGCAGCGCGAAAGCAACGGTGACTGAGCTGGAACGGACGTGAATGGGTGGCATCAACGGCATTGGGTTCCTGAATTTATGGTTTCGGGAGCGCGACCGTCAGGTCGCCTCGCGGGCGATCGCAAGGGGACGCAGGACTCCGATCCAACCGTCCGCATGCAAGCGGTCGCCGAAGCGGCATAAATGCCGCGTTCCCGCCAGTAACGGCGCACGACGGTGTCCCGCTCAGCGGGATGAACGCAGCTCGTAACAGTCTGTCGCACGTCGAATCCAAAGTGCTATTTCGTTCGGGCATGCTGCGGCGGGTCCCGCGCTGCGGGACACAGCCGCGCTCCGCCGTGCGATCGTCAGGTCGCTTCGAATTCGACTGAACCGGCATTGTGATTTTGAAGTCGGACATTCTCATGCAATCGGACGATGAAGCGGGCTGAAGCCCGCGCCCCAACTTCACTTCGTTACGAACACCAGCGTCGGGTCCACCGGGTAACGACCGAAGCGTTCGCCGTAAATGGCCAGACCGCCGGGGAGAGCCGAGTCCACTTCAAGCCGGATCACGAACTCCCTGGTCTGCGCCGCCGTCGCCAGCGCTTCCGCCGGAAGTGTGGCCTGGACGAGATACCCGTACGACCCCGCCTCGCGCAGCTTGCGATCGCGCAATTGAGAGTGCCACGACAGAATGCCGCGATGATCCGCGGGATCGTCCGGCAGATGGAACGTGCCCGCCACAACGCCGTTCACCCGCACGCGAACTTCACTGGGAAACGTGATCGTATCGGTCATCGGATACGAGTTCGGATTCGAGCTCGGGTCATGCGTTCCCTGCCCGCGCATGAAATCGCCCTCGGGGAGTCTGGCGCCGTCGCGGTCCTTGCCGAACAGTTGTTTGGCGGACGCTTCCATAATAAACGACGCGCCGGACACGCTGTTCGCATTCAAGCCGTCGGGCCATGAAACTCGATATTCGAAATAGCCGTTTCCTGCTCCGTTGACCTTCAGTCCGTCCAGAACGTTCCAATGCTTCTGCGACCACTGCGCGTCGCTGAACGTGTTCGGGGCAAAACGCACAACGCGCATCCTGCTCCCGTTCGATTCGATGGTTTCAGACCTTGGCGCCGGACCGTCTGCGACCAGGAACGTCGTGAAGTTCCGGTGCAGCACCACGCCGGCTTCGTTCTCGAGGGACATCGCGAGCACCGCCACGGCGGGCTTTTGCGGCATGCTCACCTTCAACGGCGCCAGCGCCTTTGCCATCCAGGGTTCGAAAGGAACGTCCTGAGTGCTGCGACTGTATGTCTCCCGGCGCCCAAGTGTGTCCCAGCCATGCAATTCGGTTCGGAGCACGAGGCGGTTCCCCGGCCGACGATCCGTCAGGAACGACGCGAACAGCGGGACGTCCACCGTATCACCCGGCTTCACCGTGCGGCAGAGCTGGTCACCCGTTGAAATGTAGAACGGGCTGTGCAGATCGTTGAGCGTCATCCCCGGCGCGAGCGCGTCCATGCCGGTGAACTTCTCTGAACGATCGTAGCGATAATAACCGTTCCATTCATTGATGACATCGTGGTGCTCGGTGTACAGCCAGCCGCAGATCTTCGGCTGACGCCGGAACTCGTTCATCATGATGTGATAATCCCAGCTCCAATCCACGTCGCCCGTGCTGCCTTCATAACCCCACACGTTGCCGCATTCGCTGTTGAACAGCGGC
>Ga0116168_1000131_pt1 | contig 76810 bp, 43 predicted proteins | sample AD_UKC129_MetaG_FD_89795 | JGI IMG/M metagenome (GOLD analysis project Ga0116168, IMG submission 89795) | Active sludge microbial communities of municipal wastewater-treating anaerobic digesters from Canada - AD_UKC129_MetaG | ecosystem: Engineered > Bioreactor > Anaerobic > Digestate | place... | reverse complement strand
GTTACGGGATGGAGTATGTCGAGAAAGGACTCAAAAGCTATGAAGCCAAGGTGCTGGAGACCGAAACACGGCTACTGCGCAAACTAGCCAGAAAACAAGGCTTTCAACTCATTCCCAACAAAGCCCATTGAGCGCAGGTTCATGGGGAGGGGCGCTTTGAAATCCGAAGCCCGGAATTGGCTATCGGCTATTGATCATTGTCGTTCGCTGGAATCAGCCAGGTCGCGCGACGGCTCGCGGAGACCCGCCTTCGCCAGCTTCGGCGTGGCAAGACGCTCGCCCCACCCGTTCGCAATTCCTTCTCTCGCCCCGCGCTGTTCATTCATTGGATGTTGGATGTTCGATGTTCCCCCCCCTCTCACGTACCCAGCCGCCCCACCCGAACCAGCTCAAGGACCGGCTCCGCCCGCGCCCGCGACGCCGCAAGGTCCACCCGGAACTCCGCCACCCAATCATTGTGCTCGTTCGGATCGATCAGCATCTGCTGAACCCGCCACGTTTTTCTGTCCTCCGACGGCGTCACATACGTGTGCCGGATGTTCCGCGCTTCCGGATCAAGGCGGATGCGCTCGTGTTCAACCCGATACTCCTCCAATGCCTCCTGCAAACGCGCCGGAGTCCATGCCCCGCTCTCCACTGACGCCGCGGACGTCGTGCTCTGCGCGGTCTCCCGGTCGCCATTCGCGTCCAGAGACGCCAGCGCCGCTGCGCAGTCGCCGTTTGCCAGGCCGCGCAGAAAGACAAAGATCCGATTCCGAATTGCCGCCGTGAACGCCTTTGTGTCGCGAGTGATATCCGGGGCATCCTCGGCCAGAGCTGCGGGCCGCACTTCCTTCGCCTCCGCCGGCTGATAGGCCGGATCCCGCAGCCGCTCCCATTCATCCAACAGGCTCGAGTCCACCTGGCGAATCATTGTTCCCAGATACAACTCCATCTCGCGCAAGGTCTCGTTCTTCGCCGTGTCCGGCACCGTCTGCGACAGCACCTTGAACACGCTGTTCAAATGCCGCAGGAGAACCCCTTCGGCCCGCTGCAACTCGTAGATCCGGATGTAATCTGCAAAGGACCGGAATTCCTCGAACATCTCGCGCGCGATGGACTTGGGCCGGATGTTCTCCTGTCCCACCCACGGATGCCGGTCCGCAAACGCATTGAACGTCGAATAGATGAACTCCCGGTTCGGCTTCGGATACTCCAGCTTCTCCAGTTTCTCCATCCGTTCCTCATACTCCACACCCGCCGCCTTCATCTCCGCCATCTTCTGTGATTTCAGCTTGTCGAGCTGCTTGCGCAGAATGATGTCGGGATCCTCGAGAATGCTTTCCACCAGCGTGAGCACGACGAGCGCGTAATCCGGCTGCTGCGGGTCCAGCAGCGAAATCGTCTCCAGCAGATACAGCGACAGCGTCTGGTCCATCGAGAAATCGTCCTGCAACTCGACATTGACGCGCATCTTCGACGCCGTCCGCCCCGGCCCGTCCGGCACCCGTTCGGACACCGGCACGATCTCGATGATCTTCCGGTCCAACAGCGACCGGAACAACTGCCACGCCCGCTTGCGATGGGCGTCCTTGGCCTTCTCCGACTCGTGGCAGTCCCGAATGAGCCGTTGCATGGCAGCGCAGCCGTCTCCTTTCCGGCTCAGCACGTTCAACAGCATCCCGTGCGACACCTGGAAGCGCGACGTCAACCGTTCCGGCTTCGCCGCGATCAATCGTTGGAACGTTTGTTTGTCCCAGTTCACGAAGTTCTCCGGCGGCTTCCGTTTCACCACCTTCTTCCCGTCGCGTGCCGCCTTTTCCTCCAGCTTCAGATTCTCGATCACATGCTCCGGCGCCTGAACAACAACCCAGCCGCGGTCGTCGAAGCCCTTTCGCCCCGCGCGCCCCGCAATCTGATGAAAATCGCGCGCCGTCAGCAGCCCCGCTTTCTGCCCGTCGAACTTCGACAAGCGCGTGAACAGCACCGTCCGGATCGGCACATTGATGCCGACGCCGAGCGTGTCCGTTCCGCAGATCACCTTGAGCAGTCCGCGTTGCGCGAGTTGCTCGACCAGCACGCGGTATTTCGGCAGCAGACCGGCGTGGTGCAGCCCGATCCCGTGCCGCAACCACTTCTTGATCTCCGGTCCGTATGGGCTGTTGAACTTGAATCGCTCGATGGCGTTCGCGATTGCGCTCTTCTCCTCGCGGGTGCACACGTTCAGGCTTGTGAAATCCTGCGCGCTCTGCGCCGCCTCGAGTTGCGTGAAGTGGACCACATACACCGGCGCTTTCCCGTCGGCGACGAGCGATTCGAGCGTCCTTGCCAATGGCAGCTCCGAATACGCGTACTCCAGCGGCACCGGCCGTTCCCCGGATGCAATCGTCACCGTCTCCCGCCCGTTCAACCGCGTCAGTTCCGTTTCAAAGAAGGCGGTGTCCCCCGGCGTTGCCGACATCAGGAGAAAGCGCGCCTGGGGCAGCGTGAGCAACGGCACCTGCCACGCCCATCCGCGGTCGCGATCAGCGTAATAATGGAACTCGTCCATCACCACTTCCTGCACGTTCGCGTCGCTTCCTTCACGCAGGGCGATGTTCGCCAGAATCTCCGCCGTGCAACACAGAATCGGCGCGTCGCGGTTCACCGACGCGTCGCCGGTGCTCATCCCGACGTTGTCGGGCCCGAACTCGCGGCACAGCGCGAGGAACTTCTCGTTCACCAGCGCCTTGATCGGGCATGTGTAGATCGATCGCTTTCCCTGGGCCAGGGATTTGAAATGCAGCGCCGCCGCCACCAGCGATTTGCCGGAACCGGTCGGCGTCGCAAGAATCACGTTCTTCTCATCGAACAATTCCAGGATGGCCGTTTCCTGCGCGGGATACAGATCGAGGCCCAGACCCTGGGCATACTCCAGGAACCGGCCCAGGAGCTGGTCGCTCCCGACAGCGTCATCGCGCGGGATCAGATCATAGAGCGTCGAAGCCACAACGGCGGGGAATGTAGCGGGGAAAACATCCAACATCCAATGATTCCGGTGGGGCGAGCGTCTTGCCACGCCGAAGCTGGCGAAGGTGGGTCCTCGCGAGCCGTCGTGCGATGACCCTGCCAGCCCGTGAGGCAGGAGAACGAAGTCAACCGAATACTCCAGATTCGACCTTCAATGCCGTTGAGCGTTGAATGTAGGGCGTTGAATGTTCAATCGCCTTTCCCTTCATTTTTCAGATCCCCTTTTCCCTCTCAGGCTGCTACAAAATGCGCCCATGAAGCTCCGTTCCCCTCGGTCCGCCGCCTTTACACTGATCGAGCTTCTCGTGGTGATTGCCATTATCGCGATCCTCGCCGCCATGTTGCTGCCCGCACTCGGGTCGGCAAAGCAGAAGGCCCAACGGACCCGTTGCCTCAGCAACCTGCACCAGTTCAACATGAGCCTCATCCTCTACGGCCACGATTTCAGGGATCGCATGCCCGAGCTGGTCGGCGGCCTTTGGGCGTGGGACCTTCCCTTCCCCGTTGCCGACATTCTGATCGGCTACACCGGCACCCGCGATATCATGTACGATCCCGGTTTCCCGGAGATGAACCAGGACGGTTTGTGGAACTTTGTCGGCATTCCGTCCTATCCCTACCGCGTGATCGGGTTTGCGATGACCTTTCCCAACACCGCCAGCCTCGCGGAGACAAACTGGAACCGCACGCTCACTCCCAAACCGACGCTGTACAACGGCCAGCTCATCCCCGCCGAGAGCCCTTCTGAACGCGTGCTCACCGCGGGCGCGGTCATCACCGAACGCGGCCAGAACGACGCCACCCTGCGCGACACCTACAAGTTCAGCGGAATCGTGGGCGGTTTTCTGCCGCTGCCTCACCGTTGCGCGCACATGTCGCGAGGAAAACCGGTCGGCGACAATGTCGCGCTGCTCGATGGCAGCGCGCGATGGCGCCGCTTCCAGGACATGACCCCGCGAACCGAGTGGCCCACAAGCCCGACGTTCTGGTGGTAACCTCCGCGGCAACTCGCGCTTTCGAATACTCGTCGCCACAACAGTTGTTCGATACCGACCCGATCCGTTGGCGATCGACCCCTTCCGTCTTCATTCCTGAATGAACGCCTCGATTGCCAGCGTTCCCTCGGCCCGCGCGATCTCCCGGTCTTCAGGATCAAATACCACAATGGCCGGGAACCGCTCCACTTTGAGCAATCGCGCGGCCTCAGACCCGCCGGCCCTGTCCACAAACGTCGTTCGAAAATTGTATCCGTTGGTCAGCGCCCATTTCTCAACGCGGAGACAGAAAGGATGCATGGATTCGATCCGGTCATACGCCAGCATTTCAATGCGGCCTTTGGCGGGGACAACAGGCGTGACCGAATCTCTCCCCTGTTCCGATGCCCGCTTGCAGGCAACGGCCGTCAAGAGCGACAGCACTACGACAAAGACGATTCTGCCTTCCATGTCAAAAGTGAGGCATCAAAATCACGAACTCATTTCTGACGGCTTCACCGCGCGCATTATGACCTTCCGTCGGCAAGGTGCACAATCTCCAGGGAAATTTGCAGAGGCTTCAATAGTTGAACGGAGTGTTTTCCGCTAGTGTATCGGCGATGATCCGCTTCTCGTGTCATGTCGCCGTGGCAACAGCTCTTGCCGGTCTGCTCCTTTCCCTCCCGGCGCCCGCCCAGGAAATCAAGGTGGACATCAACAACAACAATCGTCCCATCGCCGAAGGGACGGATCCTGCCTACACGCCCTGGTCCACCAACAGCTCCTGGTTTCCATCGGGCGCAAACGCCATCTCCAACACGTTCAACGGCGTCACCGTCACCTTCACCCGCGTCGGCCCGAACGGAACGGCATTGGCACCGGGGTACTGGAAGGACGGCGTCCAGAATCCCTCATACGACGCGCGATTGACGGGCGACGGCATCAAGGTGGACGGCGCGGACGCAGGCGCGCAGATCGAAATGCGCCTGTCCGGGTTGACGCCCGGGTCGCACTCACTCCTCACCTATCACAATGACTGGGACAATCACACCCCCGCCAACGTCGCGCCGTTGAACATCTTCGTGAACGGAGTCCAGGCCGTCACCAACCTGCCCATCACCGTCCGCGTAACCAGCACGCCCGCCGCCGCCAGCGCCTACCTCGGCATCGAAGCCGTCGAAGGCCAGGACGTCGTCGTCCTGTTCGCCGCCGAAACCGGCACCGCCGCGCCGATCAAGAACGTTTACATCAACGGATTCGAAATCGACACGGCGAATGCGACGCTGAAAGCGGTGAACCCTTCGCCGCGTCACGCCGACGAACACGTGGACGCCGACGACGGATCGCTCCTGTTGAGCTGGACGGCCGCCGCGTCCGCCGTGTCGCACGACGTCTATTTCGGCACGGACAGCAACGCGGTAAAGACTGCAACGCACGCATCGCCCGAGTTCAAGGGCAACCAGACGGAGACCAGCTATCTCGTCACCGGTCTCAACAGTCTGCTGACCTGCTACTGGCGCATCGACGAGGTCGATGCATCGGCTGCGGTGACGAAGGGGGATGTCTGGATGTTCCGGCCCCGTCATCTCGCGTTCCCGGGCGCCGAAGGCTACGGCCGGTTTGCTCGCGGTGGCCGCGGCGGCGTGGTGGTGAAGGTGACGAACCTCAACGACAGCGGCCCCGGCAGCCTGCGCGACGCCATTGAAGGCGACTACGGCCCGCGCACGATCATCTTCGACGTGGGCGGCCTCATCACGCTCGAATCTGACCTGATCATTTCGGGCAATCGTCCCTGCATCACAGTGGCCGGCCAAACCGCGCCCGGCAAAGGGATCTGCATCCGCAAGCATCAATTCGGCATGAGCGGCGCAAGGGACATCATCTGCCGCTTCCTTCGCATTCGCGTCGGCGATATCAGCGGCGAGACGCAGAACGGCTCAGGCATGGCGGGAGTGGATCACTGCATCATGGATCACTGTTCCATCAGTTGGGGCATCGACGAGGAAATGAGCACGCGCGGGGCAAAGAACCTGACGCTGCAACGGGTGCTCATCTCCGAAGCGCTCAACATCGCCGGGCATGACAAGTATCCGCCCGGCACGCGGCACGGTTACGCCGCCAGCATTGGAGGCGATATCGCCAGCTTCCATCACAATCTTCTCGCGCATTGCGAAGGCCGGAACTGGAGCCTGGCGGGCGGGCTCGACGGCGCCGGTTTCTTCGCCGGCCGCCTCGATATCTTCAACAACGTGGTTTACAACTGGGGCGGACGCACCACGGACGGCGGCGCGCACGAGGTCAATTTCGTCAACAACTACTACAAACCCGGCCCGGCTTCACATCACTTCAGGATCCTCACTGCCCAGTACGAAAACTTCCCGGGCACACAACGCTATTACTTCGTCGGCAACGTGATGGAGGGCCACTACCAGACCAACCAACAGGAAGCCGCGCGCGCCTACACAGGCACGCCACAGGGCTACGAACCCTGGAGTGATGCGCCGTTCTTCCCGTCCTGCGCTGCCATCGACGGGGTCACCAACGCCTACAAGAAAGTGCTCTCGGACGTCGGCTGCAATCAGCCGCAGATCGACAATCACGACACACGCGTCATCACCGAAACCCTCAACGGCACGTTCACCCACTACGGCAGCGTCAGCGGCGACCCCGGCCTGCCCGATTCCCAGAACGACGTCGGCGGCTGGGAAAACTATCCCACCGTGTCGCGGCCGCCGGATTGGGACACCGACAACGATGGCCTGCCGAACTGGTGGGAGGAGATTCACGGGCTCCATCCAGACTCGGCCCCCGGAGATTTCTCCGACAGCCACGCCGACCCGGACGGAGACGGCTACACGAATCTTGAGGATTACCTGAACTGGATGGCGGCGCCTCATTTCGATTGCACGAACGGCATTCCGCTCGATATCGACCTGAGATGGTTCGCCCGAGGATTCACCAATCACAGCCCGGTTTATTCCATCAGTGCGCCGATCAACGGCTCGGTGACGCTGCTCCCGGACGGCTTCACAGCGCGGTTCACCTCGCAGGTTTCCACCAACGCCCTCGGCGGCTTCACGTTCAGCGTTATGGACGCTCAGGGCCATGCCATGACCAACACCATCGGGCTGCGGCTCATTGCGTCCGCCGCTCCTGCTCAGCCACCGCTGCTCGGCATTCGAAGTGCCGCCGGCGGTTTGTCGCTGGAAATCACCGCCGAAGCCGGACGCGACGTCGTCATTCAGACCGCGACGAACCTGACCGATTACTGGTTGGACTGGACGAATCTCCCCGGTGCCGGCACGACGCAGTTGGTTCCATTGAACGAAATAACGAACGCACCTCTGCGCTACTTCCGCGCCGTGGTGCGCTGAACGTGTAAAGCGACATTGCCCCGGCTCAAGATTCTCGATATTGCTGAAGCCACCGAACGCTGCGATCCGCCTGCATAACACCCCGAGCACCGGGACAATTCCGCGCGCATATGCGACAAAGATTGTCCCGGTCCGCGACTCTGAAACGGAGGGAAACACTGTGAAGGCGATGCGTCGGGGGATCGGATCCCGGCGTGGCGGGCAATGTTACCGGACATCGCTGCGACGCACGAAGTCGCACCCTGCAGGCTCGCGCCAATCATCAATCGTAAATCCCCAAGGCGCGAAATGTATTGAGGTCCGCGGGACAACCTCGGGCTTCGGAACTGAATCCGGTTGGGATTCAGATGTTCCGTTCGCACGCGTGCGGAACCCGGATCTCGCGCTTCGTCCGCGCGCTGCGCCTGAGGACAGGAGGCTCCGGGCCGCGACGACGCCATACGCCGACCCTGGCCGGGCATCACAAAGCGCCCGCGTCAATCGTCAATCCTCAATCCCAAAGGGGCAAATCAGGGACATCCTTGGCCAAAATCCGGTGAGCGCTTCCATCGCGTCCGTCGAACGCTGTCCCCGGCAGGTGCCGGTCCATGCCGAAAGTTTCAAGCATTCCGAGTGCAAACGAGGCGCCCGCAACGCCGCCCGGCGCCACGCGCATGTCGCTCCTGGGCGTCGATTACCTGCGGCTCAAGACCTCCGACGGCGGTGAGCTGTATCTCACCCGGTTCGGCGAGCCGTTCTGGCAGCATCTGCTTCCCGAGAACTGGTTCGCCCGTGACTGGTTCGAAGCCAAGCGCGAACGCCTGGAAGGCACCAGCATGGTCTATCGCCTCCCGACACGAAAGGTTAACGGCACCACGCTGAATCTTGTCGTCAAATGGTCGCGCGTCGGCGAGGTCGTTCCCCTCGATACCCTGACGGTCAACAAGTTCATTCACGCCGAGTTCAACAGTCCGTTCGAGGAATTCTCGCTCCTGATGGAGCTGCGCAAGGGCGCCGCCGGCCCGGCCGCCATTCGCGTGCGCACGCAACGCCCCCTCGCCATCTACGTCCCCAGCCAGCGGCTTCAACTCTGGCAAACCGGCCGGTCCGAGGACAAAATCAACGCCAAGGTCAGGAGCCATCCCGGCGTCGAACTCGATATCCTGCGGCAATACGTTGTGATCTACGGGTGGGTAAAGGGACTCGATGCGGTCGAGACGGCGGACCTCTTCAAACTGGAGGGCAATGCGCGCGAGCAGTTCCTCGCGCGCACCACAAGCCTCGTGACGCACGAACTCTGGCAAAAGGGGTATCGCGTCATCGACATGAAACCCGCGCACATCATCCTGCGGCCGGGGCCGAACCGCTCGCTGTTGCGCGACCACAACGGCCAGTTCGCCTACGCGCTCGTGGACTTCGAGCTCCTGGAACGCACGCGCGAGCACGAAATCGCCGTCCGCGCCGCGCATCGCCAGACGTATCTCAAACACATGGCCCGGCGGTTCGAGTCCGATCCGGCGACGCCGCTTCCGGCGCATCTCCACGCCACGAACCTTCTCGGCGTCGATTACATTTTCGGCCGCGCCGAGAGCACAGGCGGCCTGCTGTGGGTGGTGGGCAAGGATCCGGACTTGTTCAACTACTTCCTGCCGGAACGCTGGCGGCGCACGCCCAAGAAGAAGCTGTCATCGCGCAACCAGATCTTCTACACGCGCACCAAGGACAACATCAACCTGGTCTGGAAAGTGTCCCGCATGGGCGATCCCCCGCAGTCCACAAAGCCGCCCGCCAAGGCGGCTGCCGTCGAGGCGTATGGGTTCAACAGTCCGTTCGAAGAATTTGCCTTTGCGCTCGAGCTGTTTCTTAACGGCGTGAGCACGGTGTATCCGCGGGCCATCTACATGACCGGCCACCGGCGCGAGAATCCCCGCCACGTTGCGGATGAACGGCGCTATGAAGCGCTCGCGCATCTGAAGACGCCCGAAGGCGAGCCGGCGGTGCGAAAGGACCACGATTACATCACCATCTGGGGATACTGGAACGGACCGGACGAGCTGCTGGCCGAAGGCAGCGAAGAAGTCTACCGTGCATTCAACGCCGCCCATGCGCATGCCAGTGGAATGATCTCCGAGGAAACGCTGCATGAACTCATGCAACTGAAGCGCAGCCGGCTCGCCCGATGCGGCTTCGAAGACCTGTACCTGAAACCGGATCATCTGCTGGTGTCCTTTGACGCGAAAGGCGAACTCGTGCTGGGCTGGACCGGGCGCCCCGAGGGACGGCTCTGCAATTTCGAACTGATCCGGAAGATCTAAAGGGAAAACATCGAACATCCAACGCCATTCCTGACTCTCCCTCCCTTCCATCGCAGAATGGAGGGGAGGAGACTCGAAGGAAGTCCGAAATCCTCGGGGACAATTCCGCGCGCATATGCGACAAGAATTGTCCCTGACGGGTGACGGTGGACATCTGCTCGTGACCGGGCAGCCGAGCCGATCTGCGCAAGTGACAGATCTAAATCAGGACTTGTCCTCGCTTCGCGGGGCCGTTTGAAATTGCATGATCGCATGGGGTGCCGGCGAGGCGGAAACCCAATGCCCTCGAGCCGCGGCGAGCTCTGCAGGAGCGACATCATCTGTCGGGACCGACGAGCAGAAAATGCCGCTCGAGGTGATGCGGTTCCCGTTGCTACCACTATGCGGCTCCTACGGAGCTCCCGGTGGACCGTATTGCGCTCCTGGGATCGCTCTGCATCTCACCGGTTCCCCTTCTGATTTCGGCCCTCGGATTTCAGATTTCTCCCGGGTCCTTCTTGAACAGAACGTAGCTTTGCAGTTACTTTCCGCGTCTATATTGTGCATGCCCGACGCTCAATATCTGCATTATTCTGTGTCATGAGCAGGCGCCTTGCATATCTCAGCAACGGCGCCGTGCTGCTGTGCGCTCTTGTCCTGACCTCCTGCTCCCGGGAGACCAACAGAAACACTCCCTCTGTCCGGCCGCCAGTGCCGGTCGTTGTTGGCAAGGTGGGCACAATGGATTTGCCCGTGCGGATCCAGTCTGTCGGCACTGTTCAACCGTACTCCACGGTGGCGGTGCGCTCTCAGATCACGGGGCCGATCCTCGAAGTGCACTTCCAGGAAGGCCAGGAAGTGCGGGAGGGCGACCTCCTGTTCACCATCGATCCGCGCCCATGGCAGGCCGCATTGAACCAGGCCCGGGCGAACCTCCAGCGCAACGAGGCCCAACTGATCAATGCGCGGCTTCAATTCCTTCGGACGAGCAACCTCTTCGCGATCCAGATCGCTTCACAGGCGGACTACGAAGCCGCCGAGGCCGCCTATCTGGCCCTCCAGAGCGCCGTGCTCGCCGACACCGCCGCACTCTCGAACGCGCAGGTCAACCTTGAATACACATTGATTCGCGCCCCGATCACCGGTCGCACCGGTGACCTCGCCGCCAAACCGGGCAACGTGGTCAAGGCAACCGACAATGTCCTGGTCACCATCACCCGAACCAAACCGGTGTACGTGGCGTTCGCCGTGCCGGAGCAACACCTGCCCGACATCCGCCGGCGCGCTGCCGAGGCGGCGCTCCCGGTAACCGCCGCGCCGCCGGGCTCGACGGAGCCGCCGGCTGTAGGCGAATTGACCTTCCTCGACAACATGGTCGATACCAACACCGGGACGATTCTGCTGAAAGCCACTTTCCCAAACACCGACGAGCGACTGTGGCCCGGACAATTCGTCCAGGCCGTCCTCACGTTGAGCAATATCACCGACGCCGTTGTCGTGCCCGAACACGCCGTGCAAACGGGCCAGGACGGCGAGTTTGTCTTCGTCGTCAAACCCGACGATTCCACCGTCGAAGTCCGACCGGTGCGCGCCGGCGTCACCTACGAGGGCTGGCGCGCGGTCTCAGGGAATATCCGGCCCGGCGAAATTGTCGTCACAGACGGACAACTGCGCCTTACGCCGGGAGCCCGTGTTGAGATGAAAGGCGATCCCCAGCCGGCCAAAGGCAGCAATTCCGCCCCGGGCAGCACATGAATCTTTCCGCACTCTTCATCCGCCGACCGGTCATGACCACGCTGGTCATGTCCGCCATTCTGCTGTTCGGCCTCATCAGCTATCGCTACCTGCCCGTCAGCGACCTGCCCAATGTCGATTACCCGACCATCCAGGTCACCGCCAGCCTCCCGGGGGCCAGTCCCGAAACCATGGCTTCGTCGGTGGCGACTCCGCTCGAAAAGCAGTTCTCCACCATCGCCGGCATCGATTCGATGTCGTCGGTCAGTTCCCTCGGGAGCACGCGCATCACGATCCAGTTTTCGCTTGAGCGCGACATCGACGCCGCCGCGCAGGACGTGCAATCGGCCATCTCGAAAGCGCAACGCCAGTTGCCGCCGAACATGCCGTCGCCGCCCACGTTCAGCAAAGTGAACCCCGCCGACTCGCCGATTCTGTTCCTGGCGTTGTCCTCGGCGACCCTGCCCCTCTCGGCGGTGGACGAATATGCCGAGTCGGTTCTCGCGCAGCGGATCTCAATGATCAACGGCGTGGCGCAGGTGTCGGTCTATGGTTCGCAGACCTACGCCGTTCGCGTCCAGGTCGATCCCACGCGCCTGGCGACGTACGGCATCGGCATTGACGAAGTCGCCCGGGCGATCCAGGAAGCGAACGTCAACCTTCCCACCGGCACGCTCAACGGGCCGCGCCAGTCCTACACGATCCTCGCCAGCGGCCAGTTGCAGAAAGCCGCCGATTATCGCCGGATCATCGTCGCCTACCGCAACGGCAACCCCGTCCGCCTCGAAGCGCTGGGCAAGGTGATCGACAGCGTTCAGAACGACAAGGTGGCCAGTTGGTTCAACGACACCCGCGCCGTCGTTCTCGCCGTTCAGCGGCAGCCCGGCGCCAATACCGTCAAGGTGGTGGACGCCATCCGCGAGCTGCTGCCCCAGATCCGCACCCAGCTCCCGGCCTCGGTCAGCGTCGACATTCTCAACGATCGTTCGCAGTCCATTCGCGAATCGGTTCACGACGTTCAATTCACGCTCTGGCTGACCATCTGCCTCGTGGTGCTGGTCATTTTCCTGTTCCTGCGCAATCTCTCGGCCACGGTCATCCCGAGCCTTGCCCTGCCCCTGTCGATCGTCGGCACATTCGCCGCGATGTATCTCCTCGGCTACAGCGTGGACAATCTCTCGTTGATGGCCCTCACCCTGTCGGTCGGCTTCGTGGTGGACGACGCCATCGTCATGCTCGAGAACATCGTCCGGCACATGGAGAACGGCGAAGCCCCGCTGGAGGCCGCGCTGCGCGGCTCCCGCGAAATCGGGTTCACGATCATTTCAATGACGCTGTCTCTCGCGGCGGTTTTCATTCCGGTGCTCTTCATGGGCGGCATTCTTGGACGGCTGCTGCACGAGTTCGCCGTCACCATCACCGTGGCCGTGCTGATTTCAGGGTTCGTCTCGCTGACCCTGACACCGATGCTGGCCAGCCGCTTCGTGCGTTCGCCCCGGGAACAGCGCCATGGCCGCCTCTATGCCGCGTCCGAGCGGTTCTTCGTTGGAATGCGCCACACTTACGAACGCACGCTCCGGGCCTGCCTGCGGCATCGGCTCGCCACGCTGACCGTTTCCATTCTGGTGCTGTTCGCCACTCTCTGGATGTTCGTCACCATTCCGAAGGGCTTCTTCCCCGTGGAAGACATCGGCCAGATCATGGCGACGACGGAAGCCGCGCAGGACATTTCCTTTGAAGCGATGCGCGAGAAGCAGCTCCAGGTAGCCAGGGTGATTGCCGCGAACCCGAACATTGAGAATTTCACGGCCTCGGTTGCCAGCGGCCCGAACGCCACCGCCAACAACGGCCGCATTTTCATGCGCCTGAAACCCCGTTCGGAACGCAAGGCCAGCGCCGAGGAGGTCATCCAACAGTTGCGCCCCGAGCTCGCCAAAATCCCCGGCATCAATGTGTACCTCCAGGTGCCGCCCCTGATCCGCATCGGCGGCATGGCTTCCAAAGGGCAATACCAGTACAGCCTGCAAAGCACCGACATGGAGGAACTCAAGCACTGGGCGCCCATCCTCACGGAGCGCATGGCGCAGTTGCCCGGGCTCGAGGACGTCAACAGCGATCTCCAGATCGCCAACCCCCAGATCCGGGTGCAGATCGACCGCGACAAGGCATCGGCGCTGGGCGTTTCGGTCGAGCAGATCGAGCAGGCGCTGTTCAGCGCCTACGGCCAGCGCCAGGTCTCCACGATCTACACCGACGTCAACACCTACTGGGTGATTCTCGAGGTGGAACCGCAATACCAGCGCGACCCCGACGCGCTCTCGAACCTCTACATCCGGTCTTCTACCGGCAATCTCGTGCCTCTGGGCGCCGTCGCTCACCTGACCCGCGACACGGGCCCGATGACGATCTCACACGTCGGCCAGCTTCCGGCTGTGACCATTTCGTTCAACCTGAAACCGGGATACTCCCTCGGCACCGCCGTCAGCCAGATCGAGGCATTGCAGAATGAACTGCGCCTGCCCGCCACCATCACCGCCAGCTTCCAGGGCTCCGCGCAGGTGTTCCAATCCTCCGTCCGCGGATTGGGCATGCTGCTCGTCATGTGCATCCTCGTCATCTACATCATTCTCGGCATCCTGTACGAAAGCTTCATCCACCCGATCACCATTCTCTCGGGATTGCCGTCCGCCGGCTTCGGCGCGCTGCTCACGCTCATGGTGTTCGGGATCGACCTGAATATCTACGCGTTCGTCGGACTGATCCTCCTCGTCGGCATCGTGAAGAAGAACGCCATCATGATGATCGACTTTGCGCTCGACGCCCAGAAGCAGGGACTCGCGCCGTTCGAAGCCATCTTCCAGGGATGCCTGCTGCGGTTCCGGCCGATCATGATGACGACGATGGCGGCGCTCATGGGCACGCTGCCGATCGCGCTCGGCTTTGGCGCGGGCGGCGAGGCGCGCCGCCCCCTCGGCCTCGCCGTCGTCGGCGGGTTGATCGTGTCGCAGTTGCTGACGCTCTACATCACGCCGGTGATCTACCTGTATCTCGAATCCTTCCAGCAATGGGCGCGCGGCTTCCTGCGCCGGCGGCAACCCGCAACCGAACCGCCCGCCGTGCCGGTTCCCGAATCAGCCACGTTGAGAGCGGAAGGATGAGGCAGAAGAACATTCAACACTCAACATTCAATGCGACGTCAACGGTATTGGATGTTCGCGCGAAGAACTCGGTGAGGGCGGCGACGGCTCGTCTCCGGGAATCAACGCTGTGCAAACTTTTGTTGCATATGCAACAAAAGTTCGCACAGGCCTGAGTCCTGGTTTTACCTTTCTACCGCGCGGTGATCGCTGTGAAACCCGGGGTCGGCACGCCCTCAATCCGGTATAGCCGATTCATGTAGAGCTCATCCGCCACCTGATAGAGCGCTGTGGCGTCCTTCTCGAGCTCGATGAATTCAGGCCCCGCTTCTTTCGCACGTTGCAGTTCGGTCACCTTCGGATCGCCTTCGTAATACCACACCGATTGCTTCAAACCCAGCACCACCATCCGCGCGTCCGCGTACATGCCGATGCTCCGGTTGTGATTCAGCAACACCCGCCCTTCGTCCACCGGATCGTTGAACAGGTCGCGCCCGAAGAACATGCTTTCGTAAGGCCGTCCGAGCAGCCCGAGAATCGTCGGCGCCACGTCCAGAGAATTGCCGAGCGTGCCGATCCGTTGCGGCTCTTTCACCACCGCCGGTCCCAGAATGACGAACGGTATTTCATACGAGTAAATCGGGATTTCCTGGCTCCCGTACACCCGCGCCCCATGGTCCGCCACCACGACGAAAATCGTGTTCGTCCAGAACGATTCCTTCTTCACTTCCCGGAAGAACTGCCCCAGGCACCAGTCCGTGTACTTGACCGCCTTCGCTCGAGTGGGTTTCGGTTTCTCAGGATCGTCCGGAATGCGCCCGCGCGGATACGTGTACGGTTTGTGGTTCGAAACCGTCAGCATGGTCGCGAAGAATGGTTCGCCGGACTCCGCCAGCTTCCGGCATTCCTCGATGCCGCGCGTGAACAGATCTTCGTTGCACACGCCCCAGATTGTCGCGAAAGTCGGGTCCTTGAAATCCTTCTGCTCGATGAACCGGTCCCATCCGTTGTTCAACGCATACGATCGCATGCCGTCGAAGATGCCTCGGCCGCCGTACAGGAAGAGCGTCTGATAGCCGTCCCGCTTGAGCACGCGCGCCAGCGACTCGACGTTCTCCGACCGGTCCCGTTTCACGATGGAATCGCCCGGCAGGGGCGGGAACGACGAGAACACGCCTTCAAACCCGCGCACGGTGCGATTGCCACAGGCGTAGATATTGGTGAACAGAATGCCCTCCTCGGTCGCGAGCCTGTCCATCTCCGGCGTCAACGTCTCCTCCCGCCCCAGGCAGCCGAAAAACTCCGAGCCCAGGCTCTCCTCCAGAATCAACACGACGTTCAGCCGCGGCCGGGTCGGATCGCCCGCCACCTTCCGCCGGATGCTGAATGCGTCGCCCACAAACTCGGCGCGCGGCGACGCCAGCAGCCTGCGCACCCGGGCATACGCCTCCTCGCGCGGAAGGGTCCGGTAGAATGCGGCGTAGTCGAGGTTGCGCGTCCACGCCGCCGCGACAAACGAGAGCGAGCCGTTGTTCGCGATCTCATTGAGCGTGCGATCCGTGCTGAACTGCGTGCCGTTCAGGCTGACCGTCTGCCCCAGGACGACGGCCAACGCCGTCCCACCCGCGAAATGCACGAAACGCCGGCCCTTCCCCACCGGTTGAAACCAGGTGTCGCGAAACAGCCGCATCGCCAGCCACACCCAGGCAATGCCCATTGCGATACATAATGCGATCACGGCCGGCACCGGATACGAATCCCAGATATTGATGAAGACCTCGTGCGGATACAGCAGGTAATCCACCGCCACCGTGTTGAACCGGGAACGAAACTCCTCAAAGAAATAATATTCGGCGCAGAAGAGAAAGACCTGCACCGACCAGAACAGGCAAAGTCCCGCAAGGAACAACGCGCGAAACCATTTCCATCCAAACCAACGGTTCGGCAGCACCCAGAGCCAGAACAGCAAGGGAAGCGTCGTCATCAGCGCGACGACGAAGTCCTGGTGCAGACCGATCAACAACGCCTGCGCGGCGCCCGCGGCCGCAATTCCCGTCTCGCCGCCGAACTGGATCAGCAGCACAAGCCGCAGCACGAGGCACATGGCGACCAGCGAAAGAAGAAAGAAGGCAGCGAGCCCGTAGCGCGATTTCCTCCAGGGCACCGTTCCACCCTCCCCGGCCCCGATGCGTTGTTGGCTTTGAGAATCCGTGTTACTCATCCTGCGTTCCATCTTTCAACCGTTGCTTCATTTATCGCGACGCTGAAAAGAATTTCCGTCGCCGTTTCTCTCTCGAGGTATTCGCTCGAAACTGTAACGAAACGTTTTGCCCCGTTACAAAGCTTTTTCCTTGGGGTTCACGCGCAAACGAAACAACGTCCGTTCGAATCCCGATTCGGATTTCGGTTTTCGCCCTTCGGATATCAACCGCGTTTTGCTGCTTCGGAAGAGGAGAGAAAAAGAACTCACAAGCTCAAGCGGCTTCCTTCCTCCACACCGCCACGAACATTCCGTTGCCCCCGGCGTGCTGAGGCCAGATCCAGATCCGGGCCGAAGGCGGCGCCTCGGGAATCAGCGGGTTTGAAACCGGCAGGGGTTTGAACTCCGGGAACGCGGATTCAAACGCGTCAGCAACGGCCGTCGTCTCGGAAGCCGCGAGCGTGCACACCGCATAGATCAGCTTGCCACCCGGCTTCACCGCTCGGGCCACGTGCGCCAGCAGGCGCCCCTGCACCGCCGCCAGCTCCCGAACGTCCTCCAGCGTCGTCGTCCACCGCGCATGCGGATTGCGCTGCCACGTTCCAATCCCGCTGCACGGCGCGTCCACCAGCACGCCGTCGAACAACCCGTGAAACGGCAGCGTCGGCCCGCCGTCCCACACCGACGCCTGATAGTTGAACGCTCTGGCGCGCGCCGCCCTGCGCTTCAGCCGATTCAGCCGCCACTCGGCGCGGTCCGTTGCCCGTATCAACCCTTTGTTCTGCATCAGATCCGACAGGTGCAACGTCTTGCCCCCCTCGCCGGCGCAGACGTCCCACCAGGTTTCTCCGGGCGACGGCGCGCAGATCAGGCTCACTGCCTGGGAACTGATGTCCTGCACCTCGAATGCGCCCTCCTGGAACTCCTGCGTCAGAAAAAGATCCTTGCGCCCGGTGTACTGCAGCGCGTCGGCAAGCGGTCCTTCGCCAAACCGTTTGCAGTCGCCCAGACTCTTCGCCAACGCCCTGCCCTGTCCCGGCCGCGCGCGCAACCACAGTTTCGGTTCGCGCTGAATCGTTCTCAGCCATGGATCGTTCAGCGGCACCTCGGACCACACCCATTGCGGGACTGCTTTTGCCCGCAGATGCCCGGCGGGCAGCGAAAACGGATTCTTTGCGAAACGCGCGGCGAGTTCCATCGCGCGGCGCAGACGCGCTTCGATGCCGCGCTCATTCTCGAGCCATCCGAGCCAGCGATAATATGTGAACACCGTGGAAGCCACCCGGGCCGCCTCCTCCGGCGGCAGATCGGCCGCCTTGAGCGCCTTCCGCAACACGCGATCAGCCGGCCTGCTCCGGATCGAAGCCCGGATAACCGACGCAGCAAGGGCGGTGGCGGAGTCCGCTGCTCTCCGCTTTCCGGAGCGTGGAGATGAGTGCTTCACCGGGAACTCGTTGGAGTTTAACCCGATGGGACCGATAAGACGGACGGGGCAGATCCCTTCACCGTTGCTGCGACAGCAGTTGCCGCAGAACAAACGGCAGGATGCCGCCGTGCTGGTAGTAATCGATCTCCACCGGTGTATCGATGCGGCAACGGACCGAAACGTTTTCGACCTGCCCGTTCGCGCGGGTAATCCGGAGGGTCAGCTCCTGCTGCGGCTTCAATCCTGCGTTCAGTCCAAGCACGTCGTAGGTCTCGGTGCCGTCCAGTTTCAGCGATTGGGCCGACATTCCGTCCGAAAATTGCAGCGGCAGAACGCCCATGCCGACGAGGTTCGACCGGTGAATACGTTCGAAGCTTTGCGCCACCACAGCCTTGACGCCGAGCAACGCCGTTCCCTTCGCCGCCCAATCCCGCGAACTGCCCGTCCCGTATTCGTGTCCGGCAAACACCACCAGCGGCGTTCCACTTTCCTTGTACTTCATTGCCGCGTCGTAGATGCTCATTTGCTCGCCGGAAGGCTGGTGGCGCGTCACGCCTCCTTCCGTTCCGGGCACCATCAGGTTCTTGATCCGGACATTGGCAAACGTGCCGCGCGTCATCACGCGATCGTTGCCGCGGCGCGATCCGTAGCTGTTGAAATCCTCATACGCCACGCCATGCTTAAGCAGAAACTTCCCTGCGGGCGACTCCTTCTTGATGCTGCCGGCCGGTGAGATATGGTCCGTCGTCACGCTGTCGCCAAAAATCCCCAGCGCGCGCGCGCCGGTGATTTCCTTTAGTTCGCCCGCTTTGAGTTCGAAGTCTTCAAAGAACGGCGGCTCCTGGATGTAGGTGCTCGAAGGATCCCATCTGTAAACAGCGCCCGCAGTGGACGGGATTTCGTTCCACATGGGATTCTGTTCTGCGAAATCACGATAGAGCGCGCGAAAGACTTCGGGTTTCAGGGCGCTTTGCATCACCTCCTGGATCTCCTGAAGCGTGGGCCAGATGTCGCGCAAATACACGTCCTGCCCGTTCCGGTCCTTGCCCAGCGGTTCGCTGGTCATGTCGATGTTCACCCGGCCCGCCAGGGCAAAAGCGACCACCAACGGCGGCGACATGAGGAAGTTGGCCTTCACGCTCTGGTGCACGCGCGCTTCGAAGTTGCGATTACCGGACAGCACGGATGCGGTCACGAGATCGTGCTTGGCGATCGCGTCGTCGATCGGCGCCGCGAGCGGCCCGGAGTTGCCGATGCACGTGGTGCAACCGAAGCCGACCACGTTGAATCCCAGCTTGTCGAGATACGGCTGGAGCCCGGTCTTGTTCAGGTAATCGCTGACCACGCGCGATCCCGGCGCCAGGGACGTCTTCACGAGAGGACTGACCTGCAAACCGCGCTCGACGGCCTTTCGCGCCAGCAGGCCCGCCGCCAGCATCACCGACGGATTGCTGGTATTGGTGCAACTGGTGATCGCCGCGATCACGACGCTGCCATGGCCGATTTCGCCTTCGCACGCCGGGCTCGCCGTCGCCGGGTTGGGCGTCGGCCGATTGTTGGCCATCTCGAGTTCGGTCTGCGGGTTTGTGTTCCTCGTCTCGGCCCTGCGCAGGGACACGGGTTCCTGGCTGCCGCCGCCGGCGGCGCTGCCGTTCGTGTCGGCGACCCAGAAGCGCTGCGACAGGCTCTCCGGCGGCTTGCCGAACCCGCTCTCGGTTGGCGGCTTCGAAAAGGCATGGACGAACGCCTCCTTCAGCTTCGGCAGTTCAATCCGATCCTGCGGCCGTTTCGGTCCGGCAACGCTGGGCGTCACCGAGGCAAGATCCAGCTCAATCACCTGCGAATAATCCACCTCGCCTTTTTGCGGGGAACCCCACAGGCCCTGGGCCCGATAGTAGCTCTCGTACGCGCGGCACAATTCCTCGCTCCGCCCCGTTCCGCGGAGGTATTTCACGCATTCCTCATCAATCGGGAAGAAGCCCATCGTGGCGCCGTACTCAGGGGCCATGTTCGCGATGGTCGCGCGGTCCACGACCGGCAGGGCGCGCGCGCCCGGCCCGAAGAATTCCACAAACTTGCCCACCACCTTCGCCTGCCGCAGCAACTGCGTGATCGTGAGCGCGAGGTCCGTCGCCGTGACCCCTTCCCGCAGCGAGCCGGTAAGATGCACCCCCACCACGTCGGGCGTCAGGAAATACACCGGCTGCCCCAGCATGCCCGCTTCCGCTTCGATGCCCCCCACGCCCCAGCCGACGACGCCAAGGCCGTTGATCATTGTCGTGTGCGAATCCGTTCCCACAAGCGTGTCCGGGTAGTAAATCTCGGCCTGCCGGCCCCCGACCTGCGCCTCGACGGACAGAACGCCCTTCGCGAGATACTCGAGGTTGACCTGGTGAACGATGCCGATTCCGGGCGGGACCACTTTGAACGTCTTGAATGCCTGCATGCCCCACTTCAGAAGCTGGTATCGTTCGCGGTTGCGCCTGAATTCCAGTTCGAGGTTTCGCTGCAAGGCATCCGGCCGCCCCGCCACATCGACCTGCACCGAGTGATCCACCACAAGGTCCACCGGCACCAGCGGCTCGATGAGGCCCGGGTCCCGCCCCAGGCGCGCGACCGCCGACCGCATTGCCGCCAGGTCCACCAGCAACGGAACGCCGGTGAAATCCTGCAGAACGATGCGCGCGACGATGAACGGGATTTCTTCCGTGCGCTCCGCTTTGGCGCGCCAGTTCGCCAGCGCGCGCACATTCGCTTCCGTCACCTTCCTGCCGTCGCAATTCCGCAGAACCGACTCCAGAACGAGCCGAATCGACACCGGCAGGCGTGACACCGGGCCGACACCGGCTTTTTCGAGCTGAGGAAGCGAATAAAAGTAAGCTGTGCGCCCGGTGCCCGGATCAAAGGGCTGCAGTGCGCCAAAAACGTCATGAGCCTCATTCATAAAATGCCGTCAATGTATACGTGATTGCGGGGTGCAACAGTGGCGATGTTGACACACCTCGTCAAGCCTCACCCGGCTCCCCGTTGAAGCGCCGGTCCCGCCGGCATCAAACCTTTCGCGTCAACGAAACGCCTAACTGCAACAACTTGCGGACGCCCGTTTCCGATGCCGCCTCGGCGTAGATCCGCAGGATGGGTTCCGTGCCGGAGCCGCGCAACATCAGCCAGGAGCTGTTCGCCGCCACAAACTTCACCCCATCGTAACTCTTCACCTCCGCCACCGGGGATCCCAGCAGTTTCGCAGGCGGGTTGGACTTCAGAAACTCCATCAGCTCGGCTCGTTTTTCCAGGGGGAAATGCGTGTCAATCCGGCCATACCGATGCGGCCCGAACTTCTTCTCCAGCCCCGCCAGCAGCCGGTTCACCGACACGCGTTCCACGGCCAGCATTTCGAGCAGGAACAATCCCGCCGCAATGCCGTCCCGCTCGGGAATGTGTCCCGGAAACCCGATGCCGCCGCTCTCTTCGGCCCCCAACAACACGTCCCCTTTCAACATCTCCGCGCAGACGTATTTGAAGCCCACACCCGTCTCGACCAGTTGCAGCCCGTGCTCCGCGCACATCTTGTCCACCATCGAGGTGGTCGTCAGCGCCTTCACCACGCGTCCCCTGCCCTTCCGGTTGACAACGAAATGGCGCAGCAACAGGCAAATCACCTGATGCGTGGACAAATAGTTGCCGCGTCCGTCCATCCCGCCCACGCGGTCGGCGTCGCCGTCGGTGACCAGGCAGATGTCGTGCGGATGCTTTCTGAGGAAAGCGGCGCTGCGTGCGTAGTTCTTGTCGATCGGCTCCGGGTTGATGCCGCCGAACAGCGGATCGTGCGTCGCGTTCAAGGTTGTGACGCGGCAGGTGGTTCCGCGGAGCAGTTCCTCGAAGCAGCCGGCCCCGACGCCGAAGAGCGCGTCGTGCGCGAACCGCAGCTTCGACCGCGCGATCAACCTGAAGTCAACGAGCTTCTTCAGTGCCGTATAGTGCGCCGGGCGAACGTCCTTCAGCAGAATGCGCCCCTCGCGGCGCGCCTCCTCGAGCGGCAGCACGCGCACCGGGTTGCGATCGAGCATGTTCTCGACGCCCTTGCAGGTTTCCGGATCGCTCGATCCGCCGTAATGCGACTTCAGTTTGAAGCCGTTGAACATCGGGGGATTGTGGCTTGCGGTGATCATCACCCCGCCGACGACCTTCTGCTGACGCACGGCGAACGACACCGCGGGCGTGGGCGTCGGCGCCGGCGTCAGGACCACGTCAAAACCGTTCCCTGCCAACACTTCCGCCGCGGTCTGAGCGAACCGGTCGGAAAAAAACCTTCGGTCGTAGCCAACGATGACTTTGCGTTCTGTGCCGTTCACCGGGTTGGCGCCCCAGTAGTCTGCGGTGGCCTGGGCCACACGGGCCACATTGGCGAACGTGAAATCCTCGGCGATCACCGATCGCCATCCATCGGTTCCGAACCTGATCTGTGCCATGGGACAATAGGAAAACTGGAGATTTCAGCCGGCCCTCTCCGCGCCGGGGCGCGCCGCCTGAACGAGCTTGCGCATCTTCCTTACCGCCGCAGCCAGGCTGCGCCGGCCGAACAGGGTCGTGCCGCTGATGAACACGTCGGCGCCGGCGCGCGCGCAATCCACGGCCGTCTGGAAATTGATCCCGCCATCGACGGAGATGCGGAACGACAGTCCGCGCTCGCGCCGCCAGGCCGCGGCCTGCTGGATCTTCGGCAACATTTCGTGAATGAACTCCTGCCCGCCGAACCCCGGGTTCACCGTCATCACCAGCAGCGTGTCAATCAGGTGAAGATACGGCTGCACGAGGCCGATCGACGTCGGCGGATTGATGGCAAGCCCCACTTTCTTTCCGAGCGCCCTGATTTTCCACAGGAGCGCGGTCACATGCTCGCCAAGTTCAACGTGGATGTTGATCTGATCGGCGCCGGCGCCGGCGAACGGTTCCAGCAGAATCTCCGGCTTCGAGCACATCAGATGCACGTCAAAAAACATCCGCGTCAGCGGACGCAGCGTTCTGACCAGCGCGGGGCCGAAGGAAAGATTCGGCACGAAATGGCCGTCCATGATGTCGATATGGAGCCAGTCGGCCCGCGACGCGCCGGCACGCTTTGCTTCCCTGGCGAGGCGGCCGTAATCGGCGGCCAGAAGGGAAGGCGCAATAATCATCCGCGTACCGTAGTGAAATGGACAGCGCGACGTCAATATGAGCCGCCAGACATGAGGTCCCGCCTGCAGCGGTTTGATGACAAGGGCCGGCTCGTTCGTGCCCTATACGGGCGCGGGCGCCGGATTGCCCAGACCTGGCAACGCCGGCGGCGTCGGTTTCGCCGGCGCTTCGGGCAGCGGCGTTCCGGCCGGCGCGCCGTGAGGCGGCTCCACCTGCGGCCGGGGCGCTGGCGGCGTGAACTTGCCTGTCCGCACGATCTCCTCGACCTGCGCGCCTTCCAGCGTCTCGTGCTCGAGCAACGCCGTCGCGATCAGCTCCAGCTTGTCGCGGTTGCTGTAGATGATGTCCTTCGCCTTCCGATAGGCCTCGTCGATAATGCGCTTGATCTCGCTGTCGATCTCGCGCGCGGTGTGCTCGCTGTAAACCTTCGCCCGAGCCACCTCCCGCCCGAGAAATACATACTCGTCGTCGTCCCCGTACTGCACCATGCCCAGCCGCTCGCTCATGCCGTACTGGCAGACCATGGCGCGGGCCAGTTGGGTGGCCTGCTGAATGTCCATGGCCGCGCCCGTGGAGATGTCCTGCGAAACAATCTCCTCGGCAATCCGCCCGCCCATCGTCACCGCGATCACGTCGAGCATCTCCTTGCGCTGGCGGCTGTGAATGTCCTGCTTCGGCAGGTACATCGTCGCGCCGAGCGACTGTCCGCGCGGAATGATCGTCACCTTGTGCAACGGATGCGTGTGCGGCAGCATCACGTTAACCAGCGCATGGCCGGCCTCGTGCCAGGCGGTGAACTTCTTCTCCTCGTCCGTCATGGCGAGGCTGCGGCGCTCGCGGCCCCAGCGCACCTTGTCGCGCGCCTCTTCGAGTTCTTCCATGCCCACGGCGCGCTTGTTCGTCCGCGCCGCCAGCAACGCCGCCTCGTTCAGCAGATTCGCCAGCTCGGCTCCCGAGAATCCCGGCGTCCCGCGCGCGATGATCGAAAGATCCACGCCGGGCGCCAGCTTCACATTCTTGGCGTGCACCTTGAGGATGGCCTCGCGACCGCGCACGTCCGGCAGGTTCACCGTCACCTGCCGGTCAAACCGGCCGGGCCGCAACAACGCCGGATCCAGCACGTCCGGACGGTTCGTCGCCGCGATGATGATGATGCCTTCCTGTGTGTCGAATCCGTCCATCTCGACGAGCAACGCGTTCAACGTCTGTTCGCGTTCGTCGTTGCCGCCGCCGAGGCCGTGGCCGCGGCTCCGCCCGACCGCGTCGATCTCGTCGATAAAGATCAGGCACGGGGTGTTCTTGCGCGCCTGCTCGAACATGTCGCGCACGCGGCTTGCGCCGACGCCCACGAACATTTCGACAAAGTCCGACCCGCTGATGCTGAAGAACGCGGCATCCGCCTCACCGGCGATTGCTTTCGCGAGCAGCGTCTTGCCGGTTCCGGGCGGGCCCACCATGAGGACGCCTTTCGGAATGCGTCCGCCCAGCCGCTGGAACTTCTTCGGATCCTTCAGGAACTCGACCAGCTCCGAAACCTCCTCGATGGCCTCGTCAATGCCGGCCACGTCCTTGAACGTCGTCTTGTTGCGTTCCTTGGCCAGAAGGCGGGCTTTGCTCTTGCCAAAACTCAGGGCGCCCTTGCCTGCCATCTTGATCTGGCGAATGAAGAAGAACCAGATGAACGCTGCGATCACCAGAATCGGCAGAATGCTCCAGAACAACCCCATGAGAATCGGGTTGGATACGTGGGGCTTGAACAGGCCCGTCGCGTAAAGCTTGTTCTCCAGTTCGTCCGTCAGCCGCACCTGCGGCGCTCGGAATCGCACTGGCGCGTCTTTGATCGGATTGCCCTCGGGATCGGTCCGGTAGTATTCCCCGACCACTTCCTGGAGGGGTGACTGCGGGTTGTAGCGGATTTCGGCACCCGGCGCGATCAACCCCGCCTCCAGCTTGGCCATGAACTGGGCTTGCTCGAGCCGGTCGCCGGGCGGCTCCATCCGCCCCTTCGCCAGCAGCAAAGCGCCAATGCTGCCGATAATCGCAATCCATACCACCCACGTTCGGGGCGGAACTTTGAAGTCGCCCCCGCCCTTACGCGGGTTTCTGTCGTCGTTCTTGAGCCTGTTTTCGTCAGCCATGGCTTAAAGTCGCGGCAAGTTAACACGGTGGGGTTTAACCCGCAACGCAGCAATCTCAGCGTTTCCAATGCCAGTGCAAGCGCCTCACTGTCGCGGGTTTGACCTTGTATTGCTCCGAAATCCTCATGTTTTCCACCCAGAACACATCGCCCGCGCTCGTCGCGGCCACAATCAGGCTTCGCCGCCGCTCTCGCGGGACCTTCTCGTTCGTGAACAGATCCTGCAGCTTCACCGCCCGGTTCATTCCGATCGGCTGAATGCGGTCGCCCGGCTGCCAGTGCCGCAACACAATCGGCGACCCCACCGCGTCCGCGTCGAAGACTTCCCGGCCCGTGCGCCGCCGCGGCGGTGCTCCGCCTCTCGAAGTTGATATCCGCCACCGGATCTCCGCACCTGCGAACCGGCAACGCCCCGACCGGCCGGTCAATGCCACTTTGAGCCGATCCGCTCCCGGCGCCGGACCGCCTGCCTCCGTCTTCACCTTCTCCAGGCGCCCGTCCTTCCCGCGCCGCAAGGTGAGTTCCGGCCGCACCATCACCGCTTGCCCGGGCTTCGTTCGCAGCGTTTCGATCCGATCGAAAGCGGGTTCGACTCCGAGCCGGATGAGCTGGCGCTGAATGCACCGGCGTTGAACCGCCGCATGCAACCGATCAAATTCGCCGGCACTCGCGGCAAGCCACTGCTCCGCCGCCGTCCCGACGTAGTCCGCATCGGAGGCGCACACTTCCATGAACCGCGTGATGACCCGGTTGAGCGCCGGTTGAAAGCGCTGCAACAGCGGGAGCAATTCGTGCCGAATGCGATTGCGCTGAAAATCGATCGTCGCGTTGCTCGCATCCTCGCGATGGCGAATCCGGTGCGCGCGCGCGTAGGACATGAGATCGGACCGGCTGCAACCCAGGAGCGGCCGCACGAGCTGCACGCGACCGGAAGCGGGCGACGGGCTCCGCCACTTCATTCCGCCCACGCCCTCGGTGCTGCTGCCCCTGAGCAATCGAAGGAAGAACAATTCCACCTGGTCATCCTGATGATGCGCCAGCGCCACGGTGCGGATGCGGCGTTCCATGGCTGCGCGGGCAAAAAACCGGTGCCGCACCTCGCGCGCAGCCATCTCGATTGAAATCCTGCCGTTCCGGGCCTCTTGCTCGACGTCCACGCGCCCGGTGACCACCGGCAGATTCATCTCGCGAGCCGTCCTGATGACAAGCCGTTCGTCGGCGTCGCTGCTGCGCCCTCTCAAGCCGTGGTTCAGGTGCGCGACCGTCAGCCGCCATCGGTTCTCCTCTGCAAGACAGCCGAGCAGGTGCAGCAGCACCATGGAATCGAGCCCGCCCGAAACCGCGACCAGGACGGACTGTCCGCGGCGCAGGAGGCCGTGACTCCGGATGACCCGGTCCACTTCGTTCAGGAGCTCATTCACGCACCGATGCTAAGCGGCGGAAGGAAAAGTTCCAAATTCCAAGTTCCAAATTCCAGACCGCCGCGTGAAGCGTTGCCTCGCATGTTGGGCGGAAATTGAAATTTGAAATTCCCCTCTCCGAAATTCGAAGCGCCTCGTAATACTTGTAGTGCACGACGTAAGGAGTGCTCTCCTCTCCTACCTGAGGATCTCCCGCGCCGGTTCGAACCCGGGGTCGATCTCCAGCGAACGCCGCGCCGCGCTCCGGGCTTCCTCCACACGCCCGAGCTTGAGAAGGATCGTGGCACGGGCATAGGAGTAGATTGCATTTCGCTCCGCGGCTTCCGCCCGGGCCAGCGCGTCCAGGGCTTCTTTCGTCCTCCCTGCTTCGTTCAGCGCAAGGGCCAGATTGTACCATGCCCGTGCGTGCAAAGGATCCAGTCGAACCGCCCGTTCGAGAGCCGCAATCGTCTTTTCCCGATCGCCCGTCTCGTTCCAGGCCAGCGCCAGCTTGAAATGAAACTCGGCGTTCTCCGGTTCAATAGTGCAGGCCGCGAGCAACTGCTCCACCGCCTCGGTTGTTCGCCCTGCGCCGGCCAGCAACACGGCGTAGTCGTGCCGGATCGGCGCCGAGCCGCTGTCCCATCGGATTGCCCTCGCATAATGCTCCAGAGCTTCGCTCAGCCTTCCGCGCGCCGCGGCCAAGGCGCCCTTCTGCGCCTGGCCCGCCGGCTGGTCGGACATCCACTCCAGGATTCGCTCGAGTTCAACCCATGCGCGCGATCCCGGTCGCAACTCGGAACGCAACACCCAGGCCGCCTGGTACCGCACGCTGCGCGATGGATCGTTCAGCAAAGCGCGCGCGCACTCCAGCGCGCCGGCTACGCCGATCTCCACCGCGTTCGCCAGCGATTGCATCGCGTTTGCGCGCACCAGCGCGTTCGTGTCCTGCGCCGCGCGAATGAGCGCATCCGTCACCTCCGGCTCGGCGGACCAGCGTTCCAGCAGATTTGCCGCAACCGCCCGCCAATACGGAATCTCCTCGGTGCGAAGGAGCTTCAACAGCGGATCGCGCGCGGCATCCTCGCCTCTCCGCGCGGCGGCGATCACACGCGTTCGATGCCGGCTCGGACGATCCATCCGGTCGCCGTACCATCGGGACGTCCATTCGATCGCCCATTCGACGTCCTTGTCGGTGTGGCACCGGTTGCAGGCGTTGGGAATTCCGAGTTCTTTCGTCAACACTGGATCGGGGATGGTGAAACCGTGATCATGGCGGCGATGGCGCTGCATGTAGTGCGTCTGCGGCATGTGGCAGTTCACACATTCGCCGCCCGTCTCCTTCACCTCGCGCGGAATATACGCGGTCAGGTCGAGGTTCGTTGCGGTCCCCGAACTGTCGTGGCCGTATACCTTGTGAAAACTGTGCGTAACCGGATTGATCGCCGGAATGCTCGGATCGCTGCCACTGTGACAGCGCAGGCAAAGCCAGTTGCCGGGCAACAGCGTCCGGCCCGTGTGCCGGTCGTGACAATCCACACACGTCACGCCCCGATGCTGCATGCGACTGCCGAGGAACGCCGCGAACTCAAAGTCTTCGTCGCGCACCTGCCCGTCCGGAAAAAACGTGTCCGTCTCATCCACCACCGCGAGGACGTAGTGATCGTCGAACGACTCGCCCGGGACAAAGTCGCCGGTCAACTCTCCGCGTCTCGAATGGCACGATCCGCAGTAATCCAGCACCTGCGCCCGGGTGAACTCCGGGATCGTCGGATCGGCGCGGCCGGACCTGCCGTGCCGGCGCTGCCATTCGTTGTGCGCCTGCAGCGGCCCATGGCAGGCTTCGCATCCAACGCCCATTTCCACCATGCTCGTCCGGTAGGTGTCGGTGGATTCGTCGTAATTCTTCCGAACCCGCGTGTTGTGACAGGCGGCACACATCGAGTTCCAATTCATCCCGCGCCCGGTCCAATGCCCCCATTCTCCCGGCTGCCGGTCTTCCGAACCGAAAACCGGGAACCACTCGCCCCGATGCGGGTCCCAGGCCACTTCGCTGGCCTGATACCGCCCGCCCGGAAACCGGACGAGAAACTGCCGGAGCGGATCGTGACCGATCACGCGCGCGACCTCGAACTCCCGGGACCGGTTCGAAGCGACAAGAGAAACGATGTGATACTGGCCGTTGCTCGCGGACCACGTCGTGTAGCGGGACCCGTGCTCCAATCGTCCGGCGGGGTGAAACGCCTGTTGGTCCATCACGCGCGCGGTGTTGCGCTCGGCCAGCGCGTGGTGCGAATCCTCCCATGCACTGAAGGTCTCCTCATGGCATTCGCGGCAGCTCCCGGAACCTCCGTAACGGGCAAAGACAACGCTTTCGTCTTCGAGCGCTGCTTCGCTCCCTGTGCCGGCGCGCGTCGATCGCGGCGATTCGCGGTCAAACCAGCTCCACAGGACGAGCACAAGCACGAGCAGTCCCGCGCCGGCGCAAACCACCAACAACCCGCGGAACCCTGGTTTGCGGCCGGGGCGGCGCATGGTTCAAAACCCGCGCAAGTCCGTGCTCGAACGTCTCGGCAATCCCGGCGCAGGCCGGCGTTTCAGCACCAGGTACTGGATCCCCAGTTGTTCGCAGTATTCCCGCTTGCCGCCCTTGTCGCCGTCCTCGTTGACCGCGTAAATGTCCGGCCGCAACGCGCGAATCTCCGGGTCCGCGTCGAGCCAGCCGTTCCCGCTCGAAATCAACGCCTGCTTCACATACCGGATCGACCCCGCCACATACCGGCGCTCGGCTTGCGGCAGCAACGGATGCCCTTCCCCCTTCAACAGGCGAATGTTGGCGTCGTGCCCGACGATCACGTAGAGATCTCCGTACGCGCTGACCTCCTCGAAAAAGCGCACATGCCCGCTGTGAAACCAGTCAAAGCATCCCGTCACCACTACCTTCTTCCGTCCCGGCGCAGTCGCCGCCGGCGGCGATTCCGGAAAACCGCTCAGCGCCGCCGGAGAAAACACGTGATATCGCAATCCCTTCGACCGGCACCACTCCGCCCGGGCTTCATTCTCCTTCCCTTCGACGTCGGCCCACAGCACCGGCTGGAGCCCGGGCGTGTCCGGCAATCGATTTGGATCCACCGGTCCCTCCAGCGGGATCACGCCCTCGACATACCGGATCGCTCTCAGGAAGTAGAGCCGTTCCGCCAGTGGAAACTTCGGCGGGCCGCCGGACTGTTCCTCGACGGCGCTGTCCGGCCAGACCAGCACGGTCACCGGCCCCAGCCGCGAAGCCTCCTCCAGAAAACGGATGTCCCGCGAACGGATATCGTCAAAGGGTCCCGATACAATAACGTGAGGCCTGTTCATTCGGTTCGAACCTGGACTTGCAGCGAGCCCGGCACTTTCTCGCGCGAGGCGACGATCAGGTACCCTCCGCCGCAGCCTGAAAACATCGCGCCCGGATAGCAGCGCTGATACACCTTCAGCAGCTTTTTCAGATCGATCCGGATCAGCGGATGCGCCACCACCCGCGGCAGCAGTTTCTCCCAGCACACCATCGTCTCGTTCAACGACGCGCCCAACAGGTCCACGTCCATCCGGCGGATCGCGTCAAAGCACATGGCGCCGCTCCGTCCGAGCCGCGCCACCCATTTGGGATCGAGGTTCATGATCTCGAGCGGATCGTATCCCTCGGGGCGCGGTTCCACCGGCAGCAGGTGCAGCACCTTCTCCAGCCAGCGCGCGTGCCGGGACGACGTCAGCGACTCGATGTGCACCGGGAAGACGCCTCCGTTCGACGCGTAGTCGTAATCGAGCCGGTTCACGCCCGGATACAGCAATCCGATCATGTCCTGGGAGCCGCTGGGCTGGGCCTTGCCCTTGTTCTCAGCGGCGTAGAGTTCGCGCACGAGCTGTTCCCGGGGCCGGCGCGGAATCCTTCCTTTCCAGAGCCGCTGCGCAACGGCGCGAGTGCCGCTGGCCAGGCCCGAGCGATCCATGGGACGGAAATTCGGCTCGATCTGCACGACCACCATCGAGCCGGGCGGAGACGGATTGTGTCGCGACACGAACGGCTGGTCGATCCAGCCTCCAGCCAGTTGCAGCCGGTTGGGGATCGAGCCGAACGCCTTTGCGAGGACGGATTCCGGTGAGCTCTTCACTGTCAACACGCGATATGTTGACGACAGCGCGACCGCGATGCAACGGGAATCACGAGTCGTCTGGTTTTTCCATGGAACGAATGGGAGATGTCTCCCGCAGGGAGAAAACGCAAGGCATGGAACCGCATCCGGCGCGCGATTCAATGAATGAGGGTTGAATGCTCTTCCACCCTTGAAAAGCAACCCCCGCCTCACACGAGGCGGGGTTGCTTGAACCCAATACCCATCCCCTATTGCCCAAGCTTCACCACCCGATAAAACGCCTGGACGCCTCCGTTGCGCGTGGAAACCAGGTGCGAAATGTTTCCGCCCGTTCCCGGAATGTTGGTGCTGATGGTCTGCCAGCCCATGCTCAACTCCGTCACCATCTGAATCTGATAGGTTTCACCCAGTTGCGAAGCGAACTCCAGCTCGCCCGCCCCGTGCATGTGCACCAGGAGGCCCGGCACGTCCTCCGCGTTCAACGGATCGCTGCCCGCCTGCATCTCCGCGAGGTCGTTGAAACCGTCACCGTCGCTGTCCGCCAGGTTCGGATTCGTCCCCGCCGCCAGCTCCAGCGCGTTCTTCATGCCATCATGGTCGGAATCTTCGTTGCCATCCGTGGCGTGGATCGAGCCGAAATACAGGATCTCCCATTGATCCGAAAGCCCGTCGCGGTCGGCGTCGTCCGTGAGGTCGGCGATCGATGCCTTGAGAAGGCCGACCGCGTAACTGACGTTATGCACGCCGAAACTGCCGTCGTTCTCGACGAACTTGTAGTTGAACGCGGCGCGCAACTGTTGCCGCGTGTAGGACGCCGTCACTTCCACTGCCGGGCCGTCGGGCGGCAGCAGGTTGCCTAACTGCTCCAGCAGCCCTTTCACCTCCTCTTGCACGCCTTCGATCACGCCGTCCCCGTCGTAATCCTCGCGCGCAAAATTGAAGCTCTCCACCGGCCCGTGACATTGCACGCAGGCACCCGTCAGATGAACGTCATCCGCCGGGTTGTCGGGCGTGCCGCCGTCCCATCCCGGCCGGAAGGTGTGACCGCCGGCCTTGAGGTGCGCCGGATCGCCCGGACTCGTCTCCTGAAGGTGGCAGGTCACGCAGCCATCCTTCACCACATGCGCATGTGCCGAACTGGGGATCAGCTTCCCATACGTTACCGCATTCACGCCGAACAGCATGTCCGTCTGAACGCTGTGATGCGGACCGAACCGGCTGTTGGCCGCCGCGCTTTCCACATACGTCGCCGCGTTGTCCCGTCCCAGATGGCAGCTCATGCAGAGCTTGCCCGTTCCCCCGTTGGTCACTGTCGTCCCGTCGGCCAACACCACGTCCCCAACCACCCTGAGCTGGTGCGGATTCTCCGCCGAATGCGGATCATGGCATGCAGCACACGTGATCGCTTCATATTGCGTGCGCGGCGGCGTCCTTCCATTGACATAATCCACGAACCCGATGCCACTGTGGCAGCGGACACACGCCTCGCGGTTTTCGCCGGTCGGATACCGCGTGGCAATCGCGTGCCTCGAATTGTTCCACTCGAGACTCTTGATATGATACGGCGCCGCTTCATGGCATTGCGCGCAATCGCCGGCGCTGAAGCTCACCGAAATCCTCGGCCAGTTCGGCAGGTTGGTGTTTCCAAACGCAATCGCGTGTTCATAGCCCGGCCCGTGACAGTTCTCGCATTGAACGTTCGAAACCTCCCTCAACGCCTGCGGCATCGCCGCCCAGTTCCCGTTGGTCAGCGACGCCGGAAACGTCCACCCGTGCTGCGCCGCCACGTCGTCGAACCCGCCGTTCACCGCCAGTGCGTTCGTGTCATAACCCAGGGTATGGCACTGGACGCAGTTCTTGCTGAAGTGCGCGCCCATCTGCCCGTCAATCGCGCGCGAAAACGCTGTGGCATGGCCCGTCTGCAACCAGGGATTGAACTTGTCCGGCGCCACGGCGCCACCGCTGTGGCAGAGCGCGCAACTGTTGGCGCCCATGTAAACCGCCGCCGTAACGTGCCGCGTCAGGACAAAACTGCCGCCATTCGTGAATACCGTCGCCGTCACCGTGTATTGGCCGGGCTTGTCCGGCCGGAGCATCGTGCGGCTGCCCACCTCGAACACCTCGCGATCGCCCGGGCTGTAAATGGGAATGTCCATGCCCAGCGGGCTTTCCGTGAGAGTCGCGCTCGAGTTCAACGGCTTGTCCGTCAGCGCCCAACTGATATTCGCAATCTCCGAAAGCGGGAGCGTGTGGTTGATCAGCGCTTCCAGATACACCGGCTGGCCCACGCCCACCGTCAGCAAACCGCCGGATACCTGCGTGCCGGGCGGCAGGCTGTAGTCCTGCGCCATCTGCGACGTCACCGGGCTGGCGTCAATCTTGTGCGGCGGCGGCGGCGCCTCTGCTCCCTGTATGGAAAACGTCAGGCCAACCAGGCACAACATCAGGACGGCCGGGTATCGGAATACGGATTGGATCCTCGTTGTCGGGTTCATAGTTAGTTTGTCCGGGCGGGTCAGGTTGTGATCGCGCGCAACCGGTTCGGAGCTTAATTGCCACCCTCTTCGCGGCTCTCCCCCTTTTGCCAATTCCCAACCATCCATTGTCTGTCCGATCCGGGGCATCGACAAAACACCGATGAAACGGTCTTTTGAAGGCAGTGGTGCTTTGCGTGAGACTGACCTGATTTGATCAACGAACCGGCAACATTCAGCCGCCGCAAACAGCAGGCTCCAGAATCGCCATGGCGGGAACGCGCGCGGGCGCACTCGGAGACTTGCCGAACAAGCGCCCGGCAATGTCGTTGACGTGTTTCTCGATGAGTTCCTCGCACCGCGCCAGTTCCTGCTCCCGCAAGCGCAGGTTCTCCCGAACGATCACCTCAAGATCGTCCACGTCGTAGAGATACACGTTCGCGAGATCCTGCACGTCCGCCGCAATGTCCCGCGGCACGGCGATGTCGATCAACACCAGCGGCCGATGCCCACGCCGCTCCATCACGCCCGCAATGTCCGCGCGATGCAGAATCGTCGCCGGGCTGCCGGTCGAACTCACCACAATGTCGGCTTCCACCATGGCATCGAGGCAGTCGTCGAGCCGAATGGCGCGCCCGCCGAATTCGGCGGCCAGGGCCCGGGCGCGTTCGAAGGATCGATTGGAAACGAGCACCGACCGGGCGCCGCGCTTGCTCAGGTGCCGGACACAGGCTTCGCCCATCTTGCCTGCGCCGATGATCATGACGGTCTTTTGCGAAAGATCCTGGTCGAAGATGCGGCCGGCCAGTTCGACGGCCACGCTGCCGACGGAGGTGGCGCCGCGGCCGACGGCGGTGCGGGTGCGGATAGCTTTGGCGACCTGCAGTGCGGTCTGGAAGATGCGATTCAGGAAGCGGCCGGTGAGTTTCGCTTCATGAGCCGCCTGGTAGGCCTGTTTGACCTGGCCGGTGATCTCGGTTTCTCCAAGGACCATGGAGTCGAGACCACCGGCCACAGAAAAGAGGTGGCGCACCGCTTGGGAGCCCTCCTTGTAATAGAGATAGGGGGAAAAGTCACAATTGCTCTCCGAGAGGTGCTGGAAGATCTGAAATGGATTGGCGTGGGCGAACGGCGTGACACCGTAGATCTCCACGCGATTGCAGGTTGAAATCAAAACGACTTCCGAAAGGCGGCCCGCCAGCTTGAGCCGACAGCCATGGCAACGAAGCCGGGACGCGTGCACGGCAATCTGCTCGCGGATCTCTACCGGAGCGGTCTTGTAACTGAGGCCGACGACGAAGAACTTCATGCGTCCCTCCCGTCGGAGGCCCGGCTGTTTCCGGACTCGTTAGCGCCAACAGTTGGCCGGTTCACGCTTTGCACGGGGCCAGCCTAATCCGCGACATTCCCCCGGCTTCACATTGCTTGCCAAATCCTTGCCATTCTTTGCAGGGGGTGGACAAACGCGGGTGATTAAAGGGCGCGCCTGCCCGGGGCGCGACTGTGTCCCGCGAAGCGGGACCAGTCGCAGCGGTTGAACGAAGCCGGCGACTCCGGGTTCGGCAAACGCGCGGGCGCACCACCATTAACCTTTTTGAATGTCCCCCCATTGCGAGACACGATCCCTCGCCTATCCCGACTGCACCGAACCGTCGGTCGTTGCTGCGACTCGCAGAGCTCGCAGAGTCGCGCTCCGGAGAATTCGTATCCATTCGCGCAATTCGCGTCAGGCCTTCGACGTCGCCGCTCCGGGTGGGGCGAGAGTCCGCGCGAGCCGTCGTCCGACAACCCACATCCCAGGCACCGAATAGCACCTGCGCCAAGAGCTGGCGCTCCGGACCGCGGGTCTGTGACGTCTGTGACCCGCAGCAGCGTACGCCACCATGCAGACGCAGAATCACTGCGGGAAGGCGAACTCGGACCGTCTTTCGGCAAATTCCCGGAGCAGTTCGCGGTCTGTTAGCAGAATGAAGTTCCGTTCTCTCTCTTTCCTCCTGCGAGATGCCCTCTCGAATCCAACGGCTCGACTTGAGGCGATTGCGGGATATAGTTTGCTTCCTCACATGCGAACATCTGCCGCCATTCTCGTATTGGCGTTCGCGGCCGCCTTCACGGTCTGCGGACAGCAGGGATTGAGCACGCCGGCCCTCTACACCGGCACTTGCGACGCCTCGGCCGCGGCGGCGTTGGACAACGACCGCTTTGTCATCGGCAACGACGAGGACAATGTGCTGCGCGTTTACAGCAGATCCAGGCCCGGTCCCCCTGTGTGGACGATCGACCTGTCGGACTTTCTCGGGGTCAAGAAGAGCGTTGAAGCGGACATCGAAGGGGCAACGCGGGTCGGCGACCGCATTTACTGGATCTCTTCGCACGGCCGGAACGAGGATGGCGAACTACGTCCGGGCCGGCAGCGGTTTTTCGCCACGCAGATTGTCACCAATGACGCGGGCGTGGTGCTGGCGCCGGTGGACAGGCCGTGCGCGACGTTGCTGGAAGCGATGGTGAACGAGCCGGCCCTGCGCCGATTCAATCTGGCGCAGGCGGCGCAGCGCGGCTCCAAGCAACGCGGCACGCTCAGCATCGAAGGACTCAGCGCGTCACCTGAAGGCGGCCTGCTGATCGGATTCCGAAGCCCGGTTCCCGATGGGAAGGCGCTGCTGCTCCCGCTGCTGAACCCGGAAGAGCTGCTTCAAGGCGGGCCAGCCCGGTTCGGCGCGCCGATCCTGCTGGACCTTGGCGGCCTGGGCATCCGCAGCATCGAATGGGAAGGCGACGGCTACTGGATCATTGCCGGCCATCACGACGACGACGTCCCGTCGCGTTTGTATTTCTGGAAAGGCGGTTCGAGCCCCGCCAGGTGGGCGCGACAGGTGAGCCTTTCTTTCCTGAACCCGGAAAGCACGCTGTCGTTCGTCGAAGGAAATAAGCGGCAGTATCACATCATCAGCGATGACGGCGGCGTATCGATCGGCGGCAGGAAGTGCAAGGATCTCAAGGATCCGTCGCTGAAACGTTTTCGCAGTTACATCATCCTGGATCCGGATGCGGCCAAAGGTTTGCCTTGACGCCCCGGCGCCGGTGGAGCACGTTCACCGCAATCATCATTCCACTTCTATGAAAACCAAATCCCTGGCCGTTGTCGCCGTACTGGTTGCGTGCCTGCTCGCGCCGTTGGCGAGTATGGCCGCCGAAACCGACGCCATTCAAACCGAACTGAAAGCCCTGGTCGATAAGGTCCGGGAAAAGCTGAAGGAAGGCAAAAAGACCGAAGCCGATCTGGCCGCCGAATTCAAGGCGTTCGACGATCTGCTTGCGAAACACAAAGGAGAGAAAACAGACGAAGTCGCGACCATCGCACTCTGGAAAGCGATGCTCTACGACGTGGTGGATAATCCGGACAAGGCCATTGCGGAGCTGGAGCAGATCAAGAAGGACTTCCCGGACACCGACCCGGGCAAGCACGTGGACCAGATTATCGCGCAGATCAAGAAGGAATCGCAGTTCCGCAAAGGAATGGCATTGCCGGACTTCGCGGAAACCGATCTTAAGGGCAAACCGCTGTCGATTTCGAACTACAAGGGCAAGGTGGTTCTGGTGGATTTCTGGGCAACCTGGTGCGGGCCCTGCGTGGAGGAGCTGCCCAATGTCCTGAAGACCTACGAGAAATACCACGACCAGGGCTTCGAAATCATCGGCATCAGCCTCGACACCGACCGGAAGCAACTCGACGCGTTTCTCGAGAAGCACAAGGGGATGACCTGGCCGCAGTATTTCGACGGTAAAGGCTGGCAGAACAAGCTGGCGGAGAAGTATGGAATCGAAGCGATTCCCACGACCTTCCTGCTGGACGGCGAAGGAAAGATCATTGAGAAGGACCTGCGCGGGCCCGAGCTGGAGAAGGCGGTCGCCGCCGCTCTCAAGAAGTGATCACCAGCCGGCGGTTACGGCGAGCGTGGCGCCGCCGGGCTTGCCATTCGCAGCCGGAGCCTTCCGGCGCAGCGCGCGGTAATCCGACGGAGCCACGTCGTTTACCGCCTTGAACATGCGGGAGAAGTAGAACGGGTCGTCGTAGCCAAGCGCGGCCGCGATTTCCTTCACGCTCAGCGCCGTTTCATCCAGCAGATGGCAGGCGCGCCGCATCTTGAGCCGGATGAAATAATCAATCGGGGCGCAACCCGTCTGGCGCTTGAACAACGCCGTGTAGTGGGAGGGCGACATGTTGGCCAACGCGGCCAGCGCCGCCACCTGCAGCGGCTTGTTCAGATGCTGGTTCATGTAGGCAATGCTCTGGTTGATGCGCCGGATGCTGTCCGGCTCGTGCGGATGATTCCTCGACCGCAACCAGACCATCGTCCCGAGCAAATGCGCCAGCGTCTGCGAGGCGCACACCAGCGCGGGCAGCGAGCGATCCGACGTCTCGAGCGTTTGCAGCGTTTCGTCGAAGAGCGAGAGCAGCCGTGAATCCTGCCCGAGCTCGCAGGCCGGCTGGTGCGCCGACAGATTCAATTCGTTGATGAGCACCTCCAGGCTGGAGCCGACGGCGCCCACCCACCAGACCCCCCAGGGAATCGCGTCGTTGAACCCGCAACGAACCGTCCCTCCCGGTGAAATCACCACCAGCTCGCCCGCATTCACCGCAAAGCGGCGTCCGCTGCTCTCGCACCAGCCGGTCCCGCGCGTGCAATAGAGAAAGAGTCCCGACTCGATCGCCCCTGCTCGCCTGCGCAGCTCCAAAGGACCCTGGGAGGCGAAGCCCACCTCCACAGGCAATAGCGATCTCAACAGCGGATGCGTCATCGAATCCCGGATCACCGCCGGAGGCAGAACGACGCAGCGCCTGCCGGAATTCGCCGACCCCCCGGCATCCCGCGCAATCGTCAGCGCGCGCACACGGCGGTTCGCTGTCAAATCTTCGGCACGGCCCGGCACTTTGCACGATTCCAGGATCATAGCGTCAATCTCGGCGCGACAACAAAATGCTCGCGCAAATTTTCATGTTCGGCTCACGCGATGAGCGGCGCGCCCAGGTGCTTCTGCAGCACCAGTGCAATCGTCCCTCTCAGCCGCGGCTGGGTGTCCGGATCCGTCGGAACGATGCGCGCCTCCGCGCCCGTTCGCACCCGCTCGCGAATCACCCGATCCACAATCGGACCCACCCGATTCCATGCCCGAGTCACCTCGCCTATCAACACAATCACGTCCGGCGCCATCCCCGTCAGCAACATCGCCAGCCCGCGTCCCAGCGCGCCGGCCACGTAATCCAGCGCCTCGCACGCCTTCGCCTCGCCCTCTTCCGCCAGCCGCAGGATGTCTTCGAACGTGGGCGCCGTCCTTGGCCGTCCGGCGCGCCCGCGCGAAACCGCTTCGGGGTAGTGCCGGACCGCCGCCACGTTCGAGCCGCACACCTCCCAGCAACCGCGGTTGCCGCACGTGCACACCGGCCCGTCCTCCTGCAGCGTCACATGACCAAACTCCCCGGCCAGCCCCGTCGAGCCCTTCACAATCTGCCCGTTCAAAATCATGCCCACGCCGATCCCCTCGGAAATGGTCACCGCAATGAGATGACGCACGCTCTCGGGATGACGGCCGCTCCAGAACTCCGCAAGCGCGCACGCATTGGCGGCGTTCTCCAACTCCACCCGCAGCCCCGTCGCCTGCTCCAGTGGTGTTTTCAAATCCACCTTGTCCCAGCCCAGATTCGGCGCGAACACCAGGCGGTTCGTCTCCAGGTCCACGCGTCCCGGCAACGCCACACCGATGCCCTCATACGCCATTTCCGGGTTCGACCTCATCATGGCCTGCACCCGCCGGGCCAGTTCGTTGACGAACTTCGAAGGATTCTTCCAGGTGGGCATGGAATCCTGCATGAGGAACCGGGTGTCCAGCGCGGCCAGGACGAGCGACGTGCCCGTGGGGCGAATGTTGATGCCGATGATGCCGGCGCGTTCTCCGTTGAGATGGAGGAATGTGGGTTTGCGACCGCGCGGCAGATGCCCCACGGCTCCTTCGGTCACCCAGCGTTCGGCAATGAGTTCTTCGGTAATCGCCGAAACCGTGCTCCGCTGGAGGCCGGACTGGCGCGAAAGATCGGCGCGGGAGATGGGCTGATGCTTGCGAATGAGGTTGAGAACGATGCGGCGATTGATATCCCGTGCGGTTTCGCTGGTCGCTACCCGAAAATTGTTGAGATCAATCTTTCGCACAACCTCGGCGCTTGAGGGCGATATAGTTCTCGCCGCGAACTATATTCGCGCCGCCAGACCAGCGTCAAGAGGAGATTGCACCCGATTGCGTCACCACAGCCAACAAACGAGCACAAAGAAGCGAACGCGCGTGAAAACCCTGGCGCCCGGCTTGTGTCAGGAATGCGGTCCGAGGAATCCCGCTATCAACCCAGTCCCTTACTGCGCAACCAGTTGCCGAAAGCTCTCCGGCGGCCCGAGGCAGCTCGGTCTGACCCCGCCGGTGTTGATCACCACTTTCTGCACCAGGACACCGGGATCGACCATCCGGATCTTCAACGTATGCCGGCCCGGACTTTCAACCCGATGCCGCGACCGCACATGACGCGCGCTGTTCCGCACCGATTCCTCCCAATCGCGGTTGCCGTTGTCCACGAAGTAACCCTCGGGAACCACCGTCACCACCTGCGGCGGCTCGTCATCCAGCGAAATGGCAAACCGCAGTCCCCGCCCCGGAACAAAGTTCAGGCTCGGCCCCAGCACGGTCAGCACCTCGAGATCACCGCTGCCAAACAGGTAAATATCGTATTCCAGTCGCGGCGCCTCTGCGGGTGGCAACACGCTCGGCGCCGTGACCGGGAAAACGGCCATCGATGATCCGGTCAAGCCGAGGTCGGCAATAGGCTCCCATCTCGCCGTCGGCGTGTCCACCTTCCGGCTGAAATGGACGGACTCCATCGAAACGCAGCCCTCGCCTTCGATGAATCCGACGAAGTCCTTCGGTGCGTCCGGATTGAAAATCGGAACCTGCACCTGAACGGATTCCTGTCCCGACTCGATCGACACAGTCGCGTTCGTGGATCCGGCGGGCGCTGCCGCCCAGTTGACTTCGATCCACAGCCGTTCCTGTTTGGCGGTCTCGCCTTCAGTCGGGCTGACTCGAATCCATGAAACGTCCGACTTTGCCGTGAATCGCACGGCGCCCTGGCCCTTGTTGAATACTTCGACATACCGGCGCTGCCGATTGAACCGGTCGATTGGAGGCAACACCGGCGATCCCGGCCCGCCCGGCCATGCGTCGGATGCGCCTTCGACGGTGACTCCCATCCGCGGTTCGGGTGAGAGCTCCACTCTTCGCACCTGCGGCATGCGATTGACCGGCGGCTGCTGCCACGAGGTGTACCCGATATGCGTCTGGTCCATCATGTGGTTCCACTTGCCTCCGGCGAGCTCGCGGTTGTAGTAGCGCGACAGATCCGCGTCGGCCTGGAACAGGCGTTCCGCCTCGGCCGCCAGGTCGTTGGCCACCGCCCTTCCCTGCCCGGCATACAACCGGTTCTTCCCGACGGTCACGTACAGTTCGTTCACAATGGCGCAGGCTTTGGTCGGGTGTAACACCAGTTGGAAGAACGCGTCGCGAGCGGACTCGGGAAGCGCGTTGTGGATGCGTTCGGCCTTCTCTGCGATTTCCTTCCAGTCCTCCAGCACTCGCTCCGCTTCCCGGTAATGAAGGAGACTGAACGTTGTCGGGCTGAGCAACTCGGGCTTGCGCCGGCCGTTGTACTTCGTGTAACGCGCCACGATGTCCGCAATCTCCGCCGCGTGCTCGGGGCCGAACTCCCGCTCGGCCCACAGGCGCAGGTAGTCGGGCAGGCGCTCCTTCGGCCATGCCGCGGGATTCCAGGCCAGCGCGAGGAAGAACTCGATCGGTATCTCCATGGGCTTGAGGTCGCCCACATTCACCACCCAGATCCGATCCGCGCCATACTGCCAGGCGAGATGCATCTGTTCCCAGATCTTCGGAATGGGAACCGTGTTCAGCCATTTGTAGTTCCGCGGACCTCCGACGTAATCAAAGTGATAATAGATGCCGGCGCCGCCCGCGCGGCGGCGTTCCTCGGGTGTGGGCAACCTGCGAATGTTGCCCCAGTTGTCGTCGCACCACAGCAAGGTCACGTCGTCCGGCACGCGCATGCCCCGCTCGTAGTATCCCTGCACCTCCTTGTACAACGCCCACACCTGCGGCACGGTTGTCACGTCCGGATGAATGATCTCCGCGATCAGCTTCCGTTGGTCGGCCACAATGCGTTCCAGCAGGGCGACGCTTTCGGTCTCGGCCATCGGTTCATCGCCGTCGCCCCGCATGGCCAGCGTGATCACCTTCTCGTAATCCCGCGTCCGGCGCAGTCCTTCGGCCCAGAACTCCCGCAGCTTCGCGTCGTTCTTCGAGTAATCCCAACTGCCGGGAGGATTCCCCGCGCGCCCCCATTCCTTCCACGCCCGCATCATTGGTTCGTGATGGGAGGTGCTGATGACGATGCCGTATTCGTCCGCGAGTTTCGGGTTCAACGGATCATCCGTCGCAAACGAATCGTTCCACATGGCGGGCCAGAGGAAGTTGCCTTTCAACCGCAGCAGGAGTTCAAACACGTTTGTGTAAAACGCATGATTGAAACCGCCGAACTTCTCCTTCGCCCACTCGCCGAGACAGGGATACTCGTCATTCAGAAAAATGCCGCGGTATTTCACCGCCGGCGGTCCCTGGACATGCCGCCCGGCCTTCACGAACAAGGCGCTGCTGCGCTTCGGAGGAACGTCCGCCCACCAATACCACGGCGAAACGCCGATCTGCTCCGACACGTCGTAAATACCGAAAGTGGTCCCGCGCTTGTCGCTCCCCGCAATCACCAGCGCATTGGATATCCCGGCAACCGGATTCTCAACCACCTGAATCACGAACGCTTCCCATTGGCCGGCCACGCCGGAAACGTCCAGCCTGCCCGCCCTGACGAGCCCGTCGATGACACGGCTTCGGCCGATGGTGCCGATGAGAATGGCAGACCCTTGCCCACCCGGCTCGTGCCCGAAAGCCGGCGTGACGCCCGTCACACGGGCGATGTCCGCCTGCAAATCCCGGGCGGCTCGGAAAACGCCGGGAAAATCATTGGAATCGACGCAAATTGCGGCAGCCGCATCGCCCCGCACCAGTGTAACGCTGCCCGGACCCGGAACGGTTTCCACGTAGCGGTCCTGCCCGATCCCGCGGACGTGGACTGCCGTTGCGAGAAGGGCGATCAGGAAGAGGCTGTAACGTTTCATTCGCGCTCGTATTCGAACCAGTCGAAGTCCGCGGGACTCGTGCTGCGCCGTCCGTTGCCGGTGGCAAACACGCCGATGACCACGCCGGTGAAGTTGAAGTTTGCGTTCTCTTGTGCGGTCAGCGTCTCGGTGGAAAGGTCTCTCGTCGCCAACGTTCCCAGATCGATCTGGCGCCCATCCGCCTGTTGGCAAACAAATCGATATTCCAGCGGCGCCGCCTTCACGCTCAGGATCAGTTCTCCGGACGGCACCTCAAAGAACCGCACAGGCTCCCGCTCCGTTCCGTCCAGAATCTTCCTCAGCCCCACCTGCCGCCTGCCCTCCCGAAGCGTCACAACAATCTCGCAATGGTTGCGCTCATTTCCCCGAAGCGCCAGCCCCGCTTCCTCGTTCGTTCCCTGCGGATTGAACAGAAGCCTCGTCGAAGCCCGGCAGGAAAGATCCCTCTGCCGCACACCAACGAAGGTCGGCGAATCAATGTCATTCAGCGTCACCGCAGACCCCGTCAGCCGCAAAAAGCCGGGACGATCGATCAGGGAATAGTTCGCCTCAACCGGATTGCGAACGTGCACCCAGGCGTGTCGCAGGCGGGGCGCATCAAAGTCATTCCGCGCCGGTTCACTCGGCCAGGGGTGCGGTTTGAGACGGGGTGCGGGCAACGTTTCATCGATCGGTTTCCCGCCGTTGACCACGGGCCATCCGTTCTGCCACGCGACCGGTGCCAGGAAGGTCTCCCGACCCAGGTGATGGAACCTGCCGCCCTGCGGACGAAAGCCCAGGAACACCATCCACCACCCGTCCGGCGTCTCCACCATATCGCCGTGCCCCAACGCCTGAAACGGATGCTCGGGCAAATGCCGGTGCGTGAGGATGGGATTGTTCGGGTTCGACTCGAACGGTCCCCAGGGCGAATCACTGCGCGCGACGGTCAGGCAATGATCGTAGCTGGTGCCCCCTTCGGAAATCATCAGGTAGTACTTTTCCTGCACCTTGTAGAGATGCGGGCCTTCCGGCCAGACACCGCCGGTGCCGCGCCAGAGTTCCTTCAGCTCGCCTTCCAGCCGTCCCATCTCCAGATTCAGCAGTTGCTGCCCGGAATAGCCGCGCTCGCCACCGACCTGGCGCGTGTAATACACCTTCCCGTCGTCATCAAAGAACAGCGAAGGATCGATGCCCTCCCGATCCAGCCAGACCGGATCCGACCACGGGCCGGCAGCGTTCGTGGCAGTGACATAGAAGTTGCCGCCGCCATACACGTGCGTGGTGATCATGTAAAACGTTCCCTCGTGATACCGGATGGTGGGCGCGAAGATGCCGTGGGAGGATTGTCTCTTTTCAAGGTTCAACTGGCTCTTGCGCGTCAGCACATGCCCGATCTGCCGCCAATGCACCAGGTCGCGGCTGTGGAAGATCGGCACGCCCGGAAAATACTCGAACGAACTGGTGACAAGATAATAGTCGTCACCCGCCCGGCAGATACTCGGGTCGGGATAAAACCCCGGGAGGATCGGGTTCCTGAAAACACCAGGCGCGCCGTGCATCGCGGCCGGGCACAATAGCAGAAGCGCCACGACCGGACAACCGATACGCCTGGCGCAGGAGGCAAACCGCGCGCCCAGCCGTGACTTCAATTGGCATACTCGCATACGCATGTCCAGACGCCGATATACCGGCCCCGCGCCGCATCCTCAATAGATAATCCCACGGGAGACATGGACAATTTGACTCGTCCGGCGGGCCTTCAATGGCTCTGTCCGATCTTGAAGGAGCAGAATCGCGCGGGTGTGACCCTGGCCTGTCGCCAGCGTGAAACAAAAAATAACGGCGGCAGAACGGAATCCGTTCTGCCGCCTGCTCACCCCTCAAATCAAGACCACTTCAAGGCGACGTGACCCGATAAAAGTGCATGCCCGAGGCCGCCGTGGTGTCGGTAAACGTCGTTCCGGTGATGGCACTGCCCACGGTCACCCAGTCGCCGGAGGTCAACGACGTTCGCCTCTGCACCGTGTAGCTATACGAACCCGCAGGCGCCGGCGTCCAACTGATCGTTGTGGAATTACCGGTCCGGATCACCGTCGGCGAGATCGTGATTCCCGCCGGCGCCGCCGGCGTGCCCACAACGAAACTTCCCGCGGGTACCGGAACGCTGGCGTTGTACCCATTGGCGCTGAGGTAGAAGTCGTCAAAGAAGACAACATTCGTCCCCTGAGGGGTGGTGTTCTGAGACGCGGCGATGTGCACGCGATCGTAGGTTTCGGCGCCCGGAGCGTCCCCTGTCACGAAGTCCGTGAAGAGCGTGGTCCGGGTGGGCTCGTCCTCGCGCTGAATGTGCACGGAATAGTATGCGGACGCGGGGATCGTGTTGTCGTTGTTGGTGTTGTAAACGTCGATCCACACGTTGTAAACCTTGCCGACCTGAAGGCCCTCCGGATTCACGAACAGGTACTGGAAGAAGAGACCCGTGCCCGAGCCGTTGGCGGCTATGAGATCGATCGGGCCGCCCGTTCCGAACGTGCTTCGGAAGATCTGAATCTCCGGGCCGTTCGCGCCGTTCCGGTAATTGAACTCGTCCACAATCTGCTTGTTCCCGATACCCACGTAGATATCCACGTCGGGAATGATCGTCGTCTCCGGATCCATGTCGTTGATCGAAGGATCGATATAGAACCGGAAGAACAACGTGTTGCTCTGTCCCGCGCCGACCGAGTTCGCCCCCAGGAACGCCGCGGTGGCCAGATGGTCTCCGTCAAGTCCAATAAACTTGTTCGATCCGTCGGGCGACGAAAGGACGTGCGGCTGGTTGTGAGGACCGCTGAATCCTGCGGCCACCGTGGTCCAGTTCCCCTGGTTGCCCAGCTCGCCCGGTTCGGACAGCGTGAAGGTATCGATCGTCTTCCAGCCATCGACCGGGGGAACCGACTGCACGCTGACCGTCGCCGTCTGGACTTCCGTTCCGCGCGTGGCCGTCAGGGTGTAAACCGTGGACCCGGTCGGCACCACCGTGATGCTGCCCGCGCCGCAGGTGCTCACCGGGAGGACGTCGCCAACACCGTTGTCGATGAACAGCCCCGTCACGTCAGGCGAGGCGTTCCAAGTGAGCGTCACGGAGTCCCCGTGATCGATCAGACCAAGGTCGCTCTCGAAGAACGCAATCTGCAGCGGGGCGGTTGTCGTGAACTCGTTCGTGATGCCCTCCGCAATGTACTGGGCAATTTCCTCCTCGCTGAGCGCGCGACTCCACACAGCCACTTCGTCGATGGCGCCATTGAACATGCTGACTGTCGCCGCCACCCCCGCGCGGAGCCAGCCGCCAACGGCGACCGTGTTCAGATCCCACAACCCGGGGTTTTTGTTGGGCAGCGGGATCGGATCCAGCATGCCGTCCACGTAGATGCGACGAACGGCGGTGTTGGTGGCGGGATCATTGCCTTCCTGAACCAGGGTGATGTTGTGCCAGGTGGGTTCAAACTCGAAGGCTATCAGGCCCCCAAGAGTATGATTGTCGCCCTGCTCCAGAAAAGGCGCGCCCAACCCTTGCTGACGCTGAAAGAAGTCCCAACTGGACCCGGTCGCCCCGATATCGATGCCCGGGTTGTTGTTATTAATATTGCCCTCCGTCCAGATACGAATGTCGTTCTTTGTATTGTCCGTCTTGACCCAGAACGACACGGTGAAATTCGTCGGCGAATAGCGGTTCACCGGCACCAGGTCGTTGGTGCTGGTCGAGATGAACCCCAACAGGCTGCGGTTGTTGCCATTGGCCGGGTTCGGCCAAAAGAACGCGTTCCCGCGGACCGCGTCATTCGTCAGATACACCGTGTCGGGACCGAAATTCGTGAGAATATGGGCGCCGCCGAAATACGGCTGGAGGTCGTAGCCGTTGACCACTTCGGGCGTTCGATTGTTGCATCCTGTTATCTCATCCAGAGGCCAGTAGGCGACCAGGCCGTCCGTCAGGGCAGCAGAAACCGGCGTCGCGGCCTGAAACGTCACGATGAGCGTCACGACGAGGGTCAAGAGGAGTTTTGGTGTGGATTGGAGTTTCATACTTTAGGGTTTGGTCGGATTGAATTGGATACAACGGGCGCGCAGCGAACCCCGAACACAAGATCGAGTGGCGCGTGGCTCGACAGGCCTAATAGAACCAGATCGGATCCACGGGACTGGCCGACGGCTGCATGGCCTTGATCTGGTTTCTGTTCCTGGTTTCCACGTGACCGTCGGCGCAACCGATATTCACCGAATTCAGGACTCCTGCGTAAAAGTGAGCGCTGTCTCGCCGGATGTCTTCGACCCTGGTGCTGCGCGTCGTGTTGAAGCTGCTCGAGGCGATTCCGCCGCTGCCGCTGTACGCCGCATCGCTGATGAACGGCACTTTGGTGATCGCTCGGTCCGTGGTCTTCTTCGGCCAGTCGTAACCGGTGTCGCTGGTGTTATTATACAGAACGCCGGATTGCCGCCGCGGGAACATTCCCGCGCTTCCCAACCGAGGCACCCACCACGAATGCACCAGGATCGTCTCGTTATACTGCGCCGTCATCGCGGAATACAACTCGTCAATCGTGCGAGGCGGCGTCCCCTGACCCGGAACCCTGTAGCGGTTCACTTCACTCGGCCTGACCGGACAGAAATACATCGCAAACGTCATCCCGTAGTTCTTCATCACCGGAATGAAACTTGTCCCCTGATCCCACATCCAACTGCCGCCGGTCGGACAATCCCAACTCGGCAGTGAATCCTTGAAGTCCGACGCATACATGTTCACCGACACACCCCACTGCTTGAAATTCGAGGCGCAGTGCGTGAGTTGCGCTCGGAACTTTGCCCTCCCCAGAGCCGGCAACAGCATAGCCGCCAGAATGGCGATGATGGCTATTACCACGAGCAGTTCAATTAGCGTAAAACCTCTCCGTCGCGGGCGGTTGATGGTCTCAGCCAAAGCGATTGGGATTACTGCCGCTCACATTAAATGAAGGAATCCGAATGAGAGAATGGATAAAACTACTTTTTAGATGGAGAATCATACTCAGTTCACACTCCCAAACCGGCACGGCGTCGGATCCGAAAAGCCGCCGTTTGCCGCTTGCCCCCATCCGGCGCCATTCCTAGTCTTGCTCCCCCATGATTGAGGAAACGCGGCCCGCCAACGATATGCGTTATCAGGGCGGCGCATTCCATCCGGACCTCGAATCGGGAAAAGCCTCCGGCACCGTCCGGATCTCGCCAGCCGGAGTCTGCTTCGATTCCCCAAACGGACGATTCGAACTGCCTCTCGAAGGACTCCAGGTCGCCCTCGGCGGCGCCAATGATCGCCTTGTGTTCTTCACCCACCCGGATCGGCCCGACGCCGCGATCCATACCGCCGACCATTCCGTGCTCAAGCATCCGGTCCTCGCCGCGCGCCCCGAACTGACGGCCCAGGTGGGACGCGTGCAGTCCCGGCAACGCCACGCCCGCGTCCTTGTCCTGTCCGTCATCGCCGCCCTGATCGCTCTCATCGCCGGAGTCGTTCTCGCAAAGGATCGCATCGTCGAGAGCCTGGCCAACAGCATCCCGACCCAATGGGAGGTTTCCCTCGGGAACACCCTGTTTGAACAAATGATCCGGAATGAGCGCGAGGCCACGGACCCGGACCTGACGGCCCGGCTCCGAAAGATCACCGACCCCCTCGTCAACGGGATCAACGATTCACGCTACCCCTTCCAGTTTCACATCATTGAAGACCCCACTGTGAACGCCTTCGCCATTCCGGGCGGGCACGTGGTCATCCACAGCGGACTGCTCCTGGCCGCGGATACGCCGGAGGAAGTCGCCGGCGTCCTCGCTCACGAAATCGCGCACATCACCCGTCGCCATGGTTTCCGCAGCCTCATTTCCTCTCTGGGCCTCTACCAGGTGCTCCAGATGTTTGTCGGCGACGCCACCAGCCTCCTCGCCGTGCTCGCGAACAACGGCGCCTTTCTGCTCGACCTCAAGTTCTCACGCGACTTCGAGCGCGAGGCCGACGCGGTCGGGTGGGAGTACCTGTTGCGGGCGAACATCGACCCGGGCGGAATGGTCGAGTTCTTCAAGACACTCGAGGCGGAGGAAAAGAAGACGCTCGGAGGTCTTCCCGGTGGAACGGAGAAGACGTTGTCGCTTGTCAGCACCCACCCCGCCACGCTCGAGCGCCGGCACACGCTGGAATCGAAGCTCCGCCGGCTCGACCGCGACGGCGCGGCCTTTCACAAATTCGATTTGAACTACGACAGCTTCAAAGCCGGTCTCCGCTCGAAGTTGCATTCGGCACCGGAAGGAACCGAATGAACGCAGCCGTTGAAGGGCGCCCCTCCTTCGCGCAACCCCACAAGCGACATGCGATGCAGGGAACGGCTGGAAGCTCCATCGTCCACGGGAAGATTCCAGTGTTTCAGCCTTCCCCAGGGTGGGGCGAGCAGCCTGCCACGACGAAGCTCAGCGAAGGCGCGTCCTCGCAGGAAACCGCGATTCCGTGCATGGACCACTCTAGTGGGCGAGCGTCCGCGAGCGCTCGAACGGCTAAGCGGCCGCCTCTTCCTCCGCATCGAGGAAGCCCTGGAGATGGCGGACCCGGGTCGGATGCCGCAACTTGCGCAGCGCTTTGGCCTCGATCTGCCGGATGCGCTCGCGCGTGACGTTGTACATCTTCCCGATCTCCTCGAGCGTGCGCTCGTAGCCGTCGATCAACCCGAAGCGCATTTCCAGGATCTTCCGCTCGCGCTCGGTCAGCGTCATCAAAACGTCCCCCAGCTTCTCCTTCAACAGGCTGTAGCTGGTCACGTCCGACGGGTTCTCCGCCGATTTGTCCTCGATGAAGTCGCCGACGCTCACGTCGCCCTCGTCGCCGACGGGCGCGTGCAGCGAGATCGGCTGCTGCGCCATCTTCAGGAGCGAATTGATGCGCGAGACCGGCATGTGCATTTCATCCGCCAGTTCCTCGGGCGTGGGTTCCCGGCCCAGTTCCTGCGTGAGCTGCTTCTGCGCCCGCCACAGCTTGTTCATGATTTCGATCATGTGCACCGGGATACGGATGGTGCGGGCCTGGTCCGCGATCGACCGGGTAATGGCCTGCCGAATCCACCAGATCGCGTACGTGGAGAACTTGTAACCGCGGCGATACTCGAACTTCTCGACGCCCTTCATCAGCCCGATGTTGCCCTCCTGGATGAGGTCGAGGAACGACTGGCCGCGATTCGTGTATTTCTTGGCGACCGAAACGACGAGACGGAGGTTGGCCTCCGCCATGTGCGTCTTGGCCTGCTGGGCGCGATCGGCGGCCGCTTTCAGGCTGTCAAACGCCTTGTAGAACTCCTCGCGCGACATCCGCACGAACAGTTCCAGCGTCGCGATCTTCGCCTTCTCCGCCTCGATCTCGGCATTGCGCGCGTTCGAACGGGGCAACGCCTGGAGCTCTTCGATCCGGCGCAGGCTGGCCTGGAACTTTTCATGGACATTCCCGGCCACGACGATCATTTCCTCGATCACCTTTTGCTTGTAGAAGAACTTCGGGAACGTCGCCTGAAGTTTCTTGTCCAGCTTCTGCAGTTCGCGGAACAGGCCTTCCTTCCTGGATTTGGCCGCCGCCTTCCGCCAGGCGACGAACTTCGCGTCCACGCTCTGGTCCAGCGCGCGCACCTTCTTGATCAGGGTCCGCAGATTGCGCAGGTGCCGCTCGCGATTGGCCACCTGCTTGTCCACGATGACGCGATCGAAGCGTTCCTTCGGAGGTTCGGACAACAGCTTTTCCGCGATGGCGATATGTTCTTTCGCGGCGAAGCCGAGGCTGTAAACGATGCGCTTCATCTCCAGCTCGGCGTCCTCGATCTTCTTGCAGATCTCGACCTCCTGTTCCCGGGTGAGCAAGGGCACCTTGCCCATCTGGTTCATGTACATCCGGACAGGGTCGTCCAGGATCTCGAGCCGGGCATCCTCGTCCTCGTCCGGCTGGGCCGGCTTGGCGCGTTCCACCTCGGCCTGGTCCACGATCTCCACGTCGAGCGCGCGCAGCTTCGTGTAGAGCTCGTCGAGATCGTCCGGATTCAGGTTGTCCGGGAGGATGTCGTTGATGTCATCGTAAGTGACGTAACCGTTTTCCTGCGACAGGTGCAGGAGCTGTTTAATGACTTCGGTGAGATCAGTGTTGTTTTGTGAACCAGTGGAATTGTTTTTGTCTTTGTCTGTTTCAGAAGATTGGATCGGCATCTTTTGCGACGAAATCTTTTGCATGGCTTTCGGCTGCGTTGCCGAAGCCCTGGAATGATTGGGGCGATGATCAGCCCGGCCGTTCCGGTCCCGGGAAGGGGTGGCGTGTGAATTGGACTTGCTGGAGACAATAAACCGCCGTCGAGCGGGCCGCGCGACTTTGGCAGGAACCACCTGCGCTCGGCGCGAGCGGCTTTTGGCCCGACCTTTTGGCGATTTCACAGCTTTTCTATTCAGCATAACAATCAGACGCACCCTGCCGGTTTTGGTTCATTATTCTGCGGGTATACACGCAACCCGTCAGCGGCTTCTCATCGCTAAATCTGCCTGCTACAGGCGTTTGAAGAAGTTGCAAACACCGGAAGACCGACGGCCACGAAGAATACACCACACCCGTCCGAAATCAAATCTTCGAGCCCAAAAACTCCGTGTTCCGTGTGAGCTGCTTCTGCTTCAACGAGTTACGCAGGGCGAATGCGCGCAAACGACTCCACCACACCCTGCCCAGGCTTGCAAGCAGGAAAATGCGCTTCTCAGCTTTTCAATGGGGTAGCCGCCCCATTGAAGGTCCCGGGGGGAATCGGCCAGTTTGGCCTGTTCTGCCGGCGTTAAAAGAACCTTATGATCAGAAACTTTGAACCTGCACAACCTCTCGAGCCGGACGAACCGGGCCACGTGCAATGGTGGCCGGCTCTCGCCGCCGGACTGATTGCCGGCCTGGTCCTGTTCGTCGCCCCAAGGGGCAGCCCGTGGTCCACCCTCACCTTCTTCGCACCCGTTATCGTGGGAAGGACCGTTCCCGAAACCATGGGAATCGCGTTCCCCGCGGCGCTGGTAATCCACCTCGGCGCATCCCTCCTCTACGGCGTGATCATCTCCGTAGTCGCCGCCCGGTTCGCCCAATTGCGTTCGCTCATCGCAGGCGCCGTCGCCGGCCTGATACTCTATTGCCTCAACCTGGGGATTGTCACCCTCATTGCCCCGGAACTCCGCGGGAACGAAATCGCCGTCCTCTTCACCCACGTCGTCTTCGGCCTCATCGCCGGCGGCGCCTACCGCGGCCTGCTCCGCCGCGCTGCCCGCAAAGCCGAAACCTGGACGTAGCAAGAGGCGGAACATCCAACACCCAACCTCCAGGTTGGTTCGCGCTTCGCGCTTGCCGATGGCAGATGCAAATGCCAGTCGCCGCCCGACACCCACGCCCGCATCAATCGTCAATCGTAAATCGCAAATCCCCCCGGGGTCCTCTTGCGCCTGACGCTCGTCAACCTTACCTTCCGACCATAATGTCGAAATCGTCCGTGCGGTCCGTAATTCGCCTCAGGGGCGTCCGCCACAACAACCTCAAGAATTTCGATCTCGACCTGCCGCTCAACCAGTTGATTGTTATCACCGGCTTGAGCGGTTCAGGGAAGAGTTCGCTTGCGTTCGACACCCTCTTTGCCGAGGGCCAGCGCCGCTATATCGAAACCTTCTCCCCGTACGCACGGCAGTTCTTCGATCGCATGGACAAGCCCCAGGTGGACAGCATCGAAGGCATCCCGCCGGCCATCGCGATCGAGCAACGCAACGCGGTACGCACGACCCGCTCGACCGTGGGCACCATGACCGAGATCTGCGACTACATGAAGGTGCTCTGGGGACATCTCGCGGAATTGCATTGCCGGGGCTGCGGCAAACCTGTCCGGCAGGACACACCGCAGCGCATCTGGACGGATCTCGCGAGCGTTCCCTCATCCGAACAACGGGACGCGCTGGTGGTGTTCGATGTCCCGCTCACGGACAAGCTGCCGTTGAACGAATGCCTCGGCCTCATCGCAAAGCAGGGATACCAGCGCCTGCTGCTGAACAACGAAGTCGTTCGCCTGGACGATCTGTCCGCGTCCGACAGGCGTTTCAAGCCGCTCCCCGCCGCCGTCGCCGTGATCCAGGATCGCGTGAAGCTGGCCGCCGCCAATCGCGCGCGGTTCGTCGAGGCATGCGAACAGGCGTATCACTTCGGCAAAGGAAAACTGACCGTGCACCTCCTGGCCCCGTCCAGGGAGTTCGCCATTGAACGTTCACTCCGTTTCTCGAGCGGATTCCACTGCGCGGCCTGCGACATCGATTATCGCGAGCCCACCCCCGCCCTGTTCAGTTTCAATCATCCGCTCGGCGCCTGTCCCGCCTGCAAAGGCTTCGGCCGGGTCATCTCAATCGACTACAACCTCGCCATCCCGGATCGCTCGAGGACGATCGCCGAAGGCGTGGTCAAACCGTGGCTCACCGGCCACGGCCTCGAAAGCCAGCGCGACCTCCTTCGCGCCTGTCGCCACCACGGGATCCCCACGGACGTGCCTTTTGAAAAGCTGCCGAAAAAATGGCAGGACTTCGTCATCGAAGGCGAACCGGATTACGGCATCGACGAGGAACACGAATGGCCCCGCGCCTGGTACGGCGTGAAGGGCTACTTCCGCTGGCTCGAATCCAGGTCTTACAAGATGCACGTCCGCGTCCTCCTTTCGCGGTACCGTGCCTACACCACCTGCCAGGCCTGCACCGGAACCCGGTTCCAGCCCGAAGCGCTGCTCTACCGCGCCCATCTCGAAGGGACACCGAACCCCATCACCCTCGCCGACTTCTACGCGCTCCCTGTCCGCGACGCCTATCGCTGGATCGATTGCCTTGCTTCCGCGCAGGATCCGCGCCCGGACAATCCCGTCACCCTCGCGCTTTCCGAAGTCCGCGCCAGGCTCGGTTTCCTCAACCAGGTCGGCCTGGGCTACCTCACGCTCGATCGCCCCACCCGCTCCCTTTCCGGCGGCGAAACCGAACGCGTCAACCTCACCACCTGCCTCGGCACGCGCCTGGTCAACACGCTCTTCGTCCTTGACGAACCGAGCGTCGGATTGCATCCGCGCGACACCGAACGCCTCGTCCGCATCCTTCAGCAACTCCGCGATGCCGGCAACACGGTCGTCGTCGTCGAACACGAAGCCGGTGTCATGCGCGCCGCCGACCGCATCATCGACCTCGGCCCCGGACACGGCGCCACCGGCGGCGAGCTCGTCTTCGAAGGGACCTACGCGCAGATCCTGAAGTCCGAGACCTCCCTCACCGGGCAATACCTCTCCGGGCGGAAGCGAGTTGAGCCGCGCCCTCGCCGCCCGGTTCGCCTCGGTCGCAAGCAGGATCAACAGGCAAACGGCGGCCACACCGCCGCTCTGAACGAAGCTGTTTCTCCCTTCCGCACTTCCGAAACCAACGGCGCCTGCCCGGTCCTGCGGATCCGGCACGCGAACGCCCACAACCTCCGCGACGTGTCGGTCAATATCCCGCTCCAACGCTTCGTTTGCGTCACCGGCGTCAGCGGTTCCGGCAAGACCACTCTCGTCCGCGAGGTTCTCCTCCCCGCGCTCACAGCACGGCTGCAATCGCGCCTCGCTGAACTCAGGCATCCCGTCAAGGCCTCCGACCGCTTTGATCTGGACACCGACAACGACGATTCGCCGGGCGAGCGCACGTCGGGCCCGGCAGGCGTCGAGATCGAAGGCGCCGAACACCTCAGCCGCGTCGTGCTCGTGGATCAATCGATCCTCGGCAAAACACCGCGATCCAACCCAGCCGTGTACATCGGCGCGTTCGACGATATCCGGGAGTTTTTCGCTCAATCCCCCGCCGCCCGGCAACGCGGACTGAATGCCAGCGCCTTCAGTTTCAATTCGGCCCAGGGCCAGTGCGAACGCTGCCGCGGCGCCGGCTTCGAGAAGATCGAAATGCAGTTCCTCAGCGATGTTTTCATCCGTTGCCCCGACTGCGACGGGCGCCGGTTTCGGCCGCACATTCTGGAAGTCAAAGTGGACGCCGGCGGCGACGGCGATCTCGCGCAGCGCGATCGCGCACGAAAACGATCGACGTCCGACACCCGCCGGCGGCAATGGTCCATCGCCGATGTGCTCGAGGCTACGGCGGAAGAGGTGATCGATTTCCTCGGGGCGTTTCCGGAATCGCGCCCCGTGCAGCGCGCCATCGCCAGCCTCCAACTGCTCCAGGAAGTCGGGCTCGGCTATCTGCGGCTCGGCCAGCCCATCAACACGCTGTCGGGCGGCGAAAGCCAGCGCCTCAAACTGGTCCGGCACCTGGCCGAAGCCGCGGCCCACGGCGAAGGCCCGCACCGCAACAGCTCACTCTCGCCGGCACTGTTTCTCTTCGATGAACCCACCACGGGGCTGCACTTTGACGACGTGCGCGTGCTGCTCGGCGTATTCCACCGGCTCGTCGATGCAGGCCATTCCGTGCTCGTCATCGAGCACAATCTCGATGTCATTCGTTCCGCCGACTGGATCATCGACCTGGGACCGGACGCCGGAGACGAGGGCGGCCGGGTGATCGCCGAGGGCACGCCCGAGGACGTCGCCGCGTGCGAGCACAGCCACACGGGACGTTTCCTCAGAGATCCCGCCGTCGCGCTGTTGCCCCTGCCCCTGGACGAACCGCCGCCGGCTCACAGTCACGCGCGCCTTCTCCGGCGCGGTCCTGCTCTCGAACGAAAGGTGTCCGCTTAACATGTTCAAGGCCGACGACATTGCTGCCAGCGACGCGATCGTCATCCACGGCGCGCGCGAACACAATCTGAAGAACCTGTCTCTCGCCATCCCGCGCGGAAAGTTCGTGGTCATCACCGGCGTGAGCGGGTCGGGCAAGAGCACGCTCGCGTTTGACCTGCTGTTTGCCGAAGGCCAGCGGCGCTTCCTCGATTCCATGAACGTCTATGCGCGCCAGTTCGTGGAACAGATGCCGCGCCCGGACGTCGATCTCATCACCGGCATCCCGCCCACCGTCAGCATCGAGCAGCGCAACTCGCGCGGCGGCGGCAAGAGCACGGTGGCCACTGTCACCGAGATCTATCACTTCATCCGCCTCCTGTTCGCCCGCCTCGGCGTGCAGCATTGCCCGGACTGCGGCCTCCCGGTCGAGGCGCAAACGCGCGACCAGCTCGCCCGCCGCCTCAAAACCGAACTCAGGAAACGCGGCGATCTGTTGCTGCTCGCGCCGGTGGTCAAGAACCGCAAAGGCTTTCACACCGACGTCGCCGAATGGGCCGCGCGCCACGGTTACGCCCGGATCCGTGCCGACGGCCGCCTGTACTCCACCGCCGAACCCTTCCGGCTCGACCGCTTCCGCGAACACGACGTCGAAATCGTCGTCGGTGATGTTTCCGGCAAGACCCGCGGAAGCACGGCGCCGTTGCAGTCGAAAGTGGATGAAGCGCTGCGCCTCGGCCAGGGCACGTTGTTCGCGCTCGACCATCACGGAACCGTCACCGTTCATTCCACCGAGCGCGCCTGCCCGAAGTGCGGCCGCTCCTTTGCCCCGCTCGATCCCAAAAACTTCAGCTATAACTCCGCCCAGGGCTGGTGCCCCCGCTGCCGCGGGTTCGGCGAACTGTTCTACATGCCCGAAGACGTGGACCGCGGCGCGCGTGAGGACGCCATCGCCGAGTCCTGGTACGAATGGCAGGAAGGCGAACGGGAGGAATGCCCCGATTGCAACGGCACCCGGCTGAACCCCGTCGCCCGCGCTGTGCGCCTTCGCCTGTCCCGCTCAACCGGCCTCGACGTGGATTCGCTCGCCCGAATGAGCGTCGCGGAGGCGGATGCGCTGTTCCAAAAGGCGCAGTTCACCGGGCGCGAACGCGAGATCGCCCGCGACATCCTTCCCGAAATTCGCGAGCGCCTGCGTTTCCTTCGCGAGGTCGGCCTCGGCTACCTCCAGCTCGGCCGCGGCGTCCCCACGCTGTCCGGCGGCGAAGCCCAGCGCATTCGCCTCGCCGCCCAACTCGGGTCCAACCTCAGCGGCGTGCTCTACGTTCTCGACGAACCCACCATCGGCCTGCACGCGCGCGACAACCAGCAATTGCTCGCCACCCTCAGCCGACTCCAGCAACGCGGGAACTCCGTCGTCGTGGTCGAGCACGACGAGGACACCATGCGTCGCGCCGATTACATCGTCGATCTCGGCCCCGGCGCCGGTGTGCACGGCGGCCAGGTCGTCGCCGCCGGCACGCTGTCCGAACTGCTCCGCCACAAGGACTCGATCACGGGCCAATGCCTGCGCACGCACAAGTCCTACCCCACCCGCGGAAGCCGTCGTCCCGTGCCGGCCCCGTCTCGCCGCGCGAAAACCGCCACCAATGCCGTGCAGTGGCTCACGTTGCGGAACGCTTCAAAGAACAATCTCAAGAATCTCACGGTCCGGTTCCCTCTCGGCCGGTTCGTCTGTGTCACCGGAGTCAGCGGCTCGGGCAAGAGCACCCTCATCCGCGAGTGCCTCCTCCCCGCCCTCAGCCAGGCACTCAAGTCGCGCGGACGCAGACCGCACCCCGACATTTCCGGCTTCGAATCGCTCAAGGCCGTTCATGAAGTCGATCAGTCGCCCATCGGCCGCACGCCGCGGTCGGTTCCCGCGACCTACGTGGGTTTCTTCGACATCATCCGGCAACTGTTCTCACAGTTGCCGGAGGCGCGATTGCGCGGTTACACACCGGGACGGTTCTCGTTCAACAGCCCGCAAGGCCGCTGCCCTGAATGCGAGGGCGCCGGGCAGATCAAACTCGAAATGAACTTTCTTCCCCCGGCGTTCGTTCGCTGCGAAAGCTGCAACGGAAACCGGTTCAACCGCGAAACGCTAGACATCCTGTACAACGGAAAGAACATCGCTCAGATCCTCGAATTGTCCGTCGAGGAAGCCACCGAATTCTTCTCCAGTGTGCCTCGCATCCGCCGCGCGCTGCGCGCGCTGTGCGACACCGGCCTGGGTTACCTCAAGCTCGGTCAGCAAAGCCCCACCCTGAGCGGCGGCGAAGCCCAACGCGTCAAACTCGTCACTCACCTGTTGTCCGGTCTCAAAGAAGCGTCGGAAAAACCGCCCCGCGCGCTCCGCCACGAATCCCAGCCCGCGTTGCCTCTGTCCACAGACGACAACTCCGAAGACGCCGGCGCTCGTGCCGGCGCCGGCAGGAAATGGCTGAACCAGTCGAACCTGTTCATCCTGGAGGAGCCCACGATCGGCCTCCACATGGCGGACGTTCAACGGCTGGTGGACGTTCTCCAGCGGCTCGTCGATGCCGGCCATTCCGTCATCGTGATCGAACACAATCTCGATCTGGTGGCGGAAGCGGACTGGATCATCGATCTCGGCCCGGAAGGCGGCGATGCCGGCGGGCAGATCGTGGCCGAGGGCACGCCCGAGGACGTGGCGCGAAACAAACGCTCGCAGACCGGGCGTTTCCTTCGTAGCGTGCTCGGCAAATGAGCAGTCCGTTCGAAGAAATCCTCGAAGGCGTCACCCTCCAGCGGCCGGCTCCCGGCCGCCGCCACGAGCTCATCTGCGCCCGGCTGCACGACGTCCTCCGGGCAAGCGTCGCCAACCTCGCCAGCGCCCGCCTGCTCACCCCGCGCGAACCGGTCGCGCTCGCCAATCATACCACCGTCCGCCCCGACGCCGCCCTCGTCACCACCGCCAATAACCGGCTCTGGCTCGCCGTGGAAATCGTCAGCTCCGACGATCACCGCGTCGATACCGTCGTGAAGAAGCAAATCTATGAGAACTTCCGCCTGCCGCGCCTCTGGATGATCGACCCGCGCTACGACAACGTCGAAATCTATCACGCCACCCAGTACGGCCTGACCCTGAAAGCGATCCTTGCCGGGCGCGAGTCCGTCACCGAACAGCTCCTGCCCGAATTCCATCTCGTTGTCGCCGATCTGTTCGCCGACTGATGACCGGCCTCGCCGATATCCTGCGCTTCTGGACGCTCCGCCGGATCGAACGCTGCCTCCCGGTGGATGCGTTGTATCGCGTGCTCCTTCCAATCGCCACCGTGCGTTCCGCCCTGCATTACTCGCTCAAGCGACGCGAGCGCACGGCTCCGTTTCCGGATTTCATTGGACCGGCAAAGCCCGTTCCCACAAGAACCCAGCGCCGCCGGACGCACTATCTGAACCGGACGGTCGAGTTGTTCCCCGAGCGCCTATCGTCTGTTAAATGGCGCGGGCGCTGCCGGGTTGAAGGACTCGAACATCTACAGCGCGCACGGGAGAACGGAAAGCCGGTCCTGCTGGCGTTCTGTCACGTCGGCGCCTACGCGCAACTCGGTTTCTGGCTGCGCGCCTTCGGTTTTCCAGCCGCAACCCTCGTCCGGGGCACTCGGGCCGAACGCCGGATTGTCCGGCGCCTCCTGGATCGTCTCTCGCCGTTTCCCGACCTGCCGACGGTCTTCTATCAGGACGAACTGCCGGCGGCCGTGCGCTTCATTGAAACCGGCAACGTGCTCCTGGTGGCATTGGACGCCGACATCGGCAAGCAAATCGAAGTTCCGGTTCAGGACGGCTGGACGTTTCGAATGGCCACCGGCGCGATCCGGATGGCAAGCCGCCACGGGGCCGAACTGATCCCGTGCTCGATGATGGATGAAGGCCAATGGCGCTTTCGATTGGACCTTGGCGAACCGATTCCCCGCGTATGCCTTGCAGGCGGGACCGACTGGGCCCGCGCCGGCGAACACCTCCTCCGCCAGCTCCTGCCTCACATCCGCCGTCACCCGGAGCAGTGCCTCTCCCTCTTCACCCGATTCCGCAACTCACACAACGACGACGTCCTGCAGTCAAAGACTGTGTTGAACAGCAGGTAACAGAGAGAACGGAGAACACCTCACGCGTGTCGGTTCGCACGTTGAAGCAACCTGAATCGCGCCCCCGAGCGGGGCGCGGCGTTCACGCCGCTTCACCGTCCGACAAACCAGGCACATCAGGTCTTCATGAGCCTTCAGAACTGCGCACGTTGATGCAGCACAGTGCCGCGCCCCTGCGATTCACACTGCGCACGGCAGGCATTCGTGTTGATCACGACGGCGGGCGCTGCTCCATTGCCAATCGCGCGCGGCCTTTGTGAGACGATTCGCCAAGGTCAAATATCAACAATTTAGATGCGACCCCATTGCTCTTCTTTTTCGCCAAGGTCAAATATCAACAATTTAGATGCGACCCCATTGCTCTTCTTTTTAGATGCGACCCCATTGCTCTTCTTTTTCTTCCCGTTGCTCGGGCAGAATGGACCAGGGCGAACCTGGGTGTTCGCACGTTGACGCGACCTGAAGGTCGCGCTCCCGAACGGGAGCGCGGCGTTCACACCGCTTCACCTCACGAACGCATCGAACAGACAGTCCTTGTCAACCGAAGGTGCACTCCAGCCGCACGGCTGACTCGAGGCGGGCCAGGTATTCATCACGCGAAATCTCCGCCGCGCCCAGTTGTCGCGTCACAGACGTGATCATCTGGATATCGAACAACACAAAGCCCCGCGCGCGGAGGTGTTCCACCAGGTGCACCAGAGCGGCTTTCGAGGCATTGGGCACACGATGGAACATCGATTCGCCCGCAAACAATCCACCCGCACTGACCCCGTAGATGCCGCCCACAAGTTCCCCGCCCTGCCAGCATTCGATGCTGTGCGCGTCGCCCTCCTCGTGCAGGCGTGTGTAGGCGTCAATGAACTCCCGCGTGATCCAGGTGTCCTCGTGCGCGGCCGCGCAGCACTGCACCACTTCGCGGAACGCGCGGTTGCGGGTGAATTCAAACGGCTGCTTCCGCAGGAACTTCGCGAGACTGCGCGGCACGTGAAACCGGTCCAGATCGAAGATCGCACGCGGATCCGGCGACCACCACGTGACGGGATTGGCCGTCCAGGGAAAGATCCCGCTCCGATACGCGAGGCGGAGGCGCGCGACGGACAGGTCGCCGCCGAACGCCACCAGGCCTTCGGCCGGGGCGTCGCGCGGATCCGGGAAGCGCAGTTGCGCGTCGAGCCGGACCGGAATGTAAAGGCGCGGTTTCAATCGCTTTCAAGCCATTCGGAGGATTCCCGGACGCCCAGCCCGGCCAGGAGGACGGACTGGAACAGACCGCAGAGCTCCATGGCCACGAGATACTTCGCGTTCTCCGGTGTGATCTCGGGTTCTTCGTCCTGCTCGGGTTCGCCGAGCGCAAGCCAGCTTCCCACGCGGACATCGTTGAGCACCTGCAACAGCCACTCGGTTTCCCCCGGGGTGAGCCGCAGCTCGAATCCGGTTTTTGTTCGGCGAAAGCGGTCGGGCTCGTTCAACATGGCGAGCACCTGCCGGCGATTCTCCTCGCGTCGTTCGGCCAGGGCCTGATCGAGCAGACGCTGGGTCTCCTCCGTGCCGGCGTGGGGCGATTGCCGGCTGATTCGATGGTGCGATTCCGGCACGAGCGGATAGAGCTGGATCGCCTCGAGCAGCAGTTGCTTTTCGCCTTTGTCGAGCTGGAGCAGCAGTTGGTCCTGCGGCGTGCGGCGGATTCTCACGAGTCGCGCTCCATGGTTGCCTGGAGGGTGTATTTCTGAAGCTCGTGAACGTAGTGCTCCGCCTTTTCCATGGTCGTGCGCACCAGGACGCTCTTGCCCTGCCGGTGGACCTGGAGCATGTGCATTTCGGCCTTCTCCCGTGTCCAGCCGAACACCTTCTGGAATACGTGCGTGACGTAGGTCATCAGGTTCACCGGATCGTTCCAACAGATCACGAGCCAACCCGCTTCGAGATCGGACTTCGAGCCGGTCTCCTCATCCCGTTCGATGTCGGGCAATACTTCCGTCGTCTCGGTATATGCCATGTTGAAAAACTAGGCGGAGGACGGGCGGATGTCGAGATGGGCCCCAGGGGGATTTGCGATTGACGCGATTGCCTGGGCGGGCGGCGCATGCAGGACTGTCACGCCTCAGAGGCGTGAGCCGTTCTCTGAATGTTGGATGTCTTTTCGCTCAGTTCTGGATTCGCAAGGCCGCCTGCGTGCCAACGCTCCTGCCGGTTCGCATATTGTGCCCCTGAGTCCTCTGTCGCCGGGACAACGTGAAAAGTTTCGAAACACTGCGAAGGTTCGCTGCTTCTCGTTGCCGTTCATTCCGACGACGGCTTCTTAAAGTCACGCTGCGTCCAGCCTCCCTACGATGCTCGCCCTTCTATCCATCCAGATTCGCGGGGACGAGGCCGTCCCCGCCCCTGGGGCGCACGCAGCATGCGTGACGCTACAGACTACGGCGCGGCCTGGTCGCGCGAGCCGAGTTGCTCTGATGGCAATTCGTAGCATTCGAACTCGACGATGCTCAGCGTGCCGCGGCCCTGGCGTTCGTCGCCGCTCGATGCGTTCTCCTGGTTCTGCAGTTCGGTGATGTTGAACGCGTCGCCCACCGCCGCGCCGTCCACGAGCTCGACCTTCACGCTTTTGCCCTGCACGGGTTTCACCGGCAGCGTCACGTAACCGAGGCTGCGCGGGGTGCGGCCGCGATACACTTCCTGGCCGTCCACGGTAATGCGGATCGGATAACTGCGATTGCGCCAGCCGGTCAGCTTCATCGTAACCTCCGTCAGCGTTGCCGGCCGCTCGAGGTCGTATTGGATCCAGGCCGTTGTCAGCCGATTGTCATTGGCCCACGCGGTCATCTCGTTGTCATCGTAGCTCTCCCCTGCCCTGTCCGCATTGGCACCGGCCGTCGCGGAGACGATCGGCACGGCGATGCGGGAGATCCGGAACGACGGCGTTTGAGGCGTCGGCCCTCGCTCCAGATACGACGGCAGCTCGTCTGCGGGGAACACTCTGGAGAGCCCGCCCGCGCTCGGCACGGCTTTCGACTCCAGCTTCACCGTCGCCGGCGTCAATCCTTCCGAACGTGCCGTCAGTGTGATCGTGCCCGGCTCGGTCAGGGAACGAATCAACACCCGGTTGACGCCGCACTCGACGGGGAGGCGCTTCGACAGGATGTAATTGTCCGGTCCCTGCGCGATGCCGCCCCGCCACTCCGCCGGGCCGGACAATTCGAACTCGATCAGGTTCAGGTTGGTCGGACAACGGCGCCCTTCGGCGTCCACCACTTCGACCTCGACCAACGCCACGTCGGCGCCGTCAGCTTTCAGGCCGCCGGGCGCGGTCATGACAGTCAGCTTCACGGCGGCGGCCGGGCCGGCCGTGTGTTTTTCGGCCGAACAGATCTGTTTTCCGGAAGCGTCGTATCCCACGGCGCGCAGCGTGCCCGGCTGCCATTCCACGTTGTCGAAGGTGAACAGGAATCGGTGGCTCTGCCGCCCTTTGCCGAGCGACTTGCCGTTCAGGAAGAGCTCGACGGTATCGGCGCTCGACACCACATAAACGGGTTTGCGCGTGCCGGCCGGGTAATTCCAATGACCGAGGATATGGGCCCGGGGGCGTTCGATGTCCACCCAGCCGTCCCACATGACCTGGTGCGCCCAGAAGCCGTCCTTGGGAATGCGCATGGCGTCCACCTCGCCGCTGCGCCGGTAATTCTCCGCTCCGCGATAGTGCGTGTTGGAATCGGAGAAGATGATGTTGACGCCGCCGGAACTCACGCGCGTGCCGGTCCCGGGCCGCTCGCGCCAGTAATCGTACCAGCGCACGACGTTCTCGATCGCATGCGAGTCCTGGTTGCGGTTGTATTCGCGGGCCGGCGCGTTTCGATACGGCGGTCCGTCGCCATCCTTGTGAAACGGCGGGCTGAAGTCGTCCCAGTACTTCCGCAGGCCTTCGTCGCGGGAGTATTCCATTGCCCAGAACGGCAGGCGCGCGCTCTTGTTGATATAGAGCATTTCGCCGCCGTACTCCGCGACCCGGCTGTCCAGCATCTCGCGCGAACCCACCGCGCGGCCGCCGTGCGGATCATACCGGTCCCGCAGCGCCTTCAACTCCGCCATGTGCGCCTCGCTGATGTTCTCGTTGCCGCCTTCGTAGAAGAGGATGCTCGGATTGTTGCGATTATAGATGATGGCGTCGCGCATCAGTTCGACGCGCTGTTCCCATTGCCGCCCGCGCGCGTCGCTTTCCGCATCGCCCGCCGGCATGGCCTGGATGAGTCCGACGCGGTCGCAGGATTCGACGTCCTGTTTGGAAGGCGTGATGTGCATCCAGCGCACGAGGTTGCCGTTGCCTTCCACGATGAGGCGATTGCTGAAATCGCTGAGCCAGGGCGGGACGGCCGAGCCCATGGCGGGCCATTCGTTGGATGTGCGCTGGGCGTAACCTTTGACCTGCAACACGCGGCCGTTCAGCCGGATCAAGCCATTGCCGAACTCGGTCTTGCGAAAGCCCGTCCGCGTCCGCACCACGTCCACCGGGTTGCCGTCCACGTTCAGAATCGTGCGAACGTCGTAAAGGTACCCGTAACCCCAGCTCCAGAAGTTCAGCCCGGAAACGCGCCCCGACGCTTTCACGATGCGGGTCTCGCCCGGTTGAAGCGTGATGGTTTCGCCGGCGAACCGGTGAACCGGGCGGCCGTCCGTTTCCGTGATCGTCACTTCATACGTGAACGTTCTCGGTTCGCTGTGCTCATTGCGGACCTCGGACTCGGCGGTGATGGTTGCCGCCCTGCCCGGAATGTCAAAGTCCGTGGCGTAGATGTAAACGCCTGTCGTCTTCAGGTGCGAGTACAGCGGCAGCGTCTGATACAACCGGTCCGTGATGTGCAGCTTCACGTTCTTCGGGATCCCGCCGTAGTTGGCGTTGAAATTCCGGTCGCTCCACTGAAAGCGCGCGTTCGTCGCCTTCTCGCGATAGTCCCAGGAATTGTCTGTCCGCACCGCGACCACGTTCTCGGCGGGCGCCGGTTTCACGAGGTCGCTGATGTCCAACCCGACCGCCATCACGCCGTTCTCGTGACGTCCGATGTGCTGTCCGTTCAGGTAGAACTCGCCGCCCTGCCGGATGCCTTCGAACTCGAGGAAGACCTTCTTGCCGGCGGCATCCGGCGGAAGTGTGAACGTCTTGCGATACCACGCGATGCCGGTGGGGTGTTGAGCGATGGAAACCTTGAACGCGGCGTCCTCGTTCCACGCGCGCGGAAGCGTGACGGGTTTCCAGTTCGAATCGTCGAAATCCACGGCCGCGGCGTTTTCGGGATCGCCGACAAAGAGTTTCCATCCGGGATTGAAATTGAAGGTGACGCGCCGGGAAGCGTCCTCGGCGGCGCGCAAACTCCCATCCGCGGCCAGGAGCGCTGGAATCAGAAGCGCGAGACAACGTCGATGTAAGGCAGAAGGTGTCATGGTGTTGGTCCATCTATGCGCACAATCTGGCGCGAGTTTCCAGCGCAGAGTGAGGTTGCCGCCATCATGTCCGTGCGGAAGACGGCCGAAGCCATTGTCGCAGCGTGAAACCGCGCCGGGTGTGTCGCGCGGTCGTTCACGGAAGTTCCAGGGTGAAGAAACGCCCGGGCTCGGCCGCGTCGATTGTGTTGGTGAACGAGAACGTGCCGCTCCCGTCAACCTGGTTGGTGGCCACCCGGGTCCATTGTGCCAGCGGCAACATGAGATTCGTGGAAGTCAGCACATGGTAGGTCGCGCCCGGCTGGCCGTTCGTGCCCGCAAACACGAACCCATCCTCCGCCTGCAGGACGACACTGATTGCCGGCGGCGCCGTCCCGACTACCGAGAGCACGCCGCTGCTTTCAAGCAGGTTCGTGTTCCACGCCAGCGCCGGGGGCAATGGCGGCAGCACCACGGAATCGAAGGAACCGCTGAAACTTCCCGCGCTGAACAGCTCGAACGTGTCTCCCGCCGAGAACGGTTCGGCGCCGACATCGGTCACGATGAGCGTTCCGCCGCAAGCCAGGTTGCCGGCCACGTGAATACGATCGTGATTCAGCGGCGCGGCGCTGATCTCGAACACCGTTGTGCTGCCGGGCGCCAGAGACAATCCATTGCTGAACGTCAGCGTTCCGATCGAATCCCCGGGCAGCAGCGTCGCGCCGCCGCCGATGGTGATGTCGCCCTTCACCACGCCTCGCCCGCGCAACGTTTGTCCCCCGCCGACAAGCAGGCCGCCACCGATCCGCCCGCTCACATCCAGGACCGCGTCGGCACCGACGCGGATATCGGCGGAGCCGGCGATCGACCCGTTCCCCGCCAGTGCAAGAGTGCCGGCTTCGATCGACGTTGCGCCCGAGTAGGTGTGAACGTTCGTCAGCGTGAGCACGCCGTCGCCCGACTGAATCACCGTTCCCGGCCCGCTGATCACGCCGAAGATCGAATCGGACAGCGCGTCGGCCCGGCGGAAGATGAGCGTGGCGTTGTTGGTGATGTTGCCGGGCCCCGGAATGCCGGTGGTTCCGTTGTCACCGATCTGAAGCGCGCCGCTGCTGATGGTTGTTCCGCCCGTATGCGTGTTGGTGCCGGTCAGCGTGAGGGTGCCGGCGCCCGTTTTCACGAGAGCCCCGGCCCCGGCGATGACGCCGGCGAAGAGAGTGCTCTCATCCAGGGCGCCGATGGAGAACGTCTGCCCCGAACCTGTATTGATCGTGCCGAACCCTGAGAGCGAGCCGAGGTGGAATGTGCCGGTGACATCGCCGAGCATGGTGCCTCCGGCGAAATTGTATGCGGTGCCGGCGCTGACGGCGGCAACCGAGTTCAGCCGGAGCGTTCCAGACCCCTGAAGCGTGATGGTGCCGTCATAACCGGAGTTGTTTCCGCTCCAGGTGTGAGTCGCAGAAGCCACAACGGTTAAAGGTCCGCTGCCGGTCAGATTGCCCGTCCAGGTGCGATTCGATCCGTCGTTCTGCTCGGTGCCGCCCCCGGCCAGGACATGGATCGGATTGGCGGGGAACGGTCCGGCAATCCTGCAGGTGCCGCCGTTCAGCGTGATCCGGATGCCGCTGCTGACGTTGACCTGCACGATGCCGGAGGCGACCTCGATGTTGGCGCCGGCGTCATGGGACGTCACGCCCAGGACCACGGTGCCGCCGCCCGTCTTGAAGACGGTGTGGTCCGCGCTGGTGAAGGTGCCGTCGAGCGTCAATGACCGGCCGCTCGGCACGTCCCACGTCTGGTCAGCGGCCAGCGCGATGGCGTTGTGGAACGTCACGTTGTGGTTCGCTAGACGCATGTCCATTCCGCTGCTGCCGAGCGTCAGCGTGTTTCCTGAAGCCACGTTGACCGGCCCGTTCAGATCGACGAAGACAAACCCGCCCACCGCAACGTCACCTCCGAGCGCAAGACCCGCGGCGTTCTGCGCGGACAGCACGTTATTGAACAGCCCCACCTCGTTCAAAGAAGGCGCAATGCCGCTCCAGTCCGCCGCCGTGTGCATCGTCGCCGTGTCCGACTTGATCATCATCGTCGCCTCCTCGGTGGTTGCTTCGGCAACGTTCGAATACGGCGACGTTCCGCCGGCGTTGACGGCGCGAACGCGGTAGAAGTAAGTCGTCGCCGGCGCCAGGCCAACGTCCGCGTGCTCCACGGTATTCGCCGGTACCAGTGTCACCGGCGCGAAGTCGATTCCATTCACGGACCGCTCGATGACGAAGCTCTCCTCGTTGGTCGAATTGTCCGTCCAGGCAAGGTCGATCTGAATCGGCGAAACCGCGACGGCGCTCAAATCGGTGGGCGCTTCCGGCGGTGGAGGCGGCGGCCCGGGCTGCACGTACGCGATGTCCGGCATCGGCGGCGGGCTCATGCCTTCGCCGAGATAGTAGTCCACCATGTGGGATTGCATGTAGCCCTTGACCGTCATTCCGTTCCGATACGCCGGGTTGTGCGCCAGCGTGTAGAGGCGGACGCTCGTCGGAATCGTTGTGGTGAAAATCTGGATCTCCGAATGGTTGCCGTTCTCGTAAATGATTTCCTCCCGCCAATCGCCAATGATGTCGCCGTAGAACGTAGGCGCGCCGCGCCAGGTGTCGATGGCTCCGAAGTTGTGGGCGGACAACAGCCGTGAAACGCTCTGAGTGTTCGGATTCCACTTTTCCACCTTTGTTTCGTTCAGGTTCTCGCTGAGCACGTCGCCGTCCCACCAGATCCGGAAGTTCGGCCACGGACGGTTCGGATCCGACGTGATCTGTGTTCCTGTTGCGGAACGAATGCCGTTGAACGACCACACTTCGTAGCCCGGATAATTCGGGTCCACATCGGCGGCCACGCCCCGGGCCGCATCGGGTCCGGGCGGGCCCAGAATCAGGCTCCACAGAATCTGACCGGTCTTTGCGTCGTAGAAGTATTCGGTGAGGCCGTTGGGATTGTTCTGCTGAATGCCGTAGCCTTCGAGCCCGGGGCGGTTCGGATCCAGGTCGCCGATATGAAACCGGTCGCCATGAACCACGCCCTGGAGGCCGAGGTTGTAAAGCAGCGTGCCGCTGCTGCTCACGGCATGCATGCCCGGCACCATGTCGTCTTTTCCATCGCCATCTACGTCCACCAGACGCATCTGATGCGACACCGGCGGCGCCACGGCGCCGTTCCAGTGAATGCTCCATCGTTGCGTGAGTGTTCCATCGCGAAAATCCCATGCGCTCTGGATGACGTTGAACGGCGTCCCGCTGCCGCCAACACGGTTCTTGGCGTGAATCAACAGGCTCGGCCGCTCGCCATCGCAATACCCGATGCCGAACAACGTTCCCAATGGACCGCTGGACGGCCAGGGATTGGGCAGAAGCGACCGGGCCCGCTCCGCGCCGGTCATCCCGTCCAGCACGGAAATGAATTGCGTCAGGTTGTTGCCGACCACGACCTGCGTGCCGTCGCCGAAGGTCACTCCGTTGGCCGACTTCACAATCACCTCCGCCTTGCCGTCACTGTCCAGGTCGTAAACGGTCACCCCATCCCACTGGCCCGCGTCGATGGCGGCGGCGGGAGTGTAGATGCCGTCCGGGTCCACGCTGTTGGGACCGAAATCCGCGCGCCAGAGAAAGGTGCCGTCGCGCAGGTACGCCTCGAGCTTCTGCGTAAGCCCACCGACCAGGGGCAGCCGATTCACCACAAAATCATATTCGCCGTCGCCGTCGAGGTCGCCGACCCAGACGAAGTGAACGTAGTGGTCGGGCAACGGCTGAAGCGGAATGGCGAACATGGGCCGGACAAGAGCGTTCGCCGGGAGCGTGTAGGTGCCGCTGGGAGTCTGCTCGATGCCGCCGATGACAGGCCGGACGTGGTAGGTGTTGTTCTGGCCGGGGTTGGCAGTGGTATCGGTGAAATTGCAGCCGCCGGTGAGAGGCGCGTCGTTGAGCTTCACTGCCGGGCCCCCATTGGCGGAGCGATAGACATTGAACGCGATGTCCGGAGGGTCCAGCCCCAGCAACCGCCAACTGATGAAGACCTGGCTCGAGCTGGAACGAACGGCCACCACGCCGCGCCCGAGGTTCTCCATCAGCCGCTGGCCGAAAGCCGTGTGAAATGCCCCGACCGTCGCCATGACAATGAGGAGCGCGAGGCACAATCGGCCCCACCCGGTTGGCCGGGCTCGGCCCTCCGCGTGCGGACTCCGGCGTGGCTGCGGTTCAGGACGCGTCGAGCGGTTCATGCGCTTCGTTTCCAGACACAACATTGGAAGCCTGTCAGACCCTAACGATTCACGGCCGCGCTTTCAAGGACAACACCTGGCTGAGCCGGACGGGGTATTGGGGCCCGGGTACAGTGTCGTAAATCGACTGCGTCCTGCTACGGCGGTGGCAACCCGCTGCGCGGTGAAGGCGCTGATGAACGCGAGGAGTCCGCCACCGGACGTCACTCGCTCCCCTGCACCGTCGATTCCTTCTCGCACGCGCCGCGATCCGCAGGCAACGACTTCTCGCCCCGGGGCGACTTCTTGCTGAGCACATTCCGGCAGGCAGTCCGTTCCGAGTCCGTTCTCCCGGGTTTGCCCGCAGCCTTCTGTCGCTTTACTTTCATCGGGCAAACTCCGCCCGCCGCGATATCGCTTCAAATGGGGCGAGCACCGCCGGAACGCGGCGCCGCGGTAGGTGTTCAGTCCAGTGCGCCCCTGGCGCCAACGAACCCATACTCCCGGCAATCCGGTCCCAACATGCAGTCCGCGAACGCAACACAGAAGCGAATCCCCGTCGCCACCTGCCGCCTCCAGTTCAACCGCGACTTCACACTGTCCGACGCCCTGAACGTCCTCGACTACCTGCGTGACCTCGGCATCTCCGATTGCTATGCGTCGCCCTTGTTTGAGGCCCGGCCCGACAGCACGCACGGTTACGACGTCTGCTGTTTCACGCGCCTCAACCCGTGCATTGGAACGGAAACGGACTTTGGAAACTTCACGCGCCGATCAAGCGAACTGGGCATGGGCCTTCTGTTGGATTTCGTGCCCAACCACATGAGCGCCTCACCGGCCAACGCCTGGTGGCTGGACGTGCTCGAGCACGGGCCGGATTCCCGATATGCGGGCTTTTTCGACATCAACTGGCGTCCGTCGCAGCCGGAGCTTCACAACAAGGTTCTCATGCCGATTCTCGAGGATGACTTCGAGCGCGTGCTGGAGAGCGGCAAACTGCGGATCGAATGGTCTGAAGGACGGTTCCGGTTGCGCTACCACGACCATGCGCTGCCCCTGGCTCGCGACACCATTCCCGCCGAGTGGCATTCGGATCCGAGGCGCGCAGCTCGCCAACTGAACGGCCGCCCCGGCGACGCGCACTCCTTCAAAGCGCTCCGTGAGCTTCTGGATCGACAGCATTATCGACTGGCGTGCTGGAGACTTGCCCACGCGGAGATCAATTATCGGCGTTTCTTCGACATCACCGAGCTGGCGGCGCTGCGCATGGAAGAAGCGGAGGTGTTCGCCGCCGTCCACGAACTGTTGTTCCAATGGATCGCGCAGAGGAGAGTATCCGGCGTTCGCGTCGATCATCCGGACGGCTTGCGTGATCCAAAGCAATATTTCGAGGGGCTTCATCAACACGCGCCGTCCAGGGCTGCCCTGTATGTCGTCGCGGAAAAGATCCTTTCGCCGAACGAACGACTGCCTGACGACTGGCCGGTGGACGGCACCACGGGCTACGACTTTCTCAACCAGGCCAACGGGCTGTTCGTCCACGCGGGCAACGCACCCGCACTCGATCGCATCTATCGCGAGTTCACAAGAGCCAATGGCCAGGTGAAAACGGATTTCGGCCGATTGGCCATTGCGTGCAAACGCCAGATTCTCGAAACCTCACTCGTCAGCGATGTGAACGGACTGGCGCGCCGGCTCGAAGAGATCGCGTCCCGAACCGGCGCGAGTTCCGTCCCGGTCGATCAACTGAAATTCGCGCTGATCGAGGTGATTGCCGCTTTTCCGGTTTACCGCACCTACATCGACGAGCGGCACTCACGACCCTCCGAGCAGGATCGAAGGATTATTGAGAAAGCCCTTTCATCCGCGCGCGAAGCAGGCAGTCCTTGCGATCCGGCCGCGCTCGACCTATTGCGCGCGCTCCTGCTGCTGGAGATGCCACCGGATCTTCCTGAGACAGCAACACCGGAAATCCGCGAGTTCGTTGCCAGGTTCCAGCAACTCACCGGGCCCGCCGCAGCCAAGGGCATCGAGGACACGGCGTTCTACCGTTTTCATCGCCTGCTCTCCTTGAATGAAGTCGGCGGCGATCCCGGGGTGTTCGGCATTTCCGTCCGGGAATTTCACGATTACAACACGCGCATGGCTGAACGGTGGCCGCACTCACTGCTCGCCACCGCGACCCACGACACCAAACGCGGCGAAGACGCCCGCGCCCGGCTGAACGTCATCTCTGAAATGCCGGAGGAATGGGAGCGGGCCGTGAACCGTTGGCGGAAGTGGAACGTGCCATACAAGACTCGCGTCAACGGACTGCCAACACCTTCCGCCAATGACGAATACATGCTGTACCAGAGTCTGCTGGGCGCGTTCCCTCCCGATGTAGAACAGGCAGGCGCGTTGGCACAGTTCCGCGACCGCGCGCTCGCGTTCGTAACGAAGGCCGTTCGCGAAGCAAAGCTCTACACCTCCTGGACAGACCCCAACGAAGCCTTCGAGACAGCCGTCCGCGAATTCGTCGTTCGCCTCCTCGACCCGCATCGCGGCGATATGTTCTTCCGCGACTTCAGGACGTTCGCGGACGAACTGACCTTCTTTGGACGGTTCAATTCGCTGTCGCAAACGCTGCTGAAGCTCACCTGCCCGGGCGTGCCGGACCTCTACCAGGGTTGCGAACTCTGGGATCTGAGCTTCGTGGATCCGGACAATCGCCGGCCGGTGGATTTTCATGAACGGCGCCGGCTGCTCGAGGACTTGAAGAAGCGCTTTGACTCCGCCTTAACGAACCCTCGGAGCTTCCTGGATGAACTGCTTCAAAACGCCGTTTCGGGGCAGATCAAGATGCACGTCATCTGGCGCGCACTGGACCTGCGTCATCGTCGTCGCGCCGTGTTCGACACCGGTCCTTACTCACCGCTGGAAGTGTCCGGCGAGAAAGCACAACATGTCTGCGCCTTTCTCAGGGGCGACGCGCTGTCTGGAACCATCACTCTCGTGCCGAGACTGGTCCGGAGTCTGACCCGCGGACAACGCATCGCTCCCATCGACGAACTCTGGGGAGACACAGTGCTCGTCCTGCCGGCGGTGAAAGCCAAAGCGCGTTTCCGGAACGTGTTCACGAACGAAATCATCCAACTGGAGGAACGCGGCGGCCGCCCTGCCCTGCCTCTTGCCTCGGCTCTCCGTCTTTTTCCCGTGGCGTTGATGGAACCGGTCTGACGTCTCGAATGCCCGGATTCAGAATGGCTCCGTCTTGACCCAGCAACGCAGCACTTCGGCAACACTCCAGGCCTGCGCGATGCAGCCCCGCGGCGTGAACGGCAGTTCCGCATCGAAAATCTCGCTGATCGACCCGATGCAGGCCGCGTTCAGGTGCGGGACGAACCCTTCAAGAAAGCGCCGCGCGCCGGCACGATCATCCGGGTGCACCTTCAACCATGCGTCCACGAACGGTCCGATCAGCCATGCCCACACGGTTCCCTGGTGATAGGCCGCATCCCGCGCGCGCAGATCGCCGAAGTACTTCGACTTGTAATCCGGATGATCGCTGGCCAGCGATCGCAGGCCCACTGGCGTGAGCAGCCGGTTCTGCACCGTTTCCAGCACCGGCTTCCAGCGCGACTCCTCCAGCACCGGATACCGAAGGGAAAACGCCAGCAATTGATTCGGCCGACACGCCGCGTCGTTGCCGTTCTCTCCATCTACAACGTCGTAGAGGTACCCGCCTTCCGGATACCAGAAACGTTCGTTGAACGATTGCCGCGCGCGCCGGGCATGTTCCCCGTAGGACTCGGCCGCCTCCGGACCTTTCTCCTCTCGCACCCAGTTCTCCAGCAGCTTCAGCGCGTTGTACCAAAGCCCGTTGACCTCCACCGCCTTCCCTCTCCTCGGCGTGACCACCCAGTCCTGCACCTTTGCATCCATCCACGTGAGCTGATATCCCTCGGCACCCTGTTGCAGTAAACCGTCCCGTGGATCCACACGAATTCCAAAGCGTGTTCCCCGCAGATGATGGTCCACGATGTCCACCAGCTTCGGCAGAATCAGGCGCAACGTGCTGCGATCGCCGGTGCATTCGACATATCGGTCCAGCGCGTGGAAGAACCACAAGGTGGCGTCGGCGGTGTGATACAGTCCTTCGTTCTCGCCTTCCGGAAAGAGATTCGGAAGCAATCCGTTCCGGATGTAATAGGCGAACGTGCGCAGAATCCATCCCGCTTCCACGTGCCGCCCCGTCGTCAGGGTCAGCCCTTCCAGGCTGATCATCGTGTCGCGTCCCCAGTCCGTGAACCAATGATACCCGGCAACCACCGTTCGGATGTCATCGCCGGCCGCATACGCCCGGGCGGAGTCCTGGATGCGGCCCACGGGCACGATGATGAACTGGTCCGCGGCCAGCACCAGGTCGGCCACAGGCGAGGCGCGCGCCTTCGAATCCGCCGTGCGCAGCAGGCGCGCGCGGCGTTGCTGGTAAAAATCGATCGCCTCGTCCGGGGTCAGCGCCAGCATTGCGCGCCAGCTCTCCGTCGAGGCAATCAAGGTCGCCGGCTGTTGCGCGGTCAGTTCCGCCGAAAATGAACCCGGGTTCCACAGCAACCCCCGCGATTCGTAACCCCGGTCCGCTTCCTTCTGGTAGAAGATCTCCCGAGTGGTGCCCCCTTCGTGGACGAACCGGGGGCGTTCGCCCTTCAACAACAACCGCAGGCGGGGATATTCATCGCTGACGGAAATCTCGTAGCGGCCGCTCCTGACGGCGACGACGTAGTCGGGACTGAGGGGCTGGCTGACCGGAGCCTCATGCCGTCGGAAATCCACCGAGGGCGCCAGCTCGATCCTCAAACCTTCCGGTCCCGAGAGAAGTCGATACTGAACATAGACGGTGTTCTGCCCGTGCAGAAGCACAAGGGACTTCTCCATCACCACACCGTCCGCTTCGTATTTCCAGACCGGCAACTGATCCTCCAGCCGGAACTCCGTGATCCAATTCCCGCACGTTTCCATGTCGTCAGGTTGCGCGCATTCCTCGCCTCCAATTGGGAGGCGCCTGCCCCCGGGAAAAACGAGATGCTCCGCAAGGTGATTCAGCATGACGACGCGTCCGAGCGGGGCCGGCAGCGCTGCAATGAGCAGGCCATGATAGCGCGCGGTGACCACGCCGGAGATCGTGCCCGACGCGTAACCACCGAGACCGTTGGTGACGAGCCACTCGTGGCGAAGCAACTGCCGGGCGCGCTCGCCACCGGCGTCCCGCAAGTCAATGCGTCGAATCAGCTTGTCCATCCTGGAGTTCGTTGAGGGATTCTGGCGCCAGCACCACGGCCGCATGAGCGGGAATGCACCAGCGCCGGCCTCCTTCGGGCGAAGGCGTTCCGCAACCGCCGTACTGGGGATCCTCGCTCGACCATCGCACCCGCCACACACGGCCCTCCGGCGGCGCTATCAGAGGTTCGGCAACCGAACGCACATTCAAGTCCGGTCCCAGGTTCACCACAAGGAGCCGGTCGTCGCCGTCCTCGCCAAAGAACCGGAGCACAAACGCCTCCAGATCCAGCACCGCTCCGTCCACGCCGTCCGCCGCCCGACGACGGAACACGGGATCCTCCCGGCGCAACCGGATGAGATCGCGGTGCAGGTTCACATGATGCCTGTGCTTTTCCCGTTCGGACCAGTCCAGGGTCGAATGCTCCAGCGCCGCTTCGTTGTGAGGATCGCACAGCGCATCCCGGCATTCGGCGCACGCGATGCTCGGAAACTGCTCGAGGAATTTCCTGCGCCCTTCCGCCACCAGGCCGGCCAGTTCGGGATTGTGATCGGCAAAGAACAGGAACGGGCTCGACGCCCCGAATTCCTGTCCTTGAAACAGCATCGGCGTTTCCGGCCCTAACAGCAGCAAGGCGGTCAAGGCCTTGAATCGCCCGAAACTCGTGAGCTGATGAAGCCGGACGCCCCGCAGCGAATTCGCCACCTGGTCGTGGTTCTGGAGATAACTCACGAACCGGCTGGGAGGCAGTCCGACCGCCGCGCTTCCGCGGCGCTTCTGCTGCCACGAATACCATTGACCCTGGAACAGGAAGTGATACTTCGTCGCCGAAATGAGCTCCTGCGGCGTCCCCCGATAGTCCGAGTAGTAGGCCTCGCGCCGCCCGGTCGCCGCCACCGTCGCACAGTGATGGAAATCGTCATTCCAGATCGCGTCCAATCCACAGCCGCCCTGCTCCACCGGTTTCACGTGCTTCGATTCCTGCGGCTCGTTCTCGGCAACGATGTAAACCGGCCGGCCCGCAGCGGCCGTGCGCGCCGACTTCGCAATCGCCGCAACGATATGCTCCGACGAGCGGTCAAAAATCTGCTGCGTCGCGTCCAGCCTTAAACCGTCCAGGTGAAACTCGTCGATCCAATATGCGGCATTCGTGATAAAAAGCTCCCGCACCGGCCCGCTGTTTTCACCGTCAAAGTTGAGCGCATCGCCCCACTCGTTCGGATACCGGTCCGTGAAGTAGTCGTGCGAGAATTCCTTCAGGCAGTTTCCGTCGGGCCCAACGTGGTTATAGACAACGTCCAGAATCACCCCCAGTCGCAGCTCGTGCGCCCGATTCACAAATGCGCGAAAATCATCCGGGCTGCCGTAGAGCCGCGTCGGCGCGAACAGATCGACGCCGTCGTAACCCCACCCGAAGCGCCCCGCGAAGTCCGCCACCGGCATGACTTCAATCAGCGTGATGCCGAGGTCCGCGAGATCCGGCAACCGCTCCAGTGCCGATCGCCACGTCCGTCCCGGCGTGAAGGTCCCGATATGCAGTTCATAAATCACCAGGCTTTCGCCCGAGATTCCCGTCCATGCCCGGTCGCTCCAGGCGAAAGCGGACGGATCCACGAGCTGCGAAGGGCCGTGCGGTCCTTCGGGCTGAAACCGCGACGCCGGATCTGGAAAAAGGCCGGCGTCCAGTTGAAACTTGTAATGCATCCCCGCGCGCGCGCCGCGGACTTCGCCCGAAAAGTAACCGTTCGGTTCCGGCTCCAGCTCGACCGTTACGAGATCATCGCCGTCCTCGGCTTCCCCGAACGCCTTCGCACCGGGCGCGAGGCAGACGGCCACAGACGGCGAGCGCGGCGCCCAGACGCGGAAATGCGCCCCCACGCCGGGAACCACTTCCGCTCCAACCGGCCACTTGCGCCGGAATGCAGTGTGATTCCCTGCGACGTGCGCTGTCGGCTGTCGATGTGAGCCCGCGCCTGACGCTCGTCTTGCTGCCATGAACCATCACAGAGTCCAGAAAACCTCCACGCCGGAGAACGGGTAGTTTCCCTACGGAGAACCCTGCTGCGACTCGCAGAGGCCGCGCTCCGGACCGGTTGCCGTCATCTGCCCCGGCGGGAACTTCCATCCCGATAGAGCCAGCACCTGCCGGGCACACGACCGCGGGTCTGCGACCCGCAGCAGCGTACGACGGCATGCAAGCGGAGGATGGACTCGCAACGTTGCTGAGGCCGATCACCTGCAGATTCCCTGGACTCAGCGCTGTTCACGCGCTGCGGCTGAGGACAGCCGCGC
>Ga0116168_1000127_pt1 | contig 77622 bp, 66 predicted proteins | sample AD_UKC129_MetaG_FD_89795 | JGI IMG/M metagenome (GOLD analysis project Ga0116168, IMG submission 89795) | Active sludge microbial communities of municipal wastewater-treating anaerobic digesters from Canada - AD_UKC129_MetaG | ecosystem: Engineered > Bioreactor > Anaerobic > Digestate | place... | reverse complement strand
GGAGTAATACTTTCAATGGGAGGACAAATACCTAATAATTTAGCAATGAGATTATATAATTCAAATGTAAATATATTGGGGACATCGCCAGTTGATATTGATACAGCGGAAAATAGACATAAATTTTCAATGTTATTAGATGAACTAAAAATTGATCAGCCGAGATGGAAAGAATTATCGTCAATGGAAGATGTTTATAAATTCGTTGAGGAAGTAGGATATCCTGTTTTAATAAGACCATCATATGTCCTATCAGGTGCTGCTATGAGTGTTGTTTCCAACAATGAAGAATTGGAATATTTTCTAAAATTAGCGACTAATGTTTCTAAGGAACATCCAGTTGTTATTTCTGAATTTATTGAAGAAGCAAAAGAAATTGAGATTGATGCTGTCGCACAAAATGGTGAAATCTTTGCATACGCAATAAGTGAGCATGTGGAATTTGCTGGAGTGCATTCAGGAGATGCAACAATAGTTTTTCCACCACAAAAAACTTATATTGAAACGATCAGAAGAGTTAAAAAAATTGCGAAAAAAATTGCAAAAGAATTAAATATAACAGGTCCTTTCAATATACAATATCTTGCCAAAGATAATGAAATAAAAGTAATAGAATGTAATTTGAGAGCATCCAGAAGTTTTCCATTTGTTTCCAAAATATTAAAACTAAATCTTATTGAGTTAGCAACCAAAGCAATTTTAGGCGAAAAAATAGAAAAACCGAATAAATCACTTTTTGAATTAGACTACGTTGGAGTAAAAGCGCCGCAATTTTCATTTTCAAGATTGCAGAAGGCCGATCCTGTTTTAGGCGTAGATATGGTTTCCACGGGCGAAGTTGGATGTATAGGAGAAGATTTTTATGAGGCTATCTTAAAATCTATGTTGTCAGTTGGATATAAGATACCTACAAAAGGTGTATTGCTTTCAACAGGGAATGCAAGATCAAAAGTTGAATTATTAAATTCATCTCGATTATTATATCAAAAAGGGCTAAAATTATATGCAACACCTGGGACTCATAATTATTTGAAAGAAAATGGTATAGAAACAACAATTGTTGGTTGGCCAAATTCTGATGAATTTGAGTTAAATGCTTTAGATTTGATTAAAAACAAACTCATAGATTTCGTTATAAATATTCCGAAAAACTTAAAACAAGGTGAGCTGCAAAATGATTATATCATAAGAAGAAGTGCTATTGATTATAATATACCTTTAATTACTAATGCTAGATTAGCATCTGCATTTATAATGGCAATTGGTAAGGTAAAAAATATATATATTAAAAGTTGGGATGAGTATAAATAAAAAAAAAAGAAGAAGACAAAAAAGTCTTCTTCTTTTAATAATTTATTGGTTTTTATACGTTTTGAATAATTGTCCATTACTAAAAAACCAAATACCTATTACATCACTTTGTCTAATTTCTCTTGCATATGTAACCCATTGAACATGTGTTTCCCCACGGTTAACAGTATATTTACAAGCGTAGTCACCACTAGTGGCTGCAGTAGTATAATTTTCTATTAATGTTCCATCTCTTAACAATAAAAACCATTTATTATCATTACATTCCAACGGGTCTGCATCCTTTCCGTTTATAACTGCTGTTTTGATAACTGTTATTGTGCCATCTGCGTTAGATTGAATTGATGCTGTTTCTGGGTAAAAACCAATAACATAATCAATTGTTTTACTAGAATTGGAAATTGCATTGTAATAAAATGTTTGTGCGTAAATATTTGCACATATAAAAATAATGACTAAAATAAATTTTTTCATGGGCCTCTCCTTGTTAATTTGTTTTTATTTTTTATTTTTGGAGAGTTTAGTATACAACATTTTCCTAGCACGATGTAAACGTGAACGAATGGTACCAACAGGGCAGTTTACAAAATCTGCTATTTCTTCGTATGTAAACTCTTCAATGTCACTTAGAATTATAACTGTTCGGAATTCTTCGGGAAGAGAATTAAGTGCTTCGGATAATTCATCATCAAGTGTATTTTCAAAAGCGTCGTCGGTATAATGTTGTGTATTAATATCTGTAGGGCTTATACTCTCATAAAAATTCTGAATATCATCATAATCTACTTTATCAGGGCTTTTTGCAATTTTTCTATAATCATTGATAAAGGTATTTTTCAGAATACGGTAAAGCCAACCTTTTATATTTGTCCCTTTTTCAAATTTATCAAGAAATCTATAAGCTTTAATAAATGTTTCTTGTACTAAATCTTCAGCAGCGTCGTAGTCGTTTGTTAGTTTTAATGCATAATTAAAAAGTAAATTCCTATGAGGATATACTAAATTTGTAAATTCTTCTTCTGATACATTCTTGGGTTCTTCTACTTCGGAAATTAAAGTTTCTTCGTTATCATATGTCAAATTATCAACTAGTTCCATTTAATTTTTCTTTCATAATAGTTGACCATTTTTAAATTGTAACACAATTTTTTGATTAAATAAAAATCCAAAATTTGCTTCCTTACCTCGTTCCAAAATAAATGGAATCGAAGATTCGTTTTCTATTATATAATTTAATGAATTTGAGTTAATATCCCAAATAAATTTATGATTTTCTAAATTAAATAATTGTAAAGAATGAGAATTTGATAAATCGCCAAAATCTGCAATATAGTATTTACTATTTTCAATTATTAAGCCTATATCTATTTTTATATCATTATGAATGATAACATTTTTGAAAATAACATCAAAAACATTATTAGAGTTCACAGGGATAGTTTTATAAAAAGTATTTGTAATCTTTTTGTATGATTCTTTAAGTGCTGAGTAAATGGAATTGAGCAATGCGATAAAATAAATTTTATTTACAAATTTATAAGTATTTTTCCAAAAACCTGCTTCAAATAGTAAAGTGGTGGATCCCAATTGTTGAAAATTATCGCCAAAGGCTCTTGGTTCAAAATTATCAGGATATTTTGCTATTCTGCCAGGGATAAAATTAGATAAAACTTGATAATTATAAGAGCAAAATCTTATAGCATTATCATAATTATTGACTATGGTTTTATTCTCATCAATAGGAGGTGCCATCAATGATAACACCGGAGGTTTATATTTTGAATTTGTTACTGAATATAACCTAGACTGGTTGTGCAAATTAAATGAATATTCGGGTTTTATATTAATAAATGTATTTTTTAAAAATTTACCTTCGGGTGTTTGTTGTGATAAAAAATCACGATTTATATCAATGCCTAATGCATTATAACGAGAATTGATTTCTGCTCCATCAGGATTAACCATGGGAATAAAATATATTGTACAATTATTATATATATCGTGCCTAAAATCATTTAAAAAATCATCTTTTTTCAAAAATTGGATTAAATCAAAGAAAAATTTAGTTCCGGTTGGTTCATTACCATGCATTTGTGACCATAAGAAAATTTTCTTATTTCCCTTACCTATTTTATATAGATTAATAATTCTATTTTGAATAGAGACAGTACTATCTTCCTTGATTACAAAAGATGGTAATTCCTTGATTAAATTAATATAATGTGAATAAGTTATATTCTCACCTAAAACTTTTTTACAATCATAAGAATTATAATTTTCGTACAGTCGATATGGAAAATATAAATCAATCATTTTATAATTGATGATATTTGTTTAAAAGCTTCTGTTCCTGATCTTTCTAACATTTCAAATAAAGCCATTTCATATGTTATAACTTGAATATTGGATGTTACAAATCTACGTATTGCAAATAGATAATCTTCTTCTTTTCTTGAACTTATTGCATTACCAATAACATAGACATGGAAACCTGCTGAATCTAAATCTAATGCAGATTGCATTACACAAACATGGCTTTCAATTCCGCATAAAATTAAATTAGATACATTTTTATCTCGAAGTTCCTTTATCAATTCTTGCACAAAAATTATACTGAATGCATCTTTTTCGTATCTCTTACTATTTTCCAATAAATCAAGAATTTCTTTGTGGGTTGGCCCAATTCCTTTCGGGTACTGTTCTGTAAAATATATAGGAATATTTAATATTTTACATCCCTTTATTAATTTCACAGTATTGCTAACAATTTTTTCTTTATCTTTCATTACATTCAGTAATTTTTCTTGTATATCAATGATAATAAGTGCAGTATTTTCTTTTTTTAGTATTTTAGTACTTCTCATAAAAATCTCACAATATTTTAATGTAATATAAATTTTAATATATAATAAGTCAATATTTTAAATATAAGAATTGAATTTTTTTACAGATTTATCAAATTCATCAATAAATCTTTTAAATAATTCATCAACAGTAGGTATATCTTTTATTAAACCAACACCTTGACCAACTTCCATAAGTCCATTATTTAAATCACCTTCAAAAATACCTAACATTTCTTTTTTACGGCCTAACATTTCTTTTAATTGTTCAGGAGTAGCACCATTTTTTTCGGCTTCTGCAAGTTTAAGAGTGAGTTCATTTTTTAAGGCTCTGATCAGACCAAAACCACGAAATATCAAAATGGTATCGGTATCAGATGCTTCTACTAATTTATTTTTATATGTTTCTGAAGCCGAAGATTCTACAGTAGCCGCAAATCGTGAACCAATTTGCACACCTTGCGCACCCAAAGCAATAGCAGCAGCTATTGCACGGCCATCCATAATTCCACCTGCCGCTATAACCGGAATTTTTACTGCATCAGCTACTTGGGGAATGAGTGTCATTGAAGTAAGTTCATCAAGACCATTATGCCCGCCAGCTTCTACACCTTCGCAAACAACAGCATCGCAACCAACACTTTCACATTTTATAGCTTGTTTTACGTTTGCTGTTACATGTGTTACAATCATGTTATTTTTTTTGAAAAGATCAATAAATTTAGCAGGATTTCCAGCAGAAGTAAAAACAATTTTTACTTCCTCTTCAATACAAACCTGTATTAAATCTTTTATATCTTCTCTTAATAATGTAAGATTAACACCAAAAGGTTTTCCGGTTGCTTTTTTGCATTTTTGAATATGCTCTCTTAATAGTTCTGGTTTCATTGAACCGGCACCAATAAGACCTAAACCACCATTGTTACTTACAGCTGAAGCCAATTTCCATCCGGAAACCCAAACCATTCCTGCCTGTATAATAGGGTATTTGATCCCAAATAATTTTGTTAAGTTATTATTAATATTCATTTTACTAACCTGTAATTTTATGAAAAAATAGAAAAATTTTGTAATTTATCACAAAAATAATCAAAATTATGATAAATTTAAAACGTATTAGGAATATCAATAAAATAAATTTTTCACCTGGTAATATTTTATATTGGATGCAAAGGGACCAAAGAGTTGATGATAATTGGGCTTTAATTTATGCTTATCATTTAGCTAAAAAGTACAATAAAAGATTATATATTCTTTTTAATGTTGTAGATAATTTTTTAAACGCCCCTCTCAGGCACTATCATTTTATGTTTGAAGGCTTAAAAGAAGTTGATAAGAAATGTAAACAATTAAATATTAATTTTGTTATAACTTATGGAAATCCAGTTGATAATATTACAAATTTTATTAAAAATTTTGAAATTCAGGCTCTAATTACTGATTTTAATCCAATAAAAATTGTTGATAAATGGATAAATAAATTGAAAGAGGAATTAAATATTCCTATATTGCAAGTTGATGCTCATAATATTGTGCCAGCATTTTATGTAAGCGATAAGCAGGAATTTGCCGCTTATACTTTAAGGCCTAAAATTCATAAATTACTAAATGAATTTTTAGATGATTACCCAAAATTAGAACCGTTAAACCAAGATAATATCGATAAAAGTATTAAATCTAATCAATTTATTCTCCCTAGTAATTTAGATAATTCTGTTAAAATTGTTGAATTAAATGCAGGATACGATACTGCAATATTAAAATTAAATGATTTTATTTCAAATAAATTAAAAAAATATAATGAGCGCAAAAATGATCCAAACCTAAATTATAACTCTGGGCTGTCTGCATATTTACACTTTGGGCATATATCTTCTCAAACTATAGTCTTAAATATAATCAAAAATATCAACAAGCTAGACTTTAAATTGGAAGAATTATATAATTCATTTTTTGATGAACTTATTGTAAGAAAAGAGCTTTCAGATAATTTTTGTCTATACAACAAAAATTATGATAATTTTGATGGTTTCCCTAATTGGGCAAAAGAAACTTTAAATGCTCACAGAAATGATAAAAGGGAATATTTATACTCATTAGATGAACTAGAGAATTCTCTTACACATGATGATTTATGGAATGCCGCCCAAAGGCAAATGGTAAGAGAAGGTTTTATGCACGGCTATTTACGAATGTATTGGGCCAAAAAAATTCTGGAATGGACCGAAAATCCGGAATTAGCTTTAGAATATGCCATTTACTTAAATGATAAATACGAGTTAGATGGGAGAGATCCAAATGGATACACTGGTATAGCTTGGTCTATTGGTGGTGTTCACGATAGACCTTGGTTCGAAAGACCTATATTTGGAAAAATTAGATATATGAATTTTAATGGATGTGCCAAAAAATTTAATACAAAAGATTTTATAAATAAATATAAATAATGAAATGGATAAAAAAACTTCAGAAAGCTTATTACTTGTAATTAGTATATCTGTTAATTTTATTGCGACAGTTATACTATTTTTAATATTAAAAGAATTAAAAATTATCTTAATACCATTGGTATTAGCATTCTTTATTTATTTTATTTTTAAGCCAATTAACGATTATCTTAAATCTAAAAAGTTAAACAATTTAGTTTGTCTTATTGTTAATTTCTTAATTTTTATTTTCATAGCTTTTGTATTTTCTCAAATTATCATTACTTCATTTGACCAATTGTTATCAAATGTAGATGTTTATTCTAAGAAAATACCTCATATAATTAACTCAATTTTGCGTGAAATAGGTGTAAAAAGAAAAGATTTTTACAACGCTATAGCATCAATTGATATTAAATCTTTAATTTCAACTGGTATTATTACAATTTTAGATTTATTTAATTTATTATTTTTTATGTCATTTTTCTATATCTTTATCTTTTTAGGAGCTGATAAATTATTTATAACTCTTAGAAAATACTTTTTACCTGATAAATCATCGGAAAATTATTTCGAAGCAAAAATAAAATTAGTAGAAACATTTAATAATATTATAAATCAAATTCAAAAATATATATATGTTAAATTTACCAATAACTTATTGGCAGGTCTAACAGTAACGATTGTACTTTATGCTTTAGGTTTAGATTACCCTATTATTTGGGGATTATTACTTTTTATTTTTGAATTTGTTCCTACTATTGGTTCATTTCTATCATTAATTTTCCCTACACTAATGAGTATAATACAAAAAGAATCTTTGGGGTATACTTTAACCATTGTGATTTCACTCGTGTTAATTCAAACATTTTATTTTAGTTTTCTTGAGCCCAAAAGGATGGGGAATAAATTAGGATTAAATCCAATTGTAATTTTAATCTCATTATTATTATGGAATTACATTTGGGGAATCCCTGGTATGATTTTAAGTGTACCAATGATGGCAACAATTAAAATTATTTTATCAAACACTAATTCAAAAATTTTGAATTTTATTTCTGATATTATGGGGTAAAATAAATTTAACATTATATATATAAATAATTGATTTATAATTAAAATTGGCTTGTTTTTTTATAACAATTTTTTCTCTATTTTGCAAATAAATCAATTTAGTGGGGGACTAAATGAAAAAATCTTTTTTTCTGTTTTTATTAATTTTATCAATTGTATCACTTGTCTATTCTCAACAGACTTATCCTAAAAAGGAAATGCGTGGCGTTTGGGTAGCTACTGTTTCTAATATCGATTGGCCAATTACAGTAGGTAGTTCTACTACGTCCATCAATAAACAAAAGGAAGAATTGGAAAATATTTTTATTTACCATAAAAATTTAGGTATGAATACTATATTTTTCCAAGTCAGAACAACAGGGGATGCATTCTATAAAAGTCAGTATGAACCATGGTCAGCATATCTAACAGGTACTCAAGGTTTGGCGCCATCGGATCCAAATTATGATCCTCTTCAATATGCAATAGAATTAGGTAAAAAGTATGGTATTCAAGTGCATGCTTGGATTAATCCTTATAGATTATTTCTTACAACTGGTAATGTATCATCTGTTGCAAGTAATCATTTAATTAAAACTAAGCCTGAATGGGTCTTAAAATGCGATAAAACAGAATATAGATTTTTAAATCCTGGTATTCCTGCTGTTCGTGAATATGTTACTAAAATTGTTATGGATATTGTTAGGAGATACGATGTTGATGGAATTCATTTTGATGATTATTTCTATCCTTATACTGATTATGGAACTTTTAATGATGACGATACTTATAATACATATAAAGTTGGTAATTTAGGCAAAACCGAGTGGCGTAAAAATAATGTCAATTTACTATTAAAAATGATAAACGATAGTATAAAAGCTGTTAAACCTCATATCATATGGGGAATTAGCCCTGCAGGAAATCCATCTGTTAATGGTACAATATATTGTGATCCTGATGCTTGGCTTGCCGGGAAATATTATAATACATCGGGACAATTAGTTACAGGACAGCCATATATAGATTATATTTTACCACAATTATATTGGGCTGATTATAAAATAAGCGGTACAAGTATTTTACCATATTGGGCAGGCACTTCGCAAGTTCTTTTATACGGTAGTTATTGGGGACCATTACCTTTAGGTAATCGCGATCTTTATACTGGTCATGGAACTTACAATGTTCCAACAAATATAGGTTCTCAAATCAGAATTAATAGAGCTAATCCTAATGTAAAAGGTGGGGTACATTTTAGTTCTAAAACATTGACAGGAAATTTATCAGGGTGTTCAGATACAATCAAGAAATATCAACCATTTTTAAGCATTGTTCCACCAATGGTATGGAAAGATAATTCAAGCCCTAACGCTCCCTTAAATTTTAAATGGGATAATATTCCTGGTACTAGTGTAGCAGGGCTAGTATGGAATAAACCGTCAGGAGAAGATACTAAATATTATGTTGTATATGCTTTTAATACAACTTCGCCATCTCAAAGCGATATCAATAATCCAGCAAATATTTTGGATATAACAGGTAATCAATTTTATCAAGTTAAAAATCAACTAGGTGATAAAAAATATTTATTTGTTACAGCACTTGATAGATACAATAATGAAAGTGGTTTATCTCAATATGTATCACCTTCTGCACCAAATTCACCTGTTCTTGTTGAACCGCTCAACAACTTTGCTTTTGGAAGAGATACAGTTCTATTAAAATGGCGAAAGGCACAAAATGCAACCGGTTACTCTCTCAAAGTTGCTACATCGCAGGATTTAACTTCCGGTATTGTTGCTAATGATATTTCTCTTAACGATACAATTTATAAACTTACTAATATCAATGGACAAACAAAATATTATTGGGCAGTAAAATCGAAAGGTGCAGTTGTAAATTCTGACTACTCAAATATTTATAATTTTACTACAGCTTTTCCACAAATTGTAACAAATTTAGTTCCTAAACACGCAACAACTAGTGTAACTTATACAAATGTAAAATTAGCTTGGTCAAATGTAAATACTGCAACTAAATATCGTTTACAATTGGCAACTTCAAATCCGCCGCAGACTTCGACAATGGTCAAAGATACTACAATTACAGACACAACTATAGTAATTCCGCAATTATTGGCAAATAAAGCATATTTCTTCAGAGTTAAAGCTATCAATCAGTATGGAGAAGCGAGTTGGTCTACAATAAACGGTTTCCAAACAGCACCACTATCAAACGAAATTGCTAACAATTTAAGTTTTATATTATTACAAAACTATCCAAATCCGTTTAATCCTGTTACAAATATAACATATACAATTCCTATAACTGCAAATGTAAAATTAACAATTTATAATAGTTTAGGTCAAGTGGTAAAAGAATTGATTAACGAATATCAAAATGCTGGCGAGTATTCTATTGTATTTGATGGTTCAGAGTTACCATCTGGAACATATTTTTATCGATTAACTGCTGGCAATTTTGCAAAAACAAACAAAATGTTATTAATTAAATAAAAAAACTAATAATTTCAATCTTTTTAAGCTGCCTCGAAATTCATAACAAAAGTTTATGGGGCAGCTTTTTTTTATTATTTAGCTCAGACAGTGTAAGCTTAAGCCCCTTGCAGCTTGTAGAAAGCTGCAAGGGGCAGCGGGCCGTTCCGGCCCGCTAAAAATCTTTTCTTCGACACCTTACAAAGTGTAGTGCTTTTGGGCTTTAATTAGTATTCAATTCTTTCCTAAACGTGGTACCAGTCTGCAGAGCAAACGTAGCTTTTAATAAAAAATTATTTTCTTAGCAAAACTTCAATATAGTTTTACGAATATTTACAATTGATACGACTTTTTTTATAATATATTTACATTTACAATTATATCGTAAAAAAAATATATTGTATTTACAAACATATTATTGAAAATTACTATTATATCGTATATGCAATTATATTGTAAATACAAATATGTATTTTAAATTGCTAATGTATTGTAATTACAATTTTATCGTATGTCCTATTATATAGTAATAACGATATTAATTTTGCTCACTTTTTAGTTAAGCTAATTTTTCATAGAAAAATATTCAAACAACATTTAGTTATTTAGCTAAATGTAAAAATATAAAGATATTGATATAAAATTATTGTTAGATTGTTTGTAAAATCATTTTTGGGGGCGTTAGCCTGCCCGTGCGCCTTCGTGGCGCACGGGCTTTAAGCTTACACCGTCTGAGCCAATAATTAGAAAATATATTTTTTTTATAGTTCTATTAATTATAGCGCCTTAAATTATATAATTTATTCTTTTAACGAATTGCTTTTAATCAGAATTTTTTTATATTAATTGCGATGAAAATACTAATCAATTGGAGTTATTATGAATAATCTTATCTATAATATTGATAATTTTTTAACTATTGCAGGAGATTTTCTCTGGGGCTATCCACTGATAATTCTTTTAATGGGAACTCATATATTCTTAACGATTAGACTTAAATTTATACAAAAATATACATTCAAAGGAATTAAATTATCTGTTGCTAAAGATAGCGAAGGAAAAGGAGATGTTACACCTTTTGGTGCGATAACAACTGCTCTGGCATCTACTATTGGAACGGGAAACATTGTAGGAGTTGCAACTGCAGTAGCTTCTGGCGGGCCAGGCGCTGTATTGTGGATGTGGCTTACAGGTGTTTTTGGGATTGCAACAAAATATGCCGAAGCCTTGCTTGCAGTAAAATACCGTGTTGTAAACGAGAAAGGGGAGTTTTCTGGTGGCCCGATGTATGTTTGTGAATTAGGTTTAAAAAGTAAATTACTTGGAGTTTTATTTGCTTCATTTGCTGCTTTTAGTGCTTTAGGAAGTGGAAATATGACACAAGCCAATTCTCTATCTTTGATGCTTTATCATAACTTAAATGTTTCCCCTTGGATAACTGGAATAATTATTGCCATTTTGACAGCTTTGGTTATTATAGGTGGAATTAAAAGTATTGCAAAATTTTCTGAAATCTTAGTTCCATTTATGGCAGCATTTTATGTCTTAGGATGTTTAATTATTTTGATGATAAATTCTGATATGTTATTAAAAACAATAGAGTTAATATTAACAAGTGCATTTTCCGGTCATGCAATCGTTGGTGGATTTATTGGTGCAACAGTAAAAGATGCAATGAGATATGGTATTGCTAGAGGGTTATTTTCAAATGAATCAGGACAAGGGAGCGCACCAATTCTTGCAGCTGCTGCAAAAACAAAAAATCCTGTCAGACAAGCTCTTGTTTCTTCAACAGGTACTTTTTGGGATACAGTAGTAATTTGTGCTATTACTGGATTAGTTATAGTTAGTTCAATGGAATGGATTAAAGGGTATTCAGGTGGCCAGCTTACAAGTATAACTTTTGAAAAAATCCCATTATTAGGGCCAATAATATTAACAGTTGGGTTAATCACCTTTGCATTTTCAACTATTATTGGGTGGGAATATTATGGCGAAAAATCATTCGAATATTTATTTGGTGTTAAATATGCAATTATCTATCGTGTAATTTGGGTAATTGCTGTCTTTATAGGTTCCGTTGTACCATTAAATTTTGTTTGGAAACTTTCTGATGTAACTAATGCTTTAATGGCTTTACCTAATTTAATTTCATTAATATTATTACACAATGTAATCTATGAAACCACAAATAAATATTTATGGTCGGGGAATATTGAACAGGTAGGTAATTAAAATATATTCAATTTATAAAAAATATGTATTGACAATATATTATTTTTGTAGTAATTTCAATAACAAATTTAGAGGTTTAAAGTGATAAATTTTAATTTCTATGCACCAACCAAAATTCTTTTTGGAAAAGATAAAATAACAGAATTACCAGTTGAATTAAGTAAATGGGGTAAAAGAGTACTTTTAGTTTATGGTGGTAATTCTATTAAGGTTAATGGTATATACCAAATTGTTCATAAAATTTTATCAGATAATACAGAATTATTTATTGAGCTACCTGGAGTACAACCAAATCCAAGAATATCAAAAGTAAGAGAAGGTATTAAGCTGATAAGAGAAAATGATTTGGATTTTATATTAGCAGTTGGTGGCGGAAGCGTTATAGATTGTTCTAAGGCCATTGCCGCTGGTGTTAATTATGATGGGGATCCTTGGGACATTGTAATGTATAAAGCTCGTACTGTTAATCCTACTCCTATTGGTGTAGTACTTACATTTTCAGCAACAGGTTCAGAAATGAATGGTGGATCTGTTATTACAAATGAAGAACTAAAAATGAAGCGCCCTTTTGGTGATGAACAATTAAAACCCAAATTTTCAATTCTTGATCCAACTTATACATATACTTTATCTAAATATCAAACAGCTTGTGGTATAGCTGATATGTTTAGTCATCTTTTGGAGACTTATTTTTCTGCTGTTATCGGTGCTTCTGTACAAGATAGAATTGCTGAAGGATTGATGAAAAACGTTATTCATTATGCTAAAATAGTATTAGATGAACCTGAAAATTATATTGCACGAGCAAATTTAATGTGGACAAGTTCTTTGGCAATCAATGGATTAACTGGAGCTGGTAAAATTGGTGATTGGGCAACTCATATGATTGAGCATGAAATTAGTGCTATTAATGATATGGCTCATGGTGCCGGATTAGCTTTAATTTTCCCTTATTGGATGCAATATGTTCTTTCAGATGAAACGCTTTGGAAATTTGTCGAATATGCAAATAATGTTTGGGATATCCAAGGTTGTGATTTTGATACAGCGCAACAAGCAATAAAACAAACTCGTGAATTTTTTAATTTTCTTGGCCTCCCTTCTCATTTAAAAGAAGTTGGAATTTCACCTGATATGTTTGATGAAATGGCCGAAAAAGCCGTTATCTTTGGACCAATTGGCAATATAAAAAAATTAGAAAGAGAAGATATAATTAATATTTTAAAACTAGCTTATTAGGAATAACATGTTAAAAAAAAACCTTTTTTTTTATATCGTATTTACAATAATTTTGTGTGTTCAATATAATTATGCGCAAAATTATAGCAATTTATTAAGAACAAATAATAAAGCTTTTAAAAAAACTGCTAAAATTAAATACACCCCGCTTAATTATATTTCCTTTACAAAGCAAATGTTTGGAGATAATTCTTTAACAGGAGTAACTGATGTTGAATTTGTTGGTTCTAATTGTTATGTCTTAACGAATGGGAGTGCTAGTAGTAAAAATAAAATTTACAAATTTAAACCCAAATTATGCATTAGGAAATACAAAAGGGGGTGAAGCATTATCTATTTTAGAGAATAAGCCTTCCAACCAGTGCCGTTTTCATCGAAATTCCTAATGCAAAGCATTTGAATTTTAATGTGATTATAGTAGACTGTGGATGATTTTGTAAAACATACATCATTCGCATTCCGCTCTATGAGGCAACTGCCTTCTCTACTAATTCATACTTAAAGGTATTTCCATTTTTTCTTATTCCTTTTTTCTCCATAATTTATTGATCTCGTTTAACTTATCAAGATATTTATCCATCTATTGAATAATTTGGGTTTATAATTCAAATGGTCAGTTAGTTAATACTTTATTCTATGGCGTCCTAGAGCAGGGATATCATAAAATTAAGTTTAATGCTCTTAATATGAGTTCAGGAATTTATTTTTATACGCTAACTAGTTCAAAATACAAGTTAACAAAGAAAATGTTATTATTAAAGTAAAATTTAAGGCTGCCAGTGATGGCAGTTTTTTTTTTATTGGGCTCGGGCAGTATAAGCATATACTCACGTGCGGCATTGAAGCCGCACGTGAAAAAAATTTTGAGTAAGGTATATAAATACTAATTTGAATATTCTCAGGCTAAAAACTAATTTTTATTATTTATTTTATGAATATATTGGAAATTCATATAAAATTTAATAATTTAAATGATAAATTAAATAATATAGTATTAAATATAATATGGGAATTAAAGACACTAAACGCTTTCTAATATTTATTGGAATTATAAGTTTTATTGTTATCAATCTCTATATATCATTTTTTGAATATAATGTTAATCATATTTATCAAATTTCTATTATACCGTTTTTAATAATAATATTTTTTGTTTTTCTTTTTAGCAACAAAAAATTTGTCAATGCATATATAAATTATATTTTTCAAAATAAGAATTATTTGCAAAGATATTTTAATCCATATAGTAATGCATATATTATACTTTCTCCAGATAAAAAAGTAATTTCATATAACGATAAATTTACTCACGTTTTAGAAAAATTATCAAACGGTGTTTATTATAAACTTACTCACCTAAATGATTTAAATTAAATCTTGATGAAGAATTATTAAGCCAAATTGAAAGCAATTTGAATGTCGTTTATGAAACAAAAAATAAGTTTAAATTTGAATATCAAAAAAAACGAGAATATGCAACTTATTGGTTTGCTATCAGCATTATACCATTTATTTTTGACGAAAATAACATATATATAAGTATCGTCGTAAAAGATATAACTGAAGAAATCGATACAAAAAATTTAGCTAAAAAAACTGTAGAAATAAACAATCTTATTAGTAGTTTAATATTACAGATAAACAAAGCTACAAGTTATAAAGAAGTTTATGAAAGGCTTAAATATGAATTATCGAATACAGATGTATTTGAAAATTTGTTAATTTTTACAACCAATGATTTGATATATTACAATTTAATTTCTTATTTTAACAAAAATAGTTTTTGTGATAAAGTAATAAATAAATATTTTATTGACAAACCTGTAATTATTCATAAAGATAATATATTAATTGAAAAAGTTAATATAGTAGAAAATATCATAAATCTATTTCCATTTATTCAAGAAATCGACTTAAATGAATTAGCTAATTTAAATCAACACGCTAGCTACATAACCTATTGTTTTGAAGTTGAAAATGAATATTACTTATTTGTATTGTGTACAGATTTAAAAACTAATATATACGATAGTTTATTAATTTTATTTAATGCAATTCATAGCAAGTTTATTGAAATCGAACTTAAGAATAAATTGTTGTCATTAGATATTATAAACAATAATATTTTTGATAATTTCGATATTCCTGTTATTAAAATTGATAATGAATTTAATATACTTTATTGCAATAATCTTTCGCAAACTATTTTATCATTAAATTCTTCTGAAAAACTTGATAAATTTTTAGTTAAGAAAGATCAAGAATTACTAAAATCAAAGTTTAATGAAGATAACTTTTATGAAAATATAGAAGTAGAGATAGTTACCGCACAAAAAGGAGCATACCCTGTAAATCTAATGATTTTACCTGTTCATAATAATCCTATAGCCAAACGTTTCTATTTACTTCTTATTCCATTGAATGAAAAATTTGAAATGAAAAATGAAATATTGAAATTATCATTTGAAGTAAATACTATATTTAACAACATAAACGAATTCGCTGTCATTTTAGATGAAAATGGTATTGTAAAAAAAGTTAATAAAATAGCAAATCAAAAGTTAACACAGATTTTAAAAGATAAAATTGCAGTTGGTGATAAAATAAACAAAATTATACCTAATGAAAATTTACAAGATTTTATATTGAATTTCAATAAAGCATTAAAAGGCGAAGTAATAGAATATACAAAAAAAATAACCTTTTCTGAAAATTTACATTTGTATTTGAAACTTAAATACATACCAATCTTAAATGATAAAAATATTATTAAAGAAGTACTTTTTATAATCGATGATACAACAAATTATTATGAACTCGAAACATTAAAGAATGACTATGTATTTAAAAATAAATTTGATGTAAAAAATATTCCTGATCCAATTGTTATACTAGACCCATTAGGTAATATTATTTTTGCTAATCCACAATTTATAAACGAATTTGGCTTTGAAGAAAAAGAACTTATTGGGCAAAATATTTCATTAGTTGCTGATAAATCTTTTATTATTAAAATTAAAAAAATATTTACTTCAGTTTCTAAGAAAGAGCTTATTATCGAAACACTTCAATTTGCAAACGGAACTAAATCTAAGTATGAAATAAATGCTAAATTGTTAGAACATGGAAGAATTATTTGTACTTTAAGAAAGGTTTCTTCAGATATTTATAGCGAAGAAAAAAGTATTTTGAGCAAATTATTTGATTCTTTAGTTAATGAAATATCTAATCCTATTGTAATTATTGATTCACTTTATAATATTATATTTAGTAATAATTTGTTTGAAAAGAAATTTAAAGCAGGAAATACTCTAAATACTTTTAAGAACCTACTTAACGATGAAAATCAAATTAATATTTTGAATAATATCATTAGTTCTAAAACTACAAATGTTGAAGAAATTGTATTAAAAATTAAGGATGATTATAAAGTTGAAGTAATACCATATTATGATGCTGTAAATGCTAAATATTATTACATTTTAGTGTTTAACAAATATACAACAACAAAAGAAATTATTTCAAGTTATCAGCATTTAGAGAAAAGTTACAACCACATACTTGATATTGCTGGTGATGCTTTTATCATTTTAAACGATAAATTTGATACCATTTATTTGTCTGATAATCTATACAAAACATTTTTATCCCAAGACTATAAGAAATCTATAAATTCTATAAATGACATTTTTGGAGAAATACTGACTAAACAAATAATTGAAGTTTGTAAAAATTTAAATTCTATAGAAAACACAACATTAGATATTCAATTTGAAAAGAAAAATGAAGAACCTAAATATTACAGGATTTATATTGGTACATATAATATTGATAATAATAAAAGGTATTATTGCTTCTTTGAAAATAGAACAGAAATCTATAAGCTAACCGAAAAATTAAAACAATATGAAAAGTTATTGCAGCATGATAATTTTAATTATGAAATAGTATTACCTAAATTATCACATAATTTAAGAAATTTTATAAACTCAAGTTATGGTCTAATTGAATTATTGAATATTCCCAACTTTATCAATAAAGAAAATATTGACAAATATACACAAAAAATAATTACAAACGGTGATAAATTATTAAGAACTTTTGATAAATTAAACGATTTCCAGTTGATTGAAAATAAAAAAATTAAATTTACTGATCAAGCTTATTCCATAATAGATATTTTTGAAAATTTAAAATATGAATTGAAGGATACATTGATTAATTCTGATAAGAAAATTATTATTGAATTAGTTAATAATACAATTGAAATTAAAATTTTTCAAGATATTGTCACTAGAATTATAAAATATTTACTTTTTAATGAAATGTTAGTTGATAGATTTAATGATTATTTTATTTCAACTTCTATTATTTTGAAAGATAAGCCTAATATAGAATTTAAATTATATGCTGAACCGATTGATGAATTTACTGAATTTTTAAAAGAAGTTATGCAATTTGATATACAGCAAACGGAAAATTTCGAACACTATGCATTCGATTTGTATATTGCCGGTAAAATTTTAGAAGAATATTCTTCAAAACTTGTAATTAAAGATGAGAATAATCATAAGTATATATCTTTCCTTTTACCTATTGATTCTTATAAGAAAAATGCGGAGAAATTATTACTTAAAATAGATAGTAATTCTTTTGAAAATATTGTAATAAAAACTGATAAAAAAAATATAGTAATATATGAAAAAGATGAATTGAATTTAAAAATATTAGAAGAGCTATTGTACAATCATAATATTAAAGTTATAAATTCTTACGATGAATTTGAAAAAGTATTTGATGATTTTTATATAGATATAGCTATATTAAAAATAGAAGAAAATGAAGAATTTCTAAATAAGATAAAAACTATAAAGAATAATTCCAAATTCAAAACTGTAAAAATAATAGGGTTAAGTGGAAATATTCAAATTAGAAAAGAAGATCTGTACAAAATAGGGTTTGATTACATTATGATCAAACCTATCAATAAATATGAATTAATAAAAATAATTAGCGAGGTTTAGAAAATGAGAATAGTATTCTGTATATTTGCTTTTACGATGATTTTATTTGCGCAAGAACAAATAATAAATTTTCAGCAACTAATGAATTCACTAAAAAAAGGGAAAGAAATTAAAGCTGTAATTGACTATTCTAAATGTGTTTTAGTACTAGACGGGAAGGATACTGTGGCCGCAAAAAATGTACCGCGTGCAATTGGTGGAATGGAATTTAAGTCTTGGGAATTTTTTGATACTATGGTTGTAAAAAATAAAAATGCCTATGTGGCTACTTCTGAAAGCGTTTTAATAAATCATCCAAAATATGGTTATATTATAAACTATGTAAAATTGAAAGTAAAAGACGATAATAAAGTTGAAGTTATGGTAAAATATTTAGATAATTATCGTGAAGTTGTGGATGAGGTTTTCTACACTATTATAAACGATAAGAAAAATAACGGTGGATTGAGTTTATTTGAGAAATGAAGATAAACTTTTTATTAAATAAATATGTTTTCTTAAAAAGATGAAATATGGCAAATAAAAAAAAGATAACTGAAAATATTGATGACTTATCTTTAGAAATTTCTAATGAATTAAATACACAGCACCAAATCGATTTAGAACAAGCAATGATTGAATTGGAGAAAATCTCAGAGCAATTGGAAGATCCGAATATAAAACTTAATGATGCAATTGAATTATTTAAAAAAGGTGCAGAATTAGCCAAAATTTGTCATAAAGAATTAACTGAAGCTGAAATAAAAATCAAAGAAATTAAAGCCGATTTATCTGAAATTGAATTTAGGAAGGAAAATTAAAATGGTTGATGTTAATAAATATCCTTTACTTTCACAAATTGATTATCCAAAAGATTTAAGAAAGTTAAATATAAGTGAATTAAATAATTTAGCCGATGAAGTTAGAAAATATTTACTTGAAGTTATATCAGAAGTTGGTGGTCATTTAGGTAGTGGACTTGGAGCAGTTGAGCTAACAATAGCATTGCATAAAGTATTTAATACCCCACATGATAAAATAGTGCTTGATACAGGTCATCAAGGGTATCCGCATAAAATATTGACTGGACGTAAAGAGGCACTTCGTACAATTAGGCAATTAGGGGGAATAAGTGGTTTTCTAAAGCGTGATGAAAGCGAATATGATGTTTTTGGCGCTGGGCATGCTTCAACTTCTATTTCTGCAGCATTAGGAATTGCAAAAGGGGCTGAACTTATACAAGATCATAAAAAAGTTGTTGCTGTTATTGGTGATGGTGCGATGACTGGCGGAATGGTCTATGAAGCAATGAATAATGCTGGATTACTCAATAGTGATTTGATAGTAGTTTTTAATGATAATAATATGTCTATTGATAACAATGTTTGGCATGTTCAAAACTTTTTTACTGATTTAATCTCAAATCCTGAATATAATAAAATCAAAGGGCAAGTATGGGAATTTGCAGGAAAATTTGATGACTTTGGCGATAGATTTAGAAAATTGGTTAGCAAAGTACACGCAGGGATTAAATCAGTTGTTACACCTGGTATGATGTTTGAAGCATTAGGATTTAGATATTTTGGTCCTATAAATGGTCATAATATTGGAAAGATGGTCAAATTATTTGAAGCAGTTAAAGATTTAAAAGGCCCTATTTTAGTTCACGTTGTAACTCAAAAAGGTTACGGATATCCCCCCGCTGAAAACGATAAACAAAAATTACATGCATCCAATCCTTTTGATATTGAAACTGGAAAAGCATTAAAAAAATCTACCGTACCAACATATACTAAAGTATTTGGTGAAACATTAGTAAAATTAGCTAAAGAAAATAATAAAATTGTTGGTATTACCGCAGCTATGCCGGATGGAACAGGTTTAGATATACTCAAAAAAGAAATCCCTGAAAGATATTTTGATGTTGGAATTGCTGAAGAACATGCAGTTACTTTTGCAGCTGGTTTAGCTACAGAAGGAATTATTCCCGTTGTAGCTATTTATTCGACATTTTTACAAAGAGCAATTGATCAAATTATTCATGATGTAGCTTTACAAAAATTACATGTTGTATTTGCTTTAGATAGAGCTGGCTTAGTTGGTGCTGATGGCCCAACACATCATGGAACCTTTGATTTAACTTATTTGAGAATGATTCCTAATATGGTTGTAATGGCTCCCAAAGATGAAGCTGAGTTACGTAATATGTTAAATTTTGCAATCAATTATAAAAAAGGTCCAATTGCATTAAGATATCCACGAGGTAATGCAATTGGGGTTGAAATTAAGGAAGATTTTGATGAAATTCCTTTTGGTAAAGCTGAAGTAATAAAAGATGGGGAAGATGTTTGTATATTAGCTCTTGGAAATTTTGTAAATTATGCAACTAAAGCGGCTGAATTTCTTTCAGATGATGGCATATCAGTAAAAGTAGTAAATATGAGATTCTTAAAACCTTTAGATAAAGAGTTATTATTTGATATAGCAAAAAAATATAACAAAATAATAACATTAGCTGAAAATACAATTGTTGGTGGTTTCGGTAGCGCTGTTGCAGAATTCTTTATAGATAATAATCTGAAAAATGATATTTTAAGACTGGAATTACCAGATAAATTTATAGAGCACGGAACTCAACAACAATTACACGAAATAATTGGTCTTGACCCATTGAATATAGTTAATAAAATTAAAAATTTTGTTAAAAAATAAAAATCACTATTGAATATTTTAAAAATTATTATTATTTTTATATTAAATTAACCAAATATAATTGGAAGGTTCTATGAGAGAGAAAATTTTATTAGTTGAAGACGAAAAAGATATTGTAGAATTTATGCAATATAATCTTGAAAAAGAAGGCTTTGATGTAATTGTTGCATATGATGGTGAAGAAACATTAAAAAAAGTTAACGAGATGCCTGACTTAATTGTTTTGGATATTATGTTACCTAAAATTAATGGCTTTGATGTATGTAAACGAATAAGAAGTAATGAGCGTTTTGAAGGAATTCCAATTATAATCTTAACAGCTAAAAACACAGAAATTGATGAAATATTAGGGCTTGAGTTAGGTGCTAATGATTATATTGTTAAACCTATTTCTCCTCAAAAACTTATTGTTAGAATTAAAGCCAATTTGAAAAAAGTTGAGAAATCCAATGTACAATTCAAGCCAAATCAAATTGTACTCGGTCCTGTTGTTATTGATCGTGAAAAGTACTCAATATTTATCGATAAGGATGAAATACCACTAACTAGAAAAGAGTTTGAACTACTTTACTATTTGGCTAATCAACAAGGAAAAGTAATCAACAGAGAAGTTATATTAAAAGAAGTCTGGGGTGAAGACATCTATGTCGTTGAAAGAACTGTTGATGTCCATGTACGCAAAATCAGAGAAAAATTAGGTGATTACGCAAATATAATTGAAACAGTTAAAGGTGTTGGATATAGATTCAAAGAAATTAAAGAGCTTAAGAGATAATTTAAAATATTTCTTTACAGAAAATTTATCATACCGACTAATTATTTTAGTATTTTTTACCTTTCTTATAACATTACTAGCAAACAGGTTAAATCTAATTTTAGCAGACCTGTTTGTATTTTTTTTGTTATTTATTTTTGCTTTTCTTATACTTTTGGATTATCATCGTATTAAATTGGAAGAAATTGACAGAATAATCCAAGTTATCAGGTCATTGAGGCAAAACAGATTTAATGAAGCTTATGACATAAGATTGCCTGATAATCTAGAAGAACTAAATAATGAAATAAAAGAACTTTTCAAAAAAAATAAAGATGATCTTAATAGAATGCAAGAATTGGAAAAATTAAGGTCACAATTTATTTCTAATGTTTCACATGAACTAAAAACACCACTTTTTGCTATTCAAGGTTTTCTTGAAACATTGAAAGAAGGGGGAATTGACGATCCAAATATTAATCAAAAATATATTGAGAAGGCGCTCAATAATACATATCATCTTAATCATCTCATTACTGATTTAATTGAGTTGAGTAAAATTGAATCTAAAGAAGCTAAGATGAATTTTAAGGTTTTCAAATTAAAAGATTTTTTGGAAAATGTTGTTTATGATTTGGATATTATTGCTGAAGAGAAAGGGCTGAAATTAATTTTAACCCCCATTAAAAATAATATTGAAGTTTATGCTGATATTCACAGATTACGACAAGTAATGTATAATTTACTTTCTAATGCTATTAAATATACAAACGAAGGCAAAATAATCGTCTCTACTGAAGAAATAAAAGATACTGTGAAAATTACTGTGAAAGATACAGGAATAGGAATTCCTCAAAAAGATCTACCGTATATTTTTCAAAGATTTTATAGAGTTGATAAAGATAGATCTAAAATGTTGGGTGGTACAGGGTTAGGGCTTGCAATTGTAAAGCACATTTTAGAAGCACATAATTCTAAAATTGAAGTAAAGAGCGTATTAGGGCAAGGATCCGAATTTTCTTTTTATTTAAGAAAATATTAGGAATTTTATGAATAATAATTTTTACCAAAGATTAAGTAGAAATATCATTGTTTTTGATGGCGCAACAGGAACACATTTGCAGTCTCAAAATCTTAAAGCCGAGGATTTTGGCGGTGCAGCTTTTGAAGGATGTAATGAATATTTATGCATTACCAAACCAGAAGCTGTAAAGAAAGTACATTATGATTACCTTGAAGCTGGTGCAGATGTAATTGAAACAAATTCATTTGGAGCAACTAGACTTGTATTAAAAGAATATGGATTAGAGGATTTAGCTTATGAATTAAATAAGAAAGCAGCACAATTAGCTAAAGAAGTTGCAAATGAATTTTCTACTGAAGAATGGCCAAGATTTGTGGCTGGCTCAATTGGTCCTGGTACAAAATTACCTACTTTAGGACATATTACTTATCAAGAATTGTTTGATATTTATTTTGAACAAATGAATGGTCTAATCGATGGTGGTGTCGATTTATTTTGCATCGAAACATGCCAGGATGTATTACAAATTAAAGCTGCTTTAGCTGCTGCACAAAAAATTTTTGAGTTAAAACAAAAGGAAATTCCTATTATTGTATCTGTAACTGTAGAAGCTAATGGTACAATGTTAGTTGGTACAGATATCGAGGCGGCGTTAAATATTATTGAAGCTTTTGATATTGTAACAGCCTTTGGAATGAACTGTGCTGTCGGTCCTAAAGAAATGAGTAGCAACGTAAAATTTTTATCCAATCATTCATCTAAAAAAATATTTGTTATGCCAAATGCTGGAATTCCAGAAAATATCGGCGGCAAGGCTTGCTATCATTTAACACCAGATGAAATAGAGCATTGGGCTGAGATATTTATAAAAGATTATCATGTCAATATCATTGGTGGATGTTGCGGAACTACACCTAAACATATTGAAAAACTTAGAAAAGTTGCTAATAAATTTAAGCCTATTACGAGAAACTACCAAAAATTAACCGGAGTTTCAAGTATTTATCAATATGTACCGTTTAATATTGATAACCCGCCGCTTTATATTGGTGAAAGATGTAATGCCAATGGTTCAAAAAAATTTAGAGAATATTTGTTAAGTGATAATATTGAAGGTATGCTTGAAATAGCACTTGAGCAGGTCAATGAGGGAGCGCATATACTTGATGTTTGTGTTGCGTATGTTGGACGTAATGAAGTTGACGATATGACAAATTTTTTAAAAGAATTAAGAACACGCGTACAATTACCAATTATGGTTGATACCACTGAAATTGAAGTAATGGATGCTGCTTTGCAATTATTAGGCGGTAGATGCATTATTAATTCAGTTAATTTGGAAGCTGGTGAAGAAAGAGTACATAAAGTATTTAATTTAGCAAAAAAATATGGCGCTGCTGTTGTTTGCCTTACTATCGATGAACAAGGAATGGCAAAAACAAGGGAAGATAAATTAAGAATAGCCAAAAGAATCTTAAATATTGCAAAAACAAAATTCAATTTATCAGAAGATGATTTAATATTTGATCCATTAACCTTTACATTAGGTAGTGGTGACGAAGAATTTCGTAAAAGCGCAATTGAAACATTAGAAGCTATTAAACTCATTAAAAAAGAAATTCCAGGTGCCAGAACATTATTAGGATTAAGTAACGTGTCATTCGGATTGACGCCAAAAGCAAGATTTGCTTTGAATTCAGTCTTTTTATATCATGCGGTAAAATCTGGTCTTGATATGGCTATTGTTCATGCAGGAAAAATTGAACCATTAAACAAAATTGATCCCAAAGTTATTAAGTTGTGTGAAGATTTAATTTTTGATAGAAGGCAGTGGGTCGAAGAAGAAATTTAATCACTTTTAAAAATATCCTATATTTAGCTCAGACGGTGTAAGCTTAAGCCCCTTGCAGCTTGAGCCAAGCTGCAAGGGGCAGCGGGCCGGAACGGCCCGCTAAAATTCTTTACAAAGAGCGGTGCTATTGAACCTTATTATTCAAATCTTTCCCAAATACGTAACAACTTACAAATGATGCAATTATTTTATATTAAAATTGTATTTCCAAATATATTATAAAAGCAATCATATTGTATACACAAAAATAATATTACAAGTTATAATTACATCTTATATACAATTATATTGTAAAAGTGAATATATTTGAATTATTTACCAATATATCGTAATTACAATTATATTGTATGTCCTATTATAAAGTAATAACGATAATTATTTTGCTCACTTTATAACTAAGCTAATTATTCATAGAAAAATATTTAAACAACATTTAGTTATTTAGCTAGATGTACAAATATAAAATATATTGGTAAAAATCTATTGAAAGGTTTTGGGAAAAATAATTTTGGACGTTAGCCCGCCCGTGCGCCTTCGTGCGCACGGGCTTTATGCTTACACCGTCTGAGCTAAGGAAAAATTTTTAAAATAAAAAAGCAAGCTCGCTTTCGCTCGCTTGCTATATATATTATGCAATTTATATTTTAATGTTAGAATTATCAACCAAAGAAAGTAGATGCAACATCCATTAAATCTAAATCTAATGTTTTTAATTGTCCAACAGCTTCTGCTAGTGGAGCTGCGATAATTTTTGTACCTCTTAGAGCAGCCATCATTCCCCATTGTCCATTGTTAACTAATTCGGCAGCAAATACACCTAATCTAGTACCAAGTACTCTATCGAATGCAGTTGGTGTACCACCTCTTTGGATATGTCCTAATATAGTTGCTCTTGTTTCAAAACCAGTTTCTTTTTCAATTTCTTCTGCTAAAATATTTGCAATACCACCTAATCTAACATGGCCAAAAGAATCTAATTTGTTTGTTTGTAAAATTTCTTTTTCTGAACCGCCTTCAACCAATTTAGCGCCTTCAGATACAACGATAATTGAGAATGTTTTTCCTCTTTCGTGACGTTTTTTGATTGAATCGCAAACTTCTTGTAATGTAAATGGTTTTTCTGGTACTAAAATGTAATCAGCACCACCAGCTACACCAGCATACCAAGCAATCCATCCTGCATGTCTACCCATTACTTCAACAACCATTACTCTGTTATGTGATTCAGCAGTTGTGTGAAGTCTATCAATAGCTTCTGTTGCAATATTTACAGCTGTATAAAAACCGAATGTAAAATCTGTGGCATTTAAGTCATTATCAATTGTCTTTGGAACACCTACAACTTTAATTCCAGAAGCGTGTAATTTATTAGCAACACCAAGAGTATCCTCACCGCCAATTGCAACTAAAGCATCAATGCCTAGTTCTTTTAAATTATTTTTGATAGTTTCTTCACCATTAGGTATTTTATAAACATTTGTTCTCGATGTCCCTAAAATTGTTCCACCTCTGTGTAAAATACCTGAAACAGAATCAATATCCATTTCTACGTATTTTTTTTCTAACAATCCTCTCCAACCTTCTTTGAAGCCTATAATTTCATGACCATATTTTAAGGAACGTCTAACTACAGCACGTATTACAGGATTTAAACCTGGCGCATCTCCGCCACCTGTTAAAATACCAATTTTCATTTTAACCCTCACTAATTTGTTTTATTAAAGAGCCTTCATTTTGGCCATACTTACCATTATTTGTTTTGTTGCGCCATCTTCAAATGCAACAACAATTTTTTGCTTTTGGCCACCACCTATTACTTCGGTTATTTTCCCATAACCAAATACTTGGTGAATTAATCTTGTTCCAATTTTGATTTTTTTTGAATCAGGTTTTAATAATCCTTCATCTGTTTTGAATAGTTCGTCTAAATCTATTTTTTTATCAACTGTTCTACGTGTTACACTTCCAACTTCTTCTTTTATGCAAGTTGGAATTATTTTATCTATTAACTTTGATTTACCTTGATATGCAACTTCACCAAATCGATAACGTGATCTTGCGTAAGTCAAAAATACTCTTTTTGTTGCTCTTGTCATTCCCATATATAAAAGGCGAGCTTCTTCATCTTCCGTTGTATTTTCTTCGTATTTTGGATTAATAGGGAATAAATCTTCTTCTAACCCAGTTATAAAAATAACAGGGAATTCTACGTTTTTAGCAGAATGGATGTCTATAACTTTGACTGCATTTACACTTTCGTCAATAAAATCAAATCCATTTTTTAACATAATTGAATTTAAAAAACCAATAAGATTTAAATCGCTTTTTTGTTTGCGATAAGCTTGTATAAATTCCAAAAATGATTTGATATTTTCTTTCTTGTTAGCAGCTTCTAGTGTGTTTTCTTCATCAAGAACTTCAAAAATTTTTATTTCATCTAAAAGCGAGCTTGTTAGTTCATAAATTGAAAGTTTATCTCTTAAACTTATATACTTATCTAATAACAATTTAAAATTTTTAATATTTTTCTGAATTCTTTCACGAATATCTATAACTTCATAAACTCTTCCCATAGTTTCAAAAAGTGAAATATTCAATTTCCTAGCGAAAATTATCATCTTTTCAATTGATGTCGCTCCAATACCACGTTGTGGGAAATTCATTATTCGCAATAAGGCTTGTTCATCATTTGGATTTGAAATAACTTTTAAGTATCCGATTATATCTTTGATTTCTTTATACTTAAATAAATCTAATTTTCTGATTATTTGAGTAGGAACCTTTTCGTATTTAAAATATTCATCATAAATTCTTGCTTGAGAATGGATCCTATATAATACAGCAAAATCCTTATAAGTTAACTTTTCTTCATTGATTATTTCATTAATTCTCTTACAAATTTGGTAGGCTTCATCTTTTTCATCAAAACATTTAATAGAAATAATTTTTTGCTCATTTTCTTTAGGTGTATAACTTATTGAACTTTGACCTGGAAGTACTGATAAAGCAGAATTTAGTATTAAATCATTATTTCTAACATTTTGATTAAATTCGTATACTTGAATTTTTGGGAAAAGATTTATAATTTCATTTTTGATATTGGCAATATTGCCACGCCATTCATTTATTACTTGATTTTCATCGTAACTAATGAAAAAGTTTTTATTGTATAATAATTTGGCTATTTCCAATTGTGCAGGTGTTATATCTTGAAAATCATCAAAGAAAATATATTTGAAAGACTTCTTGTATTGTTGTGCAATAGCCTTTGTTTGGAATAATTCTAATGTAAGTATTCCAATATCTTCGAAATCTACTGCATTATTAAAACGCAAACGATTTTGGTATTCATAAAAAATTTTTATTATGTTATTTTGAAATTTATCTTTATCTGAAAATTTATAATCTTCAGGTTTAATAAATTGATTCTTAATATATCTAAATTGTTTTTGAAGTTTTTCAACATCATAATCTTCATCTGATAATTTTAATTGAGCTAATATATTAAGAATGGTATTTTGTGAATCTTCAGTATCATAAATTGTAAAATTAGGTTGTAAACCAACTTTATCAGAATGATTTCTTAAAATTTTTGTTAATAGATAGTTGTAGGTTCCTACGTGAATGATATTACTTTTGGATCCTAAAATTTTTTTTATTTGTTTTTTTATTTCAAGGGCAGCATTATTTTTTAATGTTACAAATAATATTTCTTCTGGTGAAACATTATTTTTGATAAGCTCTAAATATTTGTTAAAAAGGGCATAAGTTTTACCTGTACCAGCATAACCAAAAATAATAGCGGGAGAATTTACTTTTGTTATAAAATCATTCTGCAATTCGTAAGTTGGTTTGGTGCTTGGCATAACAATCCTAAATTATTTAATTCTAATCTGCAAATTTAAACAAAATTTATGACATATCAAAGTGCGACAATTTGAAATTAAATTGTTTATTCAATATAATTTACTTTGTAGTCTACAACTGGCCAGCGCTTATTAAGTTTAAGTGTATCATTGTATAATGAGAATTTTAATGAAGGAACAAATGGAAAAACTTTACCAAAATAGTACTTGTTTGAAGGGTGATATTCGCTAATTGCTATTATAAATTTGTCTTGTGGAAGGTTAAAAATTTTAAATTGATTGTCATCTATCACATATGAATAAATATTGTGGTTTGTTGTACTTATTAGATTTAAGAGTTTTTTATCTTTATTCATACTTAATATTTCACCTTTAAGTTGACAAATATATTCTTTATTTGGTAAAATAGTAAATTTAACAGTTGTATCAATAATTTCATTGTTTAATGTGGGTAAATATTTAAAATTTACATTTAATACAATATCTTTATTTTTTTCATTATCAAATTTTATTATATAGTTTAAATCATCAATTTTAAATACATTATAGCTTGAATTATTTAAATTAAAAAAACTCAAAAAGTTTTTGTTGGATGTAAAAAATGGCAAAGTAACTTTTATTTCTTTATAAAAAATATCATAATCTTTTGAGACGATAAAATTAGCAGGAGAAATTTTAAAAGGCTTTGAGTTGTAAGTGTTTACTTTTAATGTATCAGTATTTATAATAACTTTTAGTTGTTGACTTTTAAATTTGTTATTTGCAGAAATTAACATTGTTTTTCCATTCAATAAACCTAAATAGGTGCAAGGATAAGTAAAAAGAGAATCTAAAATATTAAAATTGGATTTATTAAATTCTAATTGGGAAATATTATTTTTGAAATCGATTTTTATTGTATAGTCATCTTTTTTACTAATATGGCTAACTTCATATTTATTAAAAAGAGGTTCGTTAATAAGAAAATTCACACTTTCATAAACATCATTATTTTCTAAAATTATATCTTTATAAAATACACCATATTCCTCATCCTGGTCATATAAATTATTATTATTTTTATCATTTACAGCAATAATTCTATAAATTCCTTTATTCATTCCTGTTAATGTATATTGACCATTGTTATCTACTTGCGTGCTATAATCGGGATAAAACTTTAAAGGGTTGTAATCTTTTTTTAAATCATATGCCCAAATTTTCAAATTATCAAAATTCTTAAAAATTGCTTTCCCTTTAATTGTAAAATCAGAAATTGTGTTGCCAGTAGAAAATTTTAAAATATAAGGGGCTAACATTTTATTTTTATTGTTATAATCAGAAATATTTTTTGTAAATGTTAAGGTATATGTTTGGTTAGGTTTTAATGTATCCTGGATATAGATGTAAGCAGTTGTGCCAGTCCATGATATTTCAACATCATATTTTAAAGCAGGGGAAAAATAAAATGAATTTCTAAAACTTACTTTATCAACATATTCAGAGAATTCTACAGATATATAATTATCCTTAAAATTGGTTGTATTATTTGTTGGATAAGTTGCAATTATAAAAGGGGCTTCTCTATCTATTGGTCCACCATTAGGCGCAACACGGTAAGCACAAGAACTAAAAATAAAAATTGATAATACAAAGAACAGTAGACTAAATTTTTTTATCATTTTATTTTGCATTTTTTTTAAAATTTAAATGTTGGTTATAACTTTCAGAAAAATTATGCCCACCATTTCCATTAGCAACAAAAAACAAATAGTTGTGATTGGCAGGATTTATAGTAGCTTTAATTGCTTGAATCGATGGACTTCCAATTGGTCCTGGCGGTAAACCAATATGCTTGTAAGTATTATAAGGTGAATTAATTTGTAAGTCTTTAAAAGTAATTTTATCCCATCTATCTCTTTTTAATGCATATTGCACTGTAGGACACGCCTGCAATGGCATATTTTTTTTAATTCTGTTCCAATATACACCAGCTATAATAGGATATTCGTCAATTTTATTTGTTTCTCCCTGTACAATTGAAGATAATGTTAATATTTGATGTATTTTTTGCGGATCAGAAATTCCTAAACTATCTTGGAAAAATACTTTTGTGGTATATAGCATTTTATTTAATACATATTCAATATCATCGCTTTTATAGAACTCATATTTCATAGGAAGTATATAGCCTTCAGCATTTTTAGCATTAAATCCATAATTACGCAAATAAGAAGGATCATACAGATATTGTTTTAATATATTTTTGTCATAACCTAAATTTATTTGCAAGCTATTGATAACTTTTTCTAATGAAGAATTTTGATAGATTTTAAATAAAATTGGCTGTTCGGGAGATGTTCTTAAAATGTATTTAACTAAACCAATGTATGAATGATTTTCAGTTATTTTATAACGTCCGGGTTTTAATTTGTTCTCTAAACCTAAAATTTTAGCTGTTAATTTAAAATTAAACTTACTATTAATTACTCTTTTATTGTAAAGTTTGTTAGTAAAATCAGATAAATTATCACTTTTGTTAACTTCTATAATAACAGGGAATTTTGCTTTTGATGAAATTGGAGTTATTAAGATTAGAAATTCAATTAAGAAAATTACAAGTAAAATAATAAAAGTAAAAATTAATGGTTTTTTTTGAGAGAATTCTATTATCTTAGAAATCATATGTTATCATCATTTAATTTTAAGCAGTTTTCTTGCAAAGCTTGCTGAAAATTATTTGATTTTAAAATTTCTTGGTATTTTTCTTCATCAAATTCATATAAAAGACAACATTTTAATTTTCCACAAACACCACTAATTTTTGAAACATTAAATGTTATATTTTGATCGAAAGCTATTTGTGTAGGAATTCTTTTTAATGTATCCAAAAAAGTGCTGCAGCAGAGTTCACGCCCACAAGTTCCTATACCACCTTTAATCCTTGTTTCTTCACGATAGCTAATTTGACGTAATTCTATACGAGTCTTAAATTCAGATGCTAAATCTTTGGCTAATGAACGAAAATCAACTCTTCCCTCAGCTGTATAATAGAAAAAAAGCCTATGTTTATCATATTGCATATGAGTTGCAATAAATTTCATATCTAAATTATGATTTTTAACTTTTGTCTTAAATATTTGTTCATATTTCTTATATTCATTCTCAAGTGTTAGAATTTTTTGTTTTTCATTATCGTCAGCAATTTTAATAACTTTGGGAAGTTTGTTGGTATCTTGTAAAAGATTTAATTCACAACTTTTAATCTTTTTTCTTTCGATTAAGCAATAATCTACACTGTTTTCATCGATTTGTACAAGAATATAGCTTCCAATTTCAGCAGTTTTATATAATTCTGGATTATCAAAAAGAACATAGTGAAAGTTTAGACCATTATGTGTGTTGACTTTAGAAATCAACAAGTTATTGTTAGGTACTGTATCACTACAGCAACAACTATTATTTTTTGTATCTAAATTTATATTATACATAAATTAACCTTAAGTTTGTAATTGTGAAAATTCTAATATAATATTAAAAAGGAGTATATTCAAATTAATATTTTTATTGATTAAATCCGAATATTTTTCTAAATTCTGCGAAAGTGTTATCAATTTATGGATTTCATATCTCTTGGAAAATTTTTCTAGGGAAGATCTTTGTTCTTGAAATAAAATTATATCTTTATTGTATTTAATTTCTATTGCTTCAAAAAGCCAATAGTGTAAAAACTTTAAAAATATACTAATATTTTTATCATCTTTTGCAAAGTAATTAATAGCAATCTGATAAGCGGAATTATATTTTTTAGTAACAGAAAAACGCAAAAAAGATAGAACATCCTCTATTAATTTTTTTATGTCATTGTCTTGATACTTTAAATAATTAAAAACCTGCCCATCGCTAACATTAAGTAAATCATCATTTAATTTATCAATATTAAAGAAATCATGTAATATATTTCTCAGATATTTATTTTCTAATGGAGCAAAATTTATTATTTGGCACCTTGATTTTATTGTATCAAGTAATAAATTTTGTTGCGATGTTAATAGTATGAATATTACACCTGATGGTGGTTCTTCTAATATTTTCAGAAAAGCTTGTTGAGCAGGAAGAGTCAATAGGTGGACGTCATCAATTATCACAGCTCTGTAATTAAGTTCTGTAATTTGTAAAGATAAAAAATTATTTAAATTTCGTATAATTTGTATAGGAATTGATTTTGAAGAATCATCTAATAATTCATAAAAAGGATTTTTAATTTTATTTTGAGTGTATTCTATAATATATTCTTCGTTAATATTTTCTTCATTTGCTTCTTTGGTAGAAGGGACCGGAAAAATGTATTTTATATAAGGTTCAAGAAGTTTGTTTAAATAATTGTCAATAATATCTCCTGAACTTTCATTAATAGCTTTGATAAACTTTAAAGTATAATAAAACTTCCCGATCCCTTCAGGACCAATGAATAAAAGCGCATGAGGAATTCTTTTTGAAACAATAATTTTATTAAGCTTTTCAATAGCTTTATAATTTCCGTAGAGTTCAGGACTGATTTTTTTCATTAAAATCTTTCACTATCGTCATCGAAATAGAATTCGTCATCTGCAGGATAATCAGGCCAAATATCTTCGATGCCTTCGTATGCTTCATCCCCATCTTCAAGTTCCTGGAGATTTTCAATTACTTCAAGCGGAGCTCCAATTCTTTCTGCGTAATCGATTAATTCATCTTTTGTAGCAGGCCATGGTGCATCAATTAGATATTGAGCCAATTCATATGTCCAGATCACTTTTACACCCCATATTTGTTAATGTATAGTAGTTGCCGCAAAAACATTAAAATTGTCAAAGAAAAAGTTTGATGGATCTAATGGTTGATTTTTATACCATACTTCATAATGCAAATGTGGGCCAGTTGATAATCCACTATTTCCAGATTTTGCAATAACATCGCCACGTTTTACAAATTGATTTTCCTTTACTAAAAATTGCGATAAATGTGCATAAACAGTTCTATAACCAAAGCCATGATTTATAATTACTACATTTCCATAACCAGCTTTTTGACCTATAAATTCTACTTTACCATTACCGGTAGCTTTTACTGTAGTACCGATATCTACTATAATATCTTGTCCATTATGAAAAATTTGTTTTTTTAAGATAGGATGCATTCTTAAACCATAAGAATCACCTAAATAGCCATAAGTAGGTAAAATAGCAGGAATTATATCATAAAAATATTTTTTCTTTTCGAGAGAATTAACAATTTTATTGTAATTTTGTTTTTCAAATTTTATTTGTGTCTCAATTCTATTAACATAATCATAAAGTTTTTCCACATCAACATCAGCAATACCTAATGTAACATTGAAAAACTTATTTGTATATGAACCACCAACGCCTAATTTAATTTCATCTTTTGAAATTGGCGGAAGGTTAGCTGCTGCGCGTAGTTCATTGTTCTTTTCTATTAAAACTTCCATTTCTTTATTCAATGATCTATAGGCTTTGCTTAACCTTACAACCTCAGCAGCCATCTTTTGTTTTTCTTTTACTAATTCATTTATAGTTACATTATCATTAACAAAATAATTGATTAAAAAATATATTAAAAATACAAAAGCAGCTAAAGATGCACTAGTAATTGCAATCGTATAATAAAATTTTTTCTTGAAATCTTTTATTTCAACGTATTCTAATTTCTCTTTAGAAAATATATATATTTTATCCATACCTAAAAAAAATAAAATTTCGTATTGCGAATATAAAATATTTTTTTGAATTACTCAAAATCTCTTTCAAAATATTCGATATTTCTTGAATTATAATTTTGTTGAGATGATAAATAATACTCTAAACGTTTTTGAAAAACTTTAGCAGCATCATAGCCATAATGTTTTAATAAATAATTTAAAGCAATTACTTCTGCTATAACAGCTAGATTTTTACCAGGAACAATAGGTAATTTCATAAAAGGTATTTGTACACCTAAAAAGTCAAAGAATACATCATCAATTCCAGTTCGTGTATAGGAAGTATTTTCGTCCCAAGTCTCAAGTTCTATGATCATTTCCAATCTTTTTTGAAATCTTATAGCTCTAACGCCAAAAATACTTCTAACATCAATTAAGCCGACGCCACGGATTTCCATAAAGTGTTTAACCAATTCAGTACCCGTACCGATGATAACTCCTTCACGTTTCTTAGTTAGAATAACAACATCATCAGCAACAAGTCTATGCCCTTTTTCAATTAATGCTAAAGAAACTTCACTTTTGCCTATACCTGATTTCCCGACAAATAACATACCAACTCCATAAACATCCACAAAAGAGCCATGTAAAGTAACTCTCGGTGCAAATTGATCTTCTAAAAAATCAGTGATGATTGAAATAGCTCTTGTTGTTGGTATTTCTGTTCCTAAGATTGGAATATTATATTCGTATGATAATTGTAGCATTTCTGGAGTTGGTTTGTTATTATCGGTTACCAAAATGCATGGTATATTATATTCATAAATTTTTTTTAACGCATTATATCTTTCTTCTTGGTCTAATCTGTAAATAAAAGACATTTCAGTATTTCCGAAAACCTGAATACGCGTAGGAATGAATAAATCTAAAAACCCGCCCAGAGCAAGGCCGGGCCTATTTAAATTTTCTTCAACAATTAAATTTTCTAGACCAATATCTTCAGTAAATAGCAATAAATGATGTCTTGATCTTAGATTGCTAAAAAGGAAATCGACAGTTATACTTTCTTTTTTGCTAATATTTTTATTACTAATCTTTAACATCTTCTTCTATAAATTCAAATTTTATTTCAGGTTTTTCTTTTCTTTTACTATCTAGTTTTTTCCCTTTAATTTTTTTTAATTGTGTTTCTGCCTTTTCAACGCATTCTGAAATTGATTTTTTAAAATCATCAGTAGTTGAAGTAACTGTTATAATATTACCAGGAATGTTTAAAATAATTTCAGCTGTTTTCTGACTGTCGTCCATCATTTTGTAACTTAATACAACTTTAACATCCATTATGTCATCATAGAATTTATCCAACCACTGTAATTGATCTTGGATAAATTCTTTTAATGAATCTTTTGCTTTAAACTTACGAGATGTGATTTGGATGTTCATAACAACTCCTATTATTTAAGATTTAGGATGTGCTCTTTTATGAGCCTCTTTAAGCCTTTCTATACTTACATGTGTATATATCTGCGTCGTCGATAATTTACTATGTCCAAGAATTTCTTTTACTCCCATTAAATCAGCACCATTATCTAACATATGGGTAGCTGATGAATGTCTCAAAATATGTGGACTTTTCTTTTTTAAATTTGTTACAATTCCTAAATATTTTCTTACAATATTATAAACAAATTTAGGATATAAGTTTTTACCTTTTTTATTTATTAAAAAATAATCTTCTGCTGGAGCATACTTTCTATATTCATCAAAGTATTTTATTAAAACATCTATAGATTTGTTACCAATCGGTACAATCCTTATTTTATTGCCTTTGCCTAGAACTTTTATAATTTTTTTCCCAAAATCTAAATCGACTATTCTTAAATTACATACTTCAGAAACTCTTAAAGAACAACCATATAACAATTCAAAAATTGCTAAATTTAACAAACTATTTTCGTTATCTTGTATCACTTCTTCTAATTTTGTAAAATCATTCTTTAATATAATGTCAGGAATTTTTCTCCTGATTTTAGGATTTTTTAAATTTTTAGCAGGATTATTTAATATATATTCATTAATGTATGCATATTTAAATAATCCTCGTATAGTTGAAATTTTTCTAGATAAAGAAGTAGCTTGTAATTTATTTTGACTTAAATTTATAACAAAATCTTTGAGAAATTTTAAATTCATATTTTCAATATTTGTAATATTACGATTTTCAGCAAATTTAGTAAAATCTGCTAAATCTTCTTTATAAGATTTTAAAGTTAATTTCGAATATTTTTTTACAAACATAAGATAATTTAAATAATTATTTACAATATCAAAAATATTTTTAATTGTTTGACTCATCTATTATTTCAACTTGTTCTTGAGATTCAATAGGTATTTTTGTGTGACAATTTGGACATTCTTTATAATTTCCACTTTTTCTAATTTTTAATAACATATATTCGTTATTACAACTTGGGCAATTTTCATTAACTAATTTATCCCAGCTAGCAAAATCACAATTAGGATAATTTGTACAACTATAAAAAACTTTTCCTTTTTTACTTTTTCTTTCAACAATCTCGCCGTTATTGCATTTAGGGCACTTAACTCCTGTTGTAAGAGGTTTTGTAAATTTACAATTAGGATAATTATCACAACCTACAAAGCGTCCTGTTTTACTATTTTTAATAATTAGCTTCCCACCACAACTTGGGCAGATTTCGCCAGTATATTCTGGTTCTGTTGGCTCACTATTTTTTTGAAATTCTTTTAATGATTTAATATTTTTACAATTTGGGTAATTACTACATGCAAGAAATCTACCAAATCTACCAACTTTAATAATCATTTCAGAGCCGCATTTTTCACATAAGATTTTATCTGTTGATTTATTCATGCTTTGTAGAATTCTTTCAAAGGGTTGATAAAAATTATTTAAAACATCTATATATTTTAATTTACCTTCAGCAATTTCATCAAGTTCCTTTTCCATTTCGGCTGTAAAAGTTACATTAAAGATTTTATCAAGATTTTCAACAAGCTCTTTATTTACTTTTTTACCTAATTCAGTAGGGAATAACTTACTATCTTTTAATTCAACATATTTTCTTTTTAATATAGTCGAAATAATATTGGCGTATGTACTAGGTCTTCCAATACCATTTGCTTCTAATTCTTTAATTAATGTACTTTCTGAAAATCTTGCAGGTGGTTTAGTTTTACTAGCTTTTGAAAGAATTTCTTCTATCGTTAATTGTTTATTTATCTCTAGCCCTAACGGTAAAATTAAATTTTGATCATCTTCTGAAATATTTTCATTTTCTTCTTCATTTGAAGATTTACTGGTCATTGCTTTTAAGAAGCCATCAAATTTAATAACTGTTCCTGAAGCAGTGAAAATAAATTTATCATTACCTACTTTAATTGTTGTTATTTCAAGTTGAGCATCACTCATTTGAGATATTATAAACCTGTTCCAGATAAGTTCATAGAGTTTGAATTGTTTTTTATCCAAATAAGGTTTTACAAATTCCGGTGTATACATTAAATTTGTTGGTCTAATAGCTTCGTGAGCATCTTGTATGTTTTGTTGAGATTTCGCACTAACTTTTGTTGTACCTTTTTGAGCGTATTCAGGACCATATTTATCAGTTATAAAATCTTTTGCTTTTTGTTGAAATTCTTCACTAATACGAGTAGAGTCTGTTCTCATATAACTTATAAGACCAACTTGTCCTTCAGGGCCTAATTCAACACCTTCATATAATTGTTGTGCAAGTTTCATTGTATCAGCAGGCCTATACTTCAACAATTTTGAAGCTTCAGCTTGCAGTGTACTAGTAATGAATGGTGGGTTAGGTGATTTTTTTTGTGATCTTTTCTTGATATCGAGGATTCTATAATTATCATATGATTTTATTTCTTGTATCAAATTTTCAGCAATTTCATTAGTATAAATAGGAAAATATTTTTGTTGAAATTTTTCTAAATTCTTGAAAGTATCAACAGGTTCAGGTAAAATTTTTATTTCTTTGTTATCGACACTATAAAGTTTAGTTTTTAATGGTTTGGAAATTTCACCATTAAAAGTTACATAAATATTAAAATAGTCAACAGGTTTGAAATTTTCGATCTCTTCTTCTCGTTCACAAATAATTCGCAAGGCTACAGATTGAACTCTTCCTGCTGATAGCGAACTACTATTTTCTTCCTTTAAAAATTTATCCCATAGTATTGGACTGACTTTAAAACCAATAATTCTATCTAATACTCTTCTTGCTCTTTGTGCACTTACTAAATTTTCATCTATATCTAATGGATTTTGAATAGCTTTATTAACTGCATCTTTTGTGATTTCTTTGAAAAGCACTCTTTTAATTTCTTGATCAGCTGTATTATTTTCTTTTATAATTTGTGCAATATCTTCTGCTATTGCTTCTCCTTCACGATCAGGGTCTGTTGCTATATAAATTTCTTTTGCTTTTTGAGCTGCTTTTTTAATTTTTTCTACAACATCTTTTTTGTTGCTTAAAATTTTAATGTTAGGTATAAAACCATTTTTTATATCTATACCTAAAGTTGACTTGGGAAGATCTTTAATATGACCAATAGTAGCTAAAACATCAAATTGTTTACCAAGGTATTTTTTTATTGTTGTTGCTTTTGAAGGAGATTCAACGATAACTAATTTCATAATTGTTCCATTTAGTTAATTAAGTCATTTGGATTAATATAAAAATTATATAATTCTTTGAATGAAAAATCCTTATTGCCGAAAAAATTATAAATTATATAATTATTTATAATATTTGGGGTAAGTTTTGTGATATTTTCAACTTGTAAGCTATTTATTAGTTTGTTTATATCACTATCTGATAATATTGAATAGGCTCTTAATGTCATTAAGTACTGAAAATTATTATAGCCCAAAAAGTTAATTTCATCTTCTGTATAAATACGAAAATTACGATTATTTAATTTATTTAGAGTTTTTGTTTTAACTTTTTCTTGGATAAAAAGGTAAGCTGCAGAAATTTCATTTCTACTAAATTTTTCTTGTTTAATAAGTTTTTTTTCGATGTTATTAAAGGAAATATTAGATTTTTCAGCTTCTAATAATGTGATAATTATTGATATTAATCTATCGGGTGTCACTGATAATTCCTTTATATTTAGGAGCAAAAATTGAGACTAACTCATCTTCTTTTGACTTCATTACTTTGTAATCTTGATCATTCATATCGTCGTAGCCAACAAGATGTAAAAAACCATGAATTATTAATCTTACTATTTCATCATTTAACGAACATTTAAAATATTCTGCATTATCTTTAGCTTCATCTATTGATATAAAAATTTCTGAATTCAATATTTTATTATTACCATCATAATTAAAAGTAATAATATCAGTGGTATAATTATGTTTTAAATAATCAATATTAATTTGTTTTATGACATCATTGTTTACAAAATTAATATCAATATTTTTTATTGAAAAGTCAAGTAAATTTTTTATTTCATTTACCAAATTATGAACTAAAGATTTATTGAGTTTGTATTTTTTATATAAATTATTTATTCTTAAATATTTTATCATACTATTTTTATAAAATATTTATAATTTCACCTTCTTTTGCTGGAATAATATTAAATTGATTTTTTGATTTAAGTTTCATATTATCAACCATTTTGTCAATTGTAAAATCGTCATAGTCTGGAGAATAATGAAATAATATCAGATTTTTTACATTAGAAAGTTTTGCTAAAAGTAAAACAGAATCTTCATATGAATGGCCCCAATTTTTATATTTTAGATAATCTATGCTATTGTATGTACAATCATGAATTAAATAATCTGCTCCTTGACAAAATTCAATAAATTTTTTATTATCATTTTCAAATGCTATGGGATTATTAATATTATCGGCTTTTAATTCATTATCAGTTAAGTATATTAATGTATGATCATTTTTTTCAAACTTAAAACCAAGTGTATTTTCGTGATGGAAATTATCTATTGTAGTAATTTTGATATCACCAATATGGTAGCGATAATTGGGTTGCAAATTTTTATATCTTATGATTGCATTAAAAACATCATCCTTTTGCACAGGAAAGAAATATCTTACTAATTGTGCGTCAATCAGTTGTTCCAAAGTTAAACCATCATAAAGTGGACCATAAAAATCAATAATAACATCTTTTGTGTAGAATGGGAGAAAATAGGGTATTCCTTGAATATGGTCCCAATGCGCATGGGAAATTAGAATACTTATTTTATCAGTAATATGATTTTTAATTATGTAATCACCTAATGCTTTTGAACCAGTTCCAAGATCAAGAATTATATGAGTTCCATCATCGCATTGCAGCAACGTACAAGGTGTATTACCACCATATTTAAGTGTTGCTCTACCAGGAACTGCTATTGTTCCACGTACACCCCAAAATTGCAATTTCATTTTATTTGCTCAAAGATTGTTTGTTAAATTTTGCAATTTGAATATAATGTTCCGCTGATTTTCTAATATTATCTTTCTCTTCTTCTGTTAAGTCTCGAATAATTTTTGCTGGAACTCCTGCTACTAATTTTCCTTCAGGTATTACAAAACCAGGTGTAACCAAGGCGCCTGCAGCTACAAAAGAAAAAGAATTAACAACAGCACCATCTAATACTATAGCACCCATACCTACAAAACCATAATCTTTTATAATACACCCATGAATAGTTGCATTATGCCCAATTGTTACATTATTTCCAATTATTGTTGGATATTTATCTGTTGTAACGTGTACAACTGTTCCATCTTGGATATTTGTATTTTCCCCTATTTCAATAAAGTTAACATCACCTCTAACAACACAATTATACCATATTGAAGAATTTTTTCCAATTTTTACATTCCCAATTACTTTAGCACCTGGAGCTATAAAAGTTTCTGAATTAATTATAGGCTTAAATTCTAAATACGAAAAAATATTTTTATTGTCAAGCATTATTTTGGATTCCAATATTTATTATTCCAACTTTTTAATTTAACATTAACAGAACCAAGAATAACTTTAAGGGATGCTTCAATTGGTAAACCGTATATATCATCTGTAAACCAGCCATTAAAATCACCAGTTAAACCAAAAATTCCGATAAAATTTGCTTTCCCGTATAAATAATTGCATTTTACTTGTGTTGAAGTTCCAAGTTCTATATATTTTTTTATTTGTGTGAAATGAATATCAGCAGTTCCAAATTTTTCGATAATAAAACAATTAACAGATTTTTGAGTATTGCTTCCAGAATAAGCTCTTGCAAAATAGTATAATGATAGTCCATCTTGTAATTTATCTTTTATTATATAAGTTGTATCAACAAGTACTTCACCTTTAACGTATCCTTTTATAACTCTTAATGTTTTGTAATTGTAGTTAATTTTATATTCTGTATATTTTGTTTTATTTTCTTCTTTTTCGTAATACTTAAAGTGATTAGCATATAAATTTTTATTTACATAAGTTTCCATAATGTGGTGTAAATCTACAAATGGTACCCAACTATAAGAGTCAATGTAAGCTTTTGCAACAAATTGTTCCCCATCATTATTTTCAACAATATCTATTATTTTCATTCTAATTTGACCTATTTTTAATGGGCCATAACTAACTTCATATACAAATTCTTCATTATTAAAAAACTCTTTGTTATTGCAGATGATAGAATTACCTACTCCAGAAAATAAAAAAGGAAATAATAACAACAATATGTTTATAAAAATTTTCATTATTTATTTTGCGTTTTTTTCAATATTTCTTGAGCTTTGTTAAATAAAGTCAAAGAATGAGTAAATTGTTTGTCAGAGTCTAAAATTATATAATACCAACCTTCGTTTTTCCAAAAATCTCTTGCTATTTGAGCTTTTAATCTGGTTAAAATAGAGCTTCTATCTCTATCATATTTGTTATTATCAAATTTTACATTTTTGGATTTCGCAAAAGATATAAAATTTTCTTCTAAATCATGTGTTATATGAAAATGTTTTTTAAATTCTTGTATAGTTGGATAATTATTTTGAATATTGTTTCTGTTAGCATCTAAATAATTACGGGAGAAAAGGTAAAAAATATTATTTCTAATTAAGTCTATTGTTAAAGAAGTTAATGAATCACTGTTTATGACATAATCAGGTGTTATACCACCACCACCATAGACAGTTCTACCTAAAATTTTAGTTTTGTATGTTGGTTTATTTTTATCTTTTTCACTTTCTTTTTATGGTCGAAATTATCGCCATCTTCTGTGTCATCTTCATTTACTTTATAGTAGGATTTTTTGTCTGTATAATCTTTCTGAATTGATCTTCCTACAGGTGTATAGTATCTTGAAATTGTTATACGTACAGCAGATTTATCATTTAATTCAAATTGTCTTTGTACCAAACCTTTGCCAAAAGTTCTTTCGCCTACTATTAAGCCTCTATCCCAATCTTGAATTGCGCCAGAAACAATTTCACTTGCAGAAGCACTACCGTTGTTTACAAGAATTATCAATGGTATATTTTCATATGGTGAAGTAGATTTGCAAGAATAAGAATCGTTAAATTCTTCTCTTCTTCCTTTAGTATAAACTACAAGTTTATCCCCGCTTAAGAAAAGATCAGCTAAGTAAATAGCCTGGTTCATATATCCACCAGGATTATTTCGTAAGTCAAGGATTAATTGTTTCATTCCTTTTCTTGCTAAAGCATCCATAGCGGTTATAATTTCTTTATAAGTAGTTTCGGAAAATTTGGACAATGAAATATATCCAGTATTATTATCATACATAAAATATGTATCAACAGAATTTAAAGGAATTTTATCTCTAGTAATAGTGAAATCTAATAATTGGTGGTAAAATGGTCTAACGACTGTAACTGTTACAGTTGTACCTTTAGGACCTCTTAATTTTTTTCTTACATCATCGGTTTTAATACCTATAACATCTTGACCATCAATTTTAACTATTCTGTCGCCTGCCATAATACCGACTGCTTCGCTTGGTCCACCTGTAATTGGAGAAACAACTGTTAAAGTATCATTTAATATTTGAAATTCAACTCCTATACCTTCAAATTCACCTTTGAATTCTTCTTCAACTCTTTCAAGTTGTTTAGGTGGAATATAAGTGGTATGTGGATCAAGCTTATCAAACATTCCTTTAATGGCGGCTTCGGTAAGATCTTTTATATTAACATCATCAACATAATATTTATAAGTAAGTTCCATAACTGTCTGAATTTTTCTAAAAGCATCAGAAATATTATCTTGTGATGACAATGTATTCATTTTGAAACCAAAAAAAGCGCCACCTAAAAAGATAGCTAATATCCACCAAATTTTAGGGAATGTTCTTTTCATATTTTAATCTTTCCTGATTATTAAAAATTAAATTTAAATAATAAAATTTTAAAACAAAATAAAAAATTTTATCTAACTTGTGACCATTCGCTATCAAATGATTTACCTGTCAGCATTACCGAAAATGCATTTCTTGACCACATCCACCAAACTTTTAAGTAACCTAATTTGCGGTATCTTCTTGGTGATTCAAAAACCTTTAAATCACGACGCCAGGCAATTTTACCTAAATATCTAATTCTGCGAAAAAGGTCAAAATCTTCCCCAGCAGCTAATTTTTCATCGTAACCATTTACTTTTACAAATACTTCTTTTCTAACAATATGACATTCGCCGCGCCCCATTCCAATATTAATATAATTTAAGAATTCTAAGTAACGATTATATATAGTATGGAATATTTTATCAATCAGAATTTCTTCCTCAGGCGAAACTCTTACATCACAAGTCATTGCTAAATAGTCTGAGTTTTCAAAATCGTTCTTAATTGTTAAAAATAGTTTTAAGGGGTTTTCAATTGTTATATCAGCATTAAAAAAAATTAAAATATTACCACTGGCGGCAAAACCGCCAGCGTTTCTTCCCATTGCAATATTTTGTTTAGTATTTTTTGGTTTTTCTATAATTTTCACATCGTATTCTTTTGCAATTTCTAAAGTTTTATCACTACTACCGCCATCAGAAATAATAATTTCATAATCAAATTTACTTTTAAGTTCATTATCAGTTAATTGATTCAATAGATTTTTTATAATTTTTTCTTCATTTAATGTTGGGATAATTATACTATACAACAATTTCTTCCTTATTTTATTTATTTACTTCAGGTTTCATCTGTGGAAATAATATCACATCTCTAATAGATGGTTGATTAGTTAATAACATAACTAATCTATCAATTCCCATTCCCCAACCTGCTGTTGGTGGCATAGCGTATTCTAAAGCTCTTACATAATCTTCATCAATTTGATGAGCCTCATCATCACCTTCTTCTCTTAATCTATCTTGTTGTAAAAATCTATTCTTTTGATCTATTGGGTCATTTAATTCGCTAAATGCATTACAAATTTCACGCCCAATGACAAAACCTTCGAATCTTTCAACAACTCCTTCTTTTGATCTATGTTTTTTAGCTAAAGGTGACATTTCTATTAAATAATCAACAACAAATGTTGGCTGAATTAAATCTTTTTGTACAACAACTTCAAATAATTCATCAATTAATTTACCACGATTTTCATTTGGGTTATATTTAATGTCCAATTTATCTAAATAATTTGCAATTTCTTCTTTACTTGCAGTACGAATATCTATTCCTGTTTTATTTAATAATTCGTCAACCATTGAAATTCGTTTCCAAGGTGCTTTAAAATCAACCAAATGTCCCTCAATTTCAAATTGAGTTTTCCCAAATACTTTAAGGCAAATATTTTCAATCATAGTCTCTACAAAATTCATCATCCATTCGTAATCTTTATAGGCTACGTATAATTCTATCATTGTAAATTCTGGGTTATGACTTCTATCCATTCCTTCATTACGGAAATTCTTAGCAAATTCAAAAACGCCTTCAAAACCACCAACTATTAGTCTTTTTAAATATAATTCAGGAGCAATTCTTAAATAAAATATTGAATCTAATGCGTTGTAATGAGTTTTGAAAGGTCTAGCTGAAGCACCACCGTATAATGGTTGTAAAATAGGGGTTTCAACTTCTATATATCCTCTTTCATTCAAGTAATTTCTTAACTCATTAATTATTTGAGCTCTTTTTATAAATACTTCTTTCACCTCGGGATTTACGATAAGATCTACATATCTTTGTCTATATCTTAACTCTTTGTCAGCAAATGCATCGTAAACAATTTTATTGCCATTTTCATCAACAACTTCTTTGACAATAGGGGGTACTCTTAAAGATTTTGACAAAATCTGATAAGATTTTGCATGGATAGAAATTTCACCAGTTTTGGTAGTAAAAACAAAACCTTTAACTCCAATAATATCACCGATATCCATTAATTTGAAAAGATCATAAGATTCGCCTAAATCATCTTTTCTTAAATAAATTTGTATTTTCCCTTTGGAGTCTTGTATTGTTGCAAATGAGGCTTTTCCCATTTTTCTTATTGCCATAATTCTTCCGGCAACACTAACATCTTTTCCTTCAAATTCTGAGTAGTTATTTTTTATTTGTGTAGAAAAAGCATCGACATCATAACTATATGCGTATGGTTCAATATTTTTTTCTCTTAATAATTCGAGTTCTTCTAATCTTCTTTTACGAACTTCATTCAAATTTTCGAATTGACTTGCAATTACATTATTTTCCACTTTATACCTCTATTTTTGTTAATATTTTCTTGAGAAATTAACTAATTTAAAACAAATTTCATCTTGTAATTTAGTAGCTAATAAATTATAGCCTAAAAAATTATTAATTAATATTGCAAATGCTAACTTTTCACCTTCATTTGTAATTATATAACCAGCAAGTGTATTTGTACCATACGAAAAACCGGGTTTAGCAATTATTTTTCCTTTATAAGAATAACCTTTCATTCTGTCAATTAAAGTTCCATCAATTCCCATTATAGGTAATGTTGAAAGAAACTTATCAAAATATTCTTGTTTCGAAACATAGCTTAAAAAATCCACAACCGCAAAAGGAGTAGCCATGCTATACGGGCTTAATCCCGAACCATCTTTTAATGATATATTATTAGATGAAATACCAGCTTTGGTAATCAATTCGTTTATTACATGTAATCCAGCATCTGTAGATCCGCTTGAAACAATTTCTGCACCTATTGTTTTTAAAACTTGTTCTGCTATAAAGTTATCACTATTCTTATTCATTTCTCGTAAAATATTGTATAATGGACTGGACTTTATAGTAAAGAGTAATTCTAATTTATCATAATCGGGATTTAAATTTTCATCTGTAATATTAGTTGCATTACCTTTAATTTTTATACCACTTTTTATAAGTTTGTCTCTTAAATTGACTACAAAAGATTGAGTTGGATTATTAATTGGTATTTGATAATACAAAGAATCTGAATATTGTCCAATTGTACCATTCAAAACAATTACATTACTAGCACGTAATCGTTTAGTTGTTATATTATTACTTTTACCACTAATTGTTTTAACGTTATTAATTATACTTAAATAAACATTAGAAGGTTCTGTTACAACTTTTGCTTTTTGATCTTGTCTGGTTGGAATAACAATTAAATTTGCAAGATTATTATCTAAAGAAAGCGCAGAACTTGGTGGGGAAAACCATTTATTTTCATAATCGAAAAGCCAACTCTCTGGGTAATATTTATTATCAAAGTAGCTATCATCAGCAATAATATTCCCGGTTATTTCTGTAATATCATTATAATCGAGAGAATCCCAAAAAATATCGTAAATAGTTTTGTTTTGCGTAATTTGTGTCTTTAAAGTTGGATCTCCACTTCCTACAATATATAAATTACCTTTCAAAATAGAATTTAATAATTTCCCATCATAATATACTTCAGTGTTGTACTGAAATTTATCGCCTAAATATTCAAATGCTGCTACGGATGTAAAAAATTTAGTACAGGAAGCTAAGTGAAATAACTTATCTTTATTATATAAATAAAGAATATCTCCATTATCAAGTGATTTTACATAAATTCCAATATTTGAATTAGCAAAGTTTATATCTTGAAGTATTTCATTAATTTGCTCTTGCAAAATCGAAACTGCAGAATAATATTTATAGTTGGGTTGTTTAACAGCTTGAGCAAAAATTAAGTTAGAAAATATCAGAAATAAAAAAAATATAATATTTTTATTTCTTATTGGCATTTTTACCTGTATTAGACTTTTTTAAAATATCCCAAATTTCAAGTATCTCTTTTCTTTCAATTTCTATGTATTCGCCAAGTTTTAAGAAATCTGCTGTAAAACCTGCAAATGATTTCCTATGTAGCTGTTCAACAAAAATTCCAAAACTTTGAAACATTTTCTTAACAAAATGATTTCTACCTTCTGTACAACTTACTTCAACAATTTTTCTATTATTTCTTTTAACAAATTTTATATCTTCAAATTTACTCTTTCTACCGTCTAAAATTATACCTTTTAATAATTTTTCCATTACCTCGTCTGTTAGTTCTCGACTTAATTTTGTAATATAAACTCTTTCAATCTTATGTTTAGGGTGAGTTAGAAAATTTGAAAATTCACCATCATTAGTTAATAATAAAGTACCAGTAGTATTCAGATCTAATCTACCAATAGGGAAAATTTTAGTTTGTGTTTTTATTAATGCTGTTACAGGCAATTTATCATCTTGTTTAACTGTAGAACAAATATAACCTTTGGGCTTATTAAGTAAAAAGTAGACATATTTTTGTAAATATAATCTTTCTCCATCGAATGTAACTATATCTTTTTCGATATCAACTTTTGTATTCAAATCTGTTGCAACTTGGCCATTTACCTCAATTCTACCTTGTAAAATATATTCCTCAGATTTCCTACGGGAAGGGAATACGCCTGTTTCTGATAAATATTTATTTAATCTAACTATTTTCATCATCACCTCTTTTACTATCGTTTATAACTTCTTGCTCATCAAGAGCAGCTGATAAAATTTTTCTTTTCTGTTCCTCAAAATCTGGATCTTGAACAATTTCTTCAATTTCTCTTGGTTTCGGTAAATCTGAAAGGCTTTTTAAACCGAAATAAAGTAAAAACTCATCAGTAGTGCCATAGAGAAGTGGTCTACCGGGACTTTCAGCTCGGCCAACTATTGTAATAAGTTTTTTTTCTAATAATGTACTAATAATGTAATCAGAATTAACGCCTCTAATTTTTTCTAATTCCGCTTTTGTTATAGGTTGTTTGTAAGCAATAATTGAGAGTGTTTCCAACGCACTTTGACTCAATCTTTTCTTAGCTCTTTCTTTATCCATTGAACTTAAATAACTAGCAAATTCTTCTTTAGTTGCAAAAATATAACCATTAGATACGGAAATTATTCGAAAAGATAAATCGTAATCATCATATTTTTTATTTAGGACTTCGATAGCTTGTTCAAGATCTTTTTCATTTAGTTTTACACTTTTTCCATCTGTTTCAAAGATAATATTTAAAATATCTTTTGCTTTAATAGGTTCATCAGCAGCAAAAATTATAGCTTCGATTACATTAAAATAATTTTTGCTAAATATATCACCGGTAAGCTTCTCGAGTTTTTTATTATTAATTTGAGAAAATTTATCAATATCAGTTTCATTATTATCATTCGAGTTGTTTTCTTCTATAAATTGTCCATCTTTAATATTATTTTCTGGCTCAGTGATATCTTGATCTGTTACAGGTATATTAAGTTCTGGATTACTTTCAATTTCCTTTTCGATACTATCTTCTAACAATTTTATTTTTTCATTTAAATCAATTTTATCATCATTTATATTCTCTTCTTCTGAATTCTTTATTTTTTCTAATTTTATTGTCGCATTTTCTAATTCTTTTAAAATATCATCATTCATTTGCATTGTCCTCTACATTATCCAATCTATATAAATAAAACATGTTATGAATTTCTGATACTTCCAAACCAATTTTATTATTTTTTACAAGCTCAAGTGTTGCCAGAAAGGTTATTATGATTTTAATTTTATCATAGAAATTTATAACAATATCTAAAAAACTAATTCTTTCTACTTCATTTAATTTTTCGAGTATATGATCTTGCATTTCTTCTAAAGTAACTGAAAATTTCTCGACTTGATGCACAACAGGTTTAGTCGGTATCTTGTCTATAACATTTTTAAAAAATTTAGCTAAATCAAAAACTGTTACATTCTTTAATAAAGTAACATAATCTGAAGATATAATCTTAGGATCTTCGGAAAAATTCCTACGGAAATAAACTTTTTTAGCTTGTGTTTCATAGTTAGCAAGTTCGAATGACATTTCCTTGAATCTTTTATATTCAATTAGAGCTTTAATAAGTTCTTCCCTAGGATCAATCTCTTCGCCTTTTTCATTTTTTTCTCTTGGGAGTAGCATTTTAACTTTAATGTGCATCAAATTAGCCGCCATTAGAATAAATTCACTAGCTACTTCAATGTCTAACATTTGCATCAAACGAATATACTCAATAAACTCATTTGTGATTTTATGAATAGGAATATCGAGAATGTTTAATTCATCTCGTTTAACAAAAAAATAAAGTAAATCTAAAGGTCCTTCAAACTCTTGTAATTTGACAGTATACATTTTATCCTAAATTCATTATTTTTCTTACTTCAGCCATAGTTGAAGAAGCAATTTCTCTTGCTCTTTTTTCTCCATCATGAAGAATATCAATAACATCGTCAATATGATTTTCTAAATTTTTACGCTTTTCCAAAATTGGTTCTAACATTTGTGAAATTTTTTCAGCGCATTTCAACTTACAATCAACACAACCTAATGAACCATTTTTACAATTTGTTTCTATTTCTTGGATTTCACTTTCATTAAATCTTTGATGATATGAAAAAACTACACAAACATCAGGATGGCCAGGATCATTTTTTCTTATTTTTTGCGGGTCAGTTACTGCTTTGCGTAATTTTTGTTTTACCGTTTCTCTATCATCACTTAAATAAATTGTATTACCTAAAGATTTACTCATTTTAGCATTTCCATCTAAGCCTATAATTCTCTTAAATTTAGTCAATAATGGTTCACATTCAGGGAAAACATTTCCATATTGATTATTAAATCTTCTAGCAATTTCTCTGGTAATTTCTACGTGTGGAACTTGGTCTTCGCCAACGGGCACAAAATCACCTTTATAAAGTAAAATATCAGCTGCCTGCAAAACAGGATATCCTAAATATCCATATATAACGCTTTCAATATTTAAATCTCTTATTTGATCCTTTAATGTTGGATTTCTTTCCAATCTAGCAGTGGTAATTAGCATACTGAATATTAAAAATAACTCTGTATGTTCTTTTATTTGTGATTGTCTGAACATAGGTGCTTTAACGGGATCAATCCCTACAGCAAGCCAATCGATAAGCATATCAATCGAATTTTGATAAATTTCTGAAGTATCCAAATTAGTTGTTAAAACGTGATAGTCCGCAATTAAAAAGTGACAGTTATATTTATTTTGTAAGTCTAACCAATTTTCTAAAGCGCCTAAATAATGACCAATGTGTAATTTCCCAGTGGGGCGCATACCACTTAAAACTCTTTTACTCAAAACTTCCTCCTGATAAAAAATAATTTATCTTGCAAAGATAACATTTTTTTTAAAATTTTGAAAAAGTAATTCAAAATAAATTAGTTATTCAATCCTTTTATTTTATCATAATATAATTTTTTAACGATACCGTCTACAAGACCAATTTGCGGAGCTATTATTTTATTACTATTTGACCATTTCATAACTTTATTAAATATTTTTAAAGCAGGGACAATAACATCAGCACGGTCTTCTTTTAGTAAAAAGTTTTTTATTCTTTCGGTATAATTCATCTCTTTAAGTTGCTTATAAAATGCTTTTAATTCTTTCCTTGTTAATTTGTAATCTTCAGCATTTGCAATTCTCATTAAGGTATTTATATTACCACCTGAACCAATTGCAATTAAATTATTGTAAGAATTTACATTAACTTTTATCCAATTTTTCATATCTTCCCATTCATTTTCTTCTACCATATTATTTAATAGTCTAACAGTACCAATTTTAAATGAATGAGAAGAAATTTTTTGCCCGTTAACAAACAATGTTAATTCTGTACTACCACCACCAACATCAATATATAAATAATTTCTATTTGGCTCGATGTATTCATCTAATTGATTATATGCTACAAACTCGGCTTCCAACTCACCACTAATAATTTGTAAATTTATTTTTGAATTATCATTTATCCATTTTACTACTTCATTACCATTTTTTGCCTCACGCATTGCAGAAGTTGCACAAGCTAAATAATCATCAACTTCGTGTATTTCTAATATGTACTTAAAAGCAATCATAGCTTTAACCAGTTTATTAATTTTTTTCTCGGATATAATTCCGTGGGTGAAAACATCTTCGCCTAATCTTATCGGTAAACGAACTAATGAAACTTTCTTAAATATAGTTTGCTCTCCAAATTCATAAACTGAGCTTATTAATAATCTTATTGCGTTAGTACCAATGTCTATTGCGCCAAATTTCATAATGTTATTCCTATTTTTTACAAATCGAATAGTAATTTAAAAAAAATGTTTCAAAAAACCGTTAGTTTGTTTTTTTTTTCAATATTTCTTATCTTTATAAGTTACAAAAATAGGGATTATTTGTTGGTTAATGATATTAAATATGCTTTTGGTTATTTACTTATTATATCTTTTGTAATTAAAATTTTAGATATTTTCCGAAAAAAAGATATTCTTACAAATGCAATTTCAAGAAAAATATTGCATATTATTGCTTGCATAATGATAGCATACTCACCATTTATTATTGAAAATATCTATTTAAACTTATCACTTTTTAGTTTGGTCCTTATTATTGTTTCCTTAATCCATAATAAAAATATTTTACAGACATTCACTGTTGCATCTGATAATTATGGAATTATCTTACTGCCACTATCTTATGTTATAATCTATGGAATTTTAGGTTTTGAATACAGAGAGATTGTAAAAATAAGCTATTTAATCCTTGGTATTTCTGATGGTCTTGCAGGATTAACAGGAATGTTATTTGCTAACAAATTTTATAAAATTACAAAAGATACAAAAAGTTATTTAGGTTCAGTAGTATTTTTAATAACCTCTTTAGCAATATTCTATTGGCAATTAAACGATAAAATAACAGATACACAACAGCTCAGATTGACAATTTTATTTTTAGCTTATTTATTGACAGCAATAGAAGCAGCATCCTCTTATGGATTGGATAATTTATTTGTTCCAATTGTTACAAGCTTAATGTTATATGTATTGAGCTATAATGAGAATTATTTCTATGTATATAATTTACATATTAATTTCTTTATTTCAACTCTTGCAGCATATTTATCATATAAATATAAATTCCTAAAAAAAGATGGTGCTTTTGGGGCTTTTATTTTAGCATTTGCTTTACTAAGTTTTGGAAGTTGGAAATGGATAATTCCCGTTTTAACATTTTTCTTCCTATCATCAATTCTATCAAAATTAAGGAAAAAAGTAAATAATGATGTTGAACTTAATTTTGAAAAATCCGATACCAGAGATATTTATCAGGTATTTGCAAATGGTGGTTTAGGAATTCCTTTAGTACTGTTATATTACTTCTATAATAATGAAATATTTTATATTGCTTTTGTAGTTTTTATTGCTGCAGCAACTGCAGATACTTGGGCTACCGAAATAGGAACTATGTTCAAAACAACAACATATTCAATAAAAAATTTCAAAAAAGTTAAACCTGGGGTATCAGGTGGTGTTTCTTATGTCGGAACTTTTGGTAGTTTTTTAGGGGCAACATTAATTAGTTATACAGCTTATTTATATCATCAAAGCTTTAAATATTTTATCATAATAGCTTTATTAGGATTTGCAGGATCTATTATTGATAGTTTAATAGGTGCTTTTTGGCAGAATCAAAATATATGTACGCAATGTCATTCAATAACAGAAAGAAAAGTTCATTGCGGAATTAAAACCGAGCATAATTCGGGTATCCATTGGTTAAATAATGATTTAGTCAATTTTATTTCAAATTTTATTGTATCATTACTTATTTTTTTAACAATTTTATAGTACTATGAAAAAAATTCTACTAATACTAATATTTTTTATTAGTTTTTTATATTCACAAGAAAATATTTATTATAAAGCTTTAAAACTTTATAATTTAGGTTATTATGCCGAAGCTTATGATTATTTTGAGAAAATAGATAAAAGTAAAGTTTCAGAGCAAATTAAAGTTGCTTCTATAAATTATTATAAAGCAAATTGTCTTTTGAATATAGGCATTGTAGATGGAGCTGTTTCAGAATTAGAAAAATTAGTGAATTATGAACCATATTCTTACTTCTTCAATGAAGCTTTGTTTAGTTTAATCAATATTTATTATAACAATAAAAATTATGATAAAGTAATAGAAAAAGCTAACTTACTATTTAATTCGAGAACAAATTTTAAGGATTTAGGAACAGCATACTTTTTAGTTGGCCAAACATATTTTCAGAAAAAACAATTTGATAGCGCTATAGTTAATTATCAAAAAGCTTTAAATTACTTTCAAACAAATCGTAATATACCAGCAACTTATTTTTCTTTAGCTTACACATACGAACTAATAAATGATTATAAAAATGCTGTAAAATATTATGAATTACTTTTATCATATTTTTCTAATTCTCAACTTGCTCCTTCTGCTACAGTTAGAATTGCTATATGCTATTATAAATTAAAGGATTACGAAAATGCTATTGTCGAATTAAAAGATACAGTAATTACATCTCTTCCCAAAAACAATAAAATTGAAGCTAATTATATTTTAGCAAATGCTTATTTCCAAAATTCAGATTTTGAAAGATGTATTGAAACCATTAATTATTGTTTAAAAAATTATCCAAGTAATTATTTATCGAAAGAAATAAGATTTACTCTTGCTTTTGCTTATTTCCAACAAAAAAACTATAACGAAGCTTTTAAAATTTTTAATTTACTTTCTAAATACAAAGATACTATTTCCAGCTACGCTTTATATTGGAGTGCCGAATGTAAAAGGTACGAAAATAAATATGCCGAAGCATTACAATATTACGAAGAATATATGAATAAATATCCATATGGATTACAAATTAATGACGTTAAACTTAATATTGCTAATATTTATATCATACGAAATGAGTTTAATAAAGCTTCAAAAATACTTGTGGATTTATTAAATAATTCAAATCCTCAATTTCATCCTAAAATATTAATATCTTTTGGAGAACTGTATTTAAAGGATAATAAAATAAATATTGCTTATAACTATTTTAATTCTGCTGAAGCGAAAGCAAACGACCAATTTATTATATTTCGAGCTAAATTTGGGAAAGCTATAATTGCTTATCAGAGAAACAAATATGAAGAAGCATTATTTTATTTAAATGAAATTAAAAATTACAACTTTGATAAAAATTTAATTAATTTCTATTTTGGAGAAATAGAACTTGCAAAAGGTAATTATACAACTGCGATTAAATATTATGATTTAGTTAAAAGTTCAGATTATCAGAAATATGTAATATATGGGAAAGCATACGCTTATTTTAATTCCAAAGACTATGAAAATGCTAAATATTTATTCGAGGATTATGTAAAAAATTACAGCAAAGAACCTAATATTTATGATGCACAAATAAGGTTGGCAGATTGTTATTATGCTTTGAAAAAGTATAAAGAAGCTAATACAATTTATTCAGAAGTTTTTTCCAAAAAAAATAGCAACTTTAATGATGATTACGCTCAATATCAATATATTCAATCATTATATAGAGCAGGTAATTTTCAAGCCGCATTAGAAGAATTATCAAATTTTCAGAAAAAATATCCTAATTCTAAATATATTACAGAAGCAATATATTTAAATGGTTGGATTTATGCTCAAAAAGAAGATTATTCAATAGCTTTATCCCATTACAAAAAATTAATTCAAAAATATTCAGATGCACCTATTATTCCAATCGTATTATTATCAACAGGTGATATATACTATAATTTAGGAAAATATGATTCAAGTTTAGTTTATTATCAAAGAGTTGTGAAAAATTATGATGATACTACTTATATCTCAAACGCATTAAATGGTATCATTTACATTGCTACAAACAATAATGATTTAAACTTAGCTAAAAATCTGTTTGATGGTTTTGTAAATATCAAAAATGATGATAAAATTAAGGAAGTTATAAGATACAAATCAGTTGAAATGTTTTTTAATGCAGGCGATTATTCAAATACGATAAATTCAGCAAAGGTTTATTTGGATTCAGTTAAAGAATCTAGTAACAAAGTTCAAATATATTATTGGTTAGGTTATTCTTACAGTAAGTTAAAAATGTACGAAGATGCAAAATCTTCATTTACAATAATTATTGATAATTATAAAGATGATGTATTAGCTATTGATGCTGCTATCGAATTGGGGAAAATCTATTCTCGAGAGAAAGATTATGATAACGAAATAAAAACATATGAAAAAGTAATATCTTATTTCCCTGAAGATGAAAAAATAGCTGAACTATATTACAAAAAAGGTTTAGCTTGTTTACAAAAAGGGGATATCTCAGAAGCTGTTGCATCATTTAATGATATAATTATTTACTTTGATCAAAGTCCATTTGTTAATAAAGCTAAATATGAGCTAGCATCCTTAGAACTTTCTAAGAAAAATTATTCATCCGCTGAAAACGTTTTTACCGAGCTTTCTTTAATACAAAATGACGATGTAAGTGTAAAAGCTCAGTTTAATCTTGGCGTTTCACAAATGGAGCAGCAAAATTATAGTAATGCAATAAGTAATTTTATAAGGATCATAAATTTTTATCCTGATTATCCTGAATGGCACATAAAAGCATATTTTAAAATTGCTGAATGTTATGAAATATTAAAAGATATTGATAATGCAAAAAAAATTTATAATACTATAATACAATTAAATTTTAATCAAGAATATACAAAAGAAGCTCAGAAAAAATTAAAGACATTAAAATGAAAAAAATAATATTTTTAATATTTGTACTAATTTTACCTTTATTGGCTCAAGATAATAGAAATGTTGAGTTGCCAGATTTTGTTATTATTGGTAAAAGAAAAACTCAATTACCAACTAAAGAAAAACTTAAAGTTGCTGGCAGCATATTTACTGATGAATACTTAAAACCTGCTATTCCTTTAGATTATTTAAAAATTAGTGATTTTAAAAATATCAATATTGAAATTCCTAATAATGCTGAGAATAATAAATTAAATGGAAGATTAGATTTCGGATTAGGTTTTTATACTTGGCCTGAAGTTGAATTAATGATATCAAAATCATTTAAGAATTCATATTTAATAACAGACTTGTATGGCATTAATGAAAGAGAATATACTAAAAAATCAGGTGTTAATAATTTAAAAATAAATGCGTTATATAATCTTTTTATCCCAAATGATTATGATTTCCTACCTAATTCTAAAATGAGTTTGGGTGGGGGTTATGATAGAAAAATTTCTAATTTTTTTGCTTCCAAGTTTGAAAATATTCAAAATCATTCACGAACCACTCATAATTTATATTTTTCTGCTGCATTAGAAAATAAAAATTATGATAATTTCCAATTTTCAATAAACTATAATCAACATTTCTTATTCCTTGATCATATTAAAAATAAAGATTATGAAAATATATTAAAATTTAATTTCTTTCCATCAGTTAAAATTTATGATTTTATATTACAGGATGATTTTGACTACAAAAACCAAAGTTTCTTTTCTAATGATTCTCTACTTTCAGATACTTATTTATTGGATAATACATTTAAATTGAAATATAATATAAGTAATAATTTCGCTTTAATGTTGGGTATTTATTCATCAGCGTATCAAGGGGAAAAAATATTTGTAAGACCGCATATTTCTTATAATTGGAGAATTGATGATTATTTATGGTTTAAGGGAGAATATTCACCAAGAAAAAATCTTTTAACGGTTAATGATATATTACAACAAAATTTTTACGCAAGTTTAAATGAAAAAACAATACTAAATACTCAAACATATTCATTCAAATTTGCTTTAGATTATCAATATTACAAATATTTACAAAATATTTTTGCTATAAATATCAATAAATATAAAAAATTTTATTATTACTCATATAATGATAGTTTAGCAAATTATGATTTAATTAATACTAAGGCAAGTGAATTCAATATACAAAATACTTTAATATATAATACATTATACTATGGTCTTTTAACTTCTATTATTGATTTAAATATTGTTAAGGATGATAATAATAAAAAAATACCATTTATTCCTTTATTGAATATACAATTCATATATCAATATAATTATGGGAATTTTACATTTGAGCCTAATGTAAATATTGCGATTAAAAGCTATACTGATCTTAAAAATAACGAAAATAAAAATTTTATTGATTTGGGAATAAAGACAAGTTATAAATTTGCACAAAATGCTGATATCTTTATTAAATTTAACAATATAACAAATTCTAAAAATTATTTGTATAATTATTATTTGCAAAAGAAATTTGAAGTTTTAGGTGGCTTAATCTATAAATGGTAATATGAAATTTAAAAAAGAAATACTTAGTAAAATTCAGATAAATTTATTATTAAATGAAATTGATAGTGAAAAATTTAAGTCGATATTTATAATTTCTATTGTTGATTTATTACGAAATAATAAGCAAATTCAAATAATACCCTTTAATAAGTTACAATTGAAAGAAAATAATATTGTTGAAAATATTGTAACATTTTTAAAAACTATAAATGATAATAAAGTTGATGAAGAGGAGTTATTACTAGGTTTTGTTCCTGAAGAAATTAAAGAATCTTTAAAATACAATGTTTTGTTAGAAATAATTGAAAGAATAAAAAAATATTTATTAAAGCAAAAATTTCAAAAAAGTAAAATAAAAAATCTTCATACAATACAGAATATTGAGATTCAAAATTACGATGAGAATGAAATATTTTTTATTCCGCAACTAAAGAAAAAGAGTGAAACGAAATTAACAGAATTTAATCAAAAAGATGAAAAGGGGAAAATTGATTTAGCAAATGAGACAGTAGTTCCTGAAAATATTGCAAATGTAGATTTTTCTATTCAAGAAGATGTTGTGGTTGAAAATCAGGAATTAAATTTAGAAAGCAATGACATAAATACTTCTGAAGAGATTCAAAGTGTTAATGAAGAAATAAATAATGATGTTCAAGAGAACAATGAAGAATATACAGAATTTACTGAAGAGGATAGTTTCAGTAAGCCTAAGATAGATTTTGGTGAAAGGGAAGGATTATTAGAGGATTTTGTTGACGATATATCTTTTACTGAGACAGAAATAGAATTAGAAGATGAGGTAGCTGAAGAAATTAAGCCATTAAGTGAAGACAAAGAGTTATTAGAAATAATTTCTATAGCACAGGAAAGTTCAAATAACCAACCAATTAATTTGCCTAAAGAAAATGAAGTTAAGAAAAAAGGAATATTTGAAAAAATAAAAATATGGTGGGTAAAAAAACAAATTAACAAAAGTTTTTCTGTAAATGTAAAACCACCGAAAGAAAAGAAAAGTAAGAAAGTAAAAGAAATTAAAGAGATTACTAGTTCCTTAGAAGATAAAATTGTAATAGAAAATAAAGTAGAAGATAAAGTAGAAAAAGTTAAGCCCAAAAAAGAAAAAAATAAACTATTTACTAAATTTGCAGTTTCAGACAAGATTAAGGGGAAATTATCATTAATTCAAATATTAACATTTGAAGATGTTAAATCCGGAATAATATTTTACTTTACTATATCAATTTTATTCGCTGGTTTAGGAGCTGGATATTGGTTTTATGTTTATAAAATGAATAAAAGTGATAATATTTTTAATCAGGTGAATCCTTCAGATGAAAAAATCCCGATTAAAATGATAATAATAGAAAGAGATAATACAATACCTGCTGATGAATTTATTGTAGAAGAAATAAATCAAATAAACTTGGATGAAAAAAATACTGCACCAAGTGAAATAAAAAAAGAAAGTAATATAGATGATACAAAAAAAACTACTAAATCTGATGCTAAAGAACAAAAAAATGTAATAGTTAAACAAATGTCTGCTTGGAGTTCCGAGGAGAAAGCAGAAATAGAGGTTAAAAAATATAAGAAACAAGGTTATGATGCTTTTATTGAAAAAGCAATTATAAATGGGATGGAAATTTATAGGGTAAAAATTAGAACAAAATAGGGAGTAATAAAATGGCTATTGTAGAATGGTTCTTGAAAGGTGGTGCATTGATGTGGCCTATTTTAATTTTATCTATTGTAGGTGTGGCTATAATTATTGAAAAATATTTGTTAATGAATAAAATACAAAATAAAATGTCTTCATTTTGGGATAAAGTAAATATTCTAATAAAAAATAATGATATAAAAGGTGCTGTAAATCTTTGTTTAAATGATAAGTCACCTGCAGCAAATATCTTTTTTGAAGGTTTAAGAAAATTAAAATTTGGTCACGAAAGAGTAAAAGAAGCTATGGAAGCAGCAGGAAGAAATGAAGTTTATAAAATGCAAAAAGGATTAACTTTACTTGCAACAATTGCAGGTGTTGCTCCAATGTTAGGTTTTTTAGGAACAGTTACTGGTTTATCAACAGCTTTTAGTATTATTGAATCATTACAAGGTGCAGTATCTCCTGGTGATTTAGCAGGCGGTATTTATCAAGCATTGATTACAACAATTTTCGGATTATTTGTTGGTATTCCTTGTTTAATTTTTTATAATCTTATTAACGCTAAAATGAAGAGAATAATATTAAATATGGAATATCAAGCATCTGAAATATTGGATACATTGCAGGAACAACAATTAACTAATCAATAGGTAAAATATGAATTTTGATTTAGACGATAAATCAACAATAGTAGAATTCAGTCATTCTTCATTAACAGATATTGTAATGAGTTTACTAATATTTTTCTTATTAACTTCACAATTTGTTGTTTTAACAGGCGTAAAAGTTAAATTACCAGGGAGCAATGCAAATACTAATTCAGATGCTGCTCAAATAGTTGTAGTAATTTCTGAGGATCAAAAATATTATGTAAATACCGATTTTGTTATGCCAGAAGAACTAGAACAAAAAATTAAATCTTTAAAGTTGAAAACGAATAATGATAATTTAATAATAAAAGCTGATAAAAATGTTCCTATTGAGTTAGTTATTAAAGCGATAGATGCAGCTAAATTAGCAGGGATGAATAAATTTACTATTCAGACTGAAAAGAAAATATGACAATAGATAAATCTTTACAGAAAAAAGCCTATATTTATTCAATTATAATACATTTATTAATATTTTTAATTGTGTTATTTCTTATACCAAAACCAAAATCTAAAACAATTGATATTCTTGAAATTCAAATAGGTGATAGATTTGGTGAAGGGCAGGGATTAGGTATGAAAGGAGAACCACTAAATGAAAAAATTGAACACCCCAAAACACAAGTTGAAAAAGAAAGTGCTGTAGAAGATAAAACAAAAAAAAATGTTGATGTACCTAAAACAAAAGCGCAATTTGATGAACCTAAAATTTCTCAAAAAAATAAAGTTGATAATTCTAAAGTAAAAAATGAATCAACAACGCAGAGCGCCAGCGAAACTTCTGGAAATCAAGGTTCTGGTTTTGATATACAATGGGGCGGAAAAGGAAAGAGAAAAATATATAAATATATTATTCCTCAATATCCTGATGGCGTTCAGGTGGAGGCAAATGTAAAATTAAGATTTACTATCTTACCAGATGGATCAGTTACAAGAATTACTCCTTTAGTTAAAACTCACCCAATTTTGGAGAGTGTTTCGATGAATGCTCTTTCCAAATGGAGATTTGAGCCTCTTGATGATGGAGATTATGAACAAACAGTAACTATTATTTTCCCATTTCGTCTGAAATAAAATCTTGTCTATAATAGAACTTATAAAAATAATATTCAGTAATCGTTAAAGATATTAGTGCAAAAGAAGCCCTATCGAAAATTATATTATATTTTTCATGTACGTATAATATTTTAATGCCTTCTTTAGGAATTATAACATTAGCAATCATATTTGTTATACCACCGCCTACAGAAAAAAGTAAAATGATAAGTAAAATGTTTAAAAAAGCATTTTGCAAAGAATCATTTTGCCATTTTTTTATGAATATAATAAATAAAAAAATTACATGCGCAGTATAAATTAAAGCGAATAGCATTCTTAATCCTCGTTATTTAAGATATTTGGTAATATTATATTGTTTATATAATACATAGAGAAAAAACTTCCAAGAAAACTGAATAATAAATTAATAAGTAAAAAATTAAACAAAGATAAGAAAACATAATTTAATGAAAAACCGTAAGTTGTAATTTCGTTAGAGATTGCATACAAAAAATTTAATGCTTCTTTTATATAAGTTTGGTTAACAGATGGAATTTGATTAAAGACATATTCAATTTCAGGTAATGTAGTAACAAGGTCATTATTTTTTGTAAAATAAGTGATAATGACATCAAAAAAGTTTGAAAATATTGCTGAGATAAATCCAGTTAAGATAGAAAGAGATAGAATTTTGTTATATTTAATTCTCTCTTTTATTTTATTACTTTTTATGTAAAAATAAAGAGTTATTATGGGGATATTAGGGATTATTAAAAAATAAGAGAAATTTTTAATAAAAGGTATGTTTTGAGATATTGCAGAAATCCATGCTGCAACAATAATCGAATAGACAGTGTTTTTATTAAACATATAAACCTAAAAAAATTATGTTTTAAAAATAAAAAAAATTTGAAAAAAAAGAAAATATTACTATATTTAGTTTCTAAAATTATTAATTTTTATAAGAGGATAAAATGGCAAGAGTTTGTGAAATTTGTGGTAAAAAACCTATTACAGGTAATAGCATAAGCCATGCTCACAATAAAACAAGAAGAAGATGGTTGCCTAATTTACATACAGTAAAAGTTATTGTGAATGGTGAAAAAAAGACTATTAAAGTTTGTACAAAATGCTTAAAAGCAAATAAAGTTGTAAAAGCTATTTAATTTTATGGGCAGGCAACTGCCCATTTTTCGAAATAATAAAAGTCTGCTATGTTTAAGTCTCTTGTTATATCATACAATATACCTCCATACCATATCAATAGTGCAATCAGAGTATATAATTATTTAAGGAATTTTAATAAATATAACTGGGATGTAACTTTAGTAACATCTTTACCAGTTGGTATAGATACCAACGATTATTTAAATAATTCAGAACTCAAATTATCTAATTTTATTAATATTCCCTCTATACATAAAGATTTACTTAAACTACCAGATTATAAAATAAAATTAAGTAGATTTGTAAACGCTTTTTTTACAGTTCCAGACAAACAAAAAAGATGGTCAAAGAAAGCTGCTTTTGAGGCTGATAAATTATTACAAACAGAAAATTATGATGTGTTATTCTTAACACTACCCCCTTTTTCTATTTTAAAGGAATTTGTTTATCTCAAAAAGAAATACGATATTCCAATCATAGTTGATTATAGAGAATTATGGTTAGATAACTATAACGCTATTTATCCAACATTTATGCATAGAACAATGCATAAAAAAGCTGAGTATAATTCATTAAAACAAGTTGACAAAATTATAGTTCCAAATAGAAAAATTAAAGAGCATTTACTTTATCAATATCCATTTTTGACATTTGACGATATTGTCATTTTACATAATTCATTTTATGAAAAGGATTTTATTTATAATGTCCCACAAAAAAGTGATAAATTAATAATTTTACATCCTGGTAGTCTTTTACAAAATTTCGACTTAATGCCTTTCTTCAAAGCATTCAGTGAATTGAAACTAAGAAATAAAGATTTTGCAAATAATGTAGAAATCAAATTTGTTAAACCATTAAAACAAGATGTAAAAAAGAAAATTTTTAATTTAAATATATTAGATAATATAAAGGAATTAGATATAAACTCGTTAAGTGAATTAAATCAAGAGATTACTAATAGTGATGTTATTCTTGTTAATTTACCTAGCAAAAATCAGAATATTGATTTACTAACTCCACCTATTATTTATCAAGTATTTGGTGCTAAGAAGCCAATTTTTGCTATAATTCCTGATGGTGCTTTAGAACAAGATTTAAGAAAATATGATGCGAGTTATATTTCTAATCCAAATGATAATATTACTATACAACAGCAATTATTAGATCTGTATAATGATTATCGAAATAGAAGATTGCCAAAACCTAATTTTGATTTTGTTAGCCAGCATAATTCGGCTGCTATTACTGAAGAATTAACTAAAATATTTCAATTTTACTTGCCTGCATATTAATTTTATCAAAATAACCACGAATAATTTCTTCCCATACCAAATAATGTAGAATGTAGTATTTAATTTTATACCATCCATTAGAATTATTTGTGAGATAATATTTTAAAATTATAGACAATATATTATTAAATTTTAAGAATAATTTTGTTAAGTTTTTATTTCTATAAAGAATTCTTTTTGTCTTAAAAAAATTATATTTTGGATAGAGTTCAACTAAAAGATGTAAGTTCGTATAACCAAAATTGTACATTTGAGTGATGAATTTTTTGATTGATTTTTCCATTATCGAATAAGTTAAAGAATTGTGATTATTAATGATTTTAAATTTGTGCTTTTCCGTTAATCTGACCGCAAATTCAGTATCTTCTCCACCATATGACTGGTCAAATATTTCATTAAATCCTTGTGTCTCAATAAAATTATTAGAGTGCATAGCAAAATTTTGAGTAGTGAAATATTGCGGTGGTAGATTTTCTAAATGATTCAGGTTGTTTTTCCCGCGTCTATTTAAGTAATATGCAATTAGATTAGTTTTTTCATTGATATAAAATACCGAGCCTGATGAAATACAATTTTTATTAGATTCTAATAATTTTATATGATTTTCAACCAAGTCTTCTTTTGCAAAAGTATCAGAATCGAGAAAAATAATATAAGTTGAATTAATATGATTTATAATTAGGTTTCTGGTAGTAGCTCTGCCGTGATTATTTTTGTCAGGATGTTCAAATATTTTTATTTCAAATGAGTATTGCGATTGTTTTAAATATTCTAAAGTGCCATCTGTTGAACCATCAATACAAATATAAACATTAAAATCTTTTATGGTTTGTTTGGATAGACTTTCAAGACACTTTTTTAATTCTTCTAAATTATTATAAGTTGGAATGACTATAGTTATTTTAGGCATATTTACTTCTTTTTATTATTAAATAAAGTAAAGTATTTAATGTAATAAAAATAAAAATGTTTATTAAAAGGTTATTGAAAAGATATAAAATTACAAAAGATGTAAAAAATAGAGCAACTAATATGGATAATTTATTAAAATCAATATTAAAGTTTAAAGCTTTATGAACAACATAGTAAAGATAGAGAGAGATTAAAAAGTAGCTAAAAAGCGTTGCTATCGCTGCTCCTAATATGCCATAGATGGGAATTAATAAAATATTTAATAAAATATTTGATAAAAATCCGATTATGTCACTAATTAATATTATAGATGGTTTTTCTACTGAATATGGATAAAAGTAAAAAAAGTTAATTATTCCATAAAATGAGTAACTTAAATTTAAAATAAGATAAATGATAGATTTAGTGTTGTATTCATTGTTGAAAATATGAAGCTGAAAAAATAAGTCAGTTAACACAAATATTGAACAAGCTAGCGAAATAAAAATAAAGGTTATTTTATAAAAATTATTTTCTAAAATTTTGTTATTGTTACCTTGTTTTAATGATACAGAAAGAAAAGCTGGTAAAAAAGAATGAGAGACAATTTTTATCAAGCTTGCAAATTTATAAGCAAAACTATAAATGCCTATTTCCGTTTTTGTAGAGAATAAATTTAAAATATATCGATCGCTAATATCAATTCCGAGTGTTAAAAGATTTGTAAATAATATGGGAATAGATAAAATTAAAAAATTTTTATATTCATTAAAATTAAAATCAATTTTTATTTTAAAACCGATTTGTTTGTGAAGGTATATTATTATTAATAAATTAGATAAAATTTGTGTTATGAAAAATGATATAATATTAAGTTTAAAGATCAAAATAAATATTGGTAAAATGATAAGTTGAGTAATAAAATTCAATAAACTTATTATATAAAGAAATTTATCATTATTTTGAATTTTTAATATTAAGCTTCCAAAGTTTGCAATGGTTTCTAAAACGTATCCTAAAAGTGATAAAATTATTAAAGTTATGAGATTAAAATTTCCAAATAAGAAATAAGATAAAAAAGGCGAAAAAATTGAAAAAATAAAAAAAGCAATCAATGAATTTAAGATTAGGAATGAAAAAGATAAATCTATGTATTTGTAATTTGTGGAATTTAAGTATTTTGTTTGAAAATAAAAATGTGTACCTAATTCAGAAAATACGGTTACAATGATTGTGTAAGAGATTATAAGAGAATAAATGCCAAATTCTTCAGCAGATATGAAATATGAAATAAATGGTAGAATAATAAAATTAGCTAGTTTGGAGATAATATTGGCTACTGTATAATTAAAAGTAAATTTAAAAACAGATTTAATCAATCAAATGATACCCTTTTGTTTATATAATTCTTTGAGTTTATCATTAACATTTTTGAAACCATGGTATTTTTCAACCCATTCCATACCTTTCATACCAATTTCATATCTTAAATCTGGAGAATCAATAAGTTTAATAAGAACATCATAGAGTTCTTGTGCGTTATTAGCAACAACAAAAGGATTTTCTGGAAGCCAATTCCTGTATTCGTCAGTCATGTTTGTAATAGTAGGTATGCCCATAGCCAAAGTTTCTAGCCCAGCCTTTCCGTATCCTGTACCAGCACCGTAAGAACCACCGACTTGATCAATACATATATCAGCGTGTTGTTTTATTCTTAAAAGTTCAGCGTGTGGAACATTCTCGAGAAGTTTGAAATCAATTTTTCTAATATCTTTGATTTTATCAATAACACTTAAAATTAAATCGGTTCCTTTATATTTTCTATTGGTAGGGGAATGAACTATAACTACTTTCTCATTATTTTTTATTTGGAAATTAGGTAATTGGCTTGTATCAAATGGATAGAAAAAGTAAATTAAGTCATCTTTAAGTTTAAGATGGTCATATTCAGATGTTATGTTTAAATCTGAAATTTCATCTAATTCTTTGAATATCCCACGGATACGTAAATCTACGCCATCGTAGCAGCAGACGATTTTTTTCCCTTCTTTTTTCCATTTTTTAGCTTGAGAGCAATCTCTATAAAAATCCATTCCAGTATCATAGTGTATAATATCAAATTCATTTAATTTATATTCTTTGATAACTTCTTCAAAAATTGGTTTTCTTTTCCAATCTCTGAATTCAAAATAAATTTTTTCCAAAAAATTTTTAGGTTTAAAATATTTCAATGTTTTTTGGTCAGAATTTTCTACTTCTATAACTTTTTTCAATCGCCAATAATTAGCAAATTTATTTTGAGGTAGTGGAATATTTAAGCAAATATCTTCAGGATAATTAAATTTAGTTTTGTGGAAAGTTATTAATCTTGAAAAATCACCAGATTGATTATGCATTTTATAATAATCGTAATAAACACCAGCGTGATTTTGAGGAGCGATATGTAAAATTTTTAGCATTATTGTGAGCCTTTAGAAAATTTTTTAAGAAATGTTAGAAATTTTTCTTTATCATATCCGCCATCACTTTCTAATTCGCCAGTATTTTGTGAATGGATTAATTTTTTATTTTTATCTAAAATAAAAATATGTGGATAGCCATCAATTTTTGGGAAATTTGAAAGGAATTCGGTGTTTTTGTTTTGTTTACTATAATGGATTTTTAAAACTACATAATTGGATATTGCATTTTTAATTTCATTATCTTCTTCTATTAATTTAGCAATTCTTCTACACCAAGGGCACCAGTCGCCGCCAACAATCATTAGAATATTTTTATTATCCTTTTTTGCTTGAATTGCTGCTTTATTAAGTTGTTTGAAAGGATTTAATGTTGGATCATAGATAAGTTTATTTTGTGAAAATAATATAACAAAAAAACTTAGAAAAATTATAATCTTTTTCATATATAATTCCTTTTAATTAAAAGTAAAATTTACGTATTTTAAGTATAAAATTCAATATTTATTAATTTTAATGGTAATTTTTATTTGTAAAATTATTAACTTAACAAAAAGAGGGAAAAATGAAAAAGCTTCTATTAGTTTTATTTGCGATTAGTCTATTTTTATTTGCTCAGAATAATCCAATTAAATTTTATCATGAAAATTGGGGAGAAGTTTTAAAAGTAGCCAAAGAGCAGAATAAGATGATATTTTTAGATGCTTATGCATCTTGGTGTGGTCCATGTAAATATATGTCTAATGTAATTTTTACAAATGATACTGTAGGGAATTTTTATAACAATAATTTTATAAATGCTAAATTTGATATGGAAAAAGGGGAAGGGCTTGAACTTGCAAAAAAATATGAAGTTAGAGTTTATCCTACACTTTTATATTTAAATCCTGATGGTGAAATAATTCATCGTATTGCTGGTTCAATGAATGTTAGTGATTTTGTAGAAGAAGGTAAAATTGCTTTAAATGGTAAAAATTTAAAATATTATCAAAATGAATTTGCTAATGGGAGAAAAGATGAAGTTTTTATAAAGGAATATATTTCATTGTTACAAAAAGCTTATTTAGATGCAAAAGATGTTTTGGATGTTTATTTTTCAAATTTAAAAGATGAAGATAGAACTAAAAGTGATAATTTAAATTTAATTTTTGAAAATGTTGATGATATAACTAGTGATTTATTTAAATTATTAATTTCTAACCTTGATAAATTAAATAAGCCAGAAAATGAAATTGTTGATGGTTTAAAATATAAGTTTAGAATGGATTTAATAACGATGATGAGAAAAAATTCTAATGCTAATTATACATATGATATGTGGTTAGAAAGAACTAAAGATCTTAATTTCAAATTGAAAGATGAATTATTAGCATATAACAAAATTATGTATTTCCAAAGGTTAAAGGATTGGAAGAATTATTTAAATGCTTGTGAAATTTATCTAACCAAGTATCAAAATTCAAATGCTAAAGCAATAAATGAAATTTGTTGGAATACTTACAGAATGTTACCAAAAGATAATGAAGCATTAAATTTTACTGAAAAATGGATTAAAAAGGCTTTAGAATTAGAAAGAGATGAAGAAATATTGGATACCTATGCTAATATTCTTTTTGCAAAAGGGGATAAAAATAATGCTATTAAAATTGAAGAAGAAGCTATTGAATTGGCAAAAAAGAAAAATAAAGATATTGAGAATTACATTAAAACTTTAGAGAAATTTAAAAAATAATTGTAATATTATTCTCAAAATTTTTTAAATTTGTAGTTTTGTAAACAATATGGATAGAAAATGTTGCCAGTTAAGCCAACTCAAAAAGTAGTTGAAATTGTATTGCAAGAGTCAGATATTTTGAAAGAGTTTGCCCATGATATAATAGATAAAGAAATGTTAGATTTAAAAGGGGCAAGAGTAAAATATTTAATGGCATATCCTCATATTTCTAAAAAGTGTGCTGGTAAATGTATAAAATCGACAAAAGAGTTAAAATATTATTCGGAAGCAGATTACATTATTGAAATTTCGAATGATTTATGGTCTGTTTTGGATGAAAATATGAAATATGTCCTTATGCTAAATCAATTACTAAAAATTTGTCCAACCGTTAATGAAAAAACTGGTAGTATAAATTACAAAGTAATTGATCATGATTTTAAGGGATTTGCAAAAATCATCAAGAAATATGGTGGTATGGATTGGTATTATAGAATGAGAGAGATTAATGCTTCTTTGTATGATTTAAGTCCATCTGAGGCTGAAGGGTTTAGTTTATAATTCGATATTGAAGTTAAAAGTGTAAAATTAAAGCAGGTTAACACAGGTTAGCTTACTTTTGAAATAAAATAATATTTTTCATTAGCTCGGACAGTATAAGCTTAAGCCCGTTGCAGCTTTTTACAAGCTGCAACGGACAGCGGGCCGAAACGGCCCGCTAAAAATCTTTTCTTTATCACCTTACAAAGTGTAGTGCTTTGAGCCTTTATACTTATATCTTTCCAAAATACCTGGCAATCCGTAGGATAAGGAGTGTTAGATAAAAATTAATCTTTTGACGATGCTAAGATGTAATTTTGCAAATTTTTACATTTGATTCGTTTTTATATCATAAAATTGCTTTTACAATTATATCATAAAAACAAATATATTGTATTTACAAATATATTATTGAAAATTACTAATATATCGCATCTACAATTATATTATAAATACAAATATATTTTTCAAAAATGCTATTATATCGTATATACTATTATATCGTATTTACGAATATATTATAAGATTTGAAAACTTGCCGGTAAATTATAAAAAATATTTCATAAAATTTTTATTATTTGTGAAAAATATAAATGTTGTAAGTAGTTGGTAATGTGGTGGTTAAGGCGATTAAATGGAATATTATTTTTAGGGCGTAAGCCCGCCCGTGCGCCGCACGGCGCACGGGCTTTAAGCTTACACCGTCTGAGCTAAATATATTTTCTTAAAAGATTTATTTTTTTTATATTTAAAATTTATATAATCTAGGGTTGCTATGAATAAAAAAGTTTTAATAACAGGGGCAGCCGGTTTTATAGGCTCCCATCTTGTTGAAATGATGGTTAATAATGGTTTTAAAGTAAAGGCATTTGTAAGATATAACTCGAAAAATAATTGGGGTTGGTTGGAAACTTTGTCGATTAAAAATGAAATTGAAGTTGTAACAGGTGATATTAGAGATTATGATTCTGTATTTAATGCCGTTAAAGGTTGTGATGCTGTTTTTCATTTAGCTGCACTAATTGGAATACCTTATTCTTATATTTCTCCTAAGGCTTATATTGATACAAACGTTATAGGCACTTATAATATTTTGCAAGCCGCAAGAGAATTGAGTATAGAGCAAGTCCTAATTACTTCTACTTCTGAAACTTATGGCACTGCTCAATATATTCCTATCGATGAAAAACATCCATTGGTGGGGCAGTCTCCTTATTCCGCATCTAAAATTGCCGCTGATCAATTAGCTATAAGTTATTATAGATCGTTTAATTTGCCTGTGAAAATTGTGAGACCTTTTAATACTTATGGGCCGCGTCAATCTGCTAGAGCTATTATTCCTACGGTTATTACTCAAATCTTATCTGGTTATGATAAAATTAAAGTTGGAAATCTTCATCCTACACGAGATTTGACGTTTGTAAAAGATACTGTTAGAGGATTTTATGAAATTTATAAATCCGATAAGCTTTTTGGCGAAGTTGCTAATATTGGTATGAATACTGAAATTTCTATTGGTGATTTAATTGAGCTTATTATCAAAATCATTGGGAAAAATGTTGAAATAGTCACTGATAATGAAAGAATTAGGCCAGAAAAAAGTGAAGTAGAAAGGCTTTATTGTGATAATTCTAAAATAACAAAATTGACATCTTGGCAACCTTCTTATAATTTAAAAAAAGGGCTGACTGAAACTATTCAATGGATACAAGATAATTTGAATTTATACAAAGCGGAATTATACAATGTATAATAATGAAATAAAAGAAAAATTTACAAATTTTATAAAAAATTTGTATAGTGAATACGATTTTATTCCCCTTCATGCACCTGTATTTTTAGGTAAGGAGAAAGAGTATTTAAATAATTGTATTGAAACAACTTTTGTATCGTATGTAGGTAAATTAGTATCAGATTTTGAAGAAGCAATTAAAAAATATACTGGTGCAAAAAATGCTATTGCTGTTGTAAATGGAACTGTAGCTTTGCAAATTGCATTAAGTGCAGTAGGAGTAAAACCAGATTCAGAAGTTATAACACAAGCATTAACTTTTGTTGCCACAACTAACGCTATATCTCATAATTATGCAAAACCAATATTTTTAGATGTTGATAAAAATAATTTGGGACTTTCGCCTGAAAATTTATTAAAGTGGCTTAAGGAAAATGCTTCATATGATATCAATTTAAAGAAAACGATTAATAAAAAATCAAAGAAAATAATTTCTGCTGTTGTTCCTGTACATATATTTGGCCATCCATGTTATATAGATGATATTATAGAAATAGCTAATCAATTTGAAATTGCAGTTGTTGAAGATGCTGCCGAAGCTATTGGAAGTTTTTATAAAAACAAACATGCTGGCACTTTTGCAAAAATAGGAATTCTCAGTTTTAATGGTAATAAAACTGTTACAACGGGCGGTGGGGGTATGATTCTCACAGATGATGATGATCTTGCAAAATATATTAGACATATCACAACTACCGCAAAAGTTAATCATCCATACGAATTTGTTCACGATCAAATAGCCTATAACTTTAGGATGCCAAACATAAATGCTGCTGTTGGTTTTGCGCAAATGGAATATATCGATTTTATATTAAAAAATAAACGAGAAACTTTTGAGTTGTATAAAAAATTTTGCTATGAAAACGATATCAATATTATAAATGAGCCGGAAAATTCTAAATCAAATTTTTGGTTAAACGCATTAATTTTGGATAATATCGTTCAAAGAAATGATTTTTTGGAATTTTCTAATTCTCAAAAAATACAAACAAGAGCAATTTGGCGTTTGATGAATATGTTGGATATGTATAAAGATTGTCAAAGCGATAATTTACAAAATTCAGTATATTTTTACGAAAGAGTTGTTAATATCCCAAGTGGAGTACGAAATGCCAAAAACTAAAATAATACTTGTAGGTGGTGGTGGGCATTGTAGAGCAGTCTTAGATGTTATTTTAGCAACGGAGCAATATGAGATAGCTGGAATAATAGATATCAAAGAAAATGTTGGAAAAGAAATATTAGGTTTTAAGATTATTGGAACAGATGAAGATTTAAAAAATTTAAGGCAAGAAGTTGATAGTGCAATAATTACAATTGGGCACATAAAAGATAATAAGCTTAGAGTTGTTTTATATGATAAACTAAAAAAACTTAATTATACACTTCCGGTAATAATATCACCGTTTGCCTACGTATCGAAATTTTCATCAATTGGTGAAGGAACAGTTATCATGCACCAGGCGTTAGTAAATGCGAATGCCAAAATAGGCGTAAATTGTATAATTAATACAAAAAGCTTGATTGAGCACGATGCAATTATAGGAAATCACTGTCACATCTCAACGGCAGCTGTAGTTAATGGTGGAGTTATGATTGGAGATCACACTTTTTTAGGCAGTAATTCTACAACAATACAGACCAAAAAATACGATGGTTTTTTTCAAGCTGGTATGTTGCATAAAGGTGATAAATAGAATATAAAAAGTTAGATTTATTGGGCTCAGACGGTGTAAGCTTAAGCCCCTTGCAGCATGCTGAATGCTGCAAGGGGCCAGCGGGCCGGAACGGCCCGCTGAAAATTCTTTCCTTCAAAAAATAGCCAATTGTGGCTCATACGACTTAAATTTCATAACTTACCAAAATAAACTGCAACAGATACTTTTAATATTGTTTTACAATTAAAAATATAAATCCACTTTACAAAATAGATAAAAATATCTTAACATTTTATATAATAAATATTCATTCAAAATTTCCCGGAAAAGATAAATTGACCAAAATCACTAAGATGCCAATTAACGGAAAGGCAAAAAAATGGCAAAAATTACATTGAAAAACCGATATAAGTTCTTTTAACAATATGAAAAAATATAACGATATATTTTTTAAAAATTTCCGGAAAAAATTTAAAAAAAATAAAAAAATAACGTAAAATGCGTAAAAAAAAACAAAAAATGGCAAATTTCTGGGAGAAAAATAACATTTAACCTATTGAAAAACTACCAATTAATATTATATTTGCTGTTCGGGTCACCATTCCATTAAAACAAAGATTGAAACTTTCATATTCCCATACGCAAACATCACTTTTAGTAATATTTCGTTCATCATTTTTAATTAAAAATTTTATTGAAAGTTATGATTATTAAATGTCGGATAAATATTTTTTCCTTTTCTATTAAAAAATTTGAAAAAAAATTGGAAAAATCTAATTAAAGTAAGTCTTGTAATTCAGAAAAGTTAATAAAACAAAAATATCAACAAAAAATATCAACAGGAGTTGAATATGGAAAACAAAGAAAAAAAATTAGCCTAAATGAAGAAAATGAAAAATTTACAAACAATGAATTAGTACCAGATGATTTCACCGATTACTATTATTTTAATGAAGATGTAATAAGGGATATACTCGGAGAAGAAAGATATAATAAACTTAACGAACGTAGAAAAGACAAAACAAAAGAACCTGTTTTAGTTACATTGGAAGAATACGAACATTTGACAGATCTGGGAGCAGAAGCAGATAATTTTGTTGTAGATGATAGTATGTTCATAGATATTGAACGGTCAATGTATCAAACCATTCTCGGAGAAGAAAGATATAATAAACTTCTAGAGATATGGAAGAAAAAAAGCGAAAATACAGAAGTAGCTATAGATTTTCTTGTTGATGATTCCAATAAAGAATCTATAATTAAAGATTTACTTGGTCAAGAAAGTTATAATAAATTAAAAGAAATAAAGAAGAAAAAAATCAAATATGAAAACAGAATAGAAGTAGAACTCGATGAATATTTAAAATTAGCAGAACTGGGCTTAAATGTTGATTATTTAATAGTAAATTCTGTTGTAGAAGATAGTATTGCTAGAGGCATGCTCGGTGAAGAAAGATTTAATAAACTAGACGAAAAAATACAGAAAAGAATTAAAGAGAGTAATAGTGTACTAGTAACAACTGAAGAGTTTAATAAATTGACAGAGCTCGGCTTAGACTCTAATGATTTTATAGTATTTGATTACTCTGATGAAGCTATTAAGAATTTATCTGGTGACGAAAAATATAACAAAATAAAAGAAATTTGGATGAATAACAACCAAAAAGAAGAAAGAATATTAGTTACTCCTGAAGAATACGAGCATTTGGTAAGTCTTGGTTTTGATGCACAAGATTTTACAGTAGATTTTAATAAGTATCCAGATTTCGTCCCTTATGAAAAAAGAGAAAAGTTTGAAATAAAAATAATAGAATAAGAATGATAATTAGTTAATATGCTCGCTTTTATTGACAAAAATTTTTTTAATTGTCGGGAGCATTTATTGCTCCCTTCTATCGTAAAATCAAATTATATACTTCAATTAAAATATTACTATTAGCAATGTTTCTTTTGTTCATATTTCACATTTAAATCGTAAGCGCTATATTAAAAAAATCCATAACAACAAAACAGATAATATTCATTCCTCACTATTCATTGTTCCTTTTTTATTATTAATTGTTCATTATTCATAGTTAACTGTCAATGATTATCATGCTTACACTGTCCGAGCTAATGAGAAAAATTTTTTAAAATAAAAAAAGCAAGGTTGCTAGTGCTCCCTTGCCTTAATATATTAAACGCAACAAAAAATTAATTACCATCCTGTCCATAATCCTTGTTGTAAGATTTTCTCTTTTTCTTCTTTCGAAAGTTGTTTATATCTTTCTTTTTCTTCTTGTAATTTACGCAATCTTTCTTCGTATTGTTGATTTAAATATTCATCATATTCTTTTTCGCGTCTTGAACGTAAGAATTTTTCGGCAACTTGTGGTAATAACTCCATTAATAATCTTTCACGTTCATTTTGAATTAATTTAACATTGCCATATTCAGGTAAAACAGGATTTGGTTGTTCTTCATAATCATCGACATTATAAGGAATTTCTTCTCTTGTACCACAGATTTTTTCACGGAAAGCAGGATCTACCGGCCAAGGAGTTTTTCCATATTTACCTTGTACTAAATCACGATATTGAGCATTAACATTGGTATACCAAGGTAAACCTTTGTTTTCATCCATAACGCACATAACAGCTTGAACACCTACAATTTGGCTTGTAGGAGTAACAAGTGGGATTAATCCGGCATCAAATCTAACTAGAGGTACACATTCGAGCACTCTGTGCAATAAGTGTTCTTGTTTAAATTGTTTTAACTGAGCAACCATGTTAGTGTACATACCGCCAGGGATTTCAGCATCTCTTACTGCTTCATCAGGAGGTGGGAAGCCGAAATAATCTTCAATTTGTTGAGAATAAATTAGTAAATGTTCAATATCATCTTTTTGAGCAGCTTCAATTGCTTTATCAAATAATTTATCAATTACAGCAGGCATTTTATCTTTTCTAAAATCAAACTGCATAGGAAGTTTTCTAATTGTATCATATTCTTTCAATTCTTCTCTTAGTTCTGTAAGAAGTTCATTAATTTTATATGTTACATCAATATTGACATCGATTTCAATACCTAATCTACGACAAACTTCCCAAACAAATTCAAATGCGGGGTGAGATGGACCGCCAGCCCAGTTCCAGAGAACAGTATCAACAACATCAACACCATTTACGATGGAAACAATAGCAGATGCTAAACCATAACCTGGAGTTGAGTGAGTATGTAAATCTACAGGAATTTTTAATGCTTTCTTTAATCCTCTTACTAAATCCATTGCTCTTTTCGGGTGCATGATTCCAGCCATATCTTTAATTGTTATCATATCAGCGCCCAATTTTTCCATCTCTAAAGCTTTGTTTACAAAGTAATCTGTATTAAATAAATTTTCTGGCAATTCTTTACCTGTAAGTAAAGCTTCATTCCTTTGGTGAGGTGTAAATTTAGGATCAACAGTATAACAAATTGCGCAATCGGCCATTATGCCATATTTTTTTGCAAAAACAACATTAGATTTAATATTATCAATATCATTTAAAGCATCAAAAATTCTCATTATACCTAATCCTGCTTCAGCTGCACATTTATAAAAACCTTCAATAACAGTATCTGGGTAAGGTTTATAACCAAATAAATTTCTACCTCTTGATAAAGCTGTTAAATAGCTTTTATCTTGTATAATTTTATGGATAGATTCCAATCTTTCCCACGGATCTTCATTTAAATATCTCATGATAGAATCTGGTACTGCACCGCCCCAAACTTCCATTGCCCAAAAGTTTGCTTCCTTGTACAAATCAATTACTTTATTTACTTGGGCTTGAGACATTCTAGTGGCAAATTGAGATTGCTGACCGTCCCGTAATGTAAGGTCACGAATTTTTAGGACTCTTTTTTCTTTTTTTGACATAACATATCCCTTGTTTTATTAACTACTAAGAGATACAAAATTAAAAAGTTTTTTTTGAAAAAAAAAATTAATAAAAAAAAGATTTTTTTAGATTAACAACAAATTTTTAGCTCAACTTTTAAAAATAAAATTTTATTATTAAATTACACTTTAAAAATAAATTAATATGAAAATCAAATTTCTTATATATTTTATAGTTTTGTTAGCAGTACCAATTTTTGCAAACCAAGAAAATTTTTATAGAGTAGACTCTATAGCTGTAATAGGGAATAATCATACCAAAGATTTCGTTATTTTAAGAGAACTTACCTTTAGACCCGGTGATTATATCAACGATTCTATTCTTATATTTAATAGGGAAAGAGTTTTTAGTTTAGGTATATTTACTAAAGTTAAACTTATTCCAATAACTATAGATAGTTTAAATGTTATTCATATAATTGTTGATGAAGCATGGTACTATTGGATAGAACCTTTTGCTAAAAAAAATAAAACTTCTGATAAATATAGTTATGGTTCAAAACTTAAGTTAAACAATTTTAGAGGCTACAACGAATACCTAAATGTATTAGCTTACTTAGGATATGATTCAGGCTTGCAGTTAATATATTACACGCCTTACTTTTTATCGAACCGAAAATATGGATTATAT
>Ga0116168_1000126_pt1 | contig 78079 bp, 64 predicted proteins | sample AD_UKC129_MetaG_FD_89795 | JGI IMG/M metagenome (GOLD analysis project Ga0116168, IMG submission 89795) | Active sludge microbial communities of municipal wastewater-treating anaerobic digesters from Canada - AD_UKC129_MetaG | ecosystem: Engineered > Bioreactor > Anaerobic > Digestate | place... | reverse complement strand
GGCCAGCGCCGGCACCAATCCTCGCCCAGCACCTTCACCATCTCCGTGCGCAACCGCTGCTCGATCGGCCGGACCGTCTCTTCCATCCGATCGTAATAATCCAGCGCGCGGACGTGCTCGTCGAAGTCGTCCGGCCGATTGGCGCCGCAACTGAGCGTGTGCACCTGCGGGCGCGACAGGCAGTACAGCGCGTTGAACTGCATCGGTGTCAGCGGTGCGCACAGCTCCCGCATCTTGTCCGACGGCTCATAGAGCTTGCCGCCTTTGTCGTTGGGACTGATGATGAACACGCCCATATCCCGCGCCGCGGCGGCCTCGACCGCCGGCCAGTTCAGGTCGTTCACGAAATACCAGTGCAGGTTCACGTAATCGAACTCGTCCGACGCGATCGTTTCCAGAATGATGTCGGTGGTGGCGTGGGTGGAGAATCCGAGGAACCGGACGCGGCCTTCTCTCTGGAGCCGCCGCGCGGCGGCCACGCAGCCGTTCTTGCGCAGCGCCCAGTGCATCAACTGGCGGTTATTGATGCCGTGCAACGCCAGCAGATCCACGTGCTCGAGCCCAAGGTAGCGCATTGACGTGTCGAACGTCTTCAGGAAGTCGTCCGCGTTTTCCCTGGGACTGACCTTTGTCTGAACGATGATCCGGTCGCGGGGCAACGTGGGCAGAATGCGCCCGAGCTGCATTTCGGAGGTGCCGTAGCCGCGGGCGGTTTCGATGTGGTTGATCCCGAGTTCAAGAGCCCTGCGCACGGTGGCTTCGAGATTGGCCTGGTTGTCCGGAGGAATCTCCTTCGGATCGACATCCTGCCACTTGTACTGGTAGCGCATGCCGCCGCAGGAGATCACCGGCATCTGAAGATTGGTGCGCCCGAAACGACGATATTTCATGCCGGGCGAAAGGGTACGGGAAAACGCCCGCGTGCCGCCACAGGATTCATGCAGGCTCAGTTGCCTGCGATGGCGGCGCCCCTCAGTTGTCGTTGCTGATCCACTGAACCCGCGGGGTCTTGATCTTGCCCGACATCAGGAGGAAACCGTCCCCGGTGTAACCGTAGCCGAGGCCGTTGAGCATCATGGTGCTCCGGTAGAGGCGATCGCCGAACGTGTTGGCCGTGCTCCGGTTGTTCTGCTCCTGCGTCGTGCCTTCAAACAAAAAACTCAACTGGCTGACCACCGGATCGTAGAACTCGATGGTGAACCGGTAGAAATACTTGTACTTCCACCACCCGAGCAGCTCGCTTTCCTTGCCGTGAAAGAGATAATCACCGTCCGCGAACGTGTCGCTGTACGCCAGGACATCGGAGGTGTCGGCAATCACGACGTTCCCGTTGGCGTCCTGCACCTGGAAATGGGAGTAATCGACCAGGTACAGCCACGAGCCGAACGGAAAGTTCGTCTGGTAGGCGTTCTCCAGGAGGTCGAGCAGGTCCAGCGTGGTCAGGCGCACCTTGAAGACCTTGTCGGTGTAAACGCCCTTGCGCAGGACACTGAAATCCTGCAGTTGGAGAGTGAACTGCGCGAAGACAGGCATCTCCTGGGCGGTTGCGCGCGAAGGCGCGAGGCCCGTGAAAGCGAGTGCAAGACAGGGGATCAGATATCGCAGGGGTTTCATAAAGCTGTTCTTCCGTGCCGGTGTTGCGCGCCCGCGGCGCACCGGGTTCTTGGACGTGTCGGTTGTGCTTTTATTCATGGCGTATTGGGAGCGTTGCGGGCTGCAGGCCTCGGCCGAACGAGGCCGGCTCGCGGCACATTTGTCCGGGCTGACGGAGGAAGCGCCCCCCGTTGCGCCAGGTACTCGGTCCACGATGGCAGTTCGATGTAGTTGATGGCCTCGAGGATCTCCGCTTTTTCCGTGGTGTCCTCGGTGGCGGCCTCGATCTCGCGCAAGCGGGGAATCATCGAGCGGTCGCCCAGTTGAATGATGCCATCCAGCGCAGCGCGACGAACGGTCGGATCGGGATTCGTCAGCTCGGCCAGGAGCGCTTCCCGTGCAGACGCGTCCCGGCGCATGACCATCCGATACACATCGGCCACGCGCGGATTCTCCGTGTCCACAGCTTCGGTTTCGGTGCCGGCCGGGTCGGCGGCTTGTTCGACAACGGGCTCTTTGGCAACGGCAGGCGGTGCCGCAGGTTCAGGTTCGGGACTGATAGTACCGGGTTGCGGTGTGAATTCGGCGGCCTGCCGGGCGGGTTGCGCCGCAGGGCGCGTCGCATACAGGATCGCCGCCACACAGAGGGCGACTGCGACGAACAACAATGCCAGGGCTCGCGTCCTCATCGTTCTGAACTCACGGGTCGCATATTAGCGTCGCCGGCGTGCGCGGCCAACAACGGATTGGATGCCCGGCCGGGACTGCTTATTCAGTCATCGGAGTAACGGCGGACATCCTGCCTGCCCGGAGCGCAACTGTCTCCCGCAGAGCGGGACCAGCGGAGCGGCTGAACGAAGCCGGCGACTCCGGGTTCGGCGAACGCACCCGCACACTACCATCAACCCTGCTGAAGGTCCGCGCACCGGGAAACGCGATTGCCTTGGGATCCCTGACTGTTTTGAGCCCTCGGTCATTGCTGCGACTCGCAGAGTCGCGCTCCCGACCGCGGTTCTGCGACGTCTGCGACCCGCAGCAGCGTACGCAGGCATGCGTGCAAACTTTTGTTGTATATGCAACAAAAGGTTGCATTTCCTTGATAGTCAAGTGTTTGCGGGAGCACTGAGGGGCGACGAACTTTTGTTGCATATGCAACAAAAGGTTGCAAACCCTTGAAGTGCTTTGGGCTGCGACTCACAGAGTCGCGGTCCGGAGCGCGGGTCTGCGACGTCTGCGACCCGCAGTAGCGTACGGCAGCATGCAGGCGCAGGACGACTGCGGATCCAGGTGCGACGCTACCCGGCGGCCGGGCATTCCGCCATTCTGCCTTCAACTTTGTCGAACGCTTTGTCGGCCTTTGCCGTCACCCATTTTCCCTCAAGACCGACATTGCGATCGGCGGAGCATCAGGTCAGGACGCCTTCGAGTTTTCCGGTGGAATCGCCGTGCTGCTCGATATCCGGCGCGCCCATGCGGTCGGCAATGCTCAGGAAGAGGTTCGTCAACGGAGTGGACTTGACCTTCACGTAGCGTCCCGGCCGGAGAGCGCTGCCGCCTCTTCCGGCCAGCAGGATCGGCAGATTCGTATGCGTGTGGCGATTGCCATCCGCATTGCCCGAGCCATAGACGATCAGCGAATTGTCCAGAAGCGACCGGCCGTCCACGTCCCTGGTGTTTTCCATCTTTTCGAGGAACCGCGCGAACTGCTGCACGTACCAGCGGTCGATCTGCTCGACTTGGCGGATCATTTCCGGGTTGTTCTTGTGATGCGTGAGGTCGTGGTGTCCCGAGGAAATGCCGATGTGCGGGAAGGGGCGGTTGCTGCCTTCGCCGGCGAGCAGCATGGTGGCGATGCGCGTGGAATCGGTCTGGAACGCCAGCAACAGCATGTCGAACATCAGCGCGATGTGCTCCTCGTAGCTGGGTGGAATGCCGGGGGGCGCAGCCATGTCCGGGTTCGGCACGGGCATGCGTTCGGCGCGCTCGATGCGTTGCTCGATGTCGCGCACGCTCGTCAGGTAATGGTCGAGCTTGTCGCGGTCGCGGCCCTCGAGGTTGCGGCGGAGACTTCGCGCGTCTTCGAGGACGAAGTCGAGGATGGAGCGCTGCTCCTGCCGGCGGCGTTCGAGATTGGCGCGGCGTTCGTCGCGCGACCCGGATCCGAACAGCCGTTCGAACACGAGGCGCGGATTGGATTCCGGCGTGAGCGGCTGGGTGGGCGAGCGCCAGGACAGGTTGTATTCGTAGGCGCAGGAATAGCCGGAATCGCAGTTGCCGGACTTGCGCACCGCGTCGCAGGTGAGTTCCAGCGACGGGAACCGGGTCAGGTGGCCGATGCGTTGCGCGAGGACCTGGTCGATGGAAACGCCGGCATAGATGTCCGAGCCCGCGGTCTTCCGGATGCGAACGCCCGTGAGGAACGTGCCGCCCGCGCGCGCGTGATCTCCGGCGCCATCGGGTCCGGGGTTGGCGCTGAGGTTGTCCAATCCGGAGATGAGCTGCAACTGGTGGCGGACTGACTCGAGCGGTTCCAGGGTTTTCGGCAGCGCGAAGTCGCGGCCGCCGTTGCCCGAGGGCCACCACGAGGACGGTATGGTTCCGTTAGGCACGTAGAAGACGGCCATTCGCACGGGCGCCACCGGCGCCGGCGCGGCCAGGACGCTCAGGGGTCTCAGCGATTCAAAGGCGGGCAGCGCGAGACAGGCGCCGATGCCGCGGAGGAAACGGCGGCGATTCACTTCGATCTGGAACGGTCCGTTGCGATGGGGTTGCGCGGAGGTTTTCATGGTGAACTTCTTTCTGCGATCTGAACCGGGTTTCGGTCGGGTGTTTCCATCCTGGCGGCCTGCTCGGAGGCTGGCGCCGCCTGCGCGCGGCGTTTCTGGAAGGCCGCGGACTCGACAATGCCGAACAGGAGCGGCTGGAATCGGCCGTCGTCCGCTTCGAGCTGCCGGACGATCCGGTCCACGGTTTCGGTGTCGTAATACTCCAGCCCGCGGCCGAGCGCATAGGTGAGCAGCTTTTCCGTGAGGCAACGATAGAGATCGCGCCGGTGTTCGTCGGCCAACAGCCGTTTCAACTCGCGCACGCCGCTGAAGGATTCGCCGGTGATCAAGCGGCCCGTGGCATCGATCGGCTGATTGCGCTCCTGCTCGCGCCACATGCCCAGCGCATTGAAGTTCTCGAACGCCAGCCCGAGCGGATCCATCCGCCGATGGCACGACGCGCACATGGGGTCGGCGCGATGGGCCTCGAGCGATTCGCGCAAGGTGGGGAGGCGGTCCTTGAACTCCGTTTCCGCCGCCTCGAGCGCGGGCACGTTGGCCGGCGGAGGCGGGGCGGGCGTGCCGAGGATGTTGTCCAGGATGAACAGGCCGCGCTTGACGGGCGACGTGCGGTCCGGGTTGGAGGTGACCACGAGCACGCTGGCGTGCGTGAGGACGCCGCCGCGCGGGCTGTCCTCGGGCAATTGAACCTTGCGCATCTCCGCGCCGCTGACGCCGGGAATGCCGTAGAGCGAAGCGAGCTTTTCGTTCAGGAATGTATAATCGGCGTCCAGCAATTCGATCACGCTGCGGTTTTCGCGCATGACCGTGGTGAATACCAGCTCGGTTTCGCGCCGCATCGCCAGCCGCAGCTCGCCGTCCAGCTCGATCCGCGGCCCGTCCAGTCGTCCGCGATTTCGGCGCAACTCCCGTTCGCGCCCGGCGTCACGCGCCAGGACTACGGGGCCGTTAATGGAGATGCCGTCGAGGTCGCGGAGACGCAGCCATTGGCCGGTGAAATTCTCCACCAGCGCATCCGCTCGGGGATCGGCCAGCATGCGGGCGACCTGGGCGCGCAGGTTTTTCCGCAGCACGCCCCGGGACGCCAGCCGGAAGAGTTCGTCGTCCGGCATCGTGGACCAGAGAAAGTATGACAACCGCGAGGCCAGCGCGTATTCATCGACGGGCGCATACGGTCCCTCGGTGCCGGGCGCGCTTTCCTCGAAGCGGAAGAGGAAGCGCGGCGACGAGAGCGCCGCGGCCATGGCGTGGGCGATTCCGGCTTCAAATGTCTTTTCCGGTTGGGTGTAAACGGATTCGGCGAGCGACACCAGCCTGTCCACGGTGTCGCGGTCCGCAGGCCGGCGAAAGGCCCGTGTTGCGAACTTCTCCAGAAGCTCGCCCGCCAGCGCGCGGCGTTGGGCATGGTCTGACGGGATGTTGGGAGGGAAGAAGCGATCGTAATTGGCGGGTTTGGTCCAATGGCGTTCCTCGACGGGGCCGCGGACGGCAACGGAGACGAGCCGGAGTTCGAGCGCGTGGACCTGTGTGGTAAGGGATCCGGACGGTTGCCAGTCCAGGCGCAGCGCGCGTTCGCCGATCGTCCATTGCTGGGGGATTTCGATGCGGAACGTTTCGTTCTCGTGCCAGCCAAACTCCTGCCGCCACTGTTCCTTGCCGTCCACTTTGAGCGAGAGCGCGGATTGCGCATCGATCTGTTCGCCGGTGCCGCGCACAGCCAGGTTCAGCACGATCCGGTAGGTGCCTGCGTGGCGCGCGGGGACGGAGGTTTCGACGCTGGCGGGTGTTCCGAAGGGCAACGGCAGCATCTGGCTGGTCCGGTTGTAGCCGGCCTGGCGTGCGTTGGCCCTGTCACCGCCGGTCGAACGGAAACGATTGCCCGGAATCACGCGCTCCGGCATGACGCGCGAAACCGTGGGTACGGCCCGGTTCACGATCTCGTTGGCGGCGCTGATGTATTTCTCGAGCAACATGGGTGAGACCGTCAGCACGTCGCCGATCGTGTCGAACCCATAACCCGTGTCGTCCGCCGGCAGTTCTTCCTCCGCGTTGAAGTCGATTCCCATGAGATCCCGGATGGTGTTGCGGTACTCAACGCGGTTCAGGCGGCGCAAGGTGACGCGGCCGGGATCGATGTTTTCCGGATCGATGCGGAAGACGTCGCGTTTGATCCAATGCTCGAGGACCTGCAGATGCTCCGCGGAGAGGCGGGGTTTGTCGGCGGGCGGCATCAGGCCGGCGCGCACGTTCTTGAGCACGCGGGTCCATAACGAATGATCGAGCAGGGCGTTTGGCGCCAGGTCATCGAACGCCACGTCGCCCTTGTTCATCCCGTCGCCATGGCAGTCGTAACAGTGCTGAATGAGAATCGGTTCGACGTTCTTTTTGAAAGCGGCGACGGCCGGGTCTTCGACGGCACAGAGCGGACGGCATTGGAGGAGAGCGAGAAGAACGAAACCGAGCCGTGCGATTTCCAAGGCACGTCGCTGCTGGCGATAACGCAACCGGCTTCTCATGCGGGAAGTGGGCTCAGAATAAACCCGCCTCTCGCGCTATGCAACGCCGGGTTTTCGCGAATATCGTTTGCGAAAACTGCCGGGCAGCCGCCGGTCAGGTAACCGGGCGGGTCTGCGTCCCCGGGGGATTTGCCGGAAGTCCTGGTCAGCCACCGTGAGTTGACGGGCAACATTCCGGGACTACTGTTTGGGCATGATCTCCCTGCTCAGGCTGCTCCCGGCCGCTTGTTTTGTCGCATACGGCGCGTTTGCGGCGCCCGGATACCATCTGGTGCGCATCGCCCCGGTCTTGAACCAGCCCACCTTTGTGACGCAGGCCCCGGGCGATCCGCCGAACATCCTGCATTATTCAACGCGCATCAGCACCGCGCTGTCCGGGTTCAGTGCGCAAAACACGATGGGCAAGATCTGGCGTTACGACGTGAACACGCGGGAGTCGACGATCGTGCTGGATTTTTCGGAGCGAACCGTTGTCAACGACGACGGGCTGCAGTGTTTTGCGTTTCCTCCGGATTTCAGGAACACCGAGTCTCCGCTGTTTGGAAAGATTTATGTCTCCAGTTCGCAATACGTCGGCGGCCCGGCGCTGAATCTTGTCGAGGAGTTCACGATCCTGAATCCGGACGGCACGCCGATCAGCCCTGAGACCGCGATCAACACAGGAAGAGTCATCCTGCGCTACGTCAACAATTCCGAGAACAACCACACTGTGGACTGGATCGGGTTTGATCCGACGGCGACCGGCGAGGCGAGGAACTATCTGTACATCTCGACGGGAGACGGGGCCTTCGGGAGGGCATACAACGGGGGTTCGGGCACGACCGGGCGGCCGTCTCAGAATCCGATGGACCTGAAAGGCAAGTTCCTGAGGGTGGACGTCTCCGGCATGGACGCCTACCCGTCGGATCCGGACCGGAATTATGCGATTCCGGCTTCGAATCCGATCCCGGCGTACAACGCGCTGGATCCGGATACGCCAATCAACGGGTTGGGCGAAGTGTATGTGACCGGAGTTCGCAATGGATATCGCGCTTCATTCGATCGCGTCACCGGGGATCTGTACTGGGGCGACGTGGGGGAGAACGCGTATGAAGAGGTGAATTTCCTGAAAGCCGGCACGGCGCCGGACGGGCCTCCTGCGGATTTCGGGTGGCCGCAATGGGAAGGAGTTCATCCCAGCACGGTGTCCGGCGCGCCGCACACGAGCACGAATCCGTTCACGGGCGTGATTTCATTCGGTCCGATCCGCGAGTATCCGTCAACGGTGGGCGATGCGGCGATTGGCGGTTATGTGCACCGCGGCCCGGTTTTGGAACTGGAGGGGCGCTACTGTTATGCCGATTTCGTGGAGGGCAGGATGTGGCTGCTGGATTTCGATCGCGACACGCCGCCGGCGTCCTTCAATGGGACCAACGGGACCCTCGCGGACGTGACGGCGCTCTGGAACTCGCTGATCGTGGATCCGCTGGTGCCGACATACAAGGGAGACACGTCTCTCGGGACATTGAACGGCCTCGATCATATCGTTTCGTTCGGGGAGGACAACGCCGGCAATCTGTATATCGTGGACTTCGGCTTCGGAACCGGATTCAGCGGCCAGTACACGGCGAACGCGGGAGAACTGTTCCAGGTCGTTCCCGGGATAAGGCTTTATTGGACGAATAGCGTCGACGGAATTCAGTTCTGGTGGCCGGGCGGATTCCAGTTCAGGTTGCAGGCGCAGACCAACAGCCTGAGTTCCGGGATGACCGGCGAATGGCATGATTACCCGGGTGGGTCCTTCTCACCCCTGACCGTTCCGCTCCCGGCGGCGGAGGAAACGGTTTTCTTCAGAGTCATCGGCTTGTGACGCAATCGGTTGCGTGCGGGAGTCCCCGTGGTTCGCGCGCTCGAGTCGAGCATGTACCCCATGGCCAAACTCGGCCGTCGCCCTTGATCCCGGGGATGCGGCGGGCCATGGGTACGCTGTAAGGAGAAAGGAGATTTATGCTGATGCGAAGACAACGACCCAACGACTGGACGCCGCTGGCCCGGTTGCGTGACCAGATTGATCGCATGTTCGACCAGCCGATGTTCGGCCTGGACATGTTCGGCGGATGGAACCCGGCGGTGGATGTGCTGGAGGACAAGGATAAGCTGGTTGTGAAGGCGGAGCTCCCGGGGTTCAAGCGAGAGGATCTCAATGTCACCCTGCAGGGCGATCATTTGGTCCTGAGCGGCGAACGCAAATTTGAGGAGGAAAAGCAGGAAGCCGAGTTCTATCGGTCCGAACGTTTCTACGGCCGGTTTCATCGCGCGATTCCACTGCCGTTCAGTGTCGAGCAGGAAAACATCCAGGCGCGCTACAAGGACGGCGTTCTCACGGTGACGCTGCCGAAGAGCGAGAAATCGCGGGGCCGGCAGATTGAAGTGGCGGTGGAATGACGTCCGTTTGAGGCGGGTGCGGCGCCGGGTGCCTTACAGGAAGAACAATCGTGCGAGGCCGACGACGGCGCCGCCGGGCACGAGCCAGAGAGAGTTTGTCCGGTGGCGGAGCAGCAGCCAGAGGGCTGTCGCGCCGACGAGAAGGGTCACCCAGTCGATGAGCGCGCTGCGGACCAGGTGAAAGGTGACCACGGCCATCAACGCGAGGGACGCAGCGACCACTCCGTCGAGAAACGCTCCGGCAAGGGCTGATTTCCGAAGCCACGGCACCAGGGGGCCGCTTGCCGCCACGAAGACAAACGCCGGCAGAAAGATTCCGGCTGTCGCCACCAGCGCGGCCGGGGTGCCGCCGAGCACGTATCCGATAAACGTGGCGGTGGTGAACACCGGTCCCGGGGTGAACTGCCCGACCGCCACGGCATCGAGCAATTGTTCTTCAGTGAGCCAGCCGAATCGCTCGACGATACCACTTCGCAGGAACGCCAGCAGGACATAGCCGCTGCCATAGAGCACGGATCCCACCTTCACGAAGAACCAGAACAGCGGCCAGAGTCCAAAGGCGGCCCCCGCGGCCGATGTGGTGGATGCCGGAGCTGCGGCTGCGACCAGCGCCTTCAGCATCGGCGGAGGCGTTGCCACTGCCGGCGCATCGGCGGATCGTCCGGCCCGCGCCAGGAGAGCGATGACACCCGCGCCGAAGAGCAGCGCCAGCTCGTTCGCGCCGGAGAAATTCAGAGTCGCCGCCGCCACCGCGATGATTGCCAGCAGTCTGGTTTTCAGCGCGCTCCTGCCCAGGTTCCACAATGCCTGTCCGACGATGGCGATGATGACGGGTTTGATGCCATAGAGAATCGCTTCCACCGAAGGCAGTTCGCCGTAGCGGCGATAGACCCAGCCGCACGCCATGACGATGAGCGTGGCGGGAACAATGAAACAGACGCCTGCCACGACCAGCCCTGCAAACCCGGCGCGGCGATACCCGATGTGAATCGCCATTTCGGTTGAGTTCGGGCCCGGGATCAGATTGGTGGCGCCCATGAGGTCCAGGAATTCTTCATGGGTCAGCCATTTTCGTCGTTGAACCACTTCCTGCTCCATCAGGGCGAGGTGAGCTGCAGGACCGCCGAAACCGATTGTTCCCAGTTTCAGAAAGAGCAGCGCAAGAGCTTTCAGCTCCGCCGTTCGCGTCGCCGGTTGAGTGTTCACGGCTGAAACGGATGGCTCGCGACGTGAAGCACCGCGAGGCAGACGCGCGCGCGCTCCGGATCGTTCAGGCACAGCGCTCCTTCGCGAATGCGGGGCGACGGCTCGCCTTCCATCCTGAGCGGATAACGGTTTCGCAATGCGCAAGCGTAATCCGGGAAGCCCTCGAATCCCTCCGTCCGCACGGTTGAAAGGCCCAGCAACCGGAACCAGCCATAACTGCCGGGGCACGCGCGGCGCATCAGTTCGAGTGTCAATCGGCCCATCGTGTACCGCGGATTGATTTCAACGATCGGTTTCAGCCGGGCCGTTCCGTCCAGGTCGCGATAGACGAAGGCGTCAATTCCCAGCGGGCCGACATAACCGGTCCTGTGCAATTCTCCTTCCAGTGCGTTGAAGAGGTCGGAGTAAAACAGCCGCAGGCGCCGTTTCAGATCCAACACAAGCGGTCGGGCCGTTTCGTCGGGCGCGCTGGTGCGGGAGTCGAGCGCCGCCAGCACCTGCGTGGGGATGCGCTTTTCATACCCGGGTTCGGTCGTGTTGCCCCGGAAGCGTCCCCTGCGATCGTTGATCAGGCCCGTGTAACCGCACAGTTTCAAACCGTCCGCCGTCATCTCCATCTGAATGGAGAAATCCACCAGGCGATCCATCCATGGCTCGACGACGACGCCGTGGCCGCCCTGGAATGCCCGCGAGGTCCAGGAACGATGCGATTCCAGGGAGTCGTTGGCTGAGAGACGGAGCGCGTTGTTGCCTGCGACACCGAAGGCATGCTTCAGCACGATCTCGCAGTAGCCGCGCTCGCGAAGGGTTGAAATGGCCAGAGCCGCTTCGTCCGGCGTTCGCGCGGCAATGCCGGCTGTCCCGGGCGAACAGAGCCAGGGTTCAGCGGCATGCGCCTCGAGTTGCTGGCGAAGAAGGCGCGCACTCCATGCTTTCGAGTAAAGCTCCGCGACGCGCGGATTGAAGCACTGCTCGGCCGTGCGCGCTCTGCCCGTCCACTTCGCAAACAGCGGTTGCAACAGTTCCACGCTGTCCGGCCCCCACGCCCACGGTTTCAACTGGCCGATCTTCCGATGCTCCAGCGCTTCCGCGATGCGGATAGAGAGCGAACGGCGGTCTGTGGCGAGGCCGACGGGCGCGTTCAGTTCGACAAATTCCGGGAGATCGAACCCCGCCCGCTTGATGCCGCTCAGGAACTCCACGGACGGACGGCGTTCCACGAGGACGATGTCGTCCTGCCGGGAGAGGAACTGCGGCAGGTTCTCGAGGTCGCGCGCGAGTTCGGCCTGCGAGCGGCGCGGCGTGAACGCGGGCCCCTGGGCCATCCATCCCTCGGCAAACGGGTTGAAGAGAAAGATGCCCGGGGTGCGGCCACGCGATTGCGAATACACCTCGAGCTCCGCAATGAACCGCTCATCGAAGCCCGCCGCGCGCCGGCCCTCGACATTCAAAGTGAATCCCTTGGCACGCTGCGGCGACAGGGGAAACTTCAGTTGCCGGCAGAACGCATCCCAATCGCTTTCGTTTGGGTTTTTCCAGCGGCGGAACCACTTCAATCCGTAGGCGACGTGGCCGATCTCGTCGCGGTAGATGCCGTCCAGCAAACGGGCGGTGGCGTTGTCTCCCGCTTCTTCAAACGCGCGCCCATAATGACGCGCGAAATCGAGGTTCGCCTGCTCGAATGTCAGGCAAAGCCCGGCGACGTAGTCGATCGGGTTTTCCATGGGCGCGACGGCGCGCCAGAAGTAACCGCTGACGGGCAGTTCGCCGAAGTGAATGCCGCACTCCCGCATCCGCGAGAGATAGAGTCGCGTGTGTTCCTGTTCGTCCTGCAAGGTTTGCAGGACACCCATTCGGAAAGCGGCGGGCGCGTTGGGAAATCGCAGGAGCACCAGGGCCATCAGCTCCGTTGCCAGCAGTTCGTGATTGGCGAAGAAGTGGAGCAGCCGGCCGCGGTCCTCCGGATTGCCGATGCGTTCGATGCCGGGAAACGCGTTGCGCCCGGTGCCGCCCGGTTTGAAGCGCAGTTCGGCCGGGCGCCCCGGCCCCGACGGAGTCTCGATCGGCGCGCCCGGCTTTTCGTCGGTAATGGGGCCCGGGGGCTCGAGTTTCTCCTCCAGCGAGGTGGCGAACAACACGCGCTCGGCGAATTCGCGGAGTTCCATGGTGTGGACTTGGTACCCCCACCCCGAATTGAACGGGGATCCGCGGTTTAGGAAACCGCTGCTCTATCCATTTGAGCTATGGGGGCGCATCGGCCGCCACAACTTACCCGGCGTGTCAATCCTGTAAAACATAGAATGCGCCCGCGAGCTCAAAAACGTTGAGACGCCGCCAAAAAGCTTTCCGCAGCTCGACGAAGAGCTTCTGAATGCGGGGCGCCCGGCGCGTTACGCCACCGTGCGACAGGGTCGGGCCGCAACGCCGCGCAGCAACGCCTTCACCCGGGCGACCAGGTCAGAAGGCGAGATCGGTTTCGAAACAAAGTCCGTCGCGCCGGAGTCGAACCCTGTACAGCGAGGCAGTTCTCCCGGCATGCCCGAAACCATCAGCACAGGAACACGCGCGGTGGATTCGTCGCGTCGGAGCAGCTCGCAAACAGCAAACCCGTTCACGTCGGGCAGCATGACGTCCAGAAGGACCAGGTCGGGCTGCAGCGATCGGGTCTTTCTGACCGCCTCCTGGCCGTTCGCGGCCGTGGCGATGGCGAACCCATGTTCCTTGAACTCCAATCGCAGCAGTTCCAATTGGTCCGGATCGTCGTCCACCAGCAGGATCTTTTTCTTCCTGAAGAAGCTTGTTTCCTTCATTGCATGCGGTTGTGTTCGTCCTGGACCGCCGGCACTGAGCAAAACGAATGCCGCTCAGGAAGGCGCGGAGGTTCGCTTTTTCGCTTTAAGTCATTAATCCTGAGGGCTGTGCACAAAGGCGGGTTGCGTGGCCTGCACCGGAAGACATCTGAATATGGTTTCGCGAATTTGAGTCTGATGGATATAGAAGGCGCAGTAAACCGGCGTATCTTCTATTGCGACAATGAAAACACAAAGTTACCGGAAGTGGGTGTGGGCGGCGGCGATCGCCGCGCTGCCGTTGATGGGTTGCACCCAAAGGACGGCCTATTCCGCCTCTGCTGAGTTTGCCCTCAGCAACCAACCCGCTCCGCTGACCCCTGCGCCGGTGGAGGTCCCGACCGAACTTGTGGAACCCGCCATCGATCCGGCTCCCGAGGAGTTGGCCACGAACAATCTCGAAACAGCGTCCGGTCGGGTCGTGTCCACCCCTGAGACAGCCATCCGGTCCACGCTGTCCTATCCGGCCCGTGAAGTTGTCAAACTCGCGCAGGCCGGCGTCGATGAAGGAGTCATGCTCGCCTTCGTCACCAACTCCACGCTCGTCTTTGGTCTGACATCGGATGACATCATCTATCTGAACGATCTCGGAGTGCCTGAATCGGTCGTGACGGCGATGTTGCAGCGCGACCAGGTGGCCCGGTCGGATTCGGCTGTGGCGAGCGCGCCGCCGGTTTACACGAATCAGGCGGACACCGGTGCCGTCGGTGCAGCGCCCATTCCGTACGCCGCGGAGGACACGAGCGTTTATCCGGAGCAAACAGTGACAGCCGGGGCGCAGTACGTGGAGCAACCCGCGGGCAACGTTGCCTACACGTATTTCTACGATGCGCTCGCGCCGTACGGAACATGGATTGAAGTGGATGGCTACGGCCTGTGCTGGCAGCCGACGGTGGTCGTGGTGAATCGCGACTGGCATCCCTACTTCCATCGGGGCCGGTGGCTCTACACGGATTACGGCTGGTATTGGGCATCGGATTACTCCTGGGGTTGGGCGCCCTTCCACTATGGTCGCTGGTTCCGGCATTATCGCTGGGGCTGGTGCTGGGCGCCGGATACGGTGTGGGGGCCGGCGTGGGTGAGCTGGAGATATACGACCGATTATTGCGGCTGGGCGCCCTTGCCGCCCACAGCGTGCTACCGGCCCGGATTCGGGTTCACATGGTATGGCCGCTCGGTCGGGTTCAGTTTCACATTCGGCCTGTCGGCTCATCACTTCGTCTTCATTCCGACGCACCGCTTCACCGATCGGCATTTCCATCGGCATCGCCTGCATCATCAGGACGTGGATCGCGTTTTCCACAGGACCCAGGTGGCCAACCGGTTCGATCATGACCGGGACCGCCGGGTGATCAATCGCGGGGTGCCGGTTGAGCAGATCGCGCGAGCGACACGATCGGAAATCCGCCCGGTCCGCTTGCGTGAAGTGGATCGCCCGACCAATGCGCGACTGGAGCAGGGCAGGACGCCCGGCGAGCGAACCCTGGCCGTGTTCCGTCCCAAACTGCCTGAGCCCGACACGGATCGGCCGATCACGCGGGTCGGCGAAGGCGTGCGCCCGGCTCCGCGGCAGATCGCCGCCCGCAACGACTCCCGGACGCGGACCGAATCGTCGCTGGTGCCGCAAGTGCCGCGGCGGCAGCCGCAGGAAGCCGCTGCGGTTCGTGAAGCGCGGCGGCCCAACCTCCGCGAGACGGCGCCCGTCCAGCGGCCGTCTGGAGACAACGATCGCACCACAACCGTCCGGTCCGAGCGCAATGGATCTCTGATCCTGCGCGGGCCGGGACGCTCGCCTGCCGGTGAGAACCCGGCGCCGGAACGGCCTGCAACGCCCAATCAGCAGGATCGTCCACTGGCGAACGGTCGTGAGGCGACTCCGCCCGCGGCGCAGATCCGGCCGCGGAACAACATCCTCGTTCCGCAGCGGCCGAATCGGGTCGAGCCGGCACCGCAAGCACCGGTCGTGACTCCGCCGGCGCAGCAGCCCAACCGGCAGATTGAACGGACTGTGCCTCAACGACCGCAGCAGAATCAGCGCGTGTTTCCGCAGACACCGCAACCGCGCGCGATCACGCCGCCGACGATCAATCAGGCTCCGAGGCAGCAGCCGCCGGTGCAGGTGCCGCGGCCCGAACCCAGAGTGCAGCAGCCGCGCCTCAATCCGCCTCAGCAGCGGGTGGCGCCGGCGCCCGCGCCCGCGCCGCGCATCGAAGTGCCACGAGTGGCACCGCGCGTGGAAGCGCCGCGGGTTGCGCCGCGGATTGAGAGCCGCCCGGCGCCTCGCATCGAGGCGCCGCGTCCGGCACCCGGGGTGGAACGGTCGGCGCCCGCGCGAAGCCAGGGCGGAGGAATTCAACGCGGCGGCGGCCGCAATCGCTGAAGCGGCCATGCGAATGTTCCGGGGCAGCCTCATTTTGAAATCGTTGTCGCAGCGTGAATTGTTTTCTCCTTTTTCCTCGCGCCAGCCGCTGGCACTATCCGCGCGATGGGCATCACGCCGCAGCAATTCAAGAGACTCGAAGAGCGCCTCGCCCGCCGCGCGCGCTCTGTCTCCCCGGTGCCCGAATCCGCCCTCCGACTCCCCGCCGGCGGACACCAGGTCATTCTTGGAATCGACCCTTCCCTGCGAGGAACCGGTTACGGTGTGATCCGGTGCGGGCGTCCGCATCCTGTCGCGCTGGCCTACGGAACCATCACGTGCCCTCCCTCCTGGGAGCATTCGCGCTGTCTCTTGCGAATCGTGCAGGTGTTGCGCGATGTGTTGAAGCAGCACCGGCCCACCGTCTGTGCCGTCGAAGGTATTTTCTTCGCGCAGAACCTCAAGACGGCCATTGTCATGGGCGAGGCGCGCGGCGCGGCGTTGTGCGCCGTCGCCGAGGCGGGACTCGAGATCTACGAAATTGCGCCCCGCAAGGTGAAGCAGGCCATTGCGGGCTACGGCGCGGCCCACAAGCCTGCGGTGGCGAGAATGGTTCAGCATATTCTGCGTTTGGCGCAGCCGCCCGAATTCGACGCCGCCGACGCGCTGGCGCTGGCGCTGGCGCACGCGCAGGAGAACGGGCGTTATTTTCTCACGGCTCCTCGAAAGGTGTGATCACGTTTCTCAATGGAAAACTGGTTGAGGCGCTTCCCACCCAGGTCACGGTGGACGTGAATGGCGTCGGGTACGAGGTGCTCATTCCGCTCTCCTCCTTCGACAAGCTCCCGAAGCCGGGTGCGAACGTGCATCTGTTGACGCAACTGGTCGTCCGCGAGGACGCGCACACGCTGTACGGCTTCATGACCCCGGCCGAGCGCGACCTGTTCCGCCTGCTGATCAACACGGTCAGCGGCGTCGGCCCCCGAATCGCGCTGAACGTACTCAGCGGCATCAGCGTGACCGCCTTCCGCGGCGCCGTCGCCAACGGAGATGTCAAGGCGCTCTCGCAGATCTCCGGCGTCGGAAAGAAGACGGCCGAACGGATCGTGGTCGAGTTGAAGGATAAGATCGGCCCCGCCGGCGCCTGGGAGGCGTCCAGTGAACAGCGCGGGCTCTCGCCCGCCGACCAGAAGATCAACGACGCGGTCCTGGCTCTGGTGGCCCTCGGTTTCAAACAGATCGAAGCGCATGAAGCCGTGCGGGCCGCGCAGGCCGTTCTTGGCGACGAGGCCACGGTCGAAGACCTCGTCCGCGCCTGCCTCAAGAAGGGCGCATGACGGCTGCGGACACACAGAATTCCGGGACCCGAAATCCGGCGGGACGGAAGCGCAGATCCGGGGTGGTGATTCCGCATCGTCCGACGTTTGGGCAGAAGCTGGCGGCGTGGATTGTCTTTGCGGCGTTGCGGATGGTTGCCTTGACACTGCGGTATCGGTGGAGGGATCCCAACAACCTAGTGGAGAATCCGCTGCCGACGCCGGCGATTTTCGCGATCTGGCACAACCGGCTGGCGCTCTGCATGCACGCGTACCGGCTGTATAACCGGCGGCGCAAAGGGGCCGGCATGGCCGCGATGGTCAGCGCCAGCCGGGACGGCGGTTTTCTGTCGGGCGTTCTCGAGTGGTTCAAGGTGCAGCCGGTTCGCGGTTCGTCCAGCCGGCGCGGTCCGCAGGCGTTGCTGGAGCTCACCACCTGGGCGGAGCGCGGTTACGACCTCGCCATCACACCTGATGGCCCGCGCGGTCCCCGTTACGTGGTCCAGGACGGCGTCATGTCGCTGGCGCAGCTCACCGGCCTGCCGATCGTTCCGTTCTCCTACAACCTGCAATGGAAGATCCGGATGAAGAGCTGGGATGGATTCCTGATTCCGTTGCCGTTTTCGCGTTGCGAGATGGTGGTGGGCCAGCCGTTCCATGTGCCGCGCGAGGCCGGTGATGCCGAGCGCGAGGCGCTCAGGGTGCGACTGGAAAACACGCTCAAGGAGATGACACGGGACTGACCGCTACTCGAAGCCGAACCGCGCCCGGAACCGGTAAAGGGAGTGGCGGCGCAGCACCGTGTTCACATACGCGCGGGTGCCGGGGAAGCCGATCTGTTCGATAAAGGCGGCGCTGTTGGTCGCCGCCCTTCCATTGTTCCATTTGATGACGTTGCCGCGTCCGGCATTGTAATCGGCCAGCGCATACGGCAGCGGATCGTCGGTGTGCTGGTAACGCTTGATCAGCAGACTGAGATAATACGTCCCCGCCAGGGTGTTGGTCGCGGGATCCAGGCAATGACTGTGTTTGAAGGACGTGATCCGTTCGGCGTCGGCCCATTCCTGCGCGGCGATCTCCTGGATCTGCATCAGGCCCAGCTCGCCGGCGCGGCCGCGCACGGATGGGTCGAAACCGCTCTCGCGCCACACGATGGCCTTGACGAGCAGCGGGTCCACGCCGTACCGCCGCGCTGCGGCGCGGATCTCGGCGTCGAACTGCCGTTCGCGCTCGTCCTCCTGCCGCAGATACAGCAACGCGACGACCACAAGGGCCGCAACGACGGAAACCACGATGCCCGCGCGCTTCACGCGCGGCAATCTAATGAGAGGCGAGAGACCCGCGCAAGCATGCGGCGCTTGACACCCGCAGGTTGACCTTCGACTCTCGATTCGCATGATCGCCCGCGTCACACTCGAGATCGCCCTCCGAAAGGAGTTCGATTATCTCATCCCGGACGGGCTCGTGGGCCAGATCGATGTGGGCAGCCGTGTGCAGGTTCCGTTCGGCGCCCGCAAAGTGCTGGGTTGTGTGACCGGTCTGGCGCAGACCTCCGAGCATTCCCGGCTCAAACCCATCCTCAAAGTCATCGGCGCGCAGACCCTTGTCACTCCGAAGGTGCTGAAGCTGGCGCGGTGGATCGCGGATTATTATTGCTGCCCGCCGGAGATTGCCTTGAAGAGCGTCCTGCCGGAGGTCGTCCGGAAGGAGCAGGCCGGGTGGCGCGAACGACTGTATGTGCGCGCCCTGCCGTTTGCGGGCGAGTTGCCGAAACTGCCGAAACGCCAGCAGGAAGTCTGGAACATTGTCGAGGAGCGGCGGGAACTGCCCTTGCGGGAGCTCCTCGAGCTTGCACAGACCACCGCCGCAACGGTGCGAAGGTTGGAGGATCGGGGGCTGGTGGCGATTTCCGCGGAGATTTCGGAACGCGATCCGTACGCACGCGAACACATCGTGCCCACCTCGCCGCTTCCTCTGAATCCCGCCCAGGCCGCGGCGCTGGCAAAGATTCATTCGGCGCTCGAACAGTCTTCCCGGAACGGGGACGCGCGCGCCGGAACCCATTCCTCCGTGTTCCTGCTGCATGGAGTGACGGGCAGCGGCAAGACGGAAGTATATTTGCAGGCCATTTCCCGCGCGCTCGAGCTCGGCAAGGGCGCCATCGTTCTCGTTCCCGAAATCTCGCTGACGCCGCAGACCGTGGAGCGTTTCAAGGCGCGCTTCAGCTCGGGCCCGCTTCGGACATTGGTCGCCGTTCTGCACAGCCACCTTTCCGCCGGGGAACGCCACGACGAATGGCACAAGATCCGGCAGGGCCGCGCCCGGATCGTGATCGGCGCGCGCTCCGCCATCTTTGCGCCGGTGGATCCGCTGGGGCTGATCATTGTGGACGAGGAGCATGAGCACACCTACAAGCAGGAGGAAACCCCGCGCTACCACGCGCGCGACGTGGCTATCATGCGCGGCCGGATGGAGAACGCCACCGTTGTGCTGGGTTCGGCCACGCCGTCGCTCGAGAGCTACTACAATTGCCGCAAGGGGAAGTACACCCTGCTCGAACTGCCGGATCGCATTGACGACCGGAAAATGCCGTACGTGCGGGTGGTGGACATGCGCCAATGCGTACGCGGCAGTCATGGCGTGCCGATCTTTTCTCCCCGGCTCAAGGAAGCGATCACCCAGCGGCTGGAACGCGGCGAGCAGACGATTCTGTTTCTGAATCGGCGGGGTTACTCGAGTTCACTGCAATGCCCTCTCTGCGGGTTCGTCGCGGAGTGCCCCAACTGCAGCCTTTCGCTCACCTACCATCGACCGGATCAGAAGTTGCGCTGCCACATCTGCGGTCATCAGGAACCCGTTCCCGCGGTGTGCCCCAACGAGAAATGCCGCAACCCGGCGATTCGCTACGCGGGACTCGGCACACAGAAGGTCGAGGAGACCCTCGGCAAACTCTTTCCGGATGCGCGCATCACGCGCATGGACGCCGATACCATGAAGCGGAAGGAGGACTATCGCCGCATCCTGAGCGACTTCCGCGCAGGCAAGATCGACATCCTGGTGGGCACGCAGATGATTGCCAAGGGACTGCATTTCCCCAACGTGACACTGGTGGGGATCATTTATGCCGACATGGCGCTGCACCAGCCGGATTTCCGCGCGGCCGAGCGCACGTTCCAACTGCTCACCCAGGTGGCGGGCCGCGCAGGACGCGGGGACGTGGAAGGAGAAGTGTTCGTTCAGTCGTTCACGCCGTATCACCCCGCCATCCAATACGCGCGCCGGCATGACTACCCAGGGTTTTACGAGCAGGAATCCGAGTTCCGCCGGCAGTTGAACTATCCTCCCTATGCGCGCGTGGCCCTGTTGACGCTCCGCGGGCGGAACGAGGACAAGGTGAAGTTTTCGGCCGATCACGTCCGGGCGGCGCTCGAGAAGGTCGAAAAGGAGTTGCGCGGGAAGACGGAGCTGATCATTGCGGGACCGGCGGCGGCGCCGCTGTTGCGCGCCGAGACCTACTATCGCTACCAGATCATGCTGCGGACACCGCGCATGAGCGTGTTGAGCCGCCGTCTCGCGGAACTGACGGAGACGATAGCCCTGCCGGAGGACGTGCTGCTGTCGGTGGACATCGATCCCGCGGACCTGGGATGAGTCGCCGGCGCGCGGGCGAGATCTTGCTTTGACCCCCTTCTGTCGCTGTGCTATTCCGGGCCCGTTCTTTAAGCCTATGAGACTCTTTCTTCCCCCGTGCGTTGCGCTGCTGGTGGCGAGTCTGCCGTTTTCGGCACATTCCCTCGAACTCTCCACTCAGGTGGAATGCGAGAAGTCCGCGCTGTTCCTGGCGCCGGTGGATTCCCCCGGTTTCAGGAAATACGCGCCGGACCGGGAGGTGGACATTCTGCACCTGATCATCGATGTCACGCCGGACTTCACCAACCGCACCGTGTCCGGCACCACGACGATCCGGTTCAAACCCATCGCCAAACCGATCGAGAAGTTGAGCCTGGACGCGGTGCATCTCACGGTGGGTTCCATCGAGAGCACGGAACCCCTGCTCGATCACCAGGTCACGGACGACAAGATCATCATCGAGTTCGCGCAACCGGTTCCCGCCGACAAGGAGGTTACGGTCGCGATTCAGCACAGCGCGGAGCCGGCTCAGGGCATGTATTTCCGCACGCCGGACATGGGTTACAAAGAGGGCGACACACACCTGTTCACGCAGGGCGAAACCATCGACTCCCGGCATTGGTTCCCCTGTTTCGATTCGCCCAATGAGAAGTTCACTTCGGAAACCATCTGCCACGTGCCCGAAGGCATGATCGTGCTGTCCAACGGGCGGCTGGTGTCGCAGGACAAAGATCCCGCCACGGGCCTGGTCGCCTTCCGCTGGCTCCAGGACAAGCCGCACGTGAATTACCTGATCACCCTCGTGGCCGGTTACTTCAAGAGCATCGAGGACAAGTACAAGGACATCCCGCTCGCGTTCTACGCACTGCCTTCGGACATCGACCAGGCGGCGAACTCGTTCAAAGACACGAAAGACATGATGGCGTTCTTTGAAGAGGAAATCGGCGTGCCGTATCCGTGGGCCAAGTACTACCAGGTGACGGTGAATGATTTTGTCGCCGGCGGCATGGAGAATACCAGCATGACCGTTCTGGCCGATCGCACGCTGTTTACCGATGCCACCGAGAACATCCGATCGAGCCAGGGCCTCGTCGCGCATGAACTGGCGCATCAATGGTTCGGTGACCTCGTCACGTGCAAGGATTGGAGCCATATCTGGCTGAACGAGGGTTTTGCCACCTACTACGCCGCGCTGTATGAGGGGCACAGGAACGGGCGCGACGCCATGCTGTACCAGCTCTACAACCAGGCCCGGCGCGTCCTGGCATCCACCAACACCCGCCCCATCGTGGACCGGACCTACGACAGCCCGGGCCAGATGTTCGGCCTGCTGGCCTACCAGAAAGGGAGCGCGGTGCTGCACATGCTGCGCGCCGAACTCGGCGAGGAACTCTACCGCCGGTGCATCAAGACGTACCTCGAGCGGCATGAGTTCGACACCGTCGTGACCGAAGACCTCAACTCGGTCATTGAAGAACTCTCGGGACGTTCATACGACCGTTTCTTCGACCAGTGGGTGTATCATGGCGGCGTTCCCGAGCTGGAGATCTCCTACAACTGGGACGCCCGCAGCAGGCTGGCCCGCCTGACCGTCCGGCAGACACAGCGTGTGACCGAACAGGTCCCGCTGTTCCAGTTTCCTGTCGCGGTGCGCTTCAAAGGCCGGAACTGGAGCGTGGACAGGCAGATCGTCGTCAGAAACAGGACCGAGGATTTCTATTTCAGCCTGTCGGAAGCCCCGACCATCGTGCGCTTCGACCCCGATTGCGTCCTGCTGGCGAGGGTCAACTTTTCCCTGCCCACCTCGATGCTGCATGCGCAGTTGCAGGACAGTTCCGACGCGATGGGACGCGTGCTTGCGATCGAGGCACTGTCGCGCAGGAAGGATCGTGAAACGGTCGAGCAGTTGCGGCGCGTGCTGAACAACGACGCCTTCTACGGTGCGCGCATCGAAGCAGCCCGGGCGCTGGGCGACATGCAGACGGACCAGGCGCTGGAAGCCCTCGTCCGGTCCACGCGCCAGTCGGATGCGCGCGTGCGCCAGCAGGTGTACAGCGCCATCGCAAGCTACTACGACACGCGCGCCATGGAAGCACAGCGGGCGATGCTGAAATCCGAAAAGAATCCCGATATCCAGGCGATTGCGATTCGCGAGTTGGGAGTCTATCCCGCATCCGATTCGCGCGAACTGTTGCTGGCGCAGCTCAACTCCCGTTCCTACCGCAATCAACTGGCCGACGCCGCCATCGCGGCCATTCGCGCGCAGAACGATCCGTGGTGGATCGGGCCGCTGCTGGAGAACCTCGGTAAACGCGAAGCCGACTATACCCGCGCCGGTTACGGGCAGGCGCTCCGGACGCTGGCGCAACTGGCACGCGAACAGGAGGACAAGTCGCAGGTCCGCGAGTTTCTGCTCGCCCGTTTGAATCACCCAGGCGCCATCGTGCAACGCGCCGCCATCGGCGCGCTGGGTGTTCTGGGCGACCCGGCTGCGCTTGGACCGCTCGAGAAGATTGCGGCTGGAAGGCGCGACTCGCCCGAGCGGGCCGCCGCCGACGGTGCCATCCGGGCGATCGAAAGCGCCCGCCCGTCGAACGACGTCGTGGGCCGTCTCCGCGAAGAGCTCCTTGCGCTCCGGCGTGAAAACCAGGAGCTGCGCCGTGAGTTCGAGGCCCTCCAGAAGAAGGTCGAAGCCCTCACGCCCGCGATGGAGAACCGGAGATTCGTGCCCGTCCGATCGCCCAAGGAGGCGTCGCGGTAGGATCTGCGGGCTGCCGCTCGCGAAGTCGCTTCATCGCGAAACGCGCTTCGCGTGCGCGAACGCGGAGCAACGCGCGCCGCGCGCGAGAGGGGCTACTTCATTTCGGCCGCTTTCTGGATTTCAGCCAGCAGTTGTTCCGGTGTCCACTGGTTGCCGGGGATGATGGCCTGCACACGCCCTTTCGGATCGATGACCACTGTCCGCAGGTTGTGATTGAAACCGCCCGCGGCGGCGTCGCGCCAGAACACCAGCCCGAAGTGCTCGCCGATGGCCGTGATGTCAATCAGCGCGCCTGTCGCAAACGTCCAGCGTTCCGGATCGTACTGGTATCGCTCGGCGTAAGCCTTCAGCACCGCGGGAGTGTCGAACTCCGGATCGAACGAGATCGTCAGGAAATGCCAGTTGGTCGGCGCATTGGTCATCGACAACAGGCGTTGCTGTGTCTGCATGAAGTACCGCGCGGTTTGCGGGCAGTAGGTCGGGAAGGGGCACCGCGTGAACAGGAAGTTGATGGCCAGGACGCGGCCCCGGAAGTCGCTCGTGCTGAATGTGCGGCCGAACTGATTGGTGAACGTGTAGTCCGGCAGCACATCGCCCACGTTCAAAGGCTCCACGTCCCGGACCAGCCGGAACGGGCCCGTCGTCGGCGGATCGTTCCGCTTCGGTCCGGTCTTCCTGATCTGATCGATCCACCCATACGTGTCCGTCACCGTCATGCGAAACGTCACCGGATCGCCGGGCTCGAGCCCCGCCAGTTCGTTGGTGTCGAGCACGTCGAAGTTCATGGTCATCGCCTTCATATAACCGGGGATCTCCTCGTGCTTGATGCGGACGGATTTCTCCTCGGGCGCGACTTCCACAACGACACCGTTGACCTGGAACACCTGGTTGGAGGCGGCGATTTCAGCCGCGGCAACGCAAAGTGCCGAACAAACAAGCGTTAGAATCAGAATCGAACCGGATCGCAACATGGCGCCAAGTTGCGCGCAAGTTCGCTGTTTTGCAAGCGGCCGCCGGGCGCAAACATCGCTTGGCGCAGGCGATCCGCCTGCGCGTTCTGGCGGCGTCCTCGCCGCCAGACGACGTTTGTTTGAAAACCAGTTTCAGTGGTCTTGCGATCTGTGCAAAAGCGTGTTTAATCGCTGGCGCAATGCCGAAGTCGTCGCCGAGCCAGAGTGCCGAGGATTACCTCGAGCGGATTCATGAATTGATCGAGCGAAAGGGTTACGCCCGCACCGTGGACATTGCCACGTCGCTGCGGGTCCGACAGGCGTCTGTAACCGCAATGGTGCAGAAGCTGGGCGACGCCGGTTACCTGAACTACACGAAGTACCGCGGACTGGTTCTCACCGAAAAGGGACTGGAAGTGGCGCTGAAAATCCAGAACCGGCATGCCACGCTTTCGCGGTTCTTCTCCTTGTTCGGGCTCGACCCGGAGACGCAGCATCAGGACATCGAGGGCATTGAACATCATTTGAGCCCCGAAACGGTGCAGGTGCTGTCGGACTTGACGGAGTTTTTCGAGAAGAATCCCGAAACCCTCAAGGCTTTCCGCCAATCGCGCCGGCGGTCGCGCAAATGAGCCGGGACCCGTTCCTTCAGGCGGCCATCGAGGAGGCCCGGCAGGGCCTTGCCGAAGGCGGCATCCCGATCGGTTCGGTTCTCGTTTGCGAGGGAAAGATCGTCGCCCGCGGGCGCAACCGGCGGCTGCAACAGGGCAGCGCCATTCATCACGCCGAAATGAATTGCCTCGAGAATGCCGGTCGCCTCTCCGCGGCCGTGTACCGCAAATGCGTGCTGTATTCGACCCTGTCTCCCTGTCCAATGTGCAGCGGCGCCGCACTGCTGTACCGGATCCCGAGGATTGTGATCGGTGAAAACGTCACCTTCCGCGGGCCGGAGGATTACGTTCGATCTCAAGGAGTGGAACTGGACATCCGGCAGGATCCGGAATGCATCGAATTGATGCGGACCTTTGTCGCGGCGCACCCGGAACTGTGGAACGAGGATATCGGCGAGTGAACCGCGGAAGCGCCGTCCTGGCCTGAGGGCGCGGGTTGGGCCGATGCGTTCGGAGAATGTCCCGGGGGGAGCGGCTTCGCTACGCGGCTGCCTTGTCGGCTTTGCGCCGGATGATCGGTTTGCCTTCGCCGCGCACCACCTGGCGCGTGATCTTGATGTGCAGGATGTCGTCGCTGCTGGGCACGTCGAACATCACGTCGAGCATCAGTTTCTCGAGCAGGCTGCGCAGCGCGCGGGCGCCTGTGCCCTTCGTGATCGCCATGCCCGCCAGCTCGTGCAGCGCGTCCCGGGTGAACTCGAGTTCCACCCCCTCCATCGCCATCAGCTTCGCATACTGCTTGGTCAGGGCGTTCTTCGTGTCGGTAAGGATGGATACAAGCTGGTCTTCCGTCAGCTCGCCCAGCACCGTCACCATCGGCAACCGCCCGACGAACTCGGGAATGAATCCGAAGCTGAGCAGGTCCTCAGGCTCGACGTATTGAAGGATTTCCTGGCGGTTGATTGTCGCCGTGCGGTAGCCCTCCTCGACCGCGCGGAAGCCCATGACGTTCTTGCCGAGCCGCCTTTGGATGATCCGCTCCAGTCCAACGAACGCGCCCCCGCAGATGAACAGGATATCGGAGGTGTTGACGCGAATGTATTCCTGCTGCGGATGTTTGCGGCCGCCCTGCGGCGGAACATTGCAGACCGTGCCTTCGAGAATCTTCAGCAGCGCCTGCTGCACCCCTTCGCCCGAAACGTCGCGCGTGATGGAAACGTTGTCGGTCTTCCGCGCGATCTTGTCGATTTCGTCGATGTAAACGATCCCGCGCTGCGCCCGTTTCACATCGTAATCCGCATTCTGGAGCAGGCGCAGAATGATGTTCTCGACATCCTCGCCGACGTAACCGGCTTCGGTGAGCGTGGTGGCGTCGGCAATGGCGAACGGCACGTCCAGGATCTTCGCCAGGGTCCGCGCGAGCAGCGTCTTGCCCGAGCCCGTGGGCCCGATCATGAGGATGTTGCTCTTCTCGATCTCGATGTCCGCGTGCGGGTCCGGTTGCGGGGCCGGCATGGCATTGGGCGGAGCGTCCTTCGGCGTCTCCTCGGACGGCGCCGGCGGCTCCTGGAGGATGCGCTTGTAATGATTATGAACGGCGACCGAAAGCGTCTTTTTCGCGTGTTCCTGACCGATGCAATGCTTGTCGAGCTGGCGCTTGATCTCGGCCGGCTTCGGGACGTTGATGCGCGACTTCTGCTTCTTCGACTGCGCTGCGAATTCCTTGTCGAGAACGTTCTTGCACAGGACGACGCAGTTGTCGCAGATGTAAACGCCGGGCCCGGCGATGAGCTTCTTCACTTCCGCGTGGGATTTCCCGCAGAAGCTGCACAATGTGATGTTGGTGGGCCGCGCCAAACCGTTTATTCCTTCTTGTCGATCAGGCTTGTAGCGCGCTCGGCCAGTCCGGGGATTTCCTTCCGGGACTGCACCACTTCGTCCACGAGCCCGTAGTTCTTGGCCTCTTCAGCGCTCATGAAGTTGTCGCGGTCGCAGTCTTTCTCGACCTGTTCCACCGTGCGCCCGGTGTGTTTCGAGATGATCGTGTTCAGGCGCTGCTTGAGCCGGAGCATGTACTTCACCCGGATCTCCACGTCGCTGGCGGGTCCTTCGGCGCCGCCCAGCACCTGGTGAATCATGATGTTCGAGTTCGGCAGGGCGAAACGCTTGCCCTTGGTGCCGCCGCACAGGAGCACGGCACCCATGCTGGCCGCCTGGCCGATGCAATACGTGTTCACGTCGCACGTCAGAAACTGCATCGTGTCGTAGATCGCCAGCCCCGCCGTCACGCTGCCGCCCGGCGAATTGATATACAGATGAATGTCCTTCTTCGGGTCCGTCATCTGCAGGAACAGCAATTGGGCGATGATCACGTTCGCCACCATGTCGTCCACCGGCGTGCCGAGGAACACAATGCGATCAACAAGCAGTCGCGAGTAGATGTCGTATCCGCGCTCGCCGCGGCCCGTCTGCTCAACGACCATGGGTATCAGGAAATTTTGCATAGACTTAATCTCTGGTGCGCAACGTAACGGAGCCCCCACGAGAGGTCAAGCGTGCCGCTGCGGCCCCCGGCCTTGCCTTTCCTCGAACTTCCGCTAGAACGTGCGCATGACGTTCTCGATCGAGCATCTGGGGCTGCCCGCCCGCGATCCCGCCGCCCTCAAGGAATGGTACGTCCGAGCGCTGGATGCCCGGGTCGCCTTCGACAACCGGCAGGTCCCGCCCATGTTCCTGCTGCGCGTCCCCGGCGGCGTGATGATCGAGATTTACGCCGGCGACACCGCGTTGAAGGAAACCTCCAACAACAAGCTGAACGGCTGGCGGCACGTCGCCCTGCGCGTGGATTCCATCGAGGCGGCCCGGGCGGAGCTGGAAAAGCGCGGCGTGGTGTTCACCGAGGAAATCAAGCCTGCGGGCGGGGGCGGGCGTGTCCTGTTCTTCCAGGACCCCGAAGGCAACCTCCTGCACCTGGTCGAACGTTCGCCCGATTCACCGGTGCGCTGAACCCCATTCCCTCAGATGACAGCACGCGCGCTCGCCTGGCTCGTTTGCGCTGCAGCCGTCCTGTCCGACGCGGCAGCGGTCGATTTCACCGGCGTCAACCTGGCCGAGGTGGATTGCTTCCAGGGGAAAGGAATGAACATTATCCGGTTGCCGTTCCGCTGGGAACGATTGCAACAATCCGCCAATGCGGAGTTCAACACGGCGGAATTGAATCGGCTGAACACGTTCGTCTCGCAAACGACCGCCAGGGGAGTGTTCGTCATCCTCGATCCGCACAATTACGCGCGGTATTACGGCGATGTCATCAGCAGCGCCCAGGTGCCGGTGACCGCATTCAGCAACTTCTGGAGCCGTCTGGCATCGATTTACCGCACCAACGACCACGTCATCTTCGGGCTGATGAATGAATCCAATTCCATGATGACGTCGACCAACGGCAGCCGCTTCTTCCGCGTCCGCGCCGCGCGGAATCAGTGAGCTGAAACTCTTCAGTGAGCTACCCGAGTCACCTGCGCGTGCGGGACAATTCTGCGCGCATATGCGACAGAAATTGTCCCGCTGGTTTCATGGATTCGCGGCGGGACCGGAGGATTTGAGGTCGAGGATCAGTTGCATCTTGAAGTCGTGCAGGCCGAGTTCGAGGCCGGCGGGATAGCGGTGCGGGTTGTCGAAACGCCTGATTCCCGGATGCAACATGGACAACTGCAACTGCGCCCGTTCGCGAATCGCTTCCAATGATGGCGAGGCGTACACCCGTTCGCCCTTCCGAAACACAGGCACCAGAAGGTCCTCCCACTCGAGGTTCTCCGCGAGTTCCTTGCGCCGCGTCACATCGGTCGGGTCCACGATTGTAATCGGATCCGGCAGGGGGCGGGTCTGGTCGTAGATGGCGTCCCCGACAAACTTGCCGTCGGATCGGAAGCGGCGGACCTGCAACAGGCCCGGGTTCGTGATCTTGGCGACCTGTTCCGACAGCTTGATGGTGTGTCGCCATGCGCCGTCGGGAGCGCAGATGGCCGAAAGCTTGTAAACGCCGCCCAGGGCCGGTTGATCGTAGGCAGTGACCAGCCGCGTGCCGACTCCCCAGACGTTGATGCGCGCGCCCTGCTGCTTGAGACTCGCGATGAGGCGCTCGTCCAGATCGTTGCTCGCGACAATTGCGGTCTTGTCGAAGCCCGCCTCGTCCAGAATTCTTCGAGCCTCGATACTGAGGTAGGCCAGGTCCCCGGAGTCCAGACGGATGCCGGCGAGGTCGTATCCCCGCTCACGCAACCGCCTGCCGACCGTCACGGAATGCCGCACGCCGTCGAGCGTGTTGTAGGTGTCCACAAGAAAAATGGGATTGTTCGGCAAGGCATCCGCATAGGCATTGAACGCGGCGAGTTCGTTTTCGAAGGACATGACCCAGCTATGGGCGTGGGTGCCCTTGACGGGGATGCCGAAGATCTTTCCCGCGAGCGCGTTTGAAGTGCCGGCGCAGCCGCCGATGAACGCGGCCCGGCTGGCGGTGATGGCGCCGTCCACGCCTTGCGCGCGGCGCAGGCCGAACTCGATCACGGGATCGCCCTGCGCGGCCTCGCAGATGCGGGAGGCGCGGGTGGCGATGAGGGATTGAAAATTGAGAATATTGAGCAGCGCCGTTTCGACGAGCTGCCCCTGAAGGATGGAACCCTGCACGCGCACGAGCGGTTCGTGCGGAAACACGACGGTGCCCTCCGGGATGGCGTCCACGTCGCACTCGAAGCGCAGAGCGCGGAGATAGTCCAGGAAGCCCGGCTCGAACAGCGGTTTGCCGTCGATGCCGGTGAGCCCGCGCAGGTACTCGATGTCGGAGTCGTCGAAGCGGAAGTGTTCGAGGAAAGCGATGGCATCGGCGAGGCCGGCGGCGATGGTGTAGCCGCCGTCAAAAGGGTTTTCGCGGAAGAACAGGTGGAACACGGCCTGTTCGTTTGTCTTGCCGGCCTTCCAGTAGCCGCAGGCCATCGTGAGCTGGTAGAGGTCGGTCAGCAGCGCGCCGGCAATCCGGTTGGGAGTTGTAACTGGCCCTTGCATGGGTCAAGTGTAAGCTGAACGGGCAGGAGATCGAGAGCCAGATGCAGATTGACGGCTTCGATTGCCGCCATTGGAACGATGAACACGAAGGATTTCATCCGATTGGGAGTGCCGCCGGGTGAAGCGACGCGGCGGGCTGCGGATTTTGTTGCGCGATACGTTCTCGCCGGCGGCGACAAGTCCCGGCTGGAGGAGGAGATTCGGGCGATTGTGGCGGACCCCGCGCGGTTTGCGGACGATCCGTTGCGGCGGGAATTCGCCACAGCGGTGTCGAGCGCGCCTCCGCAGCGCGCGGAGCCGGCGAGATTCCGGCAGTGGGGCGAGGATCTCGATGTGGAAGCGGTGAAGCAGATGGAGAAGGCGTGCCAGCTTCCGGTGTCGGTGCAGGGCGCGCTGATGCCGGATGCGCACGTGGGTTACGGACTGCCCATCGGCGGCGTGCTGGCGACAGAGAACGCGGTGATTCCCTACGGGGTCGGGGTGGATATTGCGTGCCGGATGAAGATGACGGTGCTGGACATTCCAATCCGGGATCTGGAGCAGAAGCAGGATCGGCTGCGGCGCGCCATCGAGGCGGAAACGCGCTTTGGCGTAGGCGCGACGTTCAAGCAGCGGCGCGAGCATGAAGTGATGGATGAAGACTGGTCGGTGAGCGTCGTGACGCGGCAGAACAAGGACCGCGCCTGGGCGCAATTGGGCACGAGCGGCAGCGGCAATCATTTCGTCGAATTCGGCCTGTTCACGGCGCACTCGAAGATTGGGGGTCTCGAGCCCGGGACGTATGTGGCGTTGCTGTCGCACAGCGGCAGCCGCGGGACGGGCGCGGCGGTGTGCGATTATTACAGCAAGCTGGCGTCGCAGCGTTGCCGTTCGTTTCTGCCGGCCGAACTGCTGCGGCTGGCGTGGCTGCCGCTCGATTCCGAGGAAGGCCAGGAATACTGGAATGCGATGGAACTGATGGGCCGCTACGCCGCGGCGAATCACGCATGCATTCATCGGCACATCGCGCGACACCTCGGCGCGCAGGTGTTGCTCGACCTGGAGAATCACCACAACTTTGCCTGGAAGGAGAAGCACGTGATCGATGGGGTGGAACGCGAAGTGGTGGTGCATCGCAAGGGCGCCACACCCGCCGGCCGCGGGACGCTCGGCATCATACCCGGTTCGATGGCGTCGCCGGGCTTCATCGTGAGCGGCAAGGGACATCCCGAGTCGCTGGATTCGGCGTCGCACGGCGCCGGACGTGCGATGAGCCGCAAGGCGGCGAGCGCAAAGTTCAACTGGAAGGATGTGAACCGGTATCTGAAGCAGCAGGGCGTGACGTTGATCAGCGCGGGACTGGACGAGGTGCCGATGGCGTACAAAAACATTCGCGAGGTGATGGCGGCGCAGAAGGACCTCGTCACGGTGCTCGGCGAGTTTCAGCCGAAGCTGGTGAAGATGGCGCTGGGCGGCGAGCGGCCGGAGGATTGACGGTCGCAGCGCTGCGCATTCTGCAATCGCACCGCAGGAATTCCCGGCATTCGCAATCGGGAAGCGAGCGTGCGCGTTTCGAGCACCCACTAGAATGAACGCGCAAGGCGCGCCGTTCCTGCACGTTCTGCTCGCAAATTCGAGAGATACCCGCACCGGGCATGTGGTCTGCTCGGAGGAGTTGTCTGACGTTATCCACCCGGTTGCAGACAGTGCGTGACACAACGCCGGAGTGGCGCAGCGGCATGTGCGTAGGCTGGGGGAAATGCCTCAAATTCTTCTAAAGCCCCGGCCATTCCTGACCGATATGGTCATGGTGAAATTTGAGCGCAAATCGGCGTTGACGTTGCCCAGCCGTGTGGTGCTGCTGGTGGCGCTGTATTTCCTCGGCGGTTTGCTCGGAAAACAGGGCTCGTTCATGTCGGGCAGCGTGGCGCTGGTGTGGCCGCCTTCGGGCATCGCGCTTGCCGCGATTCTGCTGTTCGGTTACCGCTTCTGGCCGGGTGTCGCGTTAGGCGCCGTCCTCTTCTCTTTCTCGAACGGAATGCCGATCGGGTTCTTCACCTTCGGAACGGCTGTCGGCAACACCGTCGGCGCGGTGGTCTGCGCGTTCCTGATTCACGGTTTCCTGCGGTCGGAAATGTCGCTCGAGCGCACGCGCGACGTCACGGCCTATATCGTCCTCGCGTGTCTGCTCGGCACCACCGTCAATGCGGCCTTCAATGTCGTCGGGCTTGCCTACTCAGGGGGCGTGTCGTGGGACAGTCTGTTCCTGACCGTGCTCGAATGGTGGGTGCCCAATGCTTTGGCCGGTCTGGTCGTGACTCCGTTGATCATCGCGTGGGCACGTCCGTCGTCCGTCCAGTGGGACGGACGGCTGATTGCCGAAGCTCTGCTTTGCGGGTGCGGTCTGATTGCGGGAACACTGATCTCCTTTCATTCGTGGTTTGTGTATGGGATTGGCAATTACCCGCTGGGGTACCTGCCGTTCCCGTTCCTGGTCTGGGGTTCTTTGCGGTTCGGACAACGCAGCGCCACGATGGGCACCTTTGTCGTATCGGCTTTGTCCGTCCACTCGCTGGTGCACGGCCGCGGGCCGTTTGTCACTCAGACCGAGCGTGACAGCCTCATGCTGATCGGCAGTTACATCGGCATCCTGGCTGTGACGAACCTGTTTCTGGCGGCGGCGGCGGCGGAACGCCGGCGCGCCGAGCGCGACATGGCCAGGAGCGAGAAGCGGTTCCGCGCGGTGGTCGAGGACCAGACGGACCTGATCTGCCGCTTCAAGCCGGACGGAACGCTCACCTTTGTCAACGCCGCCTTCTGCCGCTTCCACGGGCGGACGCGGGATGACCTGCTGGGGACGCACTTCATGCAATCGTTGTCTCAGGACGACGCCGCGATTCCGCTGGGCAGCTTCCAGTTCCTGACGGCGGAACAGCCTGTGGTCTCCTTCGATTTCCGTGTGAAAGGAGCAAACGGTTCCACGCTCTGGCATCAATACACAATCCGCCGGCTCTCGGCGGATAACGGGGAAGCGACCGAATACCAGGCGGTGATCCAGGACATCACGGCGCGCAAACAGTCCGAAGAAGCGCTGCGTGCCAGCGAGAACAAATATCGATCCCTTGTCGCGCACATTCCCGATGTCGTCTGGACGCGGAACGCGAACGGCGATTTCACGTACATCAGCGACCGGGTGTCGGACGTGCTGAACTATCGGCCGGACGAACTGATCGGCGCCGGCAACTCGTATTGGATGAGCATGGTGCATCCGGACGACGCGGCGCATGTGAGGCTGAGCTATCATCTCCTGTTCACGCTGAACAGGAAATTGGACATCGAGTATCGGGTCCGGCGCAAAGGCGGCGACTGGGTGTGGATTCATGAGCGGGCTCCCGAAACACGGAGCGACGCGGGTGTGGTGTGTGCGGACGGATTGTTCTCGGACATTTCGAAGCGCAAGCGCAGCGAGGAGATTCTGCAACAGGCCAAGGAGGAGGCCGAAGCCGCCAATCGGGCGAAGAGCCAGTTCCTGGCGAACATGAGCCATGAGCTGCGCACGCCATTGACCGCCATCATCGGCTTTTCGGAAATGCTGGTGATGAAAATGTTTGGCGATCTGAACGAACGCCAGATCAGTTATGCCACGAACATCTACAACAGCGGCCGGCATCTGCTCCAGTTGATCAATGACATTCTCGACCTGTCGAAGGTGGAAGCGGGGCGGCTGGAACTGGTGCCCGCGCCGTTCATAGTTTCGCAGGCGATCCGGGACGTGGAAGCCCTGGTGAAGACGCTGGCGAACAAAAAGAGCATCGCTGTTCGCTTCGACGTTCCCGACGACCTGCCTCCACTGGTGGCGGACCAGGCGCGTTTCAAGCAGATCATGTTCAACCTGCTCAGCAATGCCATCAAGTTCACGCGCGAAGGCGGAAGTGTCACCGTGTCGATCTCTGCCCAACAACAGCCTCCGCCGCAATTGCAGGCGGGGCTCCCCGCGGGCCGGCGCTGGCTGCAGGTCAGCGTGGCCGACACGGGAATCGGCATTCACCCGAAGGATCATGAGCGGATCTTCGGCGAGTTCGAGCAGGTGGATTCGTCCTATGGCCGCCAGCAACAGGGCACCGGCCTTGGGCTGGCGCTGACGCGGCGGCTGGTGGAGATGCACGGCGGACGCATCTGCGTGGAGAGCGAAGGAGTGGAGAACAAGGGAAGCGTGTTCACCTTTGTCATTCCGCTGGGCGAAGTGCCGGGCGAATCCCCTTCGCTGGAACGCGAGAGCGACAGCCGGAAAGCGTCCGCCTCGCCGGTTTCGGCGCCCGAACTGCCCGCGTCCGACCGCCGGCCGCACGTGCTGGTGGTGGAGGACAACCCGTTGAACCTCCAACTGGCGACGGACCTGCTCGAAGCGAATGGATTCCTCGTTTCAAAAGCCGAAACCGCGCGCGACGGACTTCGCCTCGCGCGCACCGCGTCGCCGGACATCGTGCTCATCGACCTGCGCCTCCCGGACATGGACGGCCTGTCGGCCGCGCGGCGGCTGAAGAGCGACCCGTCCACGCGGCACCTTCCGCTGATCGCGCTGACGGCGCACGCGATGAAGGGCGACGAGGAGCAGGCGCTGGAGGCGGGATGCGACGGCTACCTGACCAAGCCGATCGACCGCGAGGCATTCGTGCGAACGGTGACCGATCACCTGACGCGCAGGAAAAACGGACAGACACTCATTTATGCAGACCCAGGAAGTTGAAATCAAAACGACACCGACGCCGCCGCACCCGAGCAGCGGGTTTGTTCTCGTGGTGGACGACGAAGAGCACAATCGCATCCTGCTGCGGGATCCGCTGGAGGCCCGCGGCTACGAGGTGTGCGAAGCGGAGAACGGCGAACGCGCGCTCGAACTGATGTCGCAGCGCATCCCGGATGTGGTGCTGCTGGACGTGATGATGCCGCGGATCGACGGTTTCGAGGTGTGCCGCCGGATCCGAAGCGCGCCGGAGACGGCGCCGGTGCCGGTGCTGATGCTGACCGCGTTGTCGGAGCGGCACGAGCGGCTGATGGGCATCAAGGCCGGCGCGAACGATTTTCTGACCAAGCCCCTGGACATTCAGGACGTGCTCCTGCGCGTCGCGAATGCGGTTCGTCTCAGGCAGTTGTACGACCAGCTTCAGGCCGAGCAAAAGCGTTCGGAAAGCCTGTTGTTGAACGTGCTTCCCGGACCGATCGCCGCTCGCATGAAACAGGGGGAACTCAATATCGTGGACAATTTCGCGGAGGCGACGGTGCTGCTGGCGGACCTGGTGGGCTTTACCACGCTGTGCGCGCACATCCAGGCTGAGGAGGTCGTCTGGCTGCTGAACGAACTCTTCAGCAAGTTCGATCAACTCGCCGAAGGACATGGGCTGGAGAAGATCAAAACCATGGGCGACGCCTACATGGTCGTCGGCGGAGTGCCCGTGGCGCGTGCGGACCATGCCGAAGCGGTCGCCGACCTCGCCATTGCCATGCGCATCGCGGTGGACGAGTTCAATCGCTACTACAACACCGCGTTTCAGTTCCGATTCAGCCTGGCCACCGGTCCCGTGATTGCCGGTGTCATCGGGCGGAAGAAATTCAGCTACGACGTCTGGGGCGACACCGTAAATCTCGCCAATCGGTTCATTGAATTCGCCGATCCGGGTGACATTCAGGTGTCGGAAGCGACGTTTGAAAAGCTGGAGCAGAAGTATGCCTTCGGGCGCAGGCAGCAGATCGAGATGAAGAGCGGCAATGTGGTGGTGATGCACACCCTGTGCGGGAAGGCCTGAGCATCCGGATCTGTGCAGACAATCGGGGCGGGAGCGCGGCGTTCACGTCGCTCGCCCGCAAACCGGGCGCGCATGAACAGCCCGCACACCGCCGCAATCCGGATTGGTCAGCCAACCGGGCGAAACCGCGTTGCGGTTTATATGTTCCCGCCGCAGAGAAAACGTGATCCGCGCCGGCCTGCCGCGCCAACCGGGCAAGAGAGCGCATTCGCGAGTGGTTATCGAACGAGGACGGATTGTCCTTGTGAAATGGCGTGTGCCCGTCTTCGGCCGGAGCGGCAGACCTGTGACGCTTTCGAAGAGTGCGGAGTGCCGGCGTAGTTCAGGGAGAATCCGTTCCGGAGGGGCAGCTTCGCCCACTTGCGCAACGGCAAGGCGGATCGGGGTAAGGTTTCGGCGCCCGGGATGCGTTGGTGCCCGAAGGCAGGCTCAGAACACAGTTCGAGTACGTTGTGCCGCCTTTTTCCCGAAGCGAAAGAGCCGGTGGCTGATTGCGCCGTCGTCGTCAGTCGTTCGGCGCAGACAACGCTGGCGGATCATTTGGAAATTCTGTACGCTTGCGCGGCGTCTGTCGCGAACCCCTGAAGCGCCCCGATGACATCGCAAATGAAAACGCGTCTTCCGATACTTGTTTGCCTCGCAACCGTGATCGCCTGTTGCGGAACCGCGTCAGGCTCCGACCTTGCCCGCAATCGCGAGCGTTCCTTCAATGCCGACTGGCGTTTCCTGCGGGCGGATGCGCCCGGGGCGGAAGCGGTCGCGTTCGACGACAGCCATTGGCGGATTGTGGACGTGCCTCACGACTGGAGCATTGAGGATCTTCCCTCCACCGACGGCGCCCCGCCCAGTCCGTTCAACGCGACACTGAGCGCCGAAGGGGCCGCCACGGGTTTCGTGGTGGGCGGAACAGGCTGGTATCGCAAGCATTTTACTCTGGACCCGTCCGATGCGGGAAAGAGCGTCACGATCCTTTTCGACGGCGTCTATATGAACGCTGATTTCTGGATCAACGGCCACCATCTGGGAAACCATCCTTACGGGTACACCGCATTCAGCTACGATCTGACGCCGCACCTGAAACCTGCGGGCCAGACGAACGTCCTCTCCGTCCGCGTTCGCAACGAAGGCCGGAACAGCCGCTGGTACAGCGGCTCGGGGATTTATCGAAACGTGTCGCTCATCGTGACCGATCCCATTCACATTCCGGTCTGGGGCGTGCATGTCATCGCAACGAACATCTCCAGGTCCGACGCCCCGGTCCATGTCGCCACCACGATCACCAACGGCAGCGGCGCAGACGCCACCATCCGTGTGCGAACACGGCTGGTTCAGCCCAACGGCAGGGCGCTACGCGCGCAGGAGGACGAGATCCACATTCCCGCCGGAACGCAACGAGAGCTCACACAAACCCTGCTTGTGAATCGTCCGGTGCTTTGGTCACTCGAAACACCGGCACTGTATCGCGCTGAGGTCGAACTGCTTCACGGCGAACGAACCCTCGACCGAAGCACCGCGACATTCGGAATCCGGCATCTGCGGTTCACAGCGGCGAACGGATTCGAATTGAACGGAAAGATGGTTGAACTTAAAGGCGGGTGCCTGCACCACGACAACGGACCGCTCGGATCCGCCGCGATTGATCGCGCCGAGGAACGCCGCGTCGAGTTGTTGAAGGCATACGGTTACAACGCCATTCGCACCGCGCATAACCCGCCTTCGGCTGCGTTTCTCGACGCTTGCGACCGCATCGGCATGCTGGTGATCGATGAAGCGTTCGACATGTGGGAGCGGCCGAAGAATCCGGACGACTACCACCTCTACTTCAAGGACTGGTGGCAACGCGATCTCGCATCGATGATCCTGCGCGATCGCAACCACCCCAGCGTGATCATGTGGAGCATCGGAAATGAAATCCCGGAACGCGCCGCGCCGTCCGGTGTTGCCATCGCCGAGAAGATGGTCGCCCTGATCCGGCCGCTGGACGCCACCCGGCCTGTGACCGCGGGCATTTGCGACTTCTGGGACGACCGCAGCAAGACCTGGGCGGATATCCATCCGGCTTTCGCTCATCTCGATGTCGGTGGCTACAACTACCAGTGGCGCCGGTCTGTAACCGATCACGCGACGTTCCCCGATCGGATCATCTACGGCAGCGAGTCCTATCCGCGGCAGGCTTTCGAGAGCTGGCGAACGGTCGTCTCCAACTCCTGGGTCATCGGCGACTTTGTCTGGACCGCGTGGGATTACATCGGTGAAACCGGCCTTGGCAACGCGGTTCTCGATGGCGAGCGGGCCAATCGCCTTCCATGGTTCAATGCGTTCTGTGGCGACATCGATCTCTGCGGTTTCAAAAAAGCGCCGTTCTACTATCGCGAAGTCATTTGGGGCGGTGCGAAAATGAATCTCGCTGTCCACGCGCCCATCCCGGAGGGACGCCGGGAGAAGGTGAGCCAGTGGGGCTGGCCCGATGAACGCCAGAGCTGGACATGGCCCGGCTCCGAGGGCGACCCGCTGGATGTGACGGTTTATTCCAGTTGCGAAAGTGTTCGCCTCGAATTGAACGGGAAGGAAATCGCCACGCAACCCGTGGACTCGCGGATGATCGCGCGCTTCAAAGTGCCTTACCAGCCGGGCGAACTGCGCGCCGTCGGACTGTCCGGGGGCAGGCGCGTCGCCACGGCCACACTTCGCACCGCAGGCGAACCTCACGCGATTCGGCTCACGGCGGATCGATCGCGCATCCGCGCCGATCGCAGCGATCTCTCGTACGTCACCGTGGAGATTGTCGATCGCCATGGCACCATCGTTCCCAACGCCGCAATGCCCGTGCACTTCAATGTGTCCGGCGCAGGCGAACTGGCTGCAACCGGCAGCGGCGCGCCGAACGACGCGTCGAGCTTTCGACTTCCCGTGCGCAAGGTTTGGCATGGACGCGCCCTGGCGATCCTGCGCCCCAAAGGAGAGTCCGGCAGAATCACGCTCAAGGCCGAGGCCGACGGACTGAAGCCCGCGACGGTCGTGGTTCGGACGCGGTAAAGCCCACGGATTGAGTGGGGGGATTGACGATCATTTCCTCTTTTTGTCTGTATCGAAGCAAAAAGCTGGACTAATGCTTCTCTGTTCTTAGCATTCGCGTAAGAAGCGATCGCTGCATCGCGAAAAAGTTTCCGCCCCGCACGCGGATTAACCGAACAAACGCTGGAACACACCGCTTTGTATGCTTGGAATTCAAGATCCCTGGGTGGCGCTTGCGATCATCCTGTGCCTCGCCAGCACCCTCCTGTGCGTCGTCTATGCCTGGCTCAATTGGAATCGTGGCGACGAAGAATTGCGGACGGAAGATGTTCGTTGGGCGGCCGAGGAAGACAAGGTGGAGGAAACGCTTTGAATTGTTTCGTCCGCCATCCGCATGTTTGACCCGCCCTTTCGACGCATATGCCGTCCGACGTGAACCTGCTCGATATCGTCCTCGTCCTTCTCTACGTCTTTGCCACGGCCTTCCTGGGGTATCTCGGCTATCGCGGGACGCGGACCGCGACGGACTATCTGGTCGCCGGGCGCAAGGCGCATCCGTTCGTCATGTCGCTCAGCTACGGAGCGACCTTTATTTCCACGAGCGCGATTGTGGGATTTGGCGGTGTGGCGGGCATGTTCGGGCTGAGTCTTCTCTGGCTGACGTTCTGCAACATCTTCATCGGCGTCTTCATCGCCTTCATTTTTCTGGGCGAACCGACGCGGCGGCTGGGGCATCGGCTGGACGCGCACACGTTTCCCGAGCTGCTGGGCCGGCGCTTCGAGAGCCGGTTCGTTCAAGTGTTCGCCGGACTCATCATCGCGCTGTTGGTGCCCCTTTACGGCGCGGCTGTGCTGATCGGCGGAACGGAGTTCCTGTCCACAGCCCTGGGCATGCCTTACAACACAGCGCTGCTGGTCCTCGCCGTCCTGGTCGCCGCCTATGTTTTTTTCGGCGGACTCAAGGGTGTCATGTACACCGATGCGCTGCAGGGTGTCGTCATGTTCGTCGGGATGGCGATTCTCGTCATCTTCACCTACTCGAGCACCGGCGGCATTTCGGAAGGGCACCGCCAACTGGGCGAATTGAAAGACCTCGCGCCGGCGTCGCTGACGAGTATCGGGCACCGGGGCTGGACGGCCATGCCGGAATTCGGCTTTGGCGACACGCGCTACAATCTCTGGTGGATCATCGTCTCGACCGTGGTGATGGGCGTGGGCATTGGCGTGCTGGCACAGCCGCAACTGGCCGTGCGCTTCATGACCGTGAGGAGCAAGCGCGAGCTGAACCGCGCGGTGGGAATCGGCGGCGTGTTCATTCTCGCCGTGATCGGCGTGGCCTACGTCACCGGCGCGCTCTCCAACGTCTTCTTCACCACACATGGACCCCCGTTCCAGGGGCGCATCATTCAGACCGTCGATGCTGACAAAGGCCACGTTCTCCTGCAGGTCATGAAACAGGATCAGGACGGCGCGTGGATGGACGTCGTCAAAGAAACGAACCGCGACGGGAAAGCTTTGCCGGACACCACACAGCCTGTGCGCCTGGATGATCAGGGCAATTGGCTGCCCGTGATGAAGGGCACCAACGCGAACGGAACTGTGCGCGAAGGCGTCATCATCCCTGCCGTGCTGGACCGCGACAACCCGTTCGTCTTCACCGAGGCAACCGGCAACCGTGTGGCGCAAGGGCGCAGCCTCTCGATCGTCTACGCGAAAGGCGCGTCGGATCAGATCATGCCCACTTACATCAGCATGGCGATGCCAAAATGGTTCGAACTGGTGTTTCTGTTGACACTGCTGTCGGCGGCCATGAGCACGCTCTCGAGCCAGTTCCACACACTGGGCACGGCGGCGGGACGGGACCTGTTCGAATCGCTCTCAGGCTTCGGCTCCGGCCAAAGATCCAGACGCACTATTTACATCGTGCGCAGCGCGATCTTCGTGGGGCTGATCGTGGCGGTGGCTCTGGGTTACTACGCCAGGAAAGAGCAGGCGTTCGTCAGCTTCATCATGCGGGCCACGGCGATCTTCTTCGGCGTCTGCGCAGCCACCTTCCTTCCGGCTTTCATCGGCGGGATCTGCACGCGCGCCATGACCCGCGCCGCAGCCATTGCTTCCATGATCGCCGGGTTCCTCGTCTCGGCCGCATGGCTCCTGCTGGTCAAAGTGCCTGAATGCACCGTGATCGGCCTGGTGCAGGACAGCCTGCTGGCGCACAAGCCGAACTGGCCGGTCGTGGATCCCCTGTTCATCGCCCTGCCCGTCTCGACCCTGACCGCCGTGCTGGTCAGCGCGTTCACCCGCAAGTCCAGCCGCGCTCATCTTGAACGCTGCTTCGGCACACCGCCTCACGCAGCGCCCCGGCGAGAACCCATCCCCGAACTGGTTCAACCCTGACACATGAACAGCTCCACTCTGATCGTCGCAGCGCTTGCAGTCATCTCGGTCCTGAACGCCCGGGGCCAGGACGCTGCTTCGACGTCCACCACGCCTGTGCAGGGCGTCTCCTGGAACGAGCGGATGCAGCAGTGGCGTCACCCGGTGGATTGGCTCACATGGGGGGGCGACCTGCGCCTGCGAAACGAGTATTTCGACAACGCCCTTTCGCTCGGCGACGCCTCTCCGCTGCATGAACAGGATTACTTCAGGTATCGCGCCCGCATCTGGGCCTCTCTCCAGCCATGGACCAACCTGTCGATCAACGCGCGCGCTTCAGCCGAACCGCGCACATGGATGAAGCCCAGCTACTCCTCCGCGTTCGGCAACGGCAGTGGCACCGAATGGCGCTACGGAATCGTGGACAATCTTAACGTCCAATGGGCCAACGCGCTCGATCTGCCCCTGACCGTGACCGTCGGCAGGCAGGACATTCAGTTTGGCGAAACGCTCAACTGGTGGCTCGTGGCCGACGGCACGCCAGGCGACGGATCCTGGACGTTCTTCCTCGACAGCGCCCGCATGACTTACCACGCCACAAACATCAACACCCGGTTCGACCTGGTTTACATCCATCAAATGGCGCATCCGGACGAATGGCTGCCCACGCTCGACAATCCGAGTTCTCGCGGGACGGATTACGGATTGACCGAGCAGAACGAGCAGGGAGTCATCGCATACATCGCCAACCAGTCGTTGAAGGGCGCGAATGTCGATGCCTACTACATCTACAAACGCAATGACCGGGAGAGCTTCCGCCGGAATGGCGTCGCCGCGTTGACGGGCGACAATGCGGACATCCATACGCTGGGCGCCCGCGTTCACGGCCGGTTCAAAGAACACTGGCTCTACTCGGTTGAAGGTGCTTACCAGTTTGGCAACCGCGAAGATCTCGTCAGCGGAGTTTTCACCGAGCGCGACCTTCGTGCCTACGGCGCCAATGCGAAGCTCACGTATCGATTCAAGGACAGGTTCGACAGCCAGGCGTGCCTCGTCGGCGAGTTCCTGTCCGGCGACGATCCCGACACTGCGGGGACGGACGAGATGTTCGACGTGCTCTGGGGCCGCTGGCCCCGATGGAGCGAGCTCTATATCTACTCTTACGTGAATGAAAGCCGGAAGATCGCGCAACTCAACAACATCGCCCGGCTCGGCGCAACCTGGAGTCTGCATCCCATCCCCGACATGACCGTGTCGGCGGCGTATAACGCCTGGTTCGCTCCGGAATCCGTGCCCACCCGCGCAGCCAGCAACGCGTTGTTCACCGGGGACGGTCACTTTCGAGGGCATTACTTGCAGGCCATTGTGAAACACCAGTTCCACAAACAGGTGAGCGCGCATCTCTGGACCGAGTTCATCTGGCAGGGCGATTACTACGCGCAACGGGATCTCATGACCTTTCTCAGGATGGAGATCCAGCTTGCCTTCTGACGGAGTGTGAAAGTCATGTACTGGCAGGAAGAAATCGAAACACTGAATCGGGCGCAGCTTGAAGCATTGCAGTTGAAACGCCTGCAAGAGACAGTCGCGCGCGTCGCGGCCTGCGTCCCGCATTATCAACAGGAGTTCGCCAGGCGATCCTTCCGGCCCGACGCCCTCCGGTCGCTCAGCGACGTGCGGCGCCTGCCGTTCACCACGAGCGCCGATCTGCGCGCCGCCTACCCGGCCGGACTGCTCGCAGTGCCGCTCGACAACACGCTCCGGCTCCACACCTCCAGCGGCACCACCGGTAAACCCAAGGCCATTTTCTTCTCACGCCAGGACATCGAGAACGCAGCCGAGTTGTGCGCCCGATCCTTCGTTATGACCGGGGTCACCAGACAGGATGTCTTCCAAAACATGATGACCTACGGTCTGTTCACAGGGGCGCTCATGACGCACTACGGCGCCGAGAAGGTCGGTTGCCTTGTCATCCCTGCCGGGCCCGGCAACTCCGAGCGGCAGCTCATGTTGATGAAGGACTTCCGAACCACCGTCGTTCACGTCACTCCCAGCTACGCTCTGTACTTCGCCGATTTTCTTGAAAAGAAAGGCATCGAACCCCGCCGCGATCTTGCGCTGCGCCGTGCTTTCGTCGGCGCCGAGCCTTACACCGAGGAAACGCGCCTCAAGATCGAGGAAGGCCTGCAACTGTCGGTTTTCAACTCCTACGGCCTCTCCGAAATGAACGGCCCCGGCATTGCCTTCGAATGCGAACAGCGCCAGGGCATGCATGTCTGGGAAGACCATTTTCTGATCGAAATCATCGATCCCGCAACGGGCGAGCCGTTGCCCGACGGCGAAACAGGCGAACTGGTAATGACCACCCTCTGCCGCGAGGCAATGCCGCTGCTCCGCTATCGAACCCGCGACATCACCTCCGTCATCCCCGAACCCTGCGCCTGCGGGCGCACCCACCGCCGGCTCAACCGCATCAAGGGCCGTTCCGACGACATGTTGATCGTGCGCGGCGTGAATATCTATCCGCAGCAGATTGAGCGCGTCCTCATGTCCATCCGCGGCATCGGGCGCAATTACCTGATCCGGCTCGACGGCCTGGACGAAATGACCGTCCAGGTCGAACTCGCGGCTGGCGGCTTCAACGGCGAGTTCGAGCAATTGATGTCTCTCCAAACGAGAATCGCCGAGCGTCTCCGGGCCGAAATCCTCATCAAACCCCGGGTCGAACTCGTCCAACCCGCAACACTCCCGGTCGCCGAAGGCAAAGCCAAACGCGTCGTTGACAATCGCCGCCTCTGATCCTCTGGCGACAGAAGACAGGGGCAACATCTATCCAACACGGACCGTCCAGGACGAATCGATGCAAGTCTTTGCTGGGGCCAATACCTGCTCCGCCTGTTCTGCTTCACTTCAGTCCAGGGCGACCTTCCAGTATCCTGCAATTGCTCTTAATTCATCGGTGGTGAGGTAAGTGACGGCGCCGTGCTTCGGGCGGTTGAAGTTCCTGCCTTTCATCACGCCTTCGTTGAAACGGCCAATGTCTTTGAAGGTGACGAAGTCGCTGGTTTCACTGAACCCCATGTTGTTGGGACGGGCGCCGTAAACATCGTACATCAGCACCCACCGATCCGTGCCGAGTCGCTTGAAGAGATTCGGCGCTTCGGTGGGCACGGTGTTTGGATCAATGCGCCGTTCCTCGGCCTGGTATCCTTCGTTGATTTTGTCAGAGACGGCGTGCCGAATTTTAGCGTCGGCGACGTAGAAAAGATGGAACTTGTCTCCCACTCGGGTGATGTCGCCGTCAATGCCGTTGATATTCGGGATTTTTTTGGGCGTCGTTTCGAGCCGGGTGAAAGCGTCGTCGGTGTAAGACCAGTAAAGGTTCGCCGTCCTGTTGTTATAGCGGATCGTGAAATAAACCATCATGCGACCCGCCTGTTCGTCGTACACAGTCTCCGGCGCCCACGCGCAATCGATGTCTCCCAGCTCGGGAAACGCCTTGTCCACTCGAATATTCGCGTGGGTCCAGTGGATCAGATCAAAGGATTTCATGAGCACAATCGCGCGGTTGTTTCCCCAGCCGTAGCGTTCCTCCGGCCGCTCCCATCGGTTCGTCCGGAATCCGGCCCGTTGACCGGCGATGTGCAAATCCGTCATCGCGAGATAAAAACCACCGTCGGGTCCGCGCGTAATATGCGGATCGCGAACGCCCTTCTGCTCGGCAAGAAGTTTGCCGTCGAAAATCGGCTTGCCGCCGTTGAGGTCGATAAAATTGTAGCCGTCCTTGCTGACCGCGAAGTACGCACAATGCGTCTCGTCTTTGAAATAGACCATCAGGTAGCCGCCGAAATCCTTTTCCTCGAGGCGACGGGCGGTTTTTGGCTTTTCGAGCGTAGGGACGATTTGAATTCCTGGCGGAGGGGAATCAGCGGAGTCGAGCGATTCGGCAGCCCGCCCGGGTTGCGGATTGCAGAGAGACGTCAGCAGGACTCCAAAGCAGACTGGAAGATGGTGAAGAGATTTGATTCTGCTCATGCCAGATAGAACGATGCAAAGACTGTAAACACGACGCAAATCTTTTGTCCGGCAGATGTTGATGGGTATCACGTGACCACCCGGGGAAACGAACGCGAACGCATTTGCCGGGATGACTGTGATCGGAAGTGTTTCCTTGATCTGATCCAGGTGTTGTGCTTTCGGGTGCTTCAAGGCGCGTCGTGCTGAAGACTCACGAGAATCCTGGCGCGCCTGATTTGTCGGACGATGAAGCGGCGTGAACGCCGCGCTCCCGCTCGAGGCGCGACCTTCAGGTCGCTTCAACTCACGAACGCAAACAACCCTCGAAACAGTCGGCGAGCTTGCCTGCGATCGTCCAGCGTTGACGAACCGGGCGCAGCTCGTCACAGTGCGCGCGTGATAACTCCGCTGTTCCTTTGCAGGTCCTTTTCCGTGGTCGTTTTGCTTGGCGTTGTCGCAATGCCTTCCGCGTTGCGGGCGGAGTGGGAGCGGGACGCCCACTCGATCACATGGCGGTCCGGGACGAACATTGTGTGGAGATTCTGTTATGACACGAACCGGGCCAAACCGTTCTTTCATCCGCTCGCGGGAGCGGATGGAGTCGCGCTGACGGAAGCGCAGCCTGCGGATCACCCGTGGCATCACGGGTTGTGGTTCTCGTGGAAGTACGTGAACCGTGCGAATTACTGGGAGGAAGACCGCAACACCGGCCGGGCGCAGGGCCGGACCGTCTGGAGCACGCCGGAAATTGAATCGCAACCCGACGGGCGCGCGATCATTCGAATGGACCTCAGCTATATCCATCCTTCGGGCCGCGTGGATCTGACCGAGCGGCGCGAGTTGACGATCTCGAGTCCGGACCGGAGCGGCGGGTTCACGATCGATTGGACGGCGCGCTTCACTGCGGGGAAGGAGGGGGCGGTGTTGGATCGCACGCCGATGCCGGGTGAGCCGAACGGGCAGGTGAACGGCGGCTATGCGGGGCTGGGATTGCGGCTGTCGTCGCTTCCCTTTCAGATCTCGATTGTGTGCAGCACGGGCGCGGTCACACGATTCGAGAGTGACCGCGCGCGTCCGTTCGCGCCGGCGCTGGCGTGCAATCTGTCCGACGGCTCGAGAGCGCTGGGCGGCATTGCCATCTTCAGTGATCCGTCCAACGCGGGATTGGATGCTCCGTGGTACGTCGCGAATTCGCCGAAGATGCGCTTCCTTTGCGCGGCGATTCTCGCTCCGCGGATTCGAGAGCTGCCGCCGGGCGGGACAATGGATTTGCGTTATCGGATTGGCGTGCGCCCGGAAGCCTGGACAGTGGACGCGTTAAGGGCGGCACAGGACGAGTGGCTTCACTGAACGCCGCGCGCAACCGGCGGATCACTCCGCGTCCAGGTAGAGCCGGGCGACGGGCAATTCGGGCGCGGAAACGATCACCTGAATTTTCCCTGCGCGCTTCGAACTCTGGACCAGGGCCAGTGCCCGGCCGTGGTTGAGTTTGCGGGAAGAACTGCGCAGAGGCGTCATGTCCCTTTGATCGCCGTTATCGACGCCCAGCAGGCGGCCCTCGCCGACGACGCGCACGGAGCATTCCACGTTGCCGTCCGGCACGAGAACGCCGTTTGCATCGACAAGCTGCACTTCGATGTGAGCCACGTCGCGGCCGTCCGCGGCGATGCTGGTGCGATCGGGGATCAGTTCGATGCGCGCGGGAGCTCCGGCGGTGATGAGCGAGCGTGTGATGGACTGCTGCCGGCGGGTGGCGACGGCCTTGAGTTCGCCGGGTTCGAAGGGAACGGTCCAGTGGAACGTGGAATTGGTGGCTTCCTGGAACGTCTTTCTGCCAAGCGATCGCCCGTTGAGGAACAGCTCGACTGTGTCGCAGTTCGAATAGACTTCCACCGGCAGGTTGGTGCGCGTGTCATTCTGCCAGTTCCAGTGGTTTTCCAGGGGGGCAAACCGGCCGCCGCCGCCGCGCCGACCGCCGCCGGGGCCGCGAACGGCGATGCGCACCGCCGGTTTTTCGGACCAGAGCGCTTCGCGGATGTAGGCGCGGGGCTTGAGAAAGCCGCACGTGTCAAACACGCCGGACGTGGAACCGCGGGCGGGCCATGCGGAACCTTCGCCGAGGAAATCCCAGCCGACCCACAGGAACTGTCCGGCGACGCGGGGGTGCTGGCTGATTTCGTAGGCGTTCAGTGCCTGGCTGGTTTCGCTGCCGAGGAACTTGCGTTGCGGGTAGGTCGCAAAATCCCTTTCGTAGTCGGCGACCTGGTAGTTGTAGCCGACCACGTCGAGGAGATCCGCGAGGCCGGTGGCGTTCGAGGCGCGGATATTCGCGAGCGCCGCGGTGATCGGCCGCGAATCGTCGCACTCGCGCACCACCTGAATCAGGCGCGCCGCCACTTTCGGAAGGATCTCGGCCGACGGCCGTTTGGGATCGTAGTCGGAACCGTCCTCGGGGTGGCTGAAGGGGTCGTTCCGGTAATCAATCTCGTTGCCGATGCTCCAGAGGACGATGCTGGGGTGATTGCGATCGCGGAGGATCATTTCGCGCAGATCGGCTTCGCCCCACATTTCGAAGTATTCGGCGGGTCCGTGCAGCGCGGGTGTACCCTGGTTCCACCCGGCAATCCACTTGCGCTTGGGCAATGTCCACTCGTCGAACGCCTCGTCCATTACCATCAGTCCGATGCGGTCGCAGAGGTCGTAGAATTCGGGAGCCATGGGATTGTGCGCGGTGCGGATGGCGTTGCATCCCATTTCTTTGGCAATGCGCAGGCGGCGCTCGAGGACTTTGTCGGGCACCGCGGCGCCGACGATGCCGCCATCGTGGTGCATGCAAAGGCCTTTGAACTTCACGGGCAATTCGTTCAGGAAGAAGCCGGCCTGTCCGTGGAACCGAATGGATCGAATGCCGAACGTGGTTTCCAGTTCGTCATTCATGCGCCCGGCGCGGACGGTGGTGACCGCGCGATACAGGGCGGGATTGTCGGGTGACCACAGGCTGGGGTTGACGATTTCCACTTTCTGGGTGAACACCATCGTTGCACCGGCGAGGATCCGCTCGGTGCTGCCGGCCTGGCCGACCCGGCGGCCGTCCGGTCCGATCAACTCGGTGTTCAGGCGCACGCGCTCCCGCTCCGGCGTGGCGTTCAGGATGCTTGTGCGGATTTCAACGACGGCCTTCTTCAGAGACACTTCCGGCGTGAGGATCTGGATGCCGTGGCGCGGGACGTGGATGGGATCGGTGGCGACGAGCCAGACGTGGCGGTAAATGCCCGAGCCGACGTACCACCGCGAGTCGGCGATCTGCGAATGATCGACGCGGACGGCGAGGACGTTGGTGCCGCCGATGCGGAGGTGCCGCGTGAGATCGTATGCGAAGCTGGCGTATGGGGACGGGCGTTTGCCGAGGTACTGGCCGTTGATCCACACCTCGCTGTTCATGGAAACGCCGTCGAACTCGATGCTGACTCGCTTGCCCTTCCATGCCGCCGGAATGACAAAGGCCTTGCGGTACCACGCGATGCCGCCGGGCAGGTAACCGGTGCCGCTGGCGTTCGTACGCGAGAACTCGCCTTCGGCGCTGAAGTCGTGCGGCAGATCCAGCCGGCGCCAGCGGATATCCAGGAAGTCGGGCGACGAGGCGCCCGGCGCGTCGCCGAGATGGAAGCGCCAGTCGAAGTCGAACGATTCGCGCACGCGCGACTCGGCGGAATGAGCGATCGCGACGGCGACGAGGACAATGAGGGATGCAAGCAGACGTTTCATCGGTTGGCTGAATTGTTGACCGGGCTCAGGCGGAGGAATGCCGCGCCGCGCCACGCGAGGGGTTGCTGATAACGGCCCTCGAATGTGCCGAGGTCGCGCCGCTCCCAGAGGTCGCGGACGCGGACGGCTCCCGTGAACCCAAGTTCCTTGAACTCGATCGACGCCATCCGGTCGGTGTCGGAGGGCATTGAATTCTCGCGATAGACTTCAAACCGGACCGAGCTGCGGCCGCGCGCGCCCGGGCCGAGGGCGCCCGTGGCTTCGAACGAGGTGTAACCGGGCGGTAATTCGTATTCGATGACGGAGGTGGAGTGCGTGCCGATTCCCGAAGCGGCCTGGCCGTCGATCGTGAGCGGGCGATTATCGACCGTCCGATCGACGCGCACTTCGCGATAGCCTGCGGTGGCGGATTTCCATTTCAATTCAGTCAGCTTCAATTCGCCCGATGGTCCGACCAGTTTCGGCTCGATCCATGCCGCGTGATCGAAGGAGTTTCCGTCCCCGGCGTCGTCCACCACCAGATACAAGGTTTTCGCGCCGTCGATGGGCGCCCTGATGGAAACGGTTTGCGGGCCGCCGTAGGCGCGCAACACCGGGCTCGTGAACAGCGCTTTGGCCGGGTCGAACGGAACTTCGCGTTCCGGAACGTTGAAGAAGGCCACGAAGCGGTCGGGCGACCCGGGCGCTTCGGCCGTCCAGACAACGAGGTCGTTGGTGCGGGCCAACTGCCGGTTGCCCGTGCTGTTCTGGTTGACCGCGAGCACCTCGTCGTTGGTGATGAGCGACAGCGTCCAGTCGTCGTTCCACGGCAGGTGGCCACCGAACATGAGCGGCGCGCGCGAGATGCACCACAAGGTCATCAGCATCCGTTGTTCATCGCGGGAGAAACGCGTCCAGTTGCGCTCCATCTTCGGACCCACCCGGATGGCGCCGAGCGGCAGCATGTCGGGATCGGGCCAGTGTCCGGGGCCGCGGTAGCGCGTCCACCGGTGACACATGTCGAATGCCGCGCGCAGGTGCCGCCATTCATCCCAGAAGTCGTCCGTCAGTCGCCAGAGGTTTGCGTGTTCGATCACGTGCGGTCCTTCGGACAGCGGCGTGGGCCCGGGCGACAGGCTCAGGACCATTGGCCGTCCGGAGCGGTCAATGGCTTTGCGAATGGCTTCGATCTCGGGCCTGTGATCGGAATACGGACGGGCGATGTCATCGACTTTCACGTAATCGACACCCCAGGAGGCGAGCAATTGGAATACGGAATCGTAGTATTCCTGCGCGCCGGGCTTCGACATGTCTACGCCGTACATGTCCGGGTTCCACGAGCAGGTGCTGTTGGTATCGGCGATCTGGGCGGCGGTGCGGTCGGAGCCGAGGATCCGGGTGTTGCGGCGGACGGCTTCGCGCGGGATGCCGCGCATGAGGTGGACGCCGAACTTGAGTCCTTTCGAATGCACGTAGTCGGCGAGCGGTTTGAAGCCGCGGCCCTCTGTGGACGAAGGGAACTTGGCGGGCACCGGCCAGAGCCGTCCGTATTCGTCCAGCACCGGCTTCGGGTTTGGGCTGTAATTCCATCCGGTGGATTGGGGTTCGTACCACTGGATATCGACGACGATGTATTCCCAGCCGTGCCGCGCCAGTTTCTCGGCCATGTAATCGGCGTTGGCCCTGGTCAGATCCTCGGTAACGGTGCAGCCGAAGCAATCCCAACTGTTCCAGCCCATGGGCGGGCGTGCGGCCCATTCGAGGAAGGTTTTTGAGGGAGCGATAATGTTATCGGCGGCGTGCCCGGAGGACAGTCCGACGGCCGCGGCCACGAGGAGAAGCCATCGTTTCACGTGTTCCATATGTGCGCCGGGCATCGTAAACCTGTCCTGATAAATGGCAACGCCGTTCGGCGATGCCGCGTGTTCAGGTCCTTCAGTGGCATTCAGCAAGACCCGCGCCGGGCCGCCGGGTTCGGTTGCGCCCTGAAGGCTTTTGCGGACGGACGTTTTCCACACCCGGCGCGCCACTTGGTTGCCCTGCAACATCACCCGCAACCGGCCTTCGTCGGCTTCGCTGATGCCTAAACGTGGAGCGGGATATTCTGCTGGTGAGCCAACGGGCGTTCAGAAATCGCCGCCCCCCAACCACATGAATGGGTGGGTGAGAGATCGATTCGGGTGATCATGGTAATCGGACGACGGCTCGCGAGGACGCTCGCCCCACCGTGCGTCACCCGATGGCGGAGCATCCCCGGAATTTGCGATGCGGCTGCGGGGCGTTTGCTGTTGCTGCTGCAGGGCGCTTCTCCTAGCATCCCAGCGCTGTTGCGGTTTGGCGGCGCGCGGACGGTTTGGGCCGGTCGTCGCCTCTTCAGGTCATGAGAAGAAGACTATCTTCATCGGCGATCGAACGCGCCTATCGGCATGCTTCGGAACGCTACGCGGCGCTTGGCGTTGACACTGACAAAGCCCTTGAAACGCTTTCCAGGATTTCCATCTCGATTCATTGCTGGCAGGGCGACGACGTGGGCGGCTTCGAGAACGCCGGCGGCGAGATCGGCGGCGGGCTGGCCGTTACCGGCAATTATCCGGGCAGAGCGCGCACGCCCGATGAACTGCGCGCGGACTTTGAAAAAGCGGTTGCGCTCGTGCCGGGCAACCATCGCCTGAGCCTTCACGCTTCCTATGCGGAGATGAACGGGAAGAAGGTGGAGCGCGACCAGTTGTCGATCGAGCAGTTCCGGAACTGGGTGAGCTGGGCGAAATCGCGTCGGATCGGGCTGGATTTCAACCAGACGTACTTCGGTCACCCGAAGGCCGCCGACGGGTTCACATTGGCGCATCCGGACAAGGGGATTCGCCGGTTCTGGATCGAGCATGGCATTCGTTGCCGCGAGATCGGCGCCGAGTTTGGCAAGGCGCTGGGGAAAACGTGCCTGACGAATCTGTGGATCCCGGACGGCATGAAGGACACGCCGGCGGATCGGCGGACGTTTCGCGAGCGGCTGGTGGAATCGCTCGATGCGGTCTTCGCCAGGCGCATCGATCCGAAGCTCAACCTCGATTCGGTGGAACCGAAGCTGTTCGGGATTGGTTCCGAGAGTTACGTGGTGGGTTCGCACGAATTCTATCTGGGCTATGCGATCACGCGGAAGAAGCTGCTGACGCTGGACGCGGGGCATTACCATCCGACGGAAGGCATAGCGGACAAGATTTCGTCGGTGCTGCAGTATTTGCCGGAGATGGCGTTGCACGTGAGCCGCGGTGTGCGGTGGGACAGCGATCATGTGGTGACGTTGACGGACGATTTGCAGGCGATTGCGCAGGAGATCGTTTGGGGTGGTTATCTGGGCCGGGTGCGGATCGGACTGGATTATTTCGATGCGAGCATCAACCGGGTGGCGGCGTGGGTGATTGGGGCGCGGAACATGTGCCGGGCGCTGTTGCTGGCGCTGGTGGCGCCGGTGGACCGGTTGAAGGCGGCGGAGCAGGCGGGGGATTACACGGCGCGTCTGGCGTTGATGGAAGAGGCGAAGACGCTGCCGGCGGGGGCCGTGTGGGATTACCACTGTCTGCGGGAGGACGTGCCGGTGGGTGAAAGCTGGCTTGAGGAAGTGAAGCGGTACGAGCGGGAAGTGTTGTTGAAACGCTAACAGGATTTGCTTTGATACTGGACCGGAAATCGATTTCCCTTTTGGCCGATTCGGACTACCAACTCCTGACGGAAGGAACCCTATGCCAGACGATCAGCATGAGCCGGTAAATGAGTTCGAGCGCCAGCCGGTGCCGGAGAAGGCGCAGCTTGGATTCAAGAGCTTCCTTGGACAGTACGCGGGCGAGCACACCGCCGGAACGGAACTGATGATCGGTCCGCTGTTTGTTGCGTCGGGGGTGAGCGCGGCCAATCTCGTTCTGGGCCTGTTGCTGGGCAATCTGCTGGCGGTGCTCAGTTGGCGATTCTTCACGGCGCCCATCGCCACGCGCGCGAGACTGACGCTCTACTATCAACTGGAAAGAATCTGCGGGCGCCACCTGGTCATGCTCTACAATCTCGCCAATGGGGTGATGTTTTGTTTCCTGGCGGGGGCGATGGTGACCGTCTCGGCTACCGCGGCAGGGGTCTGGTTCAAGTTTCCGATGCCGGCCCTGGACGATCTGTATCCGAACAGCGTGGGGTGGGTGATCGCCGTTCTGGCGATCGGCGCGTTGATCGCCGTGGTCGCCGCCTATGGCTACAATCTCGTCGCGCGAATCGCCAATTATGCGGCGCCGTGGATGGTGCTGGTGTTCATCGCATTCGGTCTCGTGGGTTTGAAGGAGTTCCTGTCGGCCACAAACACGCAGGCCAATTCGCTGGGTGACATCTGGGAACTGTGCAAGACGGCCATCTGGAAAGGCGGGGATCCGCTGCCGGGCCAGGTGAAGTTCACGTTCTGGCATGTGATGTTTTTCGCGTGGTTCTGCAACATGGCGATGCACATCGGCATGTCGGATCTCTCCGTGTTCCGTTACGCCAGGAAGTCGTGGTACGCGATTGCTTCGGGCGCCGGCATGTATCTCGGCCACTTCCTCGCGTGGATCGCCGCGTCGATTCTGTATGCGTTGCAGTTGCACCAGGACCCGAGCAACACATCGGTCTTGCCGGGGCCGCTCGCCTACAGCGCGTGCGGCGTTGCAGGATTAATCTGTGTGATCATCGCGGGCTGGACGACCGCCAACCCGACGATTTATCGCGCAGGGCTGGCATTCCAGGCCGTCTTCCCCAAGTCATCGCGCTACAAGGTGACGCTCATCACGGGCATGCTCGCCGCGGTAGCGGGACTGTTTCCCGCGATCGCCATGCGCCTGCTCGATTTCGTTGCTTTGTATGGGATGATCCTCATGCCCATGGGCGCGGTGATCTTTGTGGATTTCTGGGTGGCGAAAAAGTTTGGGTTCCGCCCGTATTATGCGGAGGCCAGCGGAATCCGCTTCAACTGGGCGGCGGGGATGGCCTGGCTGCTGACGATCGGGTTCTGCCTCTGGTTGATTGGCATCTTTGGGCGTTCGGCGATGTGGTTTGTCAGTCTGCCGGGCTGGTTCTTTGCCGCAGCCGTCTATGTGGTTGCGAGCATCGTGGTCCAGCGCGGTCTGCACGAGTTGCCGGCATTTCGGCTGGGCGCCCAGGTGGTTTCGTGGGTGTCCCTTGGTGCGGTGATCATTCCGGCGGTGTTGTATCTCTCGGGAACAGTCGGCCTGGCACAGGTCAAGCACGTCATGATCGCCGCCACGGTGCTCTGGTTTGCGGCTGTGCCGCTTTGGATGGGGCGCCGAAAAAAGGCGTAAGTGGCCATGACCCGATACGCATTCAAAATGAAGCTCAAGCCGGGGAACGTGGAGGAGTACCAGCGCCGCCACGACGAGATCTGGCCTGAGCTGGCCAAAGAACTCAAGGACGCCGGGATATCCGACTACTCCATCTTTCTCGATGAAGAAACGCTGACGCTGTTTGCCGTGCAGAAGCTTTCGGATGCGAACCGCGCGGCGGATCTGCCGTCTTCGCCCATTGTCCGCAAGTGGTGGCATTACATGGCGCCGCTGATGGAAGTGAATCCCGACGAATCTCCCGTCTGCACGGATTTGCGGGAAGTGTTTCATCTGGACTAGGTGGTGGGGCTTTTACCCCATGTCGATGCCGTGCGACAAATGGACACCCTGCCGGGTATCTGACGGCTGATGAGCGTTGCGAAACAGAAGTCCCGAAGCCGGCGAACCGGCCCGCAGGTTCGTGATGGTGACGATGACGTGCGCCGGCTTTGTGACGCATTGCCCGTTCTGATTGCGCATGTGGACGGGGAGGAGCGCTACTGTTTCAACAACCAGGCGTATGAAAGCTGGTTCGGACTGCGTCCTCGCGAGCTGCATGGCAAGACCATGCGCGAAGTGTTGGGCGAAGAGGCCTACGTGGAGATGCGTCCGCGAATCCGCGCCGCGTTGAACGGCGAGAAGCAGGTGTTTGAGGGAACCATTCGCCAGGCCGACGGAACCGAGCGCCTGGCGCAGATCCACTACATCCCCAGGTTGAGTGCGCGGGGCCGGGTTGACGGGATATACATCCTCCTTCAGGACATCACCGAACAACGGAGAACGCAGGAGCAATTTCGTCGGCTCAACGCGGAACTGGAACACCGCGTCCAGGAGCGGACGGGCCAGCTCGAGGCGGCCAATCGTGAACTGGAGGCATTCTGTTATTCGGTCTCACACGACCTGCGGGCGCCACTGCGTGCGGTGCGCGGGTTCACAGACGTTCTCATCGAGCAATACGCCTCGCGCCTGGACGCGCGCGGGCAGGATTTCCTGCGCCGGGTGAGCGACGCGAGCGTGCAGATGGACTGTCTCGTGGACGACCTGCTGCGATTGTCGAGGGTTTCCAGGACCGAGATTCAGCTCCAACGGATCGACCTGAGCGCGCTTGCGGCGCAGATCCTGTCGGAACTGAAGAAGGGGGATCCGAATCGCGAGCTGCTGACGGCGGTTGAGCCCGGGCTCGAGGCGGAGGGGGACGAGCGCCTGGTCCGGCTGGTGATGGACAACCTGTTGCGGAACGCGTGGAAGTTTACGGGCAGGAGCCGTCCGGGCCGGATTGAGTTTGGTCAGGAGCCGGACAACGGGGCTTTTTATGTGAGGGACAACGGGGTGGGGTTTGACATGGCGTATGCGCACCGGCTGTTCGGAGTTTTTCAGAGACTGCATTCGGCGGCGGACTATCCGGGGTCGGGGGTCGGGCTGGCGATTGCGCAAAGGGTGATCAACCGCCATGGCGGCCGGATCTGGGCGGAGGGGCGGGTGAACGGCGGGGCGACGTTCTATTTTACCTTGCCACCCCAAAATGAAACCCGGGATAATCCGGGCGCTCCCGCGTTGACGAAGGCGCCGTGTCCGGGGCCGGCGGGGATTGTGGCAGACACAGGGCCGGGCCGGCCTCTCGAGTTGTATGAACAAGAAAACCATCCTCCTGGCGGAAGACAACGCCAACGACGAGTTCCTGACCATGCGCGCCCTGAAGAAGTACAACGTGGCCAACGACGTCGTGGTGGCGCGTGACGGGGTGGAGGCCCTGGATTATCTGTTTGGCACGGGGTTGCACGCAGGGCGGAACGCCGCCGACCTGCCGGTAGTGATGCTGCTGGATCTGAAGCTGCCGAAGGTGGATGGCCTGGAGGTGCTGCGCCGCGTTCGCGCGGACGAACGCACGCGCTATATTCCCGTAGTCATTCTGACGTCGTCGAATGAGGAGAGGGACGTCATCAACAGCTACAAGCTGGGCACGAACAGTTATGTGCAGAAGCCCGTGGACTTCACGGCGTTTGTGGACGCGGTGGGGCAACTGGGCCTTTATTGGTTGATGTTGAACGAGCCGGCGCCGCCGACAACATGACCACCGGAAACAGGCGATTGCGAGTGCTGCTCGTGGAGGATTCCGAGAACGACGCGGCTCTGCTGCAAATTGCCCTGGAGCGCGCGGGTTTCGCGCTGGAGTGCGAGCGCGTGGACACCGCGCAGGCGCTGGAAGCCGCGCTGGACCGCCAGGAGTGGGACGTTGTCATCGCGGATTACGTCATGCCGGGCTTCGACGGGTTGAGCGCGCTGGCGCTGGTGAAGCAACGCGGCCTGGACATTCCGTTCATCATCGTTTCGGGGCACATCACGGACGACACGGCGGTGGCCGCGATGAAGGCGGGGGCGCACGACTACGTGATGAAGGACAACCTGGCCCGGCTGGGGCCCGCGGTGGAGCGCGAGTTGCGCGAGATCGAGGTCCGGAATGCGCGCCGCCAGGCGGAAAAGAAGCTCTGGGAAGAGCACAGCTTCCGGCAGGCGATCGAGCATTCCGTTCCTTCGGGCATCACCGTTGTCAACCCCGAAGGCCGCCAGAGCTATGTGAACCCGGCCTTCTGCGAAATGGTCGGCTGGAGCGAGGAAGACCTGATCGGCGCCCGTCCTCCCTTTGTTTACTGGCCGCCGGAGGAGGTGGAGGTCATCGCCGCGGCCATGGCCGAAGCCGTGAAGTCCTCGTCGCCCGGCGAAGGGTTCGAACTGCGCTTCTGCAAGCGCACGGGCGAGCGATTTGACGTGCTGGTGCAGGTGACGCCGTTGCGCGACACGTTCCAGAACATCAGCGGCTGGCTGAGTTCGATCACCGACATCACCCGGCGCAAACAGGCCGAGGCTGCGTTGCGGCGGTCGCACGAGGAACTGGAAGCGCGCGTGCGCGAGCGCACGGCCGATCTCTCCGCGGCCAACGCGCAATTGCAGTCCGCGATGGCCGAGCGACGCCGCCTCGAACACGAGCTGCTGGAGATTACCGAAAGGGAACGCCGCCGGATCGGTCTCGACCTCCATGATGACCTGGGCCAGAAACTGTCGGGCGTTGCGCTGATGGCCAAGGGGCTTTATTTGAAGCTGGCGAAGCGGCGATCTCCCGACGCCAAGGAGGCCGCGAAGATTCACAAGCTGATCCAGCAGGCGATGGACCATGCGAGCGATGTGGCGCACGACCTCGCCACGCTGGACCTGCGCGACGCCGACCTCGAAGTGGCGCTGAAACAACTGGCCGGGCACGCGAAAAAAACCTTTGGCATTGTCTGCCGGTTCCAGGCGGAAACGGCAGCGCCGCGGCTGGAGCCGAACGTGGTTCGGCAGCTTTACAAGATCACGCAGGAGGCGCTCACCAATGCGATCAAGCACGGCAAGACCCGGCGCGTGAACATCACTCTCTCGGGCACGCGGGAGGAACTGGTGTTGACCGTGCGAAACTCCGGCGTTCCCTTTCCGTCGGTGGTCAGCCGGAACGCTGGCATGGGGCTGCGGATCATGAATTACAGGGCGAGCCTCATCAACGTGTCGCTCGACATCAAACCGGGCAAGCCGGACGGGACGGTGATCCGCTGCGTGCTGCCTTTGAAGAGCGGGAACGATCCCACCCCGCAAGGAGGCGCCTGAACGCAGCGGACGGACGGGCCGGACTCAGCGGCGGCAGCAAAAGCGCGCTCCCACCCAGAGACCGGCGACGAACGTGATGGCAAGCGAAGTGTAGAGGTTGCGCCGCAACAGCCGGTCTGTGGCGCGTGCCCCGGTTGCGGCCTGCTTGCGAAACCGCTGGAACGCGTCCTTGAGCCGGGTGACGCGCGTCTCCAGTTCGGCCCGCTGCGGCTCGGGGAGACTCGCTCCCACGGCCCGGGCGTAGTCGTCGGCGCCCTGCACCACCAGCGCGAGGTCATCCACGAGTTGCTCGAGCGACGATTCCCGCGAAATCAGATCTCGAAAATACACTTCCATAGACTCACTGGCATCGGTTCAGCCGGCTGAACCAGCATGGTTCTGCGCAGACCGGATGGGCGTGGGCCATCACCTTACGGCCCGTGTTTTCCGGCGCCTGCCGCGCGATTCAGCGCACCGAACATTCATTCAAAGCCGCCCAATATCCCGAGATCGTCTTCGCCACCTCCACCAGCGCGTCGAAGCCGACAGGCTTGACGAGGTACGAATTGGCTCCCAGATCGTAGGCCCGCTTGATGTCCGATTCGTGATTCGACGACGTCAGCACGATCACCGGCAGAGATTTGAACGCATCGTTCTCCCGCAGCCAAGCAAGAACTTCAAACCCGCTCAACCGCGGCATCTTCAGATCCAGCAAGATCAATTGCGGAAACGGATGCTTCTGCCGGTCCGCGTAACCTTGAGTTCCCTGCAAATACGCGATCGCCTCGTCGCCGTCCGTCACGGAGCGCAAAGCGAACCTCACGCCGGCCCGGGCGCACGCATGCTGAAACAGCAGCGCGTCATTCGGGTCATCCTCGACGTGGAGAATGTTGATATACGAAGCGGATGCCGTCATGACAGGTTCTGCCCACAAGGTATGTCCTGAGCGTCCGTTTGCAACCCGCAAGACAGGAAGTCGCGCTCCGCGCCGCGACGTTGAACGCCCGCCGGACTGTTCTCCGAACGCGGTCCTTCTTCAGGCGCGGGGCAGTTCGACCCAGAACCGCGCTCCCCGGCTCGGTTCGGAATCGACTCCGACTCGCCCGTTCATGCGTTCCATGGCCTTGTGGACGATGGCCAGACCGATCCCCGTGCCCTCGAACTCCGCGGTGTTGTGGAGCCGTTCAAAGATTCGAAAAATGCGCTGCTGATGTTCGGTGCGAATGCCGATGCCGTTATCCTCGATCCAGAGGCGGACGACGGTTCCGGCTTCGGCCCGGACATGGATAGAGGGCCTGGTTCCGGCAGGGACGAACTTCAGGGAGTTCTGAAGGAGATTCAGGATGACCTGGCCGAGAATTTTTCCGTTGGCCATGACCCGGGGAAGCGGGTGTTGCAGGCGCACCTCCGCCGAACGGGCAGCGATTTCCCCTGACAACAAGGCGAGCGCTTCCCTGAGAAGCGATTCGAGGTCCACGGGCTCGAGCGTGACCGGCGTGTGAGCAATATGGCCATAGGCCAGGAGATCGTGAACGAGCTCGTCCATGTGCCGCGCGGAGGCCGCGATGCGCCGGGCGTAATCCCGTCCGCGCGCGTCCAGGACCGCGCCGTATTCATCGAGGAGGATGCCGGTGAAGCTTGCCATGGCCCGCAACGGCGCGCGCAGGTCGTGGGCGACGTGATAGAGCACGCCTTCGAGGGATTCGAGGCTCTGGCGGAGATGGGCGGTGCGTTCGGTCACGCGCTTCTCCAGTTCCGTCGTGTAGCTCCGCAGCCGTTCCTGCGCCTCTCTCAATTCCTGTTCGACGCGCGAGCGTTCGCTGATGTCCACGCCCAGGCCGGTGAAGCACGGCACGCCGTTCAGCAGCACGCGCCGGCCGGAAAAGAGATAGGGCAGCAGCCGGCCGTCCTTTGTCACCAGCCTGGCTTCGACGGTTCCCTGGCCGGTTTCCAGGACCGTGTTCATCAGGTGGGCGACGCGCCCGCGATCCGGTTCGATGAAGAAGTCCAGAGGTCTGCGGGCAAGGATTTCCGCCCGGGTGTATCCGGTGATGGTTTCGAGATTCTCGTTCCACCGCAGCCAGCGGCCGGTGCGGTCGAACAGGTAGAAGATTCCCGGCAGGCTGTTGATGGCGGTGTCGGAGAAGGATTTCTCCCGTTGCAGGTTCTCCATCGCGTGCAACCGTTCGGTCACGTCGCGGGCGATCTTGATGAAACCGATCGGCGTGCCGGCGGGATTGTTGATGGGCCGCACGACTCCGCTCACGAAGAGGCGTGAACCGTCCTTGCGCTGGTGCCAGCGGTCGTCCCGGGAGAGCCCGGTTTCGAGGGCGTGCTTCAACTCGGCCTCGGGCGCGCCACGCTTCCGGTCTTCCCGCGTGAAGATGACGGCCCCGCTCTGCCCGAGGATCTCGGATTCTTCAAACCCGAAAAGACGCTGCGCTCCGGTGTTCCAACTGATGATGTTCCCGCGCAGGTCGGTTGAGAAAATGGCGTAGTCGCGGGCATTTTCCAGCATCAACCGCAGATAGGTCTCGCTCTCGCGCAGCGCGCGCTCCGACTCCCGCAGACGCACCGCCGTGTCCTCGGCGGTGCGCCGCGCGCGGGCTTCGGCCAGCGTGTAATAGGACAGCACCACGGTCAGCACCGTTCCCGTCAGAAACAACCCGGTCACCATCCACCACGCCTGATCGCGCCGGTACGTTCCGATGAAGTTCAGCGTCCATTGCCGTCCCCCGACGTCTATCGGGACCAGCCGCTCGTACGTGATGGGCATCCAGTGCGCCCGTCTTCTGTCCGGTGGGTGCTCGGTTCGAAACAACCGGTGCTCCTCATCCAGTGTGCGGCCGTCGAAAATCTCCAGACGAATGTCCGGCGAAGGGTGTGTGAGAATGCTGCCGAGGAGATCGTCCATGCGAAGAGGGCAATAGGCGAAGCCTTTGAGATTCGCGCGGCGTTCCTCCGTCGTCGCGGGGATGGCGCCGCCGCTGTAAACCGGTGAGTAGATGAGGAATCCCGCCTGTTTGCGGCCCGCGATTTCCTGGACAAGGGTCACCTTGCCGCTGGCCGCGCGCCGTCCCGTGTCCCGCGCTCGCTCCATGGCCTGCCGGCGGACCGGATCGGTAAACATGTCGAACCCCAGGGCGACCTGATTGCGAGCGTCCTGGGGTTCCAGAAACACAATGGGGTGATACTCCGGCCTCGGAGAATCCGGCCAGATCCGAAACCCGGTTACCCCTTGAGTGTTCATCCAGGTGGCCAACCCCTCGCGTTGTCCCGGGTTGAGACGCACCGAGAACCCAATGCCCTGCAATCCCGGATAGTTCGTCGTTATCCTCAGGTGCCCCGTGTAGCGGCGGAACTCGGAAAGGCTGATGTCGGGGTTGACGGCGAAGAGCGCAGCGACGCCGCGCAGGAGAGTCGCGTAGGTTTCCATCCTGCTCAGGAGCCCTTCCTCCGTGTACTGAACAGCAGTGTCGAAATGCCTGGCAGTCGCCAGGTGAACGCTCCGCGCCGCGTAATAGGTGGCGAACACCGTCAAGCCCAGACCCGCCGCGAGAACGAGGCAGGAGAACGCCAGCGGAGGTATTCGCAGTTGGTTGCGCCTCATCTGCACTGGATCTCCCGGCAGTGAGCGAGGGCAACAGTCGCCGCCCTGAAACCCAGGAGCCTAACCTAGATGCCGCCGGGGCCGGGCGAACATCGGGTGAACTCCTACCTCGACGCAGACGACAAAGAAGCGGAGCACGAGAATTCCCTACTGCCCTCTCGCGCTCCGCTGCAAAGCGAGACGAGAGCTTCGTCCCGCACATTCGCGGATCCTAACGTCCGATCCCCGAAGAACCCGAACCCGATCTGGGCTCGGAGTCGCTGCCGGAGGAGCCGGAGCCGCTGCCGGAGGGCGATTCCGCGCCGCCGGTGGACGAGCTCGATACGCCGAAGTGCCGATTGACCTGATCGCGCCAACTGGCCTGGGAGATCTGTGACCAGGTGCCCTGGCTCAGTTTCGGGGCCTGGTCCAGTTTGCTTTCGCTGACCTGGAGCGTGAAGCTCGGTTGCGATTCACCGCCAAGGCCCGTTGCCGACATGCTGCCCGATGAGGGCTGCAACAACGACCACGGCACCGGGATCAACTGGCCGCTGGATGAACTGGAGCTCATCGAGCCCATCGATCCGCTGGAGCCTGCTCCCGAGCTTTGGGAACCGCTGGATCCCGCTCCGGAACCGGTGCCCGAAGAAGAACCGCTTGCGCCCGTGCTGCTGCTGCCGCTGCGCGAGATGACGGCGAAATCGATCTTTCCTGAGGTTTGGTTGAGGATCAGATCCTCGATTTCGCCGATCTGGGAGCCGGAGGTGCCTTTGACGTCGGCGCCAATGACTTGGCTGGCGCGGAAGGCCTGCTGGCTGGAGCGTCCGGTTGCGCCCAGAGACTGGCTGCTGCTGCCGGAAATGCCGCTGGAACGGTCCTGCTGTGAGGAACTGCCGGGGCGCTGGTCCTGCGAAGAGCTGCCCGGGGATTGACTGGAAGAGCCGGACTGTGCCGGCGCCGACGTGAGCATGAGGCTCACCGAACAAAGGAGTCCGAGACTGAACAATACTTTCTTCATACCTGCCTTTCTTGTTTGGTTCGGTTTTCAAGAGCGCGAACACGACACAGTGCCCGCGAAACCGCTTGGGCGAACCCTACGTGGCAGGGGATGTTTTCAAAATGGGGAGGTAACCCCGATTTTCCGGCAGGTTCTGCTCACTCCTTCAGCCGCCGAAGCGCGCCCAGGTATTCTTCGAAGTCTTTGGGAAGCGGCGCGGTGAAATGAAAATACCGGCCCGTTCGCGGATGGGTGAAAGCAAGCTCGCGCGCATGCAGCATCACGCGCGGCGCGGCGAACCCCAGGCGGCCCTCCAATCGGCGATTCTGCCTCGGACCGTACGTCAGGTCTCCCGCAAGCGGATAGCCGAGGTGCTGGAAATGCACTCGAATCTGGTGGGTCCGGCCGGTGTGCAATACCGCCCGCACAACGGTGGCGCAATCGAAGCGTTCCAGCACTTCGTAGGTCGTCAGCGCTTCCCGGCCGCGATCGTCGCTCACGGCCATCCGTTTGCGATGGGACGGATGGCGGGCGATGGCGGCGCGAATCTCGCCGTGGTCCCGCGCCATCTCGCCGCAGACGATCGCGAAATACACCTTCTGCACGGTGCGCCCGGCAAACTGCGCGGACAGCGCCAGATGCGCGTCGTCGTTCTTCGCCGCCACCAGACAACCGCTCGTTTCCTTGTCCAGCCGGTGCACGATGCCCGGCCGCGCCACTCCGCCGACGCCGCTGAGCTGTCCGGCGCAATGATGCAGCAGCGCATTCACCAGCGTGTGTTCCTCGTGTCCCGCGGCCGGATGCACCACGAGGCCGGCCGGCTTGTTGATCACGATGAGCGTTTCGTCCTCGAACAGCACGTCCAACGGCATCGCCTCCGGTTGTACCTCGCTCGGGCGCGCATCGGGCCAGTGCACGCGCACCTCGTCGCCCGCATGCGGCGTGTGTGTCGGTTTTACCGTGCGGCCGTTGACCTGGATATGACCTTCTTCGATGAGGCGCTGGATGGCGCCGCGCGACATGGCGGGGTAGCGCGCCCGGAGGAAGGTGTCGAGCCGCTCGGACGGAAGAGTTTTTTCGATGGTGAAAACTTCAGAACGCCCAGGCATGAGCCGAGTGAGTGCGACCGTCAGGCGCCGGTTCCCGACGGCCGGGTCCCGTGCGCCTCGGCGGCGTGCTGTTGCCGCGCGATGCGTTCCTGCCGCCATGCGCCAAGGAGAACCAGCGCCACCCCGGTGCAGATGGCACTGTCGGCCACGTTGAAAGCCGGGAAACCCACGGATTCGCCGTCCTGCTTCATGATGTAGAAATACAGGAAGTCGATGACATGGCCGACGCGGATGCGGTCGATCAGGTTGCCGATAATGCCACCGATGATGAGGCCGAAGGCGATGTTGCCCATGGGGGTGCCGGAGTCGAAGTGGCGCCGGCTGAAGAACAGGACGGCGAGAGCGACGAGCGCGACGATGGCGAGGAGGCCGTTGTTGCCGCGGAACAGGCTCCACGCGGCGCCGGTATTGCCCCAATGCACGAGCTTGAAGAAGCCGTCGATGACGATCCTTTCCTGCTCGAACCCGAGGAACCGCAGGACGAGGGCTTTTGTGAACTGGTCCATGCCGAGCACCAGGCAGGCCACCATCGCGACGCGCCGGTTGGGTGTGCTCCAGAGTGAACTGCCTGGGTTCGACATGATCAGCCCGTCATTTAACTGCATGCGAGGCAAAAAACAAATTCTTTTGCTGGCTCAGGGTGCCTGAGTGACGCCCTCAGCGGCGGATGGACGTGTGGGTGAAAGAGGCGGATGTCTTGAGAGGCAATGGGAAAAGGGCACTCCTTGCGTCGTGCGCCACAAAGAAAAAGGACAGAATTGTGGTGCCTGCGGGTTGCATCCGGGCAGTTATGTGGGAAAATGCGGCGTTGACACCCCAGAGGGTTTCTGGTTGTATCACCGCCCCTTTGACCGGGACGATTTATGTACGCCGTATTAGAGACAGGTAGTAAACAGTATCGCGTCGCCGCCGGCGATACGCTCCAGGTGGAACGCCTTGATGTCGAGGCGGGCAAGCCCGTTGTGTTTGACCGCGTTCTGCTGGTGAACAAGGACGGCAAGCTGACCGTGGGTTCGCCCACCGTGTCCGGTGCCACGGTCGCCGCCGACGTCATCGAGCACATCCGGGGCGAGAAAACGCTCACGTTCAAAATGAAGCGGCGCAAAGGCTATCACAAGACCATCGGGCATCGCCAGGAACTCACGGTGGTCAAAATCAAAGAAATCAAAGTCTAAGTCTTATGGCACACAAGAAAGGTCAAGGCAGCGTTCGGAACGGACGCGACAGCGTCAGCAAACGCCTCGGCGTCAAGCGATTTGGCGGGCAGTTCGTTTCCGCGGGCAGCATCCTGGTGCGGCAGCGCGGCAGCCGGTTCATTCCCGGCCAGAATGTCGGCGTCGGGCGCGACTGGACCCTGTTCGCGCTGGTGGACGGCACGGTGGCGTTCGACAAGAACGGCCGCCGGGTCAATGTCGTGGCACAAGCCGCGCAGAACTGAGCGTCGTTGCGTGCGGCCGTTTACGGCCGCAGGAGAATCTTTTCACGGCGAGGTGTGCAGCCTCGCCGTTTTCGTTTCCATGCCCTTGCGCGGATTGCATTCCGCACGGCGCCGGGAAAGAATGAGTCCGGCTGAATCCTGAGTATGTTCGTCGATCAAATTCGAGTTTACGCGCGAGCCGGTCGCGGCGGCAAAGGTTGCGTCGCCTTCCGTCGCGAGAAGTTCCGTCCAAAAGGCGGTCCGGACGGCGGGAATGGCGGACGCGGCGGCGACGTGGTGCTCCAGGCGGACCATGATTTGAACAACCTCATTGCCCAGTATTACCAGCCGCGGTTGATTGCGGAGGACGGCGAGAACGGGATGGGCAAGGGAATGGACGGGGCGGCGGGGAAGGATTTGATTGTGCGGGTGCCGTGCGGGACGCTCGTCTGGCGGTTGCCGGCAGGCAGTGAGGCGGCCGGAGCGGAGGCGTCTGAACCCGAGGACGAGCGTCCGAGGCTGAGGCCCGGCACCGCCGGCAGGCCGCTCTTGCGCAGCGCCGCAGGTGTGTCCGCCGTTGAAGTGGATCTGTCCCGGGAACGGGAAGACGGGAACCGGGGTGAAGTCTCAAAGGGAGAACTGGTTGCCGATCTCACCACGCACGGTCAGCGTTTCGTCCTTTGCAGGGGAGGACGCGGCGGGCTGGGGAACCGGAATTTTGCGACGTCAACCCGCCAGGCGCCGCGGTTTGCGCAACCCGGCGAGCCGGGCGAGGAAGGCGAGTACCTGCTTGAACTGCGCATCATGGCCGAGGTGGGACTTGTGGGATATCCCAACGCCGGGAAGTCCACTTTGCTGAGCGCCATTTCGCGCGCGCGGCCGAAGATCGCGCCCTACCCGTTCACCACGCTGCACCCGCAGATCGGGATTGTGGAGTATTCGGACTATCGCCGGCTGACCGTTTGCGATGTGCCGGGTCTGATTGAAGGGGCGCACCGGAACGTCGGGCTTGGGCATGCGTTCCTGCGTCACATTCAGCGCTGCCGGGCTCTGGTGATTCTGCTCGACATGGCCGGCACGGACGGGCGCGCGCCGTGGGATGATTACCGCAACCTGTTAAAGGAACTGGAGCTTTACGATCCCGCTCTGCTTGCCAGACCGCGCCTGGTCGTCGCCAACAAGATGGATGAACCGGTGGCCGAGCAGAATCTGAAGCAGTTCAAGAAGAAGATCCGGAAAACGCCGGTGCTCCCCATTTCCGCCGCGTTCGACCAGGGGACTGAAAAGTTCAAAGAACGGATCCGCGAGTCGGTCGAGGGCGAATGATCACGAAAGGATCATTTCCTGATCAACATGGCTTCCACTGGAAAGTGATCCGAGACTCCCGCTTCAATCACCGGGTCGCGGCGCAATCGAACTCGGGGAATAGAAGATGTGATCCATCTGGCGGGACAGCGTGATGCCGCTCGTTTTCCAGCGCCATGTGGGAGCGTTCGCATCCGCCTCCATGAGCGCATTGCGCAGCCCCTGCGCTTCGAGCCATTCGGCCACGAGGCTGCCGGGGCTGTCGTTGAAATCGCCCATCAAGGATGGGCGCTTGAGGTTCGCGCGCGTTGAAAAAGCGCCGCATTTCCGCCACACGGTCATCCCTGGTTGAGAAGTATCCGCTGACCCAGCTTCCCCGGTCGCTGATCGGCGGACGCAGTGAACGTTCCATATCTGGATGGGCTGCGGACGTTCGAAGTGGAGCATCCTGCCAGAAACAGCACGCACAGGACTGTTGGTTGTCAGGCAAAGTGCAGATTTCATGGAGGTCTGTCTTCCGGCGGTCCGGAAGGCGAGGGGAAAATGCTTTGACCGCGCGGACTGAAGCCTTACCTTCCGCGCATGAAGCATGCCGGGAAAGCCAGGAAAGCGGCGTTCAAGATGATCCTTGCAACGCTGATCCTGGTGCTGCTGGTGCCGGTGATCGGGTTCATCGGCACGTTGATCAGCGCAGCCATGATGGCGGTCTTTTTCGTCCTGATCGTCGTGTGGCTGGTGTTCGCCCTTTTCACGCTCTACTTCTTCCGCGATCCCACACCCCGGGTGCCCGTCGGTGCGAACCTGGTGGTCTCTCCCGCGCACGCCAAAGTGGATGTGATTGACACGATCGAGGAACCCGGGTTCATGGGCGGTTCGTGCCAGCGCATCTCGATGTTTCTGTCGGTCTTGAATGTGCATGTCCAGAACGCGCCTGTCGGCGGCAGGGTCGCCTTCCTCAAATACACGGAAGGCGAGTTCATGAACGCCATGAAGACCGAGTGCGCCGAGTGCAATGAAAATGTCCTGATCGGATTCGAGGCGGCCGAGCCCGCGGGCGTGAAGATCGGCGTGCGGCTGATCGCAGGTGTGCTTGCCCGGCGCATTGTTCCGTGGGTCCAGGTGGGCGATGAAGTGGCGCGCGGCGATCGGATCAGCCTGATCCAGTTCGGATCGCGATGCGACGTCTATTTGCCGATGTCGGCGAAGATCCGGGTTCGCGTCGGGGAGCGGGTGGTCGGGGGTGAAACGGTGCTGGCCGTGCTGGAATAGAGTCAATGAGCGGCATGAGCCAGTCCGGCAACGACGCGCCTGAGCGCAAGCTGAAGATCTATTTCCTGCCGAACCTGCTGACCGCCGGGAACCTGTTCTGCGGGTTCGTGGCGCTCACGAAGATTGTCGAGGCCAACATCGCCTCGGGCGATTACTCGCAGATCAAGGTGGCTTTGGGGTTCATCCTGTTGGCGTGCATTTTCGACCTGTTTGACGGGCGGGTGGCGCGCATGGGCGGCGTGGAAAGCCCGTTTGGGCGCGAGTTTGATTCGCTGGCGGACCTGGTGTCGTTCGGCGTGGCACCGGCGTTCCTGGTGCATCGGGTGGTCCTGCGGGATGTGTTCGAGTCGCACCCCGAGATCGGCTGGTTCATTGCGTCGGTTTACCTGTTGTGTGGCGCGTTTCGCCTGGCGCGGTTCAATTGCCTTGCCATTGTTCCCGGCGCGGGCGGGGGCAAGGAGTTTCTTGGATTTCCCATTCCGTCCGCCGCGGGGCTGGTCGCCTCGCTGACGTTGTTGATCATCAATTTGAACGAGCACGAGAAGTCGCTGGGGCGGTGGAAGTATGTGCCGTTGATCGTTCTGATTTTCCTGTCGGCCATGATGGTGAGCACGGTGCGGTATCCGAGTTTCAAATCGCTCGGTCTGCGCTCGACGAGCACGTTTGCCAAGGCCATTGCCGCCGCGTTGGTCGTTGGAGGGATTCTCGTCATCGCCGGCCAGCGGTCGGTGTTGCGGACCGCCGGGTACGTGCTGCCCGTCGTGTTTACCGCCTATCTGGTCTATGGATTCATCCGGCCCCGCATCTCCCGCCGCATACGGGAGGAAATTGAGGAGGAGGACGAAGAGGAGCTGGAGGCCGGCGGTGCCGGCGGCGGCGAGTAGGGGGACGATGCGGGAACTGCATCCTATTGCACTGGCGGTGCTCACCGGTTTTGTCAGCGCGCTGGTGCTCTGTATTCCGATCGGGCCGGTCAACCTCACCGTGATGAACGAGGGCGCCCGTCGCGGCTTCCGGTGGGCGCTCCTCATCAGCCTCGGGGCCACCTGCGCCGAAGTGCTCTATTGCTTCATTGCGTTCACCGGGTTCGCATCGTTTTTCACCGGCGCCTTTGTGAAGGCCGGAATGGAGCTGTTCAGTTTCGTATTCATGCTGTTTCTCGGTCTGCGTTTCCTCACAGCTAAATCCGTCGAAGCTCCCGTGCAGCTCGGAGCCGCCGCCGAAAGGATCGAAGAACGCATCGAGGAGAGGCTCAACCCGCATTCGGCCTTCATGACCGGTTTCGTGCGTGTCCTGGCCAACCTCGGCGTACTGGTGTTCTGGATCATTCTTGCGGCCAGTTTCATCGTGCGGGAATGGGTGACGCCGGATTGGAAGGGGAAACTGGCTTGTGTGGGCGGGGTGGCTCTGGGAACGGCACTGTGGTTCCTGATCCTCAGTTTCGGGGTATCGCGCGGCTACGGGCGTTTGAGCGAGAAGACTCTCCTGCGCATGGAACATCTCTCGGGAGTAGGATTGCTGGTGTTGGCGTTCATTCATGCCGCCAGGATCATCTGGGGGCTGGCGCACGACAAAATGTGAGCCGGTGGTTCCCACACCGCAACAGCGCGAGCACCAACCCGGCCGGGACGCTCGCTCGGCCCGGGATTTGGCTGGATTCCCCTTTGTCGGGAGGTATAGTCGCCCCGCGGCCGGCTCCCTGCCGGTCGCATTAACGACAACACAACGAGAACCTATCCCAATCCATGAAACGAAACGGTTTGTTCGGCATCATCGCGCTGTGGGCCGCGTGCGTCATGGCTGCCGATTCCAATCCCAGGGACGAAGTGCTTGCGGCTGCAAAGAAGCTCTCCGGCGAAAGCAATTACGCCTGGAAGAGTTCCACCAGTTGGGGCGGCTTCGACGGCTCGGCCGAGGGCAAGGTGGAGAAAGGCGGCGCCATGTTCCTGACGAGCACCTTTGGCGATTCCGCAACCGAAGTTGCGTTCAAGGACAAGAAGATTGCCATCAAACCGCCCGACGGTGAGTGGCAGACCGTGGATGAACTCGAAGCGGGCGATGAATGGCTCGGGCGATTCCTCGGCCGCTGGGTCCGGAATTTCAAAGCGCCAGCTGCTGAAATCGAAGATCTCGTTTCCAAGGCAAAGGAGCTGAAGAAGGAAGCGGACGTTTGTTCGGCGGAGCTGACGTCGGAGGGCGCGGCGGAGCTGCTGGCCGGCGGCCGGGGCCCGGATGTGCCTCCCGTGAAGAACGCCAAAGGTTCGGTCAGGTTCTGGCTGAAGGACCGCGCTGTGCAAAAGTATGAGTTGCGCCTGCAGGGAACCATGAACTGGGGCGGGGAGGAGCGCGACACAGACCGGACCACGACCACGGAAGTGAAGGACGTGGGCACGACGAAAGTCACGCTGCCGGAGGCCGCGCAGAAGAAGTTGTCCTGAGTTGTTGCTTGTCTGGATTGGCGGGCGGACACGAGCGTGTCCGCCCGCTTTGTTTTCAGGGAGGTGAAGACCGGGCGGTGTTTGCCGCGGCAGGCGACCGGGTTGTGCCCCATGTTCACCGGGGTGGTTTGCCGGAACATTCCTTTCGTATGAAAACCAACACGGTGTTAAGTGCATTACTCGGTTGCGGTTTGCTGGCAGTCTCCATGTCGGCGGCAGCGCAGGGCATTGGCAATCCGAGCGAAAAGTTCAGCGCGAAGTTGAATCTGGTGGCGACGCCGGATGCACCCGAACGCGCCAAAGGCACCGCCAGCATCAAAGCTGGCAGCGGCGTTGAAGGAACCGGCGAACTGGTCCTCCAGACCATCGGGCTCGAGCCGGGCGACTATCTCGTCAGGGCGGTTCGCGCCTCCGACGCGGGAACGGTCGATATCGGCCAGTTCACCATCGAGGAACCGCCGGGCAGAGGCCGGGGCCGGCTCAAGAGCATCAGCAATGCGCCGCTTCCCGAAGGGCTCGACGCCAGGGACATCGCACAGATCATCGTGAGCAGCGGCGGTGTGGACCTGCTCGTCGGGGATTTGGCGGATCCGGCGAGCAAGGGCAAGGCGACCTACAATGCGACGGTTCCGCTGACGCCCGGTCCCGCCGCGCCGGAGGCATCCGGGTTTGCGAAGCTCAAGACATCCGTCAAGAAGGGCATTCAAAAGACGAAGTTCATGTTGAAGGCTTCGAACCTGCCGTCGGACTCCGTCTTCACTGTGGTGGTGGACGGTGTTGAAGTCGGCGAAGTGTCGAGCAACCGCAAAGGCAAGGCTCTGGTCAAGAGGCTTCCGCCGGAGATCACCCTGGTCAACACCGTGCAACTGCTGCTCGACGGCGCCGAGGCCGTCCGGGCGGACTTCTGACAAGCACAACCATCGACGCGCGTCCCGGCAGGGTTGGCCTGCCGGGATGCGGGACAAGTCCTGATTGGACTTGCCACTTCCACGAGGGCGGTCGAGAGCGCACCTTCAGATCCCTGATCGCGAGAGGTGTTGACGTGGAGTCCCAAGGGATTCCGTCCCTTTGGCCTCCGGTTTACCCGCCGAGCCACCCGGACAATTCTGCGCGCATATGCGCGCAGAATTGTCCCGCGATCAGAAAGACCCCATCTCGCAAGCTTCAGGCGCGACGGCACTTGGCAAATTTCGCAGGACAATTCTTGTCGCATATGCGCGCGGAATTGTCCCGGCTGGATTTTCTGAAGGTCTGAGGGCGGAACTTTTCATCCTGAATGCGATCGCCGGGTTCTGAGTTTCGACCATGGGATTTCAAGCGGGGCTCCTTCCCCCGGCGTCCCTCCCCTCCATTCTGCGAATGGAGGGGAGGGAGGACGTTGAATGTTGAATGTTCGGACGGCTCAAACCACCGCCAGTGGCGGGGCTGTTTGTTTCCTTGCGGCTGCGGCAGCCGTGTAGCTGTTGATGAGACAGCGATAGGTCGGAAGGTGATTCGAGAACAGCGTGCCCAGCCCTTCGATGTCGTTGCGCCAGTCGCGGTGCAATTCGCAGGCGACGCCGAACCACGTCATCAACTGGCACCCCGCCTGTTCCATGCGCGACCATGCGGCGTCGCGGGTGGTCTTGTTGAACGTGCCGGAGGCGTCGGTGCAGACAAACACTTCGTAGCCTTCCGCGCGGGCGAACAGGGCCGGAAAGGCGACGCAGACTTCCGTCACGATGCCTGCGATGAGCAATTGCTTCCTGCCCGTGGCCTTGACCGCCTTTACGAAATCCTCGTTGTCCCAGGCGTTGATGTTGCCGGGCCGGGCGATATAGGGCGCGTCCGAGAACATTTCCTTCAGCTCGGGAACCAACGGGCCGTTCGGGCCATCCTCGAAGCTCGTTGTGAGGACGGTGGGCAGGTTGAAGTATTTCGCCGAATCCGCCAGCGCGAGAACGTTGTTCTTGAAATCATCCGGGGAGAAATCCTGGACGAGGTTGGTCAGACCGGTTTGATGATCCACCAGCAGAACGGCGACGTCGGCCTTGTCGAGCCGATGGTATTGGAACGCACTCATGATTTGTCCTTTCGTTTGAACTGTCTTCGCCGGTCGCTGTGGCAATCGGCGATGGGAACCGGTCAAGGCGATGCAGTGACTGAGATTCAATCGCCGCAGGCGCACCTCCTCCGGCAGCCGTGGTTGCTTGAGTGGATGATGCAAACAATGTGAACCTTTTCCCGCCCGTCAACACTTAATTGCTTGAAGCCGCGGCGGAATGCCGCGAACCATGGCCGCAAGCGCGCTGTCAGACGCACTGGTGGGATCGGACCAACAAGTCGATTCACGCACGGATCACGAGCTCGTCGCCGCTGTCAACGCAGGCGACCCCGACGCGTTCGACGCGCTGTACTTCCGGTATCGCGACTGGGTGGCCGGCCTCGCCGCGCGGTTTACGGGGGACGAGGATCTCGCCCTGGACGCGATGCAGGAAACCTTCCTGTATCTACTGCGGAAGTTTCCCGGATTCCGGCTCACCGCGAGCATGAAGACGTTCCTGTACCCGGCGGTGAAGAATCTCTCCATCGCGGCGCGCAAGAAGGCGGCGCGGTACCAATCGAGCGAGGGCAGCGCCGAGGCATTGGAACGCGCGCCCGCGCCGCCGGCGCCCCCGGGCGGGGACGACCTGGCCGCAGTGCTGGCCGGCCTTTCCGAGGAGCACCGTGAAACATTGCTCCTGCGGTTCGTGGACGGGCTGAGCCTTGCCGAGATTGCCGTGGCGCTGGAGGTGCCGCTCGGGACGGTCAAGTCCCGCCTGCACAACGCGTTGGCGGAGCTGCGGCGGGACCCGCGAACGCGGGAGTTTTTCGAGCAATGAACTTTTGAATCGGTTGGCACGCTTCATTGTCAGAACATGAGCACGGACGATCCAAACACACGCCGCGACGGCGAAGGGCTGGAAGCGCTTCCCCGGCTCGCTGCCGCCCTCAAAGAAGTGTCGGCGCGGCGTGTGTTTGTGCCGCCGTCCGTCGACGCGGCCGTGCTGCGCGCCGCGCGCGAACACCTGCAACCCGCCCGCCCGCGGCGCTTCCGGTGGCGGTTCCTCTTTCCCGCTCTCGCCACAGCCTGCGTGATGATCGTGGCCGGCTACGCCTGGTTCGCGCAGCGGGAGAGGGCGCATGAATTCGCTCGCGAGGACATCAACCGCGACGGCAAGGTCGATGTGCTCGACGCGTTTCAGCTCGCTCGCGAGCTGAACGCCGGATCGGCGCCCGAGAACCGGGATTTGAACGGGGACGGAACCGTGGATCACCTGGACGTTGAGATCGTCTCGGCGGCCGCGGTCAAGCTTCCGAACGGAGGGCGCTCATGAGATTCCCCCTCTTCGTGCTTCTCCTGATGGGTATCGCCGCGGCGTGCTCCGCGGCCGAGGAATCCGCCACGAATGCGGCGCCCGTCTTTCGCGCGGTGGACGTGTATGTGGATTCGCAGGACAAACCGCTGGCCGCGTATCAGCTCGAAGTCAGGGCGGCGCCGGGCTCGGTGAAGATCGTGGGAATCGAAGGAGGCGAACATCAGGCGTTCACGAATCCGCCGGCTTATGACCCAAAGGCAATGCAGAAGGATCGCGTCATCCTGGCGGCCTTCAGCACCAATGCCGTCCACGATCTGCCAACGGGAAAGACGCGTGTGGCCACGATCCACGTTCAGGCTGCCGCAAACGCGCCGTTGGACTTCAGCATCAGGCTGGAGGTTGCCGCTGATCCGGAGGGAACAGTGATCAGAGCAAAGGCGACTCTCCAGGAAAGGAAGGCCCCGTATGTCGAATAAAACTCATCACGAGTTCGGATCGAGAGCGCTCACACAGCCCCTGCATCCACCCGTGCTGGTCCTTCTGTTGCTTGTTGCGGCCAGCCTCTGGTCGGGTTGCCGTTCAAGTCAACCCTCGATCACACCGCTGGCGCAGGCGAGCCCGCTGCAGACTTTTACAGGTGTCATGACGGACCCCCGATTTCGGGTGGTCCACCGCGCGCTGGAGTCCAGAGACCAGCGCCTCTCTGAGATTCCATCGTTGGATACCGACGAACTCTGGGTGATCGCCCGTTCATCAGATCCTGTCTTCCGACGAGCTGGTGATTCACCGGGTTCCGGCTCGCTCATGGCCGTGATTGAGGACAAGCAGGTGCCCATGCCGTTGAAGCACACCGACGTCAGGGCGTCGGTCAGCGGCTACATCGGAGCCGTTCAAGTCGTCCAGCAGTTTCACAATCCCTATTCGAACAAGATCGAGGCGGTCTACGTCTTCCCGCTGCCGCACAACGCCGCAGTCAACGAGTTCATCATGACCATCGGCGAACGCCGCATCCGCGGCATCATCCGGGAGCGGAGGGAAGCGGAGGCGATCTACGCCCAGGCCAAAGCGCAGGGTTATGTGGCGTCGCTGCTCACGGAGGAACGCCCGAACATCTTCACCCAGTCCGTCGCCAACATCGAACCCGGGAAACAGATCGACGTGACCATCCGCTATTTTCACACGCTCGAATATGGCGACGGCTGGTATGAGTTCGTGTTTCCGATGGTCGTCGGGCCGCGGTTCAATCCGCCCGGCACAACGGACGGCGTCGGTGCTGTCGCGCGCGGCGAGGGCGGATCTTCCGGCCGGAGGACCGAGGTCCAATACCTCAAGCCGGGCGAACGCAGCGGACATGATATCGCGCTTCGTCTGGAGGTGGATGCGGGGGTTCCGATTGAGGATTTTCGCTGCCTGACGGATGACGTCGATTACGAGGCGCCTTCGGCCGAGCGCATGACGGTGACGCTGAAGTCGCGCGACGCGTTGCCGAACCGCGACTTCGTCTTCCGTTATCGCGTCGCGGGCGGGAAGGTTAAGGCGAACCTGATCACCCGGCGCGATGAGCGCGAGCAGTTTTTCACGCTGATATTGTATCCGCCGCAGGAGGTGGGGCGCTGTCAACCTGCCGATTCCTTCCGCGCTCGCGGCGTGAGACGCGCGGTTGACGCCGCGCTCGTTCGCGCGGCGACAGAATTTTCATCGCACGTATTGAAATCCGCGGCCTTCCTTCTATAGTGCGCATCGATTGAATCAAAAATGAGCAATCTCAATGAGGCGAACGAGGGCTGGAGCATCCAGGCCGCACGGAACCTTTACAACATTCATCGATGGGGAGCGAATTACTTCGACATCAACGAAGCCGGCCATGTTGTGGCCCGGCCGCTCCAGGATGCGGGCGCCGAGGTTGACCTCACCGACATCATCGAGGAGGCGAAAGCGCGCGGATTGCGGTTTCCGGTCCTGATCCGTTTCCAGGACATCCTGCGGCACCGCGTCGAGTCCATCAACCTGGCGTTCCGCAAGTCGATCGCCGAGTACAACTACCAGGGCAAATACCGCGGCGTGTTTCCCATCAAGGTGAACCAGCTTCGGGAGGTGGTGGAGGAGATCCTGGACGCCGGCAAACCGTTCGATTTCGGGCTCGAGGTGGGCAGCAAGCCCGAGTTGTTTGTCGGGCTGGCGCTGCAGAACCAGATCGGCAGCCTCATCATCTGCAACGGCTACAAGGACTCGAGCTTCATCCGCATGGCGCTGCTCGGCACCAAGCTCGGCCGCAAGGTGATCCTGGTGGTCGAGAAACTCGAGGAGCTTCGCCAGATCATCAACATCTCGAAGCAGCTCGGCGTCGAACCCGTGATCGGCATCCGGGCGCGGTTGCTCAGCAAGGGCGCCGGACGCTGGGCCGAGAGCGGAGGCGAAGACGCCAAGTTCGGGCTGAGCACCTCGGAAATCCTGGAAGCGACGCACATTCTGCAGTCGGAGAACCTCACCCAGTGCCTGAAGCTGCTCCATTTCCACATCGGTTCGCAGGTGCCCGACATTCTCACGGTGAAGAAGGCCGTCCAGGAGGCGGCCCGGCTCTACGCCAAGCTCTACAAGATGGGTTTCCAGGTCCAGCACCTCGACGTCGGCGGCGGGCTGGGAGTGGACTACGACGGCAGCCGCTCGGCATTCGACAGCTCGACGAATTACAGCCTGCAGGAGTACACGAACGACGTGATCTATTACGTCGCCGACGTGTGCAACACCGAGAAGGTGCCGCACCCGGACATCATCAGCGAGAGCGGTCGGGCGATCGTGGCCCATCACAGCGTGCTGGTCGTCGAGGTGTTCGGAGCGATTGAAAAGGTCCGGTCCGGCGAATTCCTCCAGTATGGCGACAACGAGCATCCGCTGGTGAAGGAGCTGCTCGACATCCGCAAAAACCTGTCGAAGCTGAACAAGCTGGAGGCGTATCACGACGCGCTCGAGCGGCGGGACGATGCGCAGCACATGTTCACGTTGGGGATGATGGATCTGCCCGACAAGGCGAAGATCGAGAACCTGTATTGGCAGATCAGCCAGGAAGTGGTGCAAAGCTACCGCGGGCAGGCCTACATTCCGCAGGAGATCCGCAAGCTCGAGGACAGCCTGGGCGACCAGTACCTCTGCAACTTCTCGGTGTTCCAGTCGCTGCTCGATCACTGGGCGCTGGGGCAGTTGTTCCCGATCATGCCGCTGAGCCGGCTGGACGAGTGCCCGACGCGCGAGGCGACGCTGGTGGACATCACGTGCGACTCGGACGGGCAGGTGAACAAGTTCATCGACCTGCGGGACGTTCGGGACACGCTGCCGTTGCACAAGCTGAGAACGAACGGCAACGGCCAGTTGGAGCCGTACTACCTGGGTTTCTTCCTCATGGGCGCCTACCAGGACATCATGGGCGACCTGCACAACCTCTTCGGCCGGGTCAACGAGGTCCACGTGTTTCTCGATCCCGACGAGCCGGCCGGCTACTACGTGGAGGAAATCATCGAGGGCACGACCATCGTCCAGGCGCTCGCGTCCGTCCAGTACGACGAGAACGAACTGAAGCGGCAGATGAAGGCGCAAATGGACGAAGCCATCAAGTCCGACCGCATGAAGCCATCGGAGGCAATGCGGTTGCTGGATGACTATGAAAAGGGGCTCAAGGAATACACCTACCTGAGCTTCTGAGCGCCCGATGTCCGCGCCAAACCCCGAACTGTTGCGGTCATTGGGCCGGCTGGTCCGCGGGTTGTCCGCCCTGTTCTGGGGGTTGCCGCTGGCGCTGCTGGTGTGCGTCGGGACGGCGACGGGCGGATGGTTTGGCGGTTTCGCGCCGGTGCCGTTGTTGTGCGCGACGGGCCTGCTGCTGTTCGGGCTGGTCCAGTTGTACGCGTTTCAGAAGCAGGAACGGCCCTGGCGCAAGGCGCTGGACCGCGCGACCGTCCTGGCGCTGATCAACCTCGGCCTGTGCCCGTTCCTGTTCTTCTGGCATTACGTGCCGGGCAACCTCTTCTTTGGAGCGATCGTTTGCCTGTTCGGATTGTCCGCGCTGCTCTTCCTGTTCTTCCTGAATATCGTCATCGTCCGGCTCGGCGCCATGCTGCCGGACGAAACGTTGCGGCTCGAGACCCGGCAGTACACGGCCCTGAACCGCACCCTGTTGATCGCGCTGCTCGCCATTGCCGGCACGTATCTGCTCCTCACCCGCGTCCTGTCTCTCTATTTTCCGCAGATCCCGCGTCTCCCCGAACGCGTGAACCTCCTGTCCCTGCAGATCGCGATCCCCGCCCTGGGCATCGAGATCAGCAGCCTCTGGTTCGTCCTTCTCCTGACGTGCATCCTCCTCCTGCTGCCGCTGTCCATGACCATGGCGCTGATCTGGAAAACCAAGGAAGTGATCTTCGAAAACGTGTTCGGCATCTCGGGGTGACAAGGCCCGGCGCGCGAACCGCGGGTTGCGGGCCGAACACAGGAATTCGACGCGCGCCCTCAGTTCAGCCGTTCCGCAATCTCGTAGCGGAACATCCGCTTCTTCATCCAGCGCACGGCGAGCAGGTCGTAGAACGACGCGAACAGGCGGTTCCGCACTCCGTAGTGCGCCTTCCCGCTCGCGCGCGGATTGTGCCGTATCGGGATCTCGGTGACGGTGTAG